>JAAUXT010074607.1_pt1 | contig 13049 bp, 15 predicted proteins | sample 7278171 | NCBI WGS metagenome assembly JAAUXT01 (sample SAMN14350112, study PRJNA611818) | marine sediment metagenome | isolation source: surface marine sediment (1.8m) | place: French Polynesia: Moorea | collected 2018-08
AAACAGAACATGATCAGGAAAATTTGTGAAGTGGCTGACCAACTAAATTTGCCAAAAACCCACCCAATTGTGTGCCAAACGGTTTCTGCATACTTCAATTTGGGAGCTACCGGACACCAAGTCTTTGACAACCTTGTTTGGAACCTTGCCCATACAATCTAAGGTGAGTGGTTCTCAAGTCACTCCACACGTACTCCTGAGGCATAAAAAACTCCAGTCCTCTGATTTGTTCGACTCCTGGAGAAAAAGCCTTAAACGAGGAGTAATGTCCGTGGGAATGTTCATGCACTGTTGTGCTAGAGTCACTAATTGCAAAGGTAAGAGTCTGGGTTTTGGTTGTCACTGGCATCGTCATCGATGCGCGGCAGCATTCACGCTGGCAGTGTCATCGGAGTAAGGTGACAACTGCTCTGGTGGCGTCATCGGAGTGCATCAGCGTGTTGTGCCGGCGGCATCATCGATGCGCAGCGGCTTTTGGTGGGGCGCGGTGGCACCATCAGTTCTGCAAATTTCAGAGTAAACCAGGGCAAGTGCCCCTGTTTGTTTACTACCGAGTTGTGGTGTTGTTTAACAAGTCTTATGTCTCTGGCATGGCTGGTGCGATTGTTTGACTCTTTAATGGAGTGTGTTCCGTTTATCGGAACTCTGAGCAGTGCTTGGTGCTTTGTGTTTAGACATTTTGTTGTGTAACATAAGGTTGTAAGCCTGGCTATTATGTGTGGCCAGAGTATTAGAAGGAGGCAAGGGTGGCTGCTGATGTGTGGTCAGTCGGACCAATGCCTTCTTGAAAGGTTGATGTTAAATCATGTAGTAAGCGGAGAAAAAGTCGGAAAAGAGAACAAGTAAGGATAGAAATACAAGATAGTATCAAGGGAGTATCACTAGGATGCGAGTACTGGCCTTTATCATGTGGTGCATCTTGTGCGGCGTGGCGACTGCCGGTTGCAAGCAGCAGGCTGCAGGAAGTGGTGGCGTCGGGGCTGTGCTGGGCGGCGTCGTTGTTTGGTTGTGGTGTCGCTGTCGCCGAAGCCAATGTCAAAGCGCTGTGGATGGTGGCCGAGGACTGGTTCATGTTGACCTGGAGCTTGGGGGAAGCACGGGATCCAAGGAGTCGGTTGGAGACAGCGGCACTCCCATGTGATGTGTGTAAGTTAAAACATACGTGTAATTAGTACAGTAATTTGGTGCGGGATATGTTGCACACTCTACAGGTATATACAAAGTCAGGATCTTGGCATCGCACAATAGTGCGTCCCTGGGTGGATTGTTTTGTCACCGGCTGTGGTGGAGGTGCAACGGCCTTTTGTTGGGGACGGTTCTTTGCCCTGGCAGGTGGCACCAGCTGTGGTAAAACTTCGTCATCATGTGGCTTCGTTGTTTGCGTCGCGCATTGTTGGAACAAGTCAGAAAGCTGTACCTTATGTTTGTTGAACAACCACTGTAGGTCCGGCAGATGTTCGTCATGCATGTACAACTGGCTGCAGCCGGGAAGAATGTTGACCGACGTGTTGTCTAGGATCAACTCCACGGGATCAGCAAGTTTCAGGTGTTGTATGTTGCGAACAAGCCGTGTTCTGGTACCTGAGTGGAAGACCTCAAAACAGGTATCAGATATCTTGCGAGTGATGCGGAACCCGGGGTTCCAGAGTGGATCATGTTTGGCACAATTGCAATGCATGACGTGCACCAGGTCGCCAACCTCAAGTGACGGTTGAATGGCTGTCAGACACTTGGTGTTGCGCAGACGTGCCAAAATTGTGTTACATCGTGCAATGCCAAAGGCTAACTGCATTTGTGCTAAATCTACAAAACCACGCTTGGGATTTCTAAAGTCACGTGTTAGTGTGGGTAAGAGGGTGTCAATGGCGTAAGTAGGATCTTGGCCAGTAACCAGGAAGTGAGGGGATTCCCCCAAAGCGGTGTGTGGCAGCATGTGGTATGCGCGTAGGGCACCCGTCACTGCTGGTATCCAACACACTGTTGGATTGACGAGGGTGGCATTCTGCACCACCAAGTTGAGGTAGCGATGAAACCGCTCCAGGACCCCATTGGACTCAGGATGGCGCGGTGCGATTTGTTGGTGATGGATGTTGAGTTTGTTCAGGAAAGTGTTGAAATGGACCTTACCAAACTCGGGTCCATTGTCCAATACAGTTTCCCTCACGTTTGGAGCTGTGGCAAGAATTTTCATGATGGCCGCCTGGACGCACTCAGTGCTCTTGGCGTGTATCGGTTCGGCCCAAGGATACTGGGTAGCTAGGCAGATACCTGTCATGACACCAACGTGACCTTGGGAGCTGTCACGGGTGAATCTGATGCAGTCGATAGCGATCCTGGTCCATGGTGCGTTAGGTGGACAGTCGTGTTTGGATGGAAATGTGTGTTGCTTCAAGGAATGGAGTTGGCAAACATTGCAACCATGAACATACTTACAAACTGTTGCCCACATATCCTGCCAGTAGACTCGTGTGGCCAATGCGTCATAGGTGTGGGCCACTCCTGGGTGCTGAAACTCAAGATGGACACTGCGAACAAGAGTTAGCACCAGAGATTGTGAAACTACAAGAGCTAGGTGGGTAACGCCAGAAACCTGCATGAGATGGTAAAGGATGCCATCTTTCGTTGTGAATTGTCGGCGAGTGCGAGGATCTGTATCAAAGGAAACAAAGATGTGCTTGCAGTAAGCATTAGACCTCTGTAAACGACATATGTCATCAGTTGACAATTGGATCAATGCAGGCTCTGTTGTCTGGATAGCGGCGACTGTGATGGTATCTGGATCATCAACCTGTTCAACGGGTAAGGGTGTGAACAATTGAGGGTCGACCAGCCGGGTAAGGCAGTCGCTCAGTTTCTTGGAAGTTTCCACCCACTGGAAAGTGATATCGTACTCCTGGATGTTGATCGACCAGTGATTGACCATGTCGTTCTTGGTGGTAGCCTGCAGGAACCCTTCGAGAGGCTTGTGGTCACACATGAGCTTGACCTTGCAACCTGTAATGAAAACCTTGTAAAACAAAACTGCAGCATAGACTGCGTAGGCCTCTTTGGTGAACGCAGCCCATTTGCATTGTGTTTTGGTGAAGGCTTTCGAGAAGTAGCTGATCGGAGCATTGTCCTGCAGAAGAACGGCTGCCATGTGGTACTTGGAGGTGTCGGTGTAGAGGATGAACAGTTGATTTGGGTCAGGAAACCGCAGGACCGTGTTCCAAAGAAGAGATTCCTTCAGGGAGTTGAATGCCTGCTGACACAGCGGTGTCCAGAACTCCAGGATGCTGGCTTTCTTCTTCCCTTGCACCTTTGGGATGAGGTCTTGGATGGGCTGTGCGATTGCAGCGTAGTGGGGTACGTGGTCTCGTAGAAAATTGGTAAACCCGAGAAGACTGCGTACCTCAGCGACGGTGGTCGGTGGTGCCAGCTTCGTGACATCCTGGATCTTGGATGGAGTGACTGAAACACCAGTTTTGGAGAGCATGTGTCCTGCAAACTCAATAATGTGTTTGAAAAATGAACATTTGTTCAATCGGAATTTGAGACGGCTGGTACGGATGGCCTGGAAGAGTTGTTGTAGATCTCGGAGGTGAGCGTCGTTGCCCTTGGATCCGGTGAGGATGTTGTCAATGTAGGGATTGGAAGCGGGAACTGCTGCAAGGTGTGTAGAAATGACGCGCTGGAAAACCGCAGGGGAAATTTTGAGACCTTGGGGCAGAAAGCAGAATTGGAATTTGCCAAATTCGCAGCTGAAAGCGGTGACATGACGTGAAGCTTTGTCGATGCACACTGTGTAAAAAGCGTAATAAACATCAGTTGCTGAAAAGACATCACACCTGATGTACGCTCCCATGATATCTGAAATACGCAGCATAGGGAACGTGACATCTTCCACGAAGGAGTTCAATCTGTGAAAATCCACCACCAAGCACATGCCCTTGCTTTGGTGAGCTTCCCCCAGATCCTGTGTGTCCAGTTTCTTGGGAACTGCCATTGCCAGACTGTTGTAGGCGCTGGTGGATCGTTCGATGATTCCAGCGGCCAGAAGGTTGTTGAGCTCCTGTTCCATCCACTCGCGGTATTTCAGTGGTGTACGATAGTTGGGAGCATGAATCAGAACCTGCCATGTAAGATGTATGGTGATGTCTTTGCAGTTTGCAGTACCTACATCAGTGGGAGAATGGGAGAAAATGTTGGTGTATTCCATCAATAGAGTGCGGAAACGAGCACGAATCTCCGGAGGTGTTGAAGCACAGATGTGGTCCACAGCTGGTGCAAAATCGGTTGGAGTGTCTGCTATAATCTCGGCCTGTGTAGAAGCAATCAGGGTAGCGACATTAATCTTCGGGTTCAGCGTGAACTGGGTCATGAACGATTGACAAACCGTGCTGATGGGTGTCGATCACTTGGGTGTTGCAGAGGTGTCGGGCTCCGTCTGAAAAAGAAATTGCCAATTGCTCATGCGAGAGGAAATCGAGCCCGAGGATTAATGATGTGGGCAATTTGTCCACAACAAGTGCTTCCAAATGACGCAGCTGTTGGTCTTCAAAGGAGATTGTTGTTTGAATGCAGCCCAATGGTGGGAACACTTGACCACCAATGCCGTGAATTACAACGGCCCGCCTCAGTGGTTGTAATTTGGCTCCCATCAATGCGGCCTGTGATGGGGTGATTAGCGATGTAACTGCACCTGTGTTGGCAAGAAGATGAGAAGGTTTAGTAGCAGTCGTAAAACGGTACAGAAATAAACACATCGGTTGTTCGCGGGTCATATTGACCATTACCACATCTGGAAGTAGTCATTCCGAGGTGTTTGAAGTGGACGAAGAGGCGGTGGTGGATCCTGCAAGAGTAATTCGCTCGTCAAGATGCGTTTTCCTACCTCTGTTGGGGCACTTTGTAGTGTCGTGGCGATTGTTGCCACAGAGGCTGCATTTCTTGCCCTTGCAAGAATTTCTGTAGTGGTCGACAATGGTGTCCATCTTCACAGGGGAATGGCAGCCCGACCGCAGACAATACAGTCTATTGCTGCGGCACGTGCTGTTGTCATGCCCAATGCACTGGTGGAAATTGCACCCAAGATTGGGGTCCCTGGGCCTCTGTTGGTCGTCGTCGGCACGTGGCGCTGGTCTCTTCCGTGGTGAAGTGGTCCTGGCAGCAGCAACCTGTAATTCAGAGCCTGCGGAAGGAGAAACAATCTTGGAATTCAGTGTGAATTTTCGCATGCGGTCCATAATTTCCGAGAGGTGGACCGTGTGGTCCTGCATTTTCGCGACCTGTTTGGTGCGAAATGCTTCGTATTCATTGTCCAGTCCATCACAATACCTTTGAAGAAGATTGATGTCATCGGTGTCCGTGATTGACTTGGTACGGAAAAGATACTCACGAAACTGGGCTTTATAGTCTTGTATAGACCCACCATTTTGGCGCAACTGCCTGAATGCCGTGATAAGGTCCACCACATCAGGTGTGTCACTCAGTTCTCAGACCAATGTCGTGCAAATCTCGGCCCATGATTGTGCATTGCGAATGTTGTGAAGCACGTTTGTGCGAGCTGAACCAGACAGTTTGATACCAAGGATAGAACGTGCATGCGAGATATTGTAACCTGAGCCCATGAAGAGCTGGTCCATTTGAGCTATCCATCTAGAGAACTCACAGGGGTATGCAGAGTCAAAGACTGGTACAGCGTGGAACATTTCATGTTTGAGGTGTTGCATGCGATTATGGTCAGTGTGAGAGAAGGAAGCATTAATGGGTGGGGGGGTTGGAGGGGGTGGGGAGTGGAAGGTGGGTGAGGGTTGTTGGGGGAGGTGGGGGCATTTGGTTGTTGCAAAGTGGTGTTGGGTGCGGGACGAAGGCTGTTGTGAATTGGGAGTCACGGTTATGGAAGTGGGCAGTACGGGGCAGGGTGGGTGGTGGTGGGCATGTTAGGGGTGGTGGTGGGCATGTTAGGGGTGGTGGAGGGGGGATGTTGGGAGGGGTGGGGATGGGGAGGTTGGGGGTGGCGGAGGCGGAGGGAGGGTTAGTGGTAGGGAGGGTAAGGTGGAGGTAGGCGGTGAGGTGGATGGGATAGGAGAGAGAAGTGGTGGGGCGGCAGTGGGGACAGAAAGGGTGGTAGAAAGAGAGGCATTGGGGGTAGACTGGGGAGTGGGGGGTTGAGGGGGTGGGAGGGGTTGGGGGGTAGAGGTGTTAGTGGTTTCAGGGAAGAGGCCTTGACGTGCGGGGCAGGAGGTTAGATTGTTAATGTGTGAGGTCAAGACAGCATACATGCCCAGTACTGTGTACCAAGCTGCAGCGTCAGACTGGGCTGACATAAGTTGAATGTGCATACGGATGTCGGTTTCCACCTCCTGTAAAAGTGGAATGCAATTGGGCAGTGACTTACTGCGCATTGCGAGCGCATGGGCGATCGTGGTTTCCAAACAGTGGAGGTGATCGCGCGTGAGCACCTCATCATAGTCTCGAGGTAAATGCTCACTGAGTGGGACCCATCCTTTATTTAGTTGGCCTCGAATAGTATCTTGAGGCATTGTTGGTGCAGCGTGCTCGAGTGGTGGCGAGTGGCCACAAGCAGGCGTGAGAATACAACGGAACGAACCCCACATGTACAAAACATGTGTACGAATGGCCCTAGCAAGATTTGTGAACACATGGAACCTCGACAGTGCGGGGGGTGCGGTGATCGTCACCTCTTCCAATTCAATTTGGTGTTCCCCCTCGGCGAGAGCGTGGTCATCCTCAGCGCGCAATCTCGATGGAGATGGACGCCGTGTGTAGGGATGGTCCACCCGGCATGGTGTTGTCATTGTAGTTAAAATGGAACATGCTCACCGATTCGAAGGTAGAGTTGCTGGTGAAGTTTGGCGTAATCTGCTGCTGCTGAGAGCTGTGCGAATTCCCATACTCTGATTTAGGTGAGCGGACCCACTGCATAGATGCTAGGTCAGAATCTGTTTTTGGTCGACAAATTTAGAGCTCAATAATTTTGCGCGATTTTTGTGCACTGCCTCGCACTGCCTCGGGAACAAATGCCGTTGGTGTGGGAACCAATGTAGTGATATCACAAACACACTGGTTGGTATCTTGAGTGAGACTGAGCTCGACGGCAGGAGCCACCCTATTTATTTTGTATACAGTGGTGCCATCTGTCCAGTGGTGGTTCTAAATCGCAGCTGGTGTGTCACACCACAAGTGAAGACGAAGTTTCTCAGACTTGTAATCTCCCTAATTGCTGCTCTTTTGGGTGGGGCCCTTGACCTGTCAGGGACGGGATGAGGGTTATTGTTCTTGAGTCCTTTTCAATCTACGTTTCAAGACACGGTCCCAGTCGAGTGACGATCCACGATCAAAACGAATTGGCACGAAAGGAATCGGAAACTCCAGTGTACCGCTGTTCGTCTGACGTCGAGAAAGACCAGCTTGCGGAAGCACTGACTGTAAACACCGTAGTCCGCGTTGTGCCCAACAGGTGCAGCAGTTTATCAACGAGGGACTGAACCTAAACCGGTGCATCAAATACAAGGATGGGGACTGGCTGCGTTGCTACACGCCATTGTGCATCGCTATCGCATACGGCGCCACACAAATCGTCCGGCTGCTCATAACATCAGGTAAACGCACCTGTAGTTTGTCTGCTGAAATCCCTTCAGTTTTGGAGAAAGGATTTCAGCGAGAGGATTCGTGCCCCTTTTGCAAGAAATGAAATCCTGACATTTGACGAGTGTGTAACGTGAGTTCAAGAGCACGAATCCTCGAGTTAAGTCCCAAGTGACGCGTAAAGTCAGCACACGTCACCAAACCAACAATGGTTTGCCAGTCTAGAGAATGGGGGGAGGTGTGGTTCTTGCGGCTTGCACTGCACTGGGTGTAGTCACCAGCGAGCCAGAATGTTGATATTTTCAGCAGTCTCCAAAGACCCAAGAATTTCCCTGATGTTTTGGGACACATAGAGTTGCACAACAAAAAATGTTGTCACCTTGAGGCCCAGGGGCCTATTTTTTGCTGAGTCACAAGGTGTTTTAATTTCAGGATCGAACGTGAACAAGGCAGTGACGTGTCACAAGTCCGACCACCAGGAGAAATTTACGCCTCTGTTCCTTGCCTGCAGGGAGGGGCAGCTGCAGATTCTCGACCTCCTCATACAAGCAGGTTCTGTGTGTCCTGACATGCTTTGTGCGAAAAACATCTGTGAGTCAACTGTCGTTGTTGGAGCGCTTGTTTTGTCTTTTCACCGTCACAACTTTGGATGACGCAACTTGCTTGTGGTGTCATTCACAGTGTAGTTCTCAGGAATAATGTGGCTCGCCCAGAAGCGTTCGTTTTCAAGCTTCAACCTTCAAACCGCACAATTATTGTACCTGGACACGAAAGCGTTGAGAAGTGTACCCGGCCTTTACTCAGGAGCTCTGTCTCAAATTATCGCAACTGGCGTTCGGCCTGGTAACACTTGTGTGGGTTGTGGCAGGTGCGTTGGTGAACTCGCCGCTGAGTGGACCGCGGATACAGGAGGAAGAGGGTGGAAGTGTCAGCTACAGCGACTCCCGCAATACGTGTCTGCACTGGGCCACCATGTACCGGAAGTACGAGCTGCTCGACAAGCTGCTGCAGCGCGGAGGCAATCCGCGGGTGCAAAACTCCCACCAGGAGACGCCGCTGCATCTCGCGTGTGACACTTACGACCCACCGATCATCAGGTGTGTGTGTGTGTGCTTGCCTTCCGTCTTTGCTGTTGCGGAGACCACACACACAACACACGCACACACACGCACCATCTTGGCCTATCCTGTCTTGTCCCGTTCCATCCTGTCCTTTCCTATCCTGTCCATCCAACCGTCTATCCGTCCGTCCGTCCTCCTTCCATCGTGAACAGACTCGCGGTCTCATAATTGAGAACTGAGCAGACCATACTTACGAGTTCAGTGATTGGTGGAAGCTTTGTGTCGCGTGTTCGTTGCAACTTGCGTAATCAGTTCAACTTGGCCAGCGCTGGGTTTACTTTCACTGTTCTTTGGATAGCACCAAGAAGAGGACCGCGCGTATTTCAGATTGCTGGCGCGGACTGGCGGCGTCGCGGCGAACCAGGACATGCACTGTACGACGCCGCTTTTCAGCCTGATGTTCCACAGCGGCGGGGTCCCGTCTGAGCAGATCGAACTCGTCAAACTGCTGCTCGCAGGTGAGCTCATTGTGCGCACTCGTGCGTGTGCGTGAAGAAATCAGCTGCTGACTCACGTCACAAGAACGGCGCGTCGAAAGTTTCGACCAACAAACAGAATGTTGCTCTGACGACGGGCGTCGCTTTCTAACGGATCAACTTCGAACAGAAACGTGCGGTTGTGATCTCTACTGGTCTGGCCCGTCCATCTTTTCAAAGATCTCCAGGCTCCTGAGCGGTCCCTGCGTCAGTTCTCAATCCCTTCACAAGAACAAAATGACAACGGCTCGATTCTCAGAAACCAGATGCTGCAATGAGAAACTTTGATTGTCAGAGACAGCCGGTCTTCAATTTTTTGTTTTTGTATCCTTCAGGTGGATACATGTTGAACGACGAGATGTGGCTGAACCAGGTGCGCAACTATCTCCACGACGATGACGTCGAGCCTCTCGACCCGGCGGCGGCCAATCAGCGTGCGCCTCCGCTCGTCGGCGGACAACTCATGGCGACGCACAACCGCGACTCAGTCGAGCACTTAAAATCGCGCTATGGGGCGCCTTTTCTCCAATGGCTGCTGGATTGGGGCACCAACCCACACAGACTCAAGTACCTGTGCCGCCAGGCGATCAGGGACACTGTTGGAAGCGTGCGGCTGCTGCAGAAAGTGCGGCAGCTCCCGCTGCCATTGTCGCTGATAAATTACCTGCAGCTGGACCAAATGTGACTGACACTCAGTGGTGTGATGAGATGTGCGACTTGACAATTCGTGTGCTCCATAAGTTTGTGGTAATCGCTCGTGGAAGTTTCCAGTCTTGTTGGTTTCAGCGCTCTAAGCGGTGAGGATGATGCAGACTCTACTTACAAGTGTCAAACACAAATGGACTGAGAACTGAATTCCGTTGTTGTCTCTGGTGATTTTACCCGCGAAATCTGCGGTCATGATCTTCGCGTGCCGACGATAGTTTGAGAAGCTCGTCTGCAGCTCCATTGAAGCACTTTTCAAGATGTTGAGAATCAACCTGCAAATATCTTTGTTGCGAATTTGTTGCGATGTTTTGCTGACACGAGCATAAAATTGTTTCTCAATCCTCCAAACCAAGTTCGGACTTGGTGCTTTGTTGTTTCAGACGCGGCGCATCTTTTGCAATCACCAAAGATGCTGTTTGTGTGCGGGCATGGGCCCCGACGTCGAGGAGACTTCAGCACAATTTCGCCTTTTGTTCCCTTTCTCGCGTCTGTGGATTTATTCTTGAAAGTGCGTTGACAACATTCACGCGTCTTTTTTCGCCGCCAGGCGCTTGGTGCAATCGCCATTGGTGTGTGACCCCTCGCCCCCCCCCCGCCTTTGGACAGGTAGGACTGGTCTGCCAGGGTGTACTGTGGTGTCGCAATTCCAACCGCGTGGAACCGCGCGCTTTCCTGGCGTTGCGCGTTGTACGATGCACTCGAACGAACGAGTATCAACCACGTCAACTATGAATGAGACAAGTGTTGAAGGTTTCAAGTTCGAAAGCGCGTTCGAGGGAATTTTTCGTCTCATTGGCCAACAGGTGTCACAAAAGCGCTGCGTCTTGGTGCCCACAGCTTCTGTGAACACACGTCGGGCGTCCGCACTGGTTCTCCGTGAAGGCGGACACAGTGGGCAGCGCTTCCACGTGTGCAGTGCTTCGTGAGGTTTGATCCTTTGTCAGCGTGAGCCCACGTGAAATGTTTCTTCTTTGACACAGGTGCGTCGCAGAATGAGCCTGTGTCCTGCACTGGCACGAGCTAAGGTACTACTGGTAGTCATTCAAGAGGTGACTCTTGCACGTCACCGAAATGCGGCCCCTCCCACCCCAGTGGCAGTTTTGGATGTGTCACCCTGACAGTCATTCAAGAATTTTTGCATTTCACACACCGGCAGCGACAAAGAGCGTGTGACCCGGTTCCGAACAGATTGCGCGACAACACTTATCAAGTGTTTTGGTTTCGATAACTCGCGACAGATGTTGTTCGTTTCGCGTTGACTTCTTCACGAACACAGCGACTTCCTGTGAATCATTTCGTTGGCTTTGTGCACTTTCTACCGCCCATGTTGCCTTTTCAAAATTCACAAATTAGAGGCCAGCGACTGGAAAGTAGTTACCAAAGCTGTTGTGCACACAAAACTCGCGTTCAGTCATCGAAATAAAACTGCAGGAGACTCCGTTCAGTTACAAAATAACGCTTTACTCCAGCTGAAATGAACAAGACTGTTCGAAAAAACAAAAACCCCGATTCAAAACATCCAAACGAGTTTTCCATTGAGCGAAAGTAATTTCGGCCACAGAAAATGGCCAAACCTCCTGGGCTGGTATGATTTTTCGAGGATTACAGATTATAGTGCTTCACAGTGCCATCATTGTTGTCTTTTACATCAGATAAATGCTCGAAGCCGCCCAAGCCTCGTCCCCCCGACACCGGGTGATCACCATTTCAAAACTTCGACAACAAGGCACCAAGCGTTTTGTAGAATACAGTGCGCACCTGGAGTCCGTCGACCTTTTCAGAAAAATGCAATGTCAGACACACATGTGATCAGCCACTTTTCAGTTTCATGTTCTTTATCCTTGAAGACGTTGCAAGCGAAACTGAACATTATCCCGGAGTGATTTGTTGAAACACCGGATATTTTTCAGACTCGACGAATTTTCCACGTCGTTAGACTCGGTGTGCATCTTTCGATGACGTGCGAACATTGTAGAACAATCATTCACGGAATGATTCAAAGAGACCACAGCTTCTGCTTGGCACAACAGCGTGTCACGGCTCACGCTTCTTTGTCATGCCAAAAGGTGACACCAACATTCAGAGAAACAACCGAAATGAACCATCGGGTTTGCGCCACCCGCGAAAAGTACGCCTCGTCAGTCGTGTCAATCTGTCGTGTCAAGCAGACACCGGTTTTAAAGTTTGAATGAGAGTGTATAAAAGTTTGCAAAAGCAACGAAAAGTAGTACAATTGAAGCAACGGGCGTGACAAACCTGCTCAAACAATTTGAGGTTCAATGTTCACAACGATTTTTGACCCAAGAAACACGTTCTTTCTGATTCTTTTGATTTCGCACTTGTAATTGCGCGAAGATAAGAGTGTTGCAGACATTGAACTCCGACAGCATCACCGTACATTCGAATATTTTGTGCTATGTGCACGAGATTTCTGTGGTTGGTGCTGTGCTGCACCGAGCGGGAATCCACTCGTCGCGCTGGTGCATCTCAACAAGAAAGAATCACAGACACAGTTAGATTCTCACTCCCGCATGGATCTGGACGCAGAGTGTCCACTTTGCACAAAAATGTGTTTTATCCAAACAACAAGCAAGTTCACTGAAAGCCCGATAAGTGACGTTGAAAACCACGCAGTCAAATACCAACCGGAAACCAGTTCGGTTCGGGATCCTTTGTCGGTATTTCACGGCTTTATTCCATTTTTGTGGAATATTGCAGTTGGTCGAGTGGGATGATCGAACAGGTGTTCGTCCAGTTATCACAGTTCAATGCTCAGGTCGGTCAAGCTGTGGACAGTCGGTTTTGGCAAACCAACGAAAAAGTTTGTTTCAAAAATGAAATTGCGCCAAAGAATGGTCAACAAAAGCACAAAACCTTGAATGCGCGCGGCTTCATCGGTACAACAATGAATAGTGTGGCAACAAATACACGAAAAAATGGACATCCTCAGGATGTTCTTCTCTGTGCAGTGCGTAGGGGAGACTTTTTCAACACTTGAGAAGAAAAACAAAACTAGACTTTCAAGTGGAGAATCAGCCGCGTGCAGCGTACATCGGCAGGACAGCACTTGTGTGTGTTGAAGAATGTGTGCATAGTCTTATGTTTCTCAAAAAACAATTGCAAGCATGAAAATGTAAACTTTTATTTTTCAGGG
>JAAUXT010146614.1_pt1 | contig 13048 bp, 14 predicted proteins | sample 7278171 | NCBI WGS metagenome assembly JAAUXT01 (sample SAMN14350112, study PRJNA611818) | marine sediment metagenome | isolation source: surface marine sediment (1.8m) | place: French Polynesia: Moorea | collected 2018-08
CTTACATTCCTGACGGACAGGGCGGACCACTGAAGCCTTCTGTTTGTGGGTCGAGTAACGTCTCAACCACAGCCAGTGTGCTAAAGCCCACGCACTTGTGGCGTACATCATTTTTATACATACGTTCTCATTTCCGGATGCAAGGAAAGCTCACAACTGACTGCGATGGATCGGTAGAACACAGAAAATGGCAGGAACCAGCGGGAACTCTTTCAATGGCTCTTACCGCGTACAGGTGTGGATTTTTAGATTTTGGACAAAGCTGACTGCCTATCATCTTTGATGCTTGAACTGCAAACTCACGTAACCCTGGCATGTTTTTTCTCTCTCCCCAACCCCAGGGGTAGCCTACTTCCAAGGGAAAGGGGACATTGACTTGAAATCAGAACTTCACCTTTTGTGTGTCTGGTGTACCTGAAATAACCCAGTTGGGGTTCAAACCTACATGTTGAAAGCTTGTGAGAAGCTTGTGAAAGATGTCTTCAAACGGACCAAGGTCGTCAGGTCACTTCTTGGTTTGTCTCGACAACTAGCAAACTTGGACAAAGCTGTTCAAACATCTCAAGTGGGCACCTCAAAGAGTACCTCTGCGGTGAACATATTGGTTCAGAACAGGGGCACGGGATGACCCGGTGATGACCAGGCCCTCGTGTTTGACATGCTTTCAGTGACATTTGTTGCCCAACTTTGGAAGACATCTTTGCCATTGAGTGTTTCTCGTGATTCTTCAGCAGACTTGCCATTCTTTTTGGCACAGTTCTCTTGTCGAGAGAGCAGGCAACTTTGCGTCTGACAAATGTGCGAACCCTACGAATTGAATTTAAATGGTATCATGGCCATTTTTTGGAAGGCAGAAGTTGATAGCCCCACGTACATGACACAGTTTTCAGAAGATAGAGCTGTATGAGAGCAATTCTGAGGGCAATCATAGATACGAAGGTCAGCAGTGTGCTGGCCCATTTGGTAATTTGGTAGCCCTCTGAATTTCTTTTGGCCCGGAATGAAAACCACACTCACTGAAACCCCAGCATCACAAGTCGAACGGCACTTCAAATCCTGTCTTGGAATCGGCTTTCATCTTGTTTCTGGTGCAGCTTGTCAAAGGTTTCGTTCTCTTTTTCAGCTCAAAGACCACACATTTCGAGGACACGGTGGGTCGGTGGATCAACTGTGTTGGCACCCGAAACACACAGACCAAGTTGTCAGTGCTTCTAGTGACAAAACTGTCCGTCTTTGGGATGCCAGAACTTCCAAGGCTGTTGCAACAATTCCGACGAAAGGTCAGCTTGGTTGTGCGGAGCAAAAGTGAACAAAAGAAAAAATGCGTTTGGCAACGTTCGACAGTTGCAGCATCTTCCGGTGATTCCAGGGGAGAATCTGAACCTGTGCTGGTCACCGGACGGGTCAACCGTCGCTGTCGGCAACAAAGACGATCTGGTCTCTTTCATCGATCTCAGGTGAAGTGCAGCTGAATACAGATTTTCTCCCAAAAGACCATTGCTTGACGTCGGCGAAACGATATGGCAACAACCAAATCTGTCTGTCTGTGTGTGTGTGTGTGTGTGTGTGTGTGTGCGTGCGTGAGTGCGTGCGTGCGTGCGTGCGTGCGAGAGAGAGAGAGAGAGAGAGAGAGAGAGAGAGAGAGAGAGAGAGAGAAAACCAAGACCGGTTGAAGCACAGGGAGAAAGACTTTCCATCTTGTTGGGTAATTTCCTCTCAAAATGCTGCTGCTCCACCCGACAGCGTTGTGGTGAGAACTTGTGCCTTTGGTGTTCTCCATTCCTTTAACAGAAATATGGCTCGTCTCGTAAGCACTGTGTAGATACTCCCTGATTCAACTCCTGTGTCAGGTTCCAGTTGTCGTGATCTATAGGCATCACACACGAAGCTTCTTTCCATACAGAACTCACAAAAGCAAACATGACGAGCAGTTCAAATTCGAGGTGAACGAGATCAGCTGGAACAACGAAGGAGACCTCTTCTTTCTGACCAGTGGACCAGGCGCTCTGCACATCTACAGGTAAGAAGCTCATGCTCATTGCTATAGAATCTACTGGCCTCGGGAACGTTTGTGCAGTTGTTTGACAAGTTTCGTTTCGTTGTTGAATAACCAGGCGTTGTGGAGAATTTTGGAATTGAAATGTTGTACCTCACACCCCAGAGAGGGGACAAAGCGAACCAACCACCTGTCAAGACAGAATTACTTTTGCAGCTATCCAGACGTGAAGTGTCAGTTGGTGCAGCCAGCTCATCCGTCCAGTTTGATTTGCATCAAGTTCGACCCAACAGGACGACATTTTGCTGTTGGCAGCGCCGACGCGCTTGTCAGTCTGTGGGACTGCAACGAACTCGTCTGCGTGAGAACTCTGTCCAGGTGATTGTGCCAAAAAAGAAACCCTTTCCCAAACACAAATTGCGACTTGCAGATTTGTGTGAATGTTTATTCTTGCAGGCAGCCACATCTTTTCAAACCATTGAGCCAAAGCAGTCACTGCACAATCAACGTGAAAGTGACCAGTGCGAGTTGCAGTTTGCGCGGTTGTGTTTTTGCAGGCTCGACTGGCAAATTCGAACACTGAGCTTCAGCGCGGACGGCAACTTGCTGGCAGCCGGATCCGAGGATTTGCTCATTGACATTGCCGACGTACACACAGGTCAGATCTGGTTTCGGCGCTGTTAAATTCTTCCATTCAACAGAACGCTCAGGCCTGTGTACCTACCCAACGTGGTTGAAATGTTGTGTCGCGTCAGCGCGAGTTCACGCGTTCTCTGCTTTCAGGCGAGAAAGTGGCGGACGTGCCGTGCGAGTCTCCGACGTTCAGCGTGGCGTGGCACCCGAAGAAGACGCTGCTGGCGTACGCGTGCGACGATAAAGACAAGTACGAGCGCGACCGCGATGCTGGCACCGTCAAGCTGTTTGGAATTCCGAGCGACAACTGATTTGCCCTCTTCCTGTTGGAGGAGTCACTCACACCGACTGCCAAAGACGCTTGAACGGAAAGACTTGAAGCCACCATACTGTGTCCCGTCGTCAGTAGCATCGCGGTCATTTGTCAGTGGTGGAAGTGCCACATCCGCTCCGTCGACCGACTCGGCAGGTTCAGGAGGAAATGTGAACCCACCACCACAACATTCTACGTTGAAAAACACCTGGAGTTGCTGTTTCTACAGTGAGCAACTTCCGTGTGACTGTTTCTCTTGATTGGATGTTCATTGTGCAGACATAACTGTCGTATACGACGCCTCCATTCCATCCGAATTGTCGGGAGTCAATGAAGGTTGGTTTCTGCTTTCGTTGTTGCACCAACGATTTTGGAAAGTTGAACACGAATCGTGAAGAGTTGGCCTGTTCCTCCGGAAATATTTCTGTCCTTGAAAAACGAGAAGCATGGAAAAACAGCACCGACATTGTTCAAACCCCACCGGAAGCAGCTGCCGAGGTCGGCTTTTCTACGAACGGCACGACGAGAAAGAAAGTTCGCTTCCAGAACAATGTGTGGATTATCAACCCAGAGTATATTTCATGAAGTACGATACAGTACAACTGTGAACATTTTCCCACAAAACCTGCTGTTTTCACCAGAGCGATAAAACGTTCTCAATGGGAATGTGATTCAATTGTTTGTTGGTGAAGCAACGAGCACGGGTGGAAAACCAGTCAACTCGATCTCGAACAAAACATTTCCAAATTGACCAGAAACCCTCCGTGTCTTTGATACCAATCAATCAATGAATAAGAAAGAGCAGACAGACTGCAGAAAATTGGAAGAACTAACAAAAACCGATGTCTTTTGGTGTTTTAGTCCCTCAACCATGGATAACTAAAGGCAACAAATAACTCGGCAAGCCCTGAGAAGGCAAACCTGGTTGAATTTCCAATTGGGTATTCTTTCAAAGTTTTCACGAATCCTCTTCCGCAACATTTTCGAATTCGCTTCCACAAAAAGAAAAAAAGAAGGCTGCTGTCAGTTCCTGACGCACGAACTGATCTTGCCCGTTCAACTATAACTCTGTTCCTGTGCGTGGGTGATTGTTTGAAACAAATCTGACACTATTCCTTCCTCACTGGAATCGCAAAATTCATTCGAATGTACAAATTCGGAACGAAAACATTCAGAAGGCAGACACCTCATCACAACCTGGGGTCACAAAGCTGTCCAGGAAATTCCATGGCAAAGTAAAGAAAAATTATGACTAGACATGCAAAAGCACGAAAAAATTCCTAATTCAGGTTTTCCAAAACAAACTTGTCTCAAAGCACGATCACAGCGACCCAGAAAATGACGGTTATCAAAATGGAACCAATCCAAGATATGAGTGCGCTACATTTTTTGAATAACTTATATCCGAATAAATAGAGAACACGAGAATTGGGAGACGAAATGAAAGTCATAAGTTGAAATCAGATCAATGCGTTGTCATCAAATCGACGGTGTTCCGAGTCTTCCGTTCAAGTATCGCGAAAAATGCGTCCAAATGCCAACTTCATGTCTAACTTTTACATGCGATGCAACATGTGTGATGCTGTTCGAAAACAGTTGTCGTGTTTCAAAGCAAGAGTCCGACGACAAAAAGAAACAGTCCGCTTCTCACAAACCAGCATGAATATGCAGAGTGCACGGGATAGCAAGACACAACACAGATTCGGGGAACAACAGTGAGTTCATTCTCAGCTTACATCAATGAGTGTCAAAATAACTACCACCCAATCAGCTCCACATGACTGAATTTTCATGCACCCCAAACATACTCGTACAACAAAGGAAACTCTCCCTCTTTTGCGATCTTGTTCTGTCACTTTCTCCGCTCTTGAAAGAATTCGTTTGGCACGCAAGTACCCAACAATGCGTTTCAGAACCTGTAAACTGACCAACAAGGGAAGGGAAGGAATACAAAACTGTTTCGAAAAATATCGCGACTCCTGTTGTTGGAAACAGTCGATCTTTGCGCACGAAAAAACTTCTGAAAAGAAGTCACTTCAAAACCATGTCCGTGTCCATCAGTAGTAAAACGTGTGGGTCGGAGCAATCACCTTCGGAGAGGAAGGCCACTTGCAGTACTTCTTCAGATATGCAAACATCCTGAAAAATGTAAACCGTACCTTGAAGAAAATCTTCACGACAAATTTGGGAAATCACAGTGTGCGACAAAATTGGAGTGGAGTCGTGAGACCTTGGAAAAGTGAATGATGCCTGTGTGTGTGTGTGTGTGTGTGTGTGTGTGTGTGTGTGTGTGTGTCTGTGTGTGTGTGTCTGTGTGTGTGTCTGTGTGGTGGTACGTACAGAGCGGCTCCGAGCAGGAAGGCTGCAGCATGCGTCAGCAGCAGCTTGGGCAAATTTTCAACGCTGAAAGGACCGTTCTTCATCACTTTGCTCTTGCGGACGCTGAGCGATGAAGCGGTGCCGCCGCTGCTGCGGACCGGGTGCTGGAACTTGCTCGCTGTCAGGAAGTCGCTGCAGTGGACAACAGAGTTCGCTTTGTGAAATGCCAGTGGACATCAACAAACATAAAGGAGCATTGAATGGAACTGAATGCGCTTTGATGGCAAGACGGATTCTGTGTGGAAAGAAGCAAGCGGGACCTGGGTGGATGTGCCTCCGGACGACTGCTCCAATCCCATATCCAGTCTGAAGCCTTGATTTGTTCCATCACACGGCCCTCCTAGAAAGTGGAAAGAGAATACTTTTGTTGACACACTTCTCCAAGACCAGGCATCGTGCACAGTTTATGACATCGAGTGCTTGGCCAGTTCTTTCTTTTGATAAGCAATTGCACGATAACTTTTTCTCCGTCTTTTGTTTACGACTTCTTTGTTCTCACGCAGTGTCTGAAAATAAAACCCAACATCCGGTTTCAGTGCGTGTACACTTCCCGATAAATGCCTTGAGAGAAATGACGTGTATCTCACCCGAATTGGACCCACACCGTCTGCACTTTCGTTGTTAGGGCTGTGTGGGCTTCTCGGGCTAAAACAAACGTTGCAATTGCGGTGAAAAAAATTGCAAGTGTGCACGAGTGGTGCTTTTAGTGCACTTTGTTATCGGCAAACGCTTCGTCCAAACTTGTTTTGCCAATGAATGACCTTGCGTTGAATTACAGGCCGCCCGACTGACCTGGCGCGGCTGGAGGTGACGGCGCTCGTGTTGCGCGACGCAGCGCTCGAGGACGAGCGGCTCGACTCGCGCGCCGCCTCCAGCAGCAGCTTCTCCATCTGCCCGACGGCCGTCTGCAGCGACACCGGCTGCGACAGCGTCGCCGCCGCCGGGGTCGTCGTTCCCGACGTCTTGCCGCTGGTGGCGCCCGACGCGGCGCCCGACTCGAGACTTGCCTCCTTCAGTTGCTGGAAGTACAGCTCAACCCACGAGTCTGCAAGCACAAAGAAAAAGGCCACGATTTCAGGCACCCCAAACGTTGTGGACTGACTGAACGCGAAAACGTCACTGCATGGCTGTCGTCCAGATCTATTTCATCTTTGCTGTTCACACAACACAGGATGAGTTTTTGAAGACCTGGTGTTTGCAGTCAAAATTATGAACTCTTCGGCTGAGATTCAAAACAGCCAGCTCCTCATTCTCGCTGGGATCATTGACTGCATTCTTTGATGGATCCCTTCTCCAAATTTAGATCTGGATCTTTTGCAACCATCAGAAAGCCTCTCCGCTTTGCGCAGCTTGAATACTGTGAGACTTTGCACTGTGTCAGCAAGTGGCTGGTACCAAATAGATCAACACTTCATCAACAAAATACACGCTTTGTTTCACACCAATACGTGCTTCTGCACAAAGGAAAGATCCGTGTTGATGGCGCGTCCATTTTGGATTGACCCAAATTTTCCCAGCTGGAAATGTTTTGATTGAATCCTCCTGAATTTTCGTCGTTTTGCTCACAGCCTCCCAGAACGACCTACCGTTCAATGATTCTTTGCTGTCTTGCCTTTGCAGATTTTCCATTTTGTTTTGTACAATCGCAAATCTGTTGTCGATGAAGAAGTTGAGGAATATTCTTGTTGAGCTGCTGCGTTGTTTTTGTTTTGGTGATGACGTCGCTCGTCCGAGGCACCTGCGCCACTCGTCACGTGACAAATGGATCAAATCATGTGACAGAATGGCTGAGCGGTGGGCTTGTATATTCTTTGCACTTTCTTTAATTTTCTGCTTCAAAATTTGTTTGAGTACTTACAAGATTGATGATCGACTAGGATATGGTAGAAGGTTTGATGGAATTGGAGCTATCAGTGGAGGAGGGGTAAGAAATTCGTGCACCTGAACAAATGGCCGAAGAAACTTTTTCGCCACGAGCGACGAGCTTCACTTCGCAACCACCACCCCCCGGGGTACTCGTACGGCAGATCTACATGGTGTTTGCGTTTGATGGGAAAAGATCCACGTGGAAAAGGGCAGCACCAAGAGAACTTTGTTCTTGTTTTCTTGTTCAGAGACACTGCTTTTTGGGGTTGTCTTTTCTCCCACTTTCGTCGTGTGATTCGTGTTAAGTCCAAAGGTGACGCATGTGATCAAGTTTGGGTCACTTGGCCCAAGAAGCTGATTTCAGTCTTTTTCAGGCGACATCCAAGCTTTTGGTGAATTACAAGGAGCCCCACAGAACGGAGATACTTGACTACTTGTTCAAAGTAAGACCCGCACGCACTTCTTCAGTTTTTCAAGGACTTTGTGTTTCAGTCCTCAACAGTCCACTCTTGTCACGTGTGAGATCTGTGTTTTCATCAACAAGAAGAAACCGTTGAACTGTTTATTGTCTTCAATTTCCAGCCAAACTTTGGAGCATCTCTGCAAATTTTGAAGGTTGAAATTGGAGGTGATTCTCAGAGCACAGGTAGATCAACAAATGACATTTGAGACTTCACGTTCTTCTTGCGTTGAGACTTTTTGAACAGAAGGTGCAAAATTAGGAGTGCCGCAAAGCTGCTCCATTCACGGCTGCGTAAACTTTGTAGATGGCACAGAATCATCGCACATGCATTTCGAAAATGACGAAAATTACAACCGTGGCTACGAGTGGTGGCTGATGAAAGAAGCGAAAAAGGTTTGAGGAACATGTGTTGGGTGACACACCAGGTGAATGGGAGATGCTGAAGGCAGAGTGCAGCCGGCCTCTCCCACTGAGCATTCGGCGTCGTGGAAAGTTTTGTTCACCAAGTGTGTCATCCCAACACAGTGTTTGGTTCTGAGCACAGTATCAAGAATTCCTTGTACTTGACAATTTGATGTTGTGTCGAAGTTTTGCCAAATTCACTTCCAAAATTTGAGAGTGATATTGTCAGCATAATCCCTTTCGCGATTGTCACTGATAATCCACTTGGGGGTTTACAAAGCAACAGACACACCAGATAAGTTACATGTACACGGAGCAACATGTGCAAAACACGAATTTTAAAACAACACACTCTTCACAGCCAGGTACAGGTTGGTGTACAAGATCAGAAACACAGAGAATTTTGCATTTTGGGCACATTGGTTTTCTAAACGGCACATTGCGGGAACTGATTCACCGCTGTTCGAGCGACTTTTGGTTTATTTGCACCGTTCTGTCTTTGCAGCGAAATCCAGAGATAAAACTATACGGATTACCGTGGGTGTGGCCAGGTTGGCTCGGAGGAGGCAAGTTCAACCCATACAGCAACATTACACGTACTGCAACGTACATTACCAACTGGATAGGTGGAGCAAAGAAGGTTCACAACCTCACCATCGACTTCATCGGAGTGAGTCGTGATCACCCGTCACATATTTGACTTCAGTCACGCTGAGCGCTCAGTTGCTGGGCGCAAAATCTTCAAACAAACGAACAAATTGAAAAAAAAAACCCTCAACATTATTTGTCTTCTAGATTTGGAACGAGAGACCCTACAATGCCGATTACATCAAGGTAAGGAAGGTGCACGGCATTCTTTTCTTCGGGTTTGTCTTTCACAATTATTCGGTGTGTTTTCTCAGCCATTTGGGAGAAACATCTCCGGCGCGCGCACAAAGGAGTGTGTCGGAATCAGAAGTTCGCCCATTTTTCGAACACGCGCGTGTGTTGTAATCCGCACTTATTTTTGGACGCATCGATCACCGATTTCCACTTGATGTCAACAAGATTCAGACACACCCAGGGTTGCAATATCTAGCGCTGAATCCCTGGCCTGCAGTCGGAAAGAAAGGATACATGTACCGGTATTACGTTCTTGTTCATAGCTGCTGCGGCGCACGCTGGACTCAAAGGGGTTGCGTCACGTCCGAATCGTCGCTGCGGACGGAGAGTGGAGCATTGTGGGCGACTTGCTGCACGATCCGGATCTTTTTGACGCTATTGACGTTGTGGGGTAAATGTTTTGACCTTGTGCTGAAGAGTCAGAGTGGGTAATGAGAAAGTTTCATTTGAATTTGACGTGCGGTCGGTGTTACAGAGTGCACTATCCAGACGCCCACAGTCCAGACAATGCGCTGATCCTGGACCGTCCGCTCTGGGCCTCTGAGGAATACTCAGCCAACAACGACGTGTTTGGTGGAGGGTGCTGGGCCAGAGTGCTGAACGAAGGATACGTCAATGGACTTTTGTCTGCGTGAGTACCAAACGGCGTTTGATTGGGGGGGGGGGGGTGCGTGTGTGCGTGACGACGTGTGTGTGCTTGTTTGTTTGTTGTGCTCTTGTGCGCACACGTATCAGCTGTCGTTCTGTGTGTGCTTGGGTGCAACGCCGTTTGCTTTCTAGCCAGTGTCCCCAATTTGTTTAGTCCTAAACTCACAGGACTATTGCGTGGAACTTGGTGACGAGCTATTATGACAATTTGCCGTATCCAAAGAGCAGTTTGATGACAGCCAATCAGCCATGGAGTGGATCGTACAATGTTGCGACGCCCGTCTGGATCTCAGGTGAAACATCACAGAAGCCCATCGCGTCTGCGCCTGTTTGTTTCCGCTACTCCCTTGCTCGTGAATGTGTGAAGACGTGCATGAAAAGATGTATTCGACTATTTTCAGCTCATTTCACGCAGTTCAGTCGCGTCGGATGGAAGTATCTTCCTCACGGCCTCGGCGTTGGAAATTTCACTCACCAAGGCTCGTACACATCAATGACGGACGGCAAAGACCTGAGCGTCTTCATTGTCACCATGGTAAGCGTTGTTGTTTTGAAAGAAATCATGACTGGGAAACGAACGTTGTGTTTTATGTGGGTGTTGTCCCGATGAATGACAAATGCTTGATCCAACAACTTCTAGCCTGGTACTTTTGACCTGTATTTTCAGGATCCCAAGCTTGCTCACTGCTTTTATCCAATGCCGAAGTATACAGTATCTCAACAGAATGTGACCTTCGAGCTGGGCGGATCATTTGTGAGTTCTCAGGCTGACTACCAAAGTGCGTTGTTGCCAAAACAGATTTTTGGCTCTGTCTGACAATGGCAACGCGTTTTTTTCGCTGTTCACTCATTTTTCAGAAAAACCTCACAAAACTTCACTTGTGGTATACCAAACTGGACTTCAAGGTTCCAGACAAAAGTGTCATTTTTCAGAAACGTGCGGATGTGAAGGTCAGTTTGCAAGCATTGATTTCGACATTGTCAGTGTTTCAGTAAAACGACACCTTCCACAGACAGAAAAATGCCTCTGTTCTCGTCACATACCGGGAGTCTCAACAAATTTCAGGTGACGAAAGGACTTTTTTCACTCAATCTGGGTATCAATGAAGTTTACACATTGACGACTTTGTCTTCGGGGAAGAAAGGATCACACCCAAAACCCCCGCCAGAGTCCAACTTTCCCGTGCCGTACTCTGAAAACTTTGACAGTAAGTTTTCCAAGAAACGACGTTTTCGACAGATTTACAATTTGTGCTTTCTGTGCAGGATAACTGGAGATTAGAAACCAAATTCCGGTCACTCAGATGTGATTGAAAACTGGTACGAGTCAGGAAACCCAACGGAAGACTTTTTGACTTTGCAGATTACACGGACTCAGCTGAAGCATTCAACTTCGCGCAGCAGGCTGGCAGCTTTGAGGTTCGAACCCTGAAGGGAAAGAACAAAGGACTGGTGCAAGTCGTACCTGTGCCACCAATCGACACTTGCCTGCCGCAAAGAATGACCAAACCGGTCACACTCATCGGCGACTACAAGTGGTGTGTTTCATCGATTTTCATCGGAACAAAGAAACCAATCACTGTGGCAAAAGTGCAACCCCTGCTGTTCACATTTGGAGCAGATTTCTTGCGAGTGGTGACGAAAGTCACGTTTCTTGATGGGTTAGACCCGTCCAAAATTCCAAACAATTATTCAGGGCGGACACAGATGTGTCAGTGGACTTCATGCTGACGGAGGGCGGGACGCCAGGCGTCTTCCTGGCTGCGAGGGTCGTCAAAGGCGGCTGCGAGACCATGTACTCGAACGGCATTTTTCTCTGGGTTTTGCCGCACAAGAAAGGAAGAAACGCCTACAGCCTCGTGGTCACAGGAAACTTCAGTAAGTGCTGTTCTGTGCAAAATCAAAACCTTTAACACACGAAACTGTTGTCAGACGTTCGTTGTTTGGGTTCACCCGCTGTGAGCGAAGTGTTGAGAGACCGCACAACGAACACGAGACATGTTGCAGGCCGCTCAGTGATTTACGCAGCTGAAGCAACCACCATCGACAAGCTGAAGTGGTACAAATTGGGTCTTGTCCTCAAGGTATCTACAGCTTTCTGGCTTCAATTTGACAGATCTACTTTGCAGTTCAGCCTTGCATTTGTCCATCCCGTGCACGTCGGTCAAGTGAAGCGAAACACCGACCATTTCGGGATTTGTGTAACTTTTACTCCCCTTGATTGTTTTCAGGGAAATCATGTCACAGCGACGCTGAGTGGGAAAATAATGATTCAGTTGCCAATGAAGAAGATGCCTTCGAAAAACGGGTTTCTCGCGCTGGGAACAGAAACTTTCGCTGAAGCAGTTTTTGACAATTTCAAAATTAAAAGTGCCAAATCCACCTTGACATTCAACAAACCGGAGTACAGAGATTCTCATTTGTTGTCCTCGATGGCAACATCTTGAAGACTTTTCATTTCTTTGTCTTTGACGTCCTGTGGAACTTTCGGGAACGCGCCCACTTGTCGGAGACACCGGTCCAGATTACTGTGATGGAGGTCCTACAGAACTCGAACGTGTTCACACCAGAAACCTCACTTGTTTTCCGGGAAAGAGTGACGCACGAACAAGAAACAGTCGAGCAAAGAAAAGACTTGAAATCTCTTCGTCACAACTGTTCATGTCCCAAGACGTAAAATCACCGTGCTCGTACGTACCAATACCACGTTTTGAAACAATATTTCATCCTTCAGCATCAACTTCCAACAAAACAAACATTTTTGTGATATTTTTGAAAAATAAAACAACAATCAATGTTGTTTCCAACAAAAAAGAACCCCCACTGATAAAACCTGTTCGTACAACAGTAGAAACCGGTACACGAGAAACATTTTTCTCTGTACCGAAGCAACAACAGTGTCGCGTTTCCGAGTCCAGCTCGGAACAGGCAACAAGGCGAGAAATCATGGGTGTTCCTCGCTGCGAGAGAATGCACCGCCACACCGGTGATGAATTACGGCAAGATGGCTTCCACTTTCAAGAACCGAAGATGCCAGTCCTGGGGCAACGCCAAGAATCACATAGACGGCGAGTGGCATCTCGCAGCGATTTCTATTGGTGACACGACGCTGGTATCCAGGTGCATGATGCGTTGCTATGACACAACTGGTTGCGGCTTCAGTTTGGTGGTGTACGCTGTCCCTCTTCTGACAATAGTCAACGTGAGTGTCGAGTGTTTCTGCTCCGCTACCTTCATCTGCGCAAGAGTCTGTATTTCCTGTCCATTCACGTGTGTTATGACATCACCGGGTTCCAGACCAGCCCTGACGACAAAAAACAAAACTATCAGACAATCCAAACGAGTTTCAACAGCATGTACGCGGTAAGAGCCATGAAAGAGTTCCCGCTGGTTCCGACCATTTTCTGTGTCTTACCGATCTATCGCAGTCGGTTGCGAGCTTTCCTTGTGTCCGGAAATGAGAACA
>JAAUXT010151863.1_pt1 | contig 13047 bp, 12 predicted proteins | sample 7278171 | NCBI WGS metagenome assembly JAAUXT01 (sample SAMN14350112, study PRJNA611818) | marine sediment metagenome | isolation source: surface marine sediment (1.8m) | place: French Polynesia: Moorea | collected 2018-08
CATTGTCCGGGATACCCCCCCCCCCAAAAAAAAAATTTACATTTTCATGCTTGCAATTGTTTTTTGAGAAACATAACACTATGCACACATTGTTCGACACACACAAGTGCTGTCCTGCAGATGTACGCTGCGCGCGGCTGATTCTCCACTTCAAAGTCTAGTTGGTTGTTGCGATACTGCAACTTCAGTCACAGCTATTGACTCATTGTTTCTTCCATCGGGGCAGTGATTTGAAGAAAAGTTTGTACGAAGATTTCTACTGCCGGGACCAGCCAGAATTACTCAACTACCTGACAAGAAACTGCTCCATACACGATGGTACTGTGCGCGTGAGGTATTTCCAAATTGGCTTTTCTGTGCACGCCTTAGATTTGAAGAAACATCACGAACACAAAATATTTCAGCATCTCTGGAGAAACTGCACTGGCCAAGTCACTTCCCTGAGGAGCCTCCGTCCATCTACGGCTGGTTGTGCAGGATGATGCTGCGCGAGCCTGTCTTGCCGTTCCCTTACCTCGCCAGAGTCAGCCACAAAACCAGGGACATTATCGCTGTGAGTGGACAACCTGTGAATGAGTTTTCAAGCAAACGAGTGGACAAGCGGAGGTTGGTGTTGTGTTGTGCCCTGTGAGTAGAAGGCAGATCTTGGACTTTGTATCTGCGCGGTTGATTGCGCCCAAACAAGGCGTGTCATGTCGACCATTTCCTTCGGAAAGGATGGACCACACACAGGGGCGAGGCTTCGCGTTGGGGCAACAATGCGCTCTCATACTTGTCGTGCACTTCGTTGCAGTTTTTTGTTGCCCTTCAATGGAAGGATATCGATGTGGTTGAGGAAGTCTGGCCGAAGTTCTTGCATCAAATATCAGGATCAGGTAACAAAGGAGATAGTCTGGGGTCGAGTTCTCGCAATCTCGTCTTTTCCCACTGTTTCTGCTGAAAGTCGGGCTTTTCATGTTCACAGGCAGACGAGTTGCCTGCGACCCACCTCTCACTGATGTTATACTGACCACGGGGAACACATACGAGCGAGCCATTCTTGCCGCTGTTGAGCTGGGTAAATGCGCGCATGTCGACAGCTGACAAGGTCTCTGCTGGACAGTGTTCAATGTTTTGTCGAAGAGCAGTTATTATTCCCTCTTCGTGTCTTGCACAGGAATATCGCTGAGGGAAACGATGGTGTTTGGGGCGTCCCTTGCTCTGAAGGAAGCCATCTTTTTTTGCCGAAAAGAGCCACCTGAGGACTGGCCTCATGATGCTTACATGCTCATTGGTACGTCAGTGATTTGGCGGGTGCCAGTTCACGCGGACTTGTGCATCCGAATGATCTGTCGGTCCCAAATACGCTTCGGGATATTTGAAAACTTTTCGGTTCAACTACCTTGCATCGTTCAGTTGTGGCAAGAATGCTGAAGGAAGTAGCAAATCGACTCTGTCGCTTCTGTGAGACACCTGTGTACAAGACATTCACAACAAGCTGCTCTGCTGCTGTTGCTCATGCACAGGCCGAGAGGACCTGGCCAAACAGACGCGGGCGTTCCTGCCGACGAGCCGGACGGCGCCGTCGAGGGAGGCGGCGCCGCAGAACAAGGCGCTGCGCGAGGAGGAGGACGGCATGGAGTACCTCGACAAGGAGGTGAGACCACTCGCGGCGCTGTGCTCGGAGAAGAACGCTTTGCTGGGGCAGTGGTTGTGTTTTCAGTGTGCTGGTTTCTGTCCCATCTCTCTCGACCAAAACGTCTGTTTGAACTGAAGCGTTGAATTGGCAGTTACTGTCGCTGCGGTTCAGCGAGGATCAGCGCGTCGCTGAGGTGCGGCGGCTGCTGCAGTCGTCGCGTCCCGTCCGCGTCGCGCTGACGCAGAAACCGGAAGTGAGCGACCACGACTTCATCGAGGAGCAGCAGCGCCACCTGTACACCATCTCGATCCGAACGATGGCGCTGCCCGTGGGACGCGCCATGTTCACCATGTGCACCTACCACCCACTGCCGACGGAGGCGACCCCCATCCCGAAGCTGAACCTGACCGGGAGAGCTCCGCCCAGGTGCCGCGCCGCTCGCGCTCTGAACATCTGCCGGTACTGGTGTCCAAAGCGCAGTGATGGTTCAGTGACTCTCTTCTTGCAGAAATACGACTGTCGATCTGAACTCGAACAACTTCGAGACCCCAGCGAACATGACTGCCTGGCCTTCGTTTCACAACGGGGTTGCGGCGGGTTTGCGAATCGCAGACTTCTCACAGGTGTCACTGACTGTTCCTTTCGTGCAGTGGATGTAATCAACACTTGACTTGTGCATGAATTTGTATTGCGAAGAGCTTGCTGCATTTCTTTCATCGTGATGTCTTTCAGGTTGACACCAACTGGATCATGTACAACAAACCCAAATCAGCGGAGCCGACGAACGACCACGCGGGGTTCCTCATGGGCTTGGGGCTGAACGGTCATCTACCAACGTTGTCGGTCTTGAACGTCAATGACTACTTGTCAAAGGTAAAATTTGCATGACCCACACTGCCCCTGCCCAACATCACTTCAAGCAAAACGATCACATCTCCCAAGATCTCGTGTCGTTTGACAAGATTTCTAGTCTTTCTTTTTTGCGCTGGAAACATTTCTTGGCTGTTTGATTTTTCAGAGTCACGAAATGACGAGCGTCGCCTTGCTTCTGGGTTTGTCTGCCGGCAGGTAAGGCCCGTCTCACCCACATATCAATGGACGTTCCTCCTCGCAGTTGTGTGCGTACGTGATCACGTCCACGTCTCTGCAGGAGAGGATCCATGGACGCGCTCACGACACGCGCCTTGAGTATTCATCTCAACGCGTTGCTGCCGCCCACCTCCACCGAACTGGACGTCGCGCACAACATCCAGGTGGCGGCCATCCTGAGCGTCGGGCTTCTCTACCAGAGCACTGCGCACAGACACATGGCGGAAGTGCTGCTTTCTGAGATAGGTTGGCGATTCGCGTGTCACGGAATGGGAAAAAAACTCACCTGTCTTTTCAGGTGCCTTTGCATTTGAAAAGTTCGTTTCAAAGATCTTTTTGTGGACCGCAGGTCGACCACCAGGCCCCGAGATGGACAACTGCACAGACAGAGAATCGTACTCGCTTGCAGCGGGCTTGGCGCTTGGAATGGTTATGCTTGGGGTGAGCGTGCAACGCAGTCAGCCATTTTGTATGGTTCCTATTTCAAGAGACGCCTCCGATTGACGTCGCATGTTGTGGTGTTATTGCAGAGAGGGAACGAGGTGACAGGAATGTCCGACTTGAGCATGGCCGACCAGCTGTACCACTACATCGCTGGAGGTCACAAAATGCCTCTGGTCAGTTGCGGTCGAATTGTGGTGTTTGTGTCAAACATCACCACAGGTGCGAACCGTACATGAGGCTTGGGGTTTGTGTTCTGCAGACGGGCGCGAACAAGGAGCGGTACAAGTCTCCGAGCTACCACATCAAGGAGGGCGACCACGTGAACGTGGACGTGACGTCGGCCGGAGCGACGCTCGCACTCGGCATGATGTTCTTCAGAACGGGCAACGAGTGAGTCGCGCTCTGTTCGTTCGTTGGTGAATTCCTCTCGAGAGTGCAGTGCAGACGAACAATCATGGGGGGAGCAAGCAAAACAAGCAGCAGTGCGTAATGGAGCTGCGGTGCGATGTCCCTGTGCGCCCCCGTGTGTCCAGATGCACCCTCAGTGAGGCGACACGACAGGTGGGACATATTGGTCGAGATACCCGAACCACACAACACACTTGCCCTGAAGGATCATCGCACAGTAATAACACCATCCTGTGTTTCTGTTATAGGGCTGTTGCTCAGTGGCTTGTGGCGCCAGACACTCAGTTTCTTCTGGAGTTTGTACGTCCGGATTTCCTGATGTTGCGGGTGAGTGGTGATGTAGTCGACGCAGCCTGTTACAATCAAACAGAAGAAAATATTCTGGACTTGCAAGAGTGTCGCGGTTTTTGCGCAGGTGATCAGCAGAGGACTCGTTCTTTGGAACGACATCTATCCGTCAGAGGAATGGGTTGACACCAACATCCCGGAGGTCTGCTGCAGTTTGACTTTCAAAAGAAACACGTTTCGTATTCTTATTTCACACTCGCTCCTGAGGAAAGATTTTCGTCTGTCTTCAGATCGTGAAGCAGTACGCTTTCATGAAGCACAGATACATCGACGACCCCAACTGTGATATTGACTTCGAAACAATGAGGTTTGTAGCACACGTCAAGCACATTACACACGTACAGAGGCAAGTTGTGCCGCACGAGAGTATCCAAAGGGGAGGTGATTCTATTGCAGTCAAGCCTACTGCAACCTGATTGCTGGAGGGTGCATGGCGCTGGCATTGAGATTCGCGGGTTCTGCCAACCACCTTGCCTTCGACACTCTGGTGAGTGCAGACGACTTCGCAACGCTCGACAATTGAGTTCAGCTGTGCTTCATTCCGGGTTTCAACGCATTTTGCTTGTGGCGTTTCAGATGAAGAAAATGAAGTTCATGTTGGATGTGGTGAACAAAGCGCAGATGGTGGAGCAGGCCGGACGGAGCACGGCGGAAAACTGCCTCATCGTCATCCTCGTCTCCCTGTCTATGGTGTGAATCGACAAAGCAACCCAATTTTGTTGGGATGAGTGCAACATATCCAACTTCACTGGCAGCTGACAAAAGCGATTTTACAATTGTTGCAGGTGATGGCAGGAACGGGGAACCTGGATGTGCTGCGGCTCTGTCGGTATCTGCGCGCACGAGTCGGTCCTATGTACGGATACGTGCTGTACGGATCTCACATGGCCGTCAGCATGAGCATTGGACTTCTGTTTCTTGGTGGCGGAAGGTGAGTCCTGCGTCAAACAGTCTTTCAACGGAAACAAATTGCGAGTCCAACTGATTCAGAAGCATAGTGAACGCCACGCCTTTGCTTCCGCAGGTTCACGCTGAGTACGAAGCCGGAAGCCGTCGCAGCGATGCTGTGCGCTTTCTTCCCGAAATTTCCCATTCACAGCAACGACAACAGGTCCGTGAAACGAGTGTCGATGTCATTGGGTGGAGTTCAGCTGCCACTTCCATCGTGGTGAAGATTTTCATTGATGTGTTTCAGATACCATTTGCAAGCATTTCGTCACCTGTACGTGCTGGCAGCAGAACCCAGAGTTATTCTGCCCAAAGACGTCGACAGTGGGGTGGCCTGCTACGTGCCAATTGAAGTCGTATTCAAGGTGGAGTAGATGTCTCGTACAAGTGGGCGGTTTTCTCCGCATGCTCGTGAATGGTTTTCGATTTTTCTCTCGATCTGATGTTTTCTTCGTACCAGGACACTGCGGACTATTCCGGCAGAGGGTACACGTGCATGGCACCTTGCATTCTGCCTGAACTGGATCTGCTGGAGATGGTACGTTGCAGCTGGGCTGCTTTGTGAATGATCTCCAATGACCCTCGGAGCCATTGTAGTGAGTGAAATGTCAGTTATCACCACAAACTGTTCTTGGTTGTGCAGGTGCGGGTCCTCGGCCCGAGGTACTGGCCGATCGTCTTCTCCTCGGACAAGCACTGGATGACGTTGAGGTAACATCGCGTGCCAGTTTGTAGTGCAGGTAAACCACGGTGTGAATGTTGATCCTTGTTATTTCACCTTGAAGTAATGTGTCTGTTACAGGCACATTCTGCACGGATCGGGCTATCTCTACGTGAAGCAGAGGGCTGGTCACCTCCCCTTCAAAGACGACCCGAAGGGCTACCACAGCGTCCTCTCCCGCTGCTTGACCAGCGACGTCTCAGTCGGCGGGGAGCTTCAGGTAGAGAACCGCGCGTGACGTCAGGCCAAGTCCTGTGGGGAAGAGGAACACACACACACACACACACACACACTGACTGACACACACACACACACACACACACACACACACAGTGTGCCAGCACATTTGCAAGAAAAAGCAGCATTTGTCGTAGCGATACGATCACTGCACGACAGGATCCAATGATACGTGCTCTTCTCTCTTTGTCAGTCAGAGGCGATTCGATCCTTTTCATCGGACCCGAGGATTCTAGAATTTGCTGAAAAATTTTGCCAGTCAAAATTTTCAAAGGTGAGAATTCCTGTTTGAACTTTCTGTGAGGACTGTTTTGTCCGAAAAAGATGATGTCCCCATTCAAATTGTGACAACAGTCAATGCCTTCCGTACAGGAGTACGACATGTGCCAACACTTGTCTCGGGTTCTGTACGAATGCGTCAGTCACGAAAAACCCGAAGTCATCTCGACTCACATCGCCATGCAGCAGGTGTGTATTTCACCGTGCATGTTGTCATGGACACTCTGTTTGAAATGAAATTCGTGCATCAAGCATGGCACCAAGCAAGGAAGGTTGACCTTCAAAAAGCCTTCGACTGCGGTGTTTTTCTCACGCGTTGCACCCTGTGCGTCAGGTGGTGGAGGGGCTGTGCGGGCGGCTGCTGCCGCTGGGGCTGTGGCAGCTGAAGCTCGTGTCGGCGTACTACCGCGGGCGGGACGGCGCGCACGAGGACAACTCGCGGCGCCTCGTCAGCGCCGAGCTGCTCGAGGCGACGCTCAGCGCCACCCAGCAGTGGCTCACCGACTGGCAGAACGGTGAGATGGAGCCCAAGGGGCTTACGCCAGCGGTGTGTGGTGTTTGTGCGCACGATTCTGCGTGCACGTCTTGTTGTGTTTGTTTATACTAGTACATGCTCCTTGACTACACGATGAATTTCCGTTTCCATGACGACACTCGTACGACCCCGGCTGGGTATTGCAGAGCACACGGACGCGCTTGTGGCGTATCTGAGCGGCGAGGAGCGAGAGGAGCCCATAGCCGACAAGCAGTGGCTCGCCACGCTGCTGCTCTGGCACGACATCCCGCACCCGCGACACCTCAGTCACGTCGAGTGCGACCAAGGTGAGACCCCAGAACATGTGACAGCATTTTGGACCCAGACTTGTCGACGCGGATGCTTTGCCACAATTGTGATTTCTACGACCAGAAGCCAAAAATGTTCCAACATAGCTTTGGCTTTTTATTTCGATAGAGTCACACTGTGGCTGTTGTGCAACTTTTGCTCGTGTTGAACTTGTTTTCTTATTTTTCAGGTGTGCCCAGTTTTGCCGAGTTGTACAATATGTTGCGACCGTACGGTCTCACCATGGGAGCTGTGATGTCCGTCCATGCCGCACTGAAGGCTTAGAGAGGAGAGCAACCCATCCACAGGTCACGCATTCCTGATTGCTGGTCAAAGGAGCGAAGGACTTGACAAAGTTGCCTCAAAAACTCATTGGCGGAGAACTCTGACTCGTGTGTGATTCCGGGACTGTGGATTAGGAGAGGCCCTGCAGCGCTGGGTATGTACGCTTGTGTTTGCAAGATGCTGGACAGTTCGGAAGTCTTCATCGTGCGTGGAGGGAGGGAATCTCCCGTTTCTTTGGTGAATATTCAAACCTGTGCTGGTTGTCTTCACCGGCAGTGACACGCATTCAAACTATCAAACCGTTTCATCAACGTGTCAATAAGTGTGCTCTGTGACGTACCGGCAGTCAAAACTTGGCGGAATTGCTTGAACGCTGGTGGGGCGCAAATGTCAGGTTTCTTGAATAAAGCGAGACTGGAAGTCAAGCAGTTTTGCTGTGCAGATGCAGGAAGGTCGTTTTCTTCCAGCTCTTACGCTTGAAAACACAAAAAGCGCAGAAACGAGGAGAGGAAAGAGCAGATAAGTTGTTTCATTTGGTGTACAACATGATGCACAAAAACATCGCGACTTGGCACAACATTGTGTCATGGGCATTTGATATCCTTGAACTGAACGTCGTACTGGTGGTGCGTGTGCGGGTGATCGGAGTGCTCGGCTCTGAATCGTTCAATTTCAATCGCTTGGTGGTGCTCGAGATAAACCTTGAGAAGCCGAACAGTGGAAGGTTCCAGCCCCTTTGTGCCCGTTACTCTTTCTCCAAGCTTGTTGTTCACGAGACGAGTTTTGCTGAAGCTGAGGTGCCATGTTCGCGCGTGTTTGTGAAGGAATCTTCTCAGCCAGCGCGACTCCAGAGCGCCTGGGTTGGTGATCTCGTAGAGCCACGGTCCCGTCTCGCGGTGTAGCCGCCTCAGGGACAGGAGTGGTGCGTCAGTGTGGGTCACGTAGCCGTAGTCATACGGCTGCCATAGTGGGTAAAAGGCGCGAATCTCTTCTTTGCCGATGTGGGCAATGGGAACACTTCGACCTTCGTCGAAGTTGGGTCCGAGGCGCAGGTTGTCGCCCAAACGAAGCTGGAATGATGCGACTTGGTTGTCGCCCAGTGTGTGGAGCAGACAGGCGGCTGCACCGAGATCGACAGGCCGCAGCCAAATCATTTCGTCCACGTTGATAACCACGAAATCTGCCTCGGATTGGTGCAGGACCCGATCAAACGTGCGGCCGAATCCGTCGTCGTTGTCGTAAAATATTTCGATGGGCACCTTGTGTGAGAAACATCCCACAAGTTTGTCGTACCCGAGGCTCATGTCCGCGCTGTCGCTGTGTGCGATTATCCACAATTTGTTGATGCCAGACACCATCTGCAAGAGACTTTCGACGAATGCGTGACTGTGCAGAGGTCTGTTTTTGGTAAAGAGGACGATGTCTGTCTTCAGTGGGGGACATTTTTCCAATGAAAGGGTTCCATCGTCCAGTATCTCAAGTGAACTCAGGTCTAAACTTGGCGGAAATATCGGGTGAGGTGGCTTGAAGTGACTGGACTTCATTATGTAGTACTGTTCATTTTTGTACAGCTTCCAAGATTTCTTGACTTTGCACATAGCCTGCATGAGAACGTTGGGTTTCAGTGCGTTGGTGTCTTCAACGACGATCACGTCGTCGTTGGTGGAATACTCGAGCGCTGCGCTCAGGTTCCCCTCGGCTTCAGGCAGCTGCAGCCCGTGCGCCGCGCCCATCCAGAAGATGCAGGGCTCAGCGACCGCAGTTCTCACTCTCCGCAGCAATGCGCCAGTCGAATTGAAAAACGATTTGTACTCGCTGAACAGGTCGCTCTTGTCTGGATGGAAAGTAATTTTGGGGCTGTTTGGAATCACATTTATCACATTGCTCGGATGAAAATACGCCACAACCAAGTTGATCGCTGGTGGAAGTCTTTTTGGCAAATACACAAGATTTCCAATCTGGAACAGTTTGATAACGCGCTCCACTGTCAAGGCAACGATATTGGCATCTGCAACCAAATGTGGGAATGGTCTCAGCATGTACGGATGGAGCTCGCCGTCCACCGCGGCCTCCTGCAGCTGATCACAGCTCAGTCCTCCATCCTCTTCGTCGTTTGTGGTTGCGTGGTCGAGGAATTGTTCCATGTCGATGTTGGCTTCGCGGGTGTAGAGATTCTCGGTTTCGTGTTCAGGGTCGCATCGTCCGGTCATTGGATCGCAGAACTCTGCGCGCGGTTTTGATGCAACTGCGGATGTCTCCCGACGACGAATGAAGCCCTGTCTGAGGTCCTCGTCGTGGAACATGGTTGTGAGGAAGACGCGCAGGTGCACAGACCCGGAGCGCTGCAGGATGGTGCTGCTGGTGGGCGGCTCTCTTCTGTTGATGAGGAACGCTTCGGGCAGAACATGGAAACTGAAACCAGCGTGGTGCAGCTCTTTGCTGTACGCGCATTTGTCTCTCCCGTAGCCTTCAAACATTTCATTGATGAGTGGTGCCTCTCTGTGTGTGATAAAATACGGCTCCATGTTGAGACCGTACGGCATTTCGTAGACGTGGTCCGAGTTGTACCACTTCCCGTAGTTGACTGCAGAGTGGGAAACAGTGGAGAACGGGCCAAAGCGCGATGCTTCGATCGATTTGAGAAGGTCTTTTTTGGTCAACGGAAATGTTGTTTCCCCTTTCGGCAAGAACACGGGAGCGACGAAGGCAGACTGTTCGTGAGTCAGATGCGCCGCTTCTTGCTGCAGCCATTTCACTGCAGTGTCGTGCGAAAAGGTCGGCGTGATGTCGGCGTCAACGTAAAATACATATTCCGCATCTGTAGCGTTCAGGATAAACTTCCGCAAAAAGTTCACCGGGTAAGCTGTCGCATCCTGCCGCATGATGGAGTCTTCCATGACGACGTGAATTGTTGCAAACCTGGACAAGTACTTAGCTGTGCGATAGAATTTTGTGACTTTTCCCAGCATTTCTTCCTTTTCGTCTTGATATAAGAGCAATGCAGCCGTTATTCGACCTTTCCAAATTGCCGCAGTTTCTTCGAGGAATCCAAGTCTGTCTGTGGTCAGTTGGGTCACGAGATCGATCTTCGGACTTTCAAGTTGAAATTGTGGCTGCAGATGATTCAGCAGAACTTCTCGGTGTTTCGGTTTCGATGCTAAAAAGGCTTCGCAACTTGCGCTGTGCCCCTTGATGTCGGCAATGGTTTCAACAGAGACATCGTCGATTGTCAGTGGCTCCTCAAGCTTCGTAACGACGAGATGTAGGAACATGGCTCGCACCACGCCGTACTGAGGCACCAAAAGACAAGTTCTTGGAGAACTGCGACAGAAAACCTCGTGATTCACGAACAAATACTTGCCATCGTCGTAACTGATGTCCAGACAAACATGATACGATGCACGACTCCGGAGATGGTTCGCAATGATTTTGATCCGTGCAAGCTTCCCAACCTCCGAGGAAAAGACGCGCTCCTCTGGAATGTACTGACTCGCAACAAGTTCTCTGTTTGGCCCCAAGGTTTCGAAATGCATGGCTCGGTTGTCTCTGCAGTCGCCACAGTCCCATCCGACTGTGATTTGTTCAGGTTCTGCTGGGTTCAGATCCCACAAATTTTTCCGAACCTGCAGCTTCCACGCCGTTTCATCCTCGAATTCTCCGTTGTTTAACAAGTTGGCGCAGTTGGCGGCAGTTAAAATCTCCACAGAGAACAAGATCCAGATGTTTCTCATGTTAAAGTCAGCTCGTCGGTCAATGGTGTCGAAAGTGTGTGTGCACATTCTTTGTCGTCACAGGAACACCCAAGCTGTTGCACCAATTTTTCCTTGAACTCACTGTTGTGGCAACGGTGTTCGTGCACACTGAGGTACTCATCAATACACATTTTAATGCAGGCGTGTTTGATCGAATTCTCTCACAGGAAATGAATTCACTACCATTGATTAACGAGTGCAATTCATTGGAGAGACGTCTGCAAAATAAGTTTGTGTTCCTGCTCTTGAGCAGCGATTAAATCGACAGCATATGCAGGAAAACATGTGATTATGCCGAGGTCCCAAGTCGCCTGAGGCGTCATGAATGATCTTTCCATCACGCAAGTGAAGCACGGCATTCCTTTTACACACGCCGTCGCACGAAGTGACATCGGCGTGTCTTATGCAATCATGATAGGTTGAAATGTGTTGACAGACCCACCCCCCCTCCCCTGTTTGCAAAATCTGGACTTCAGCCGTGAAACAAAAGTTGAACTTTTTTTGGGCAAGACCCCCCCCCCCCATTGGGAAATTTCATGGGAGATGCAGATTTGGCCTTTAAAATTTTTCAAAATTTTCAGGCCCACATCTGGGACTTCGAAAATTTTCGGGCCGGACTCCCCCCCCCCCCAGCCTATGTGAAAATGGACTCGGGCTCTGGAGCAAAAGTTGGACTTAGAAAGTTTCGGACCGCATGCTGCAGTGCTAAGTGTTCTGGTTTTTATTCTGCCTTCACGCTCTTTTTTTTTCGCAATGATTAAACAGATCTATTGTGGTGTTCGTGTGCGTAGGTACGTACCCGTCTCTGTGTGCGCGTGTGTGTATCAAGCGTGGACCCGATATTGATGGACGCGAGGACAACACACCGCATCCGCCTCAACCAAAAAAGATCTTTCCTTCGGATCACCAGTGAAGCCAAACAAGTGAAAATATATCGTTTATTTTGACACTGTTGCAGGTGATAAATCATTCAGAAAGTACTTGCAAAACTTTGAAAGAGAAAGGTCAATACTCAAGCGTGATGTTGATGCGCAACAAGTTGAGTGTGAAATTTAATTACGGGCTCGAGGTGAACACATGCGCCTGAATCCACACTTTCTTTTTGGAAAACGGTCAGGTCCTTCATTGCTCGCGTGTAATTGGGACTGTTTTCTGAAAGCGCACACAGTTAGGCGACCAGAACGAGACGAAGAATGAGGTCTCCGTTGATGTTGATCTGCTGAATCGCCTTCAGGTTCTTCTGTCGGTACATGAAGTCCACGAAGTGATCTCCGTTCACAGCGATCTGCAAGTAGAATTTCTGCGCTGTAACGCGTTTGCCGTTTTGTAACGGAACTTTTATCCGTTTTTTCCCGTTTTTTCCATTTTCTCGAGAGATACGTTTGCGAGTAATGTTTTGCTGTAAAATATTCCATGAGAGATAAACGCTATATAGAAACATTTCCAGTTTTGCGTTACCCATGAACGGCAAAATAAAATATTCCGTTTTCTGCTGTTTTGGAATTTATTGAATTTTATTAAAATCCATGGGTGCAAAAAATCTGCGGGAGTGGGATTTCAACCCATGCATGCCTCTGTCTTAAACACGGGACTCTGCAGGGTGGGTTCGAGTGGTGAGCGATGACCGAGAGTGAGTGCGACACAGCATGCAGAGATGCAGGAAGAAGAGGAAGATTGTCCATGCACATTGAGTTTCGAACTCGGATGGGAGGATTGCGGGAAACTTGAGTGAGCAATAAAACAAATTTTCTTCTGTGCAAGAAGGAGAGAAAGACATCGTCCACATTTACAAATTTATCCAATCTTGCAAGGCTGTGCAACTGCATGCACATGTGTACACAATTCATTCGGAACATTTCAGCTCAAAAATTCATTTGCAAAAACCCACACACCAAATACTTACAGGTGTCCATGCACCCGAGCCCCATCACGTATTCGGAATTTATTATTGAATTTTCTTTTAAAATTTTTGTGCAACATATGCATCAATTTTACATTCATGCATTGAGTGAAAATTGCCAGTGAAAGATCTTCTTTTCTTAATTTCGACATCGGATAAAAACGTACGATGACACATGCATGAACCTACATTGGG
>JAAUXT010015270.1_pt1 | contig 13046 bp, 11 predicted proteins | sample 7278171 | NCBI WGS metagenome assembly JAAUXT01 (sample SAMN14350112, study PRJNA611818) | marine sediment metagenome | isolation source: surface marine sediment (1.8m) | place: French Polynesia: Moorea | collected 2018-08
CAAATCAGAGCAAGCCAAATCAGAGTGAGCCAAATCAGAGTGAGCTAAATCAGAGCAAGCCAAATCAGAGCAAGCCAAATCAGAGCAACTGAAATTTCCTCAAATCACCACGAGCTCCATGGAGCTATTTTTTTTCTGAAAAGTCCTGAGGACATTCCAACAGTAAAGCAGTTTGTTATGATGGGGAGGGGGGCGGGGAACCAAACAGTTGGATTTTGCCAAAGCAAAGAAGGTAATGGTTGGCTCACAAGCCTTCCTCTCAGAACCAAACAAACTGAACTGTCAAATTTGATTTGGGAAGAAAAATCAAACCAGCCTTGGCCTCTTAGATGGCACAATGAGCAGTCATCGGAAACATTGTTTTTTCTGCGATGTCTCATTGGAGCAGAGCACCACGTGGTGGTGTTCTACAGGCAAGGTTGGCCAGAATCACACCTTTCCCCCCCCCCCCGCCAGTTTTCCCCCTTCCCCCCCCTGGTCACACAGCATCTACTTCAGAGTTGGACTGAGAAATTTTTTGCACTTTTGGAACTCATGCAGCATTGGTGAACTCACAGCGCGACTCATTGCCCGTGGCATTCTCGTTTAGCTTTCAGAAACAATTAAAATAAATATGGAAATGCCAAAATGTACAAATCAGACTGATTTTTTTCTACTGTTTGTTTGGGTACAAGATTCTCAAAATAAAGTTTCCTGACTTTGGGCCTCGGAGGTTTGGAGACAAGTAGACAATGAAAAGGGCAATTCCTTACGTATAAGTGGCACCCCTACATGGGTCCAAAAAAGTGCAACTTGTATACAGGGTTTTACGGTACGTCATTTGACAGGATACCGCCCCCCCCCCCAAAAAAAAAACAACAAACACACACACATTCAAACAGCCAGACTTTTTCGGCTTTTTGTCTCCGGTCGCGCGTGTTCAACACGTTGTGTTATTGTTGTTGATCACCGATGCTCGGTGCTGGCCACTCCCTTCACTGACTGTTATCGCATCCTTGTTTTCAGCAACCTGAAGAATTCCTTCATCGTACCGTGTGGTGCGTGCAGGCAGTTCATGTCAGAGGTGGGTTTGAAGAATTGCACGAGTGTTTTGACTTCGGAAGTCACAGCGAATTCCGATTGTACAGGTAATGTGTGTGCTTCAGCCGCAGTACATTTCACTTTGTCAAGCGGCAAAGCGTTTTGCCAGGGCCCTAAACTTTTCACACAGTCGTGCTCGTTGAGCAACCTCTGTCACACACTGCATCCATGGTAACTGGTCGACGCAATAACAATCACCCGTTGCAACTGCTGGGGGTGACCACCACCCAAGATATTTCAGTTGTAATAACCCCTGATCACAACTGAGAAATTTTTGGAAATTACCAAAATGGGAGGGTGTGACCTCTGCTGAAATGTTTTTGGTTGTGAGTAGATCTATCCTTTCCCAAACAAATTGCCGAAAAGACATATCCTTTCCCAAACAAATTGCCGAAAAGACAGTTTGTGGTTGGGATCAGGGGTGATGACAACATCTACTGGCTCGTTCATTGGTTTTTGACTGCGCTTGCGAAGCTCTGCTTTCTTGTCAGATTACCGGCAATCTCAAGCCATTCCCAGTCAGCTTTGTAAGTTTGGTCTGCATTCCCTGTTTTCTCAGTTCGGAGTGGAGTGGGACGTGTACATGACGAAGCCGGACCGCAGCTACAAGGTGATGTCGGTGGAGGAGCTGCTGCCGCAGAGCTTCGGGCCGAGTCAGCTCGAGGAGGAGAAGCTGCAGGGCCTGCAGCAGCAGGTGCAGCAGGTGGGCACGGCGTGGCGAGACGAAGACTCCCCGAGCAGCAGCACCTCCAGCAGCAGAAACCCGTCCGAGTCCTCCAGCGAACAGGACGCTGTCATCACGTTGAACTGAAGGAACACGTGTCTGGGTGTCCAGGTTCACGAGTTCGCGCGAAACGGAATTCAAGAAGACATGCAGGACAAAATGTTGCACTGATAGTTTTGCGCGAACCTGATTTTACACAAATGCGTTGACACCTTCCAACAGAAGGCTGGGAATCAACCATTTCCGCGTGAGTTCACTATGATGCTGTTCGATTTGCACCCGAGAATCCGAGAATTTGACAATTCTCGACATTTGAGAGTGTAAAACGAACAGCATTTTCATCTGAGAGGATCCGAGAGAATGTCCGAGAATTCTCGAATGAAACTTTCAAATCGAATAGCATCAATGTCTCAAAGGAAATAGAAATTCAGCTCGCGTCTGCATTCTTGTTTTCTGTCCGTTTTGTGCTGATTCTTGCCAAACTTCAGTCACGCATTTCTTGAAAGAGCCGACCACAGGCAGAGTCCAGCAGTTGCTGAGGTTTGCTGTTGTTTTGTGGGCATTACATATATTGATGTTTACACATAAATTAAAAGTTTTGAGCGGAAAACGTAAACCATTGCTTGGGTTGAGTTTTTCTTCGTGTTTGAGCAAAAGATAACTTGTCAGTGAAGCCATGACAGCCGACATGTGAAAACATGCCGAATGCACCAGGTTGGTGAAAACGCAAGACCTTTGCGCAAGTCTTCATCAAAGCTCGCCGTGTGTGTGGTAAGACTTTTCGTCGGAGTCGGAGTCTTGTTGAATGTCTGCGCAGAGGCTCTCGAAGCTCGGTTTCAGTCTCTTGTACATCCACCGCATGTACTTGTCCTCGACGTAGCGGTACCTGCTCGGATGCTTGACGAAGCTTTCCATCGGGGTGCTCCTGTAGTGATGCAGCGCCGCCACTTCTGGGTCCAACATGCAGCACTCAGCACCACTTCTGGTTTGATAAGGGAAGTGCAGGTCCAGCGACAGTCCCTCCCCGGCCTTGTACATTGTTTTGCAGCGGATTTTGCCAGGGGGATCCACCTGGTCTGTTCTGAAGAATGACGTCTGGGTGATGAGGTCTTCCCCGAGATCTTGCATCAAGGTGCGGTTTCTGCGGTAATAGTAGTGTTGGAAGGAGAAGCAGGGGCACGAGTCTCTGTCCACGCGTTGCAGCAGTTGTGGCCACGTGTGAACGGCACGAGGCACCAGAATCTCGTCCAGGTCGTGGACGGCCACGTACTTGAGGCCCATGTTACTCATCCTGTAGTAACAGTCGTTCAGAGAAGCTCTCTGCACGTGAACACTGGTTTTCAATCTCTGATCTGGAATCTTCCAGTTGAGCATCTGGACAGCAAAGTCTTCGCTGGAGTGTTCTTGATATTGGTGCAGAACTCTCAAAATCTCATTGCTGGCGGAGTAGACGTAGATGATGATCAAGTTGGCACCGAGGATCCTGTGCACTTCAAACATCTCGATCAGCTGTTTGTAGTTCCGGAAGGAATTGTATAGCGCTGGGTAGCATACGCCGAAACCCGTCTTGGTCTGTGGTGGAAACACATTGGGAAACACCTCCATCTGATTTGCTGGGTTGGGTTGGCAAGGTTGGGGCGTGATTGAGATCAGCCTGGGAATTCCCAGGGACCCGAGTTTCTCGTCACTTGGTGGCAATTGGCATTTGATGAAATGTGCCGTCCACATGTCCCCGTGCCCGAGGCTTGGGTAGATGACTTCATACACGACGGGCCCGGTCGCAATGGGCTCGTCTTTGCCTTCAAACCACATCACACAGTGCATATCCTGCATGTGGTTGAATTTTTCCTGCAGTCCGGCAGCGATCACGCGGACGAACGGGAAATCGCCGTGCTCGTTGTCGTACAGCGCAGAATACACGAGGACGTGGCGATCAGACACGAGTCTCCAGTCCGTCTGGGTGGCGTCAGGGTCGGCGGGAGCGAGGCCCGAGCAGAGAGTCGTGGTGAGAGGCCTGAACCGGGCCGCCCGCTCCGGGAGGTACTCTCGCTGCTGCGCCCCGAGCGCGAGCGCTGACGCCGCGAGAACGATGCACGCCTCGCCAAGTGTTACGGCGAAGACCATTTCGTGTGGTCTGCAACAGACGGGGATACTGAGAACGCCCGAGTTGTACGGCGTGCAGGGCCGGGGTCCACTTCCCAGAATGCCCTCAGAAACTGTTTTGGTGTATTTGGTGGAATCAACGTGTGTGAGATCTCAACATTGTGGACACGGTCACGGAATTTCGCCCCCCCCCCCTCCAATAATGACCAGCTGTCGACGGAAACTCAGGAACTGCAGGGGAGGTTTCACTGGACGCGTGTCACACTGAAGCAGCTGCAGTTGAATAATTTGGACGTTCGCCTGAGTACGTACGTGCAGTGCAAATGACGTCTTGACAGATCAGATTTTGATGAAGCAAGAAGATCAACTTACGTGTACAATCGTCTCACAGTTCACAGATGTTCAATTTTTCTTCGTCGAAATCTGCTCATGCCGCGCAGCATCCCTGCACGTCCGTGAATCCACGGAGACCCATTGATCGCACCAAGCTTACAAGTGCGAACGTCGATAAGCAGAATCGATCGCAATGCGTGGTTCTGCAAGTTCAAGTGAAAATGCGGGCGAACCTCATTGATTGGCTACGTTTCTGAGCGTGAACAAGTTGATATTGAGTTCAGCTTCAGAGAAAGAACGACGGCATCCAATTCTCAGGACGGTCCAAGATGTCTCACTTTGAGCAATTGCGTGTACTGGTTCTTCGTTTTGTCCAAAACCATCGACAAACACTGCATGCATGTGGTGAGAAAAGGTAGTCTGCACACAAAACTGGCAAGAAACAGTTCAGTCCCACAGTCTCTCTTTCACATGCGGGCGACATCCATGCAGTCAAGTGTGAACGAAGTACGTGAGAACCTTTGCCAAAATGCATAAAAAGCTTTCTGTAATCAGTTCTAATTTACAGTTTCGTTGCAAGATCGACTCGGCCGGCCTGGCAGCATACCAACCGCATTTTGCCTGAAGGTTTAATTTGTTTTTTGTTTTTGAAAAACGTATCAGCTTCGTTACTTTTACCAAAAAGAACTGTCTCAGCTATTCTTTCCGTTCAGGATGTGTAAGACATGCATACGGGCACACAAGACTGGACTCAAGTTTGCATATTTGCTGTTTATTAACTCCGTCACGAACAAAATGGTTCGGAAGATAACAAACGCAACTCAGATTCTCGTCCTGTTTTGTTGCATGCGCGGTCGAAACGTTCATGTGGAGTGCTGAGTTGAAGTGCGCGCGCCCAACAAACATGCTTCCAGATGTGCCGAATCTACAGCACGGAAATTGTCTCAACAAAAAGTCTTTTGCGTACTTTTTCAACAGCGAGTTGTCCACATAACAGTTTTCCTGCAACCTTGGTGACCAAGTGTCAGACGGTCCTGTCTTGGAACCAGGGGTAAGCTTTCTGCCAACTTCAATACTGTAGGCGTTTCTGGCTGCAAAATGTGGCGATCAATTCTGTGCGATCCCCAGTGTTCTAGCTCCTGCGGGACAGTTCACCCGCAAATTCCACATCTCTTGTTCCTGGTCAAAAGCACACTCAAGCACATCCGCCACCCCTCTCCCCGCCCAAAGAGACCAACTCAAAAACGACATTAAACACAAAAAATCACAGACAATTCTTGGAGCTTGAGAAAGAGTCCGTTTGACAAATACGCCCTGCATGCCAATGACACCAAATAATTCTGGTTGCGTGGCACCACCCACGTAACATTTCGACACCTTGCTCTGGCCTTCAGATGGAAACTCGTGCTGGTGGCAAATCAACAAACAGAAACTGAGAAATCTGGTGAACAGGCGCGCGCGTTCCGTAAACGACGCGGTGTCTTTTCGAACCACCGCAACAAAGAAAACGCTGCGATTCCCAACGTAGAAAAAACAAACACGTTTTGTCTGCGCTGAAGACACCGCACCCGAACAGGTTGAACACCTGTTGCTGCGCTGCGCAAGCTTTGTTCAGCTGCCAAGAATGCGAGAAGATTTGGACCCTCACGTGGACGGAGAAGAAGGCGTCGCGCCCGCCCGCTCGACTCGGCCGGCGGGTTCAGGGTGCGGGCTTTGCGCGGGGAGCCGGACGGTTGGCGCTGTTGTCGCTGGCGGCGGCGGCGGCGGCGCGTCTCCCGCCCCGCCCTGCGCCCGCCTCCCGCCGGGACGGCGTCATCCGCGCGCCCGCCGCTGCAGAGAGGAACGATACTCATGTCAGAGCCAAGTTTTGATGCCGTCGATTCTGCCCAGTTAGCCTTTTGGTTCCACAACCACAGTCGTCAATGTCTTGATAAAAAGCAAGCCCTGCCGACGTTTACCGTGAATTGAAGACACACGAGCACCTGGAACGCCTTTCTCACAACTACATTCACTCTTTCGCAACACGGCAGCATGCAAAAACATCTCAGATGGGAAACCCCGCGACACACTCCAGATAACCACTCTGCTCTGAGTTGCACATCCAGTCCGACAACACTTGTTGCAACAAAATTTGGCGCACCGGTACATTCCAACAATTGCAAACAACAATTGAAACCAACCCCACGTTAGTCCGAAGTGGTCATTCAAAACCAGTTCCCGGAACACATTCTCCTCACGCCCGAAGACAAGCACAACTGTGTTGCGAAACATAATTGGCATTCGCAGAAAAACTGCTCACTGGTGTTTCGAATATCCACCGACATTTCCGGGCAAAAGAAGCGTTGTCAATAGTCAAGCGAGACACGCACCAACAAGTAAAATTGCCATTCATTTTGACACACACCAAGTGAAGCAGAGAAGAAGACTAACAATAAACTACATAAAAAAATCATGCTGAGATCAGGACCGGAACTTACAAGATGATTCTCGGATGTTCAGAAGTAAAAGTCATGTTGGGAATGGTCAGCGTAGGACGTCAGTTTTCTCGCCTCGCTCTGACAATCTATCAGTGGCTGCAGCTGCACTGACGACAGGGAGGCTTTGGACGGACTGGCATGGGACGAGTTGATTGGAGGAATTTTTCCTGACAAAACCTTGACAGGAGACGCAATCTTCTTTGGGGGCGGCGTGAAGATAGGGACCAGTTTGTCAGGGTCAACGGACCATTTTAGGGTCTGACTTGAGTTGGAGATTGGACGCACAAGATTTGGCACCTGGGGGATGGCACTGAAGCTGTTCAGTTCTGGAGTGTTCCTGAAAGAATCGCCGTACGGCCCTGATCTGTAACTTCTGAGGCTTTGCACGGACTGGGATCTGGAAGAGGGGCGACTGTCAAAAAACACATCTCTTTGGAGGGAATTCTTGTTGGCTGCGGGGAGGATTTTGGGCGAGTCCACACGACTCAGCTGAGGTAGATACGAGGAGCCGGTGGTTCTGCCCGAGACGAAAGACGAGGCGGAGGGGCTCGGGCCTCTACTCGAGTCCGTGCAATCGGGAGTCACAGTTCTGTCTGAGTCACTCTCTGCCGCCTCGCTAAAGTCGCAGGCCAAGTGCTCTTTGAGGCTGGTGGAATCGAGGCTGGTGCAGCTCTCGGGGGTGTCGGGGCGCTGCCAGATATCGTACGCAGGCGTCGGGTCAGCCCGCGGAGCCGCTGGGAGAGACAGGTGAGAAGAGCACACATTATCAACGTGACTACAAATGAAATTTAGCTTCACACACAGAACGGTCGTCAGCTGGCAAATGAAAAATCACTGATCACACCTGTAGTTGATTGCTTGCAAGTGAGAGATGCGTTTCTAAAAAATGTCAGAACGTGATCGGTGGAATTCTTTTCATGATTTGATGTTCGTGTAAAGACCAGAGACAGAAATCCAAATTATAAGTTTGCAGTGATCTTGTGATCAAAGGAAAAGCACCAGAGTGTGAATCTGCGTGGAAAATTTCTACAAGATATCTCGCGAAGGGAAATTGAAAGCGATCACAACAAGAATCTTACTGTTGTACTCTTCTTCCGTATCTTGGAACAAACGTGATCGTGAGTTAAATCTTGTCCAAAAAACAAGCCCGTGACATTGCTGCTGAGCATGAGCTTTTCAGTGAACCAAACTTTTGTAGGAAATGCTCAAAACGAGGCACGAGACGCCGGAGAGACTCACTGGCAGGCCTGGCTCCGCCTGAGTTGGGTCGGGACGAGGGCAGCGAGTCGGAGAAGCGCGGCAGCGGCGCGGCGCCGCTCCCCGGACGCTGCGGCTCCGGCGTCCGCACCACGCGCGGCCGCGACCCGAACGCCGACATGTACTCGCTGAAACACAGGACGGCAGCGCCGTGACCAACTGTGCTGCGTTATCGGAACGTACCTCCCTTTCAAACGTTTCTCCCTTTTCCTGCTTTTCAGTCGATTACGAGCAGAACGACCTGCTGTTTCGATCCTCTTGCGAGGAAATACTGTACATGTCACTTTAGAAACTTCCAAAGCTGCTTGGAAACTCTTGACAATATTTGCGACAACCGTCACAGGAAATTGTTTTTCTTTTCCATGCAACTCACTCAGCGTTGGCGCCGTGCTTCTCCATCGCCTGGCCGGACGGCTTCACTCTGCTATCCTCGCTCACTTTCGCGTATTGTTTCTTCACTCCGGTCAAGTTTGTCAGCTTTTCGGACTCCAAGGGGTCAGAATCTGCAAAACACCACAATTGGACTTTCACACATCCCTCCTGCTGAACGAACACACCGACGAAATTTACAGCAAACCTGACAGAAGCAAATCAAACACAGTTCTTATTGGCTCCAGACGTCCTTCCTTGAAACGACAACTTTTCTTCGAGGAAACAGTACCCAATCACGTTTGGTCAGGTTTCCGTCGGGCACAGAAGCGCCAAGACGTGTCGGGACTGCTGTGCGCGACAACGGACAGGAGCGCGCAATGCAAACCCGAATCAGGCACTCACCGACAGGGGGCGGTTTTCGCGCCGTTTCCGGTGCGAGGCTGGCGGCGGAGCCGGGACGCGAGCCGCTGCGGGTCGGCGGGCGCTGCACGGCGTCTCGCCCCGAGGACGGGCGGCTTCCTGGCCGCGACGACGCCCCGCCCGTCCCGGGCCGACTCCCGCCGGTTCTGAACGAGAGACAGACAGCGTTCGTAGAAACATTGACCACATTGATCTGACCAAGGGGATGAGCATCTTCAACCTCACTGTGACATGCTGAACTATCAGTATGAAGACAACTTCCGGTACTTGCCACCCATTTACTTTGCCTTTCGCATGCATGATACCCATTTTTGGTGTACTGTGACCTTGGTGTGCGTACGTATGCGTGGATGCGCTTGGTGTGGATTCGGGGTGAGACTCACCCCGGCCTGTGAACCTGCAGCACGTGCACGACGGGCGTCTCGGCGCCGCCTCCGCGACGATGACGAGGAGTGACGGGCCGCGTCAACACCTCCTCCTGCGCCAGCACCGAGTCCACAGGCTGCAGCACAACGTGCGCAAATCTCCAGGCCAAGTTTGTTTGCCAAGTTAGGCAGAGTTCGATTCATGAAACCAAAACTGAAAAATCTGTGCGCTGGTTGGTTGAAAAATTCTGGCATCAAGCCAGAGCCAACCAGACTTTCAAGTAGAGAATCAGCCGCAGGCAGCGTACATCAGGACAGCACTTGTCCCAATCTGCCAAAGCCCCAGTCAGAAAATGTCTGAGTTAATAAATTTCTGTGGGCAGGTGAAAGGGGGGGGGGGTCAACACAGACAGTATCCAAGTTACCCTCACTTGGACAATGTCCAAGTTGGACAATGTTTGAGTTGAAAATTTTCTGTGGGTGGGCGGGTGACTCAGATAATTTTTTATCCGCATTACCCAGGACAGATACATGGACACTGATACAGGGGCAAACCAATATCAGCTCGCTACCGCGGCTGATAATCAGAGGCTGCAATTTGGGTTTTGGTTTCAGTTTGGGTGATAAGTTTCGCAAATTGAACACAGCCTTGGAGACAGCGGCGTCACAAACGAATGTCCAATCAACCACAAACACAGTGCGGTCAGTGGCGGTGACTGCACCGAACTTTGGACGCGGCGGAGGAGACGCACCCTTCTCCTGGCGCTGTGCGGCGCGGCGGTGTGTCCGCAGTACTGCGAGTACAGCAGGCGGTCCCCGGCCAACTCGCCCGGCGCCGGGCGCAGCAGCTCCGCCTTGTCGAGGTCGGGCTCGAGCGCGTCGGCGTCCTCCTCGTCCTCGTCCTCCTCCTCGTCGTCCGAGTCGGTCGCGTCCCCACTCTCCTCTGCAAGGCAACAGGAAAGGGAAATCCCGTTTTTCATTCTCTACAGCTGAGTCTGTCGCCAGATTCTCCGAAGATGAGCACCCACGTCAACGTTATTTGCTGACTGAGCGGCGCGCGCGCGTGTGTGTGTGTGTGTGTGTGCGTGTGCGTGTGAAAAAACACAGCTTAGCCTGAAGCGAGTGATCTCTCGCAGAATCTAAATTTGGTTTCGCGCGCGTTCTGAATGCGTCGCCACTACACGTACACTGCTTAAAACCAGGATTTTCAATGGATATTTGAATAAGTGCATTGCTCTGCGTCGTTGAACGCACAAAAATTGTTAGGTTCAACTGACTTGAATTCAGCTGCTTGATGATAAATTCGATTTGCCGATTCATGTCAGCTTGGTCCTCTTTGATGAAGCATCTCAAGATATCTTCCATGTCCTGCAAAGGCAGCAGCAACTCTTTGATGGTCACCACAACCAAACAATGCGACTGAAGGCTCCCTCGCGACCCTCACCATGGCCTTGGCCACCTCCCTGATGGACGGGATGGCGAGAATGCTGTACAGAGCGCCGTTCACGTAGGGGATGATTTCCTGGTTCTCGTGCCCCAGCAGGTCGCTCAGCACCTTCAGCACCTGCTGCGCGTTTGCGACGCACCTTCGTTTGCCTGAAAACGAGACGCAAAAAAAAAATCCGTGACACAGTTCATGGCCGAACGCTTTCGACATCGAAACCAAAGTGCTCGACCAAAACTGTGTTCCGAGCCTGGCAGCATCACGAGACCGGTGTTGGCCACGCACCAGCGGATCTGAGGCAGAGGTTCATGAGCAGCGCCACGGAATACTCGAGTGTGTAGTCGGACAGGGAGTCGTTGTCTTCCAGCACCCCGACCAGCCAAACGATGATGCCCTCCTCGATCATTTGCGTCTGCATCTGCCGTCTGCAAAACGTGCATCAATCGAACATGAAAAGCTCCCTTTCCACGACTTCGGGAAACACCAACTGAAAGACGCTGACAATGAGATGATGTTCCGCACCTGAGACTGAGTTTTTGCAGACACCCAAGGATGTTCTCCCTCGTCAACGAGTCTTTGCTCTCCGACGTGAGATTTTCCACCAGAGACTTCAACAATTTGTCATTGCTGGCCAAGTAAGCGCGACCTGATCAAACACAGGTTTCTTAGTTTGCAGAATGCATCTTGAAAGAGAAAGACGGGAAAACACCAGCACGAGACACGCGCCCCACTGACCTTCCGAGAGTGAAGCGAAGGCGTTGAGAAGCCTGGCGACGTACTGCCGCACAACCTCGCTGTTTGATGTCAACAGACTCAGAATTCGAGAATTCTGCAAGAGCAATACCAGCTGTGCAGCTTCTGTGCTGTCACTCCCAGAATCCAGATCTTTGTTGTGATGATGCCTCACTTGGCTGGCAACAACACGATAATTTTCAAGCTGCTCCAAAAAGACCCCACGCAACATGCTGATTCAAGTACACAACCTGAAGAAGGAACCCCGGGCAGATACTCACCCTCGATGAGCCCGAAAACGCGAGGCCCATGAGATCGTTGTTGATGTAACTCGCCAGGACAGCATCCCTCTCCGCGGGAGGCGATTTTGTGAGTTTCTGCCAAGTGCAAATGTACACGTGGGTTGCTCAGAGGAAGACAAGCACCACTCACTCGATGTGATGTCACGATGTCTTGTTGCTCTCTGGGATCCCACCCCCTTGCACAGGTTGGTACATTTCGCCACAAAAACAAGAACGCGCCAGGTGACACCACACCAAGTGTTCTTGTTTGTCACGGAACGTACCCATCGCAAGGCTTGAAGCAGCAGTCCTTTGGTTCGGTCCTGAGAATTGATCAAATCCTTCTTGATCTTGTCGTAATCCAGTGATGTGAGAGGAACTGCTTGCTCGTGTTGCAAACTGTAAAACGAAGCAAAATTGTTGCACACCAGTCGCTTGAAGTTTTTCACCAATCTCTAACAAACAACGGCAAAAGATTCATTGGGACACGGAGCACTGGTTCAAAACGAGCAATTTCACAAGGACGTTCTGAGCGTTTGCAGCGGAACACTTCATGTGCAGGAGATTGCTCGCGCGACTATTCACACAGCTGGCACAACTAACTTCGTGGAAGAGTCAACTGTCACAAACGAAGAGAACCAGACACAAACACAGCAGTCGGGCTATCACTTGAGACTGACAAAAATATACTCAGACCTGAGACAAGCTTCTTGCAGTCAGAATGGCTCTCACATAGCTCTCTTTTTGCTTGGACTTACTTCTTTGAGTCAGCAAAAGACATTTCAGTGAAAAAATAATGTTTATGAACCTTAAATTCTCAGTTTTGGCTTCCGTCATTTTCCCCAACAAAAAGTTTGGTGGGACGGAGCAACGTGCACATGGAGCAATGTGGACTCTGTTTCCACCAAACCTTCGTTGTCTGAGTCTGAGTATTTTTTGTCTCAAGTGATTTCCGTACAGCAGGGAATCGCGATCAAGCAAATCAAACGAGTCACAAAAATCGAACTCAACCGGATTTTGAGTGAAGGTTGCTCTGAACGAACAAAACCAAGGAATGAAGGTAGAATTTGTTGATTCGAAAACTGGCAACAAATAACAAAGTTACTTCGAATCGGAATCCCCATGTTCTGACCTGAAAGACAACCAGCAAGAAAGCACAGCTCAGGACACAGCCAGGTGACTGCTCGCGACTCACTCTCCTGATCACAACCTGCGGGGGTCATCACTGCCAAAAATTTCTCCCTCACAAGAGATCACGGTGATGCGAAGGTTTTCTGCTGGGGCCGTGAATAACCTGCAAATTGGGGGTGCCTTGACTGGGATAATTTATAATGGCGTACTTCTGTCAAAGTTCTGATGCTGAGCGTCAAAGCATCACAAATTATAAAAAGGGCGATGGTGGGAAACGCACATAAACACTGGGTCATTCCTTTCCTAAAGGAGCGGAACGGCCCAGCC
>JAAUXT010063466.1_pt1 | contig 13043 bp, 15 predicted proteins | sample 7278171 | NCBI WGS metagenome assembly JAAUXT01 (sample SAMN14350112, study PRJNA611818) | marine sediment metagenome | isolation source: surface marine sediment (1.8m) | place: French Polynesia: Moorea | collected 2018-08
GTGTAGGTTTTATTGAAATTGGTCCAGTGGTTGCTGAGATACCGCGGGTTGAATCCAAAAGTTTGGTCGGCGGACGCAAAAACAGGCCCGAATTACCCGCATCTGCTCTACAGGAAGATCTATCTCGCAAACGTCTTGCTGAATGTTCAGCTTCATGCAGGTGAACTCGATTTTCGTGTCATTTGACATTCTATGGTATTAGTGATCATCCACCGGTCAATTTGATTATGTAGCCACAGCTGTGGCTGCAGCTGGTTGTGACCACACACACACACACAGACAGAAGCTACACCTGGCTCAAAGCAACCACACACGCGGCTTTGCAACTTTTCAGGCAAAACAGTGGATGTAGACCTGGATAGCCTTGCAACGGACGGGGTGCGATCGTGATCGCGCGGTTCACTGTTGACTTGCGGCGAAAAAACATGGTTCCACCCCAACCCAACGTTTAAATCCCAACCCCGCGTTATTATCGCGGACAGGTTGTGTTGGACACAAGAACTTTGTCGAACGTTTCCAGTATCTTCGTCGGACTCACACAAGGTTTGGATCATTCGCAGCCCGCAGATTGTTACACGCCAATTACGGGCGGATCAGACGTGAAGTGAAAACAGCCGCAGGGATCAAAGCGACCTGGAGCCGCGTTGTGCAACGCTTCCGGCTGTTCAGACTCCGTCTCGGGAGCAGATGTGCCGCGAGTCCGTCTGCGGTGCCGTCAAACAAGCAGCCAAATGAAGATTTTTCATCAGAAATTGTTTTTTGATGCACGTACCCTAAGGAAAACGAACCAAAACTTTCAAGAGCTTGCCGTTCCTCTGTGAGTTGGAATTCGGAACACTCCGTGTTGTTCTTTTCGAGCAAAGTCAATTCATCACTGAAAGTTCCATTGGTGGAATGTCTTCAGATTGACTGGAATCTGCAGGAAGTGAGTCACTGCAGGAGGCTTGTTCTGTTCGTTAGCAGCTGATTATATTGAAAGTGTGACGTAAAGGGCATTAGGGTGTGGTGGGAGGTTTTCTCGAGCTGCCTCTGTGTGGAAAGCGTTCACTTCACGCCCCCTTGTTCGCCGCCTGCATCGTGGCCGCTAAACTCTAGTCGACTCGGAGTCTGAGCAACTTGAAGCGGGTTCTCCTGCAAAAGAACGACCAGCATTGCGATCAATTTTAACTCGCACAAACATCTCGCTGTCTTGAAGACGCTGGGTAGCAGACGTCTATCCGGTGCTTCTGGAAAACGAAGCCGACAGGGTCGTTGAAATGAAGGCTTTAGGCAAACTTGTCTTCCACACCTGCCCTCCTGAGCCAACACAACCTCACCCATGTTCAGCAGGGGCCTTCAATTACTGGGTTTCAACAAAAAGTTTCCTTTTGACTTTTTTTGAGTTCTTTCGTGGCATCTTTTGATGACGAGTCCAGATTCACTCCTGAGCAAAACAACAAAATTTCGTGTGAGCCTGATGAGTTTGGCACGGTCGACTTCTGATTATTTTTCCGTTCTGGTCGGTTCCTTCCGCGCTGCTGTTGCGAAAAATTCTGAGCGTTTCCCCCGATTCTTCGGAGTAAAACTTCGGGTTATTTTTTTTTCACCCAAATCTGTAGAAACATTCGTTGTCTTGACTAAATGTTTCTCTGACATTGGTTTGATGAAAGACCTGAAATTATTCGCAGCCACTCTGGAGGTGGAGGAGATCCACCATCGAATGCTTCGTGAGAACCATATGAGCAGTCATGCTTCCATCGCAGTTGTTCGTGGCCGACGTGGCTCGGTCTGCCTGGGGCAACGAAATGCTGATGACGTTGCTTCTTTGCCAGAATGTTTCAACGACATCGAGAGGGAGAGGAAGAGTCACCATTCTTTTTCGAAACAGAACAATCCGCCTTTCTCACCGGACAGCATGTCACAACCTTTCTTGTGTGTTCTCATCTCAGCTCCTCCAATTTGCTCAGTTCCGTGTGCACCACTTGACCCGAGAGTGAATCCCTTTGGAACAGTTCCACAGATCTGCAGGTGATGATCGTTACCTGCAGAATTTGAGGTGAAGTGATGCACAAATGGAGGCAACAATGTCAAGAGCTTTCAAGTACGAGGGAACAACATCATTCACCTTCCACGTGCTGGTTTTGGTTGGATTCTGTGTTGATTCTGTGTTTCTGGGAAGCAACAGATCGCCTAATCATTTGGCTCAACAACAGTTCACGAACATCGAGACACTCTGCATGTCAATTGTCACAGAAAATTTGTCCGTGGCATCTGAAATTGACAACTGGAGCTTTACAGAATTTTTATGGTCACGTTTGGTTTTTCTATCTGAGGTGAGTAAATCTGGTGTGGAGTGTTTATTTTGCGGGGGCTGAACGCAGATGCAGGTCGACAGATTCACCTGGTGCTGCAGTGCCGAGCGCCCATGATTCCTTGCAGCAGATAACCCCGACAGCTCGCGAACACTGTTCCCTCCCAAATTAGATCCAAGGTGCGCCGATTGGTGAAGAAAAATCGAGGTGAATGTTTGACCTCAAATAAATAACCAACCGAAAATAAACTGAATCGTGCACGAGCTGACATCCAGATTGAAATGAAACACTTGGACGCCCACAAACCAAATTTTTTCAAAAAAAACACGCAGAATCATTCATTTCAACGAAGGGTTTTTTTCAGAAGTTTCTGGAGGTTTGTTTTGCATCACCCAATCAAACACGAGTCGGTGCTCCTGAAGAATTTGAATTCTCTTCAGCTTCAGCTGAAATCTTACTTCAACCGTGACTCCCACTGCGATACTTCTGCAGGCATTCGTAGCCAAAACACAGCTCTTTTCAGCTCAGGACCAACAAATATCCCGTTCTGTTCCGGTACCTGAGGGGTGTCTTCGTGCATACCGACGCCTGGCAATATGAACACTGAACCAACGTGTTCAACCTGTAAAAATGCGCCCTTCACACTGGGTCGTTGGTTATCCTGCTTTGCATTCTCTTCAAAGGGCTCCGCGTGACGCTGAAAAATTAATGTTGCTTTGCTCAGGAGTATGAAAACAAGTGTGAAAAATTATTGGGGCCAAGTACATCTTCGAAGGCGTTGCAGCTGCTGGGATGACTTGGGCGGATGTCAGCGAGTCCTGCGTGCAATCATCCAGTGAAGACTTACTGCGTCTCGCGTATTTGAGCAGGGTGTTCAGGGTTTCGGCCCTGGCTTGCCAGGTGCTTTTTGGATGACGGGGGAACAGAAAAATAACATCTGCACTCTTTCTGTGTGCCGACCAAATCAAATGTCAAATTGATATCCAGATCTCGACGAATCTCAAGGCTGTGGTCTCAAATTAAGTCGGACCACCAAAGAGAACCAAGTTTTGCCTCGGATTCAGTGCATCTCCTCGAATTTTCCCAGGTACGCAACGGGAATTGTCTTCAGGCCAATGGGTTCGGTTTCAAATTAACGCGCAGTTAGCAGCGTCAGAACGAAACGCGACCCGCGGCGCCGTGGGGCGGAGCGGCCCGTCCTGAGCGACTCTTGACCCGCGGCAGCTGCGTTTCCGGGAGCCGGGCGAGTCTGCGGCCACGGGCTGCGAATTCCTGACCCCAACTCGGACTCGGCACGTCTGTCTTCATTCTACAAAACGCAATTCACGAGGATTGTGAAAGAAAACTTGTCATGTGTTGCATCCGATTGACTGACATCCAGTTGTTTTGGGGCCAATTCGGCATCCAATAAATTGGGGCAATTGCAGGGAAACTGCCGCGGTGCGAGATGCGAGGTTGATAGAAGGTTGTATCCTGGAGCGTTGAGCTGTGTGAACGAGGTGAACATTCACCTGCGCGGAGAGATAAAGCACCCGCACGCAGAAAACATCCACATTGCGCAGCAGATGAAATGGACGTTTTGAGAAAGGGTCACAACACGTCTTTACTCCCATGTTTTCCCTCCCATTACGAGACGTTTACGGTGACAAACGTGCAACCGACAAGCGCGTGCGCATGTGTGCTTGTGCACGGGCGTTTTGGATTTGGGTTGCTTCATCACGTTTGTGTGCGGCGTGTCCACCAGCGCGGTCCGAGAATCCGCCAGGATCAGCACAGCGGGTGCGGTCGTGCGGATAGCGATACGCAACACGGCTGCGTGGGGAGTGTTGGTGTCCGATCAGAAAGATCCAAACTCCGAGAGATGAGGGAAAGATGCGTCTTTTGGTCCGTTGGAGATGGCGCTGGAAGACAAAAGACTCGCTTTCCTGGGTAAACATCGCTTATCACTCTCGTGGAGATGGTTTTGTTGTTGCGCTGGTAAAAACATTTTCACCCGCAGCGAGGGGATCCGATTGCTCGTGGAGCGTGTTTTTGTTTGCGTCTTGCCGAACACACGCTTTTAGTCCGTTGTGGCTTTTCCACTCACGCATGTACTGATCTTTTCTTTTGCCTCACTGGGTTGATAGCTTAGGAGAAAGACAAAGGCAGCACAGGTACTCGTGCTGTCATAACGCTATTGTGAGGATAGAGTTGCTGCATACATTGCAATGTCACTCACAACTACCGAGTATGCGTGAGCTTGATCTCGGTGTTGCATTTCGTGAGCAGTGAGAAGCAGCGTGCAGACGACAAAGTGTCTTCCGAGGAACGTTTCCATTTTGCTGGAGATCAGGTTTTATGTGTATACAGCGACTGTATCTGCTGCAAAGTTATGAACTGCCAGGAAATAACCACGAGATAAACAGAACGGGATCATAATTTGATATCCATTGGAGTCCAGGAGATCTCGTAAATTGCAGTGAATCACGAGATCGACATTTGCGCTGAAAATGCCTTGAACCGCGCTGCCCTCTCAGCGTGTCGTGAAATTGGCTGTAATTGCGCTCAACCTACTGTTACACAGCGGCGAGATACGCGTGTCAGCTGCACTGGGCCAACTCGGACACTTCGACGCCCACCGCGAAAGGTCTCGAAAACTGGAATCCCGTACGATCGGTCACGAGACTGCTGGGAAACCAGGTTTGTGTCTGAAGTTGCGTCGTTCGTTCTGAATTGCGCACCCGACCATCCGGGTGCGTGGAGCAGCCACGGTCATTGTAACGTCATTTATCCAGGATTTGACTGGTCGTGATTGACAGTTTTACGTCGTACGCCCCAGTTCGCAGTGCTTCTTCATACACAGCTCCAGGCTTTCGCAGCACCAGCGAAACGCCAACAGTTGCAGGAAGAACATCAACGTTTCCGCTCTTCAGCGCTCAGTCTTGCCGCTTCTACGATTGTGGCTCATATTCACAATTGATTGAATGGAGCATTGGAAGGTAGGAACGTGAATTTGTGAGTGTAATACTCCACTGAAGACGTGGAAGAGATGGACGCGCAGCTCGATTCAACACGATGTCGAAAAGCACATTGAGCAACGCCACGACTTTTGAGTGCGTATGCACTAATCAACTCAAGCGATGTGAAGTGAAGGGGCTGCAAACAAAAAGTAGTCTGAACGTTTTTACTGCTGCATCCAGATTCTGAGAGAGAAAGAAAAAGGAGGCTACGCTGCTGTCGTAGACGTGGCGAACTGCGATGGATTTACTGGCGCTTTGGCAGCAGTAAGGCCGACACGCCTGAAAAGCGAACGTGGCTCTACCCGTCCACTCAGAGTGCGGTTCCTTGACATTTTGCAACAGGAATTAGGAACAAGAACAAACGAGTGGAGAAGAAACATACGAGGGATACCATTAGATTGTTTGCCTTCAGAAAAGTTCCAAAGAGATAATTGATGAAAGCGCGATGTGAAGAGTTCAGTGTTGCAAAGGACGAAGGGAAACTCGTGTTCAAGGAGGGACACTTTTGTCGAGAGGTCTGAAAAGCTGCAGAAGGGCAAGGAAAAATACACGTCGTGTTTTTGAATTTGCGACATATTTTCACAATTGCTGGGGTCTGTTCGCTCAGTAGTTGGATCTCCTTTTTGTGAGACTGACGTGTCAGAGGAGCTTGTGTCTTGATAGAAAGTGAAAACATAAGACGGCTTCGTGCGAGAGACCAAACAATGAAGGAGAAATAAGCTGATGATCCTGGCTACACACCTCAGCTACCCATTCGCCAAAACGTGCTCGAGGACCTTTCGCTGCCACATTGTTTCATTGGATTACTTTCCAAAGGATTTTGTTGAGTGCACAGTTTTGATTGCTGAGGCTTTTTTATCTGCAGCTTCTGTAGATTGACGTCAAAGTTCGCAACATAATTTGAACCATGAGGAGAACAAGTAGCCTTCGGTTGGATACACCATCCTGATGGCAATTCGAGTGAGAAATACTGCATCACAGCTGCAAAAGTGAATCGGTGCGATTTCTCCGCGTTGGGACAAAGTGCCAATCCGGTGTGGAAACCAGGTTTTGGGTTGGACACAACAATCGACACAGCAAAGTTCACCTGAAAACTTCGCAGAAACAATGTGCAAGCTGGAAAATGCTTGCATTGTGAGAAGCATTGAATTTGAATGATCGGAAATTCCAAACAGCTGTGCTGTGGTGAAGGAAAAAAGTTACCATGTCCCAAAAACAATGAAGCTGAAGCAGCCTGGAAACGTTGGGCCTGAAACACGTAAATGAAGCAAGATAAGACAAAGGATTGGCGATTGACAGACAGAAGCAGCTTGTACCGATCAGAATAAATGGGTCATCAAAAAATTACACTTACTGGTGGTAAACAAATGGAAGAACAGCAGATCGACAACCAGTTGCGCTCGTGGAATTTCTTGCAAATTTCACCAATGGACTGTTGGTGAAGAGAGATAGAGTGTATCTTCCATCCACTTCGCGTATTTTTGGATCGAGCCGACAGACTTCTGAATGAGTAACTCACCACTGATGGCTCTTCTCTGGAGAAGAAATGACTACGAGTAAGTACTGACCAAAATTGTTTTCTGTCCTCAATGGTTTTGGCTGTTGCAGTGCCTGTGCGTACCTCAAAACCTAGTCTCGGACAGGGGTTCCTTTCGTGCTGTTGATGAAACGGGGTTCGATTTGGGTTCGGGCGATTATGTTTGGTCTCAGTGTCCAAGGACACCAGATGCGTCGTAAGTCCTGTGCATTTGCTTGCGAGAGTAGACTGCTTCACTGAGTCATCTGTCTGGGTGGATTGTGTCTCTCGCTACTTCTGCCGCCACCAGCTTCACCGAGTGCAGATCCAGGGGCTGCACTTCAACAAGCCCTGTGAATCAGAAGGATGATGAAGATGCGGCGTGAGATAGTGCCGGATAAGGAGCGCATGATGACGAGTGGCTCCGGACAGTCCTGTGAGAGATGCGCGATTCCATCGACCTCATTCCGCTGCAGCTGTGATGCTGATGGTGCTGTGGTTCCTGTGGCTCCTGCACTGTGAAAATGCTCGATCGCGACACTGCAGAATTCAATCCGTGGCTTGTTGCGAGCGGAGAAATTCAGATGTGTGAGCGTCCCTTTTGGGTACAGAGCATGTTTCTGACTTTCTGGCAGAGCAAAGGGCAAGAACGGTGATTTCAGGACCCGGAGTTTTCATTCCACTGCGTGTTGAAACTGACCTGTTTGCGTCACAACGTCCTGTGCACGTCACGTTTCACGGTTTGTCTGAGCTTGACAATTCTTGTACGAGCAGTGTACGGTTGGTGTGACTTTACTTGGGAAAAACGCGCAGCAGGGACGGTGGATTTTGCAGTGTCTGGCGGCTGGTGAAGTTGCAACCAGCACATTGCACGGCATTGAATCATCTGTGAGCAGAACCAGCGGCGCTGAGTCTTTGTTTTGCTGCCATTGTTGAACACGAACATGTTGATGTGAGAATCAACATCGAAGCATTGTTGTTACGCGGAATGACACTGGCGCATTATGCATCCGTGTCTCAAACTGGTAAGTCACGTTTGGAATATTCATGTTGTACATGCTGAGCGTGGTGTCCGTCTGTTCATCGATTTCTGTGTGTCTCAGTCAATAGTGAAATGTGGTGTTTGTCAAGTTAGAAAACGTGCAGTGGTTCTGGTGGATCTAGATTCAATGATATACTGCATGCAACGCACCAAAGACCACTAACCTACAAATACAGCTCGCGGCGATGACAGAAACTCACACTTTCATTCAGTCAGTTCAACAACCTTTCACTGAAAGAACCTTTCCTTGACTGGTGTTGAGCTTCCACGTCAGTTTTGGGACGTCAGACCGCTGCATTATTTCACGCAGCACGACAATAAGCCTTGCCCCCATGTTTGGTCTCGGTCAATGCATTCAGGCCTGTGGTCCGCAGGAAGCTGTAGGTGCGGCTGCTTGCGCACGCGATGATGTAATGGGCTGTTGAGTAACGCGAAACTGCAGTCGAGGAATGGATCCCAACCACAGGCAGTCCGTCCCGCTGGTGACTGTGACACCAGTCATGTTTGTGGTTCATTCAGACACAGCTCTAAAGCCGAGCAATAGGAGGTAGAAGGTTGTGTTCAAATCGCGGACTTCCAGTATTTGAAGTCCGTGGATCAAATTCAGACAACACCACACCGTTCGGAACGCACTGGAATGGAGTTTGACATTGCACGAAAGTGTTTTTTGCACGGGCACGGGTGTCTCCTCGTGTTGTGAATCGTCGTGCAAAGTGAACAAAAGTCCCGGTGACTTTTGTTCACCGATGAAATCACCCGACGCAAAAAAAAGACCTCTGGTTGTTCCAAACTTAGACACGTGGGTTCAATGATGATGACATCCGTCCGAGTATTTCGACAGAGATCTTGATGCGGATACGGTTGGCCTCGTTTGAACGGATGTAGCTGCCCCAGAGTGATCCTGCTGCCCGCCCCACCCGACAGTCTTCCTTCCTGGTGTGAGTGGAAACAAAGCGGACAGGAAACCACAGAAGCGGGAAGGACCGTGTCAGTCGGGTGCGAACTGTCAACACTATGAAGGATATTTATGCTTTTGTCAAGTTTCACAATCGACAGGGGTGAGTAAAGAGCAATTTTGGGAACACTTTTTCATTCAGGTTTTGCTTTGTGTAGCAACTCCTGCGTGTCTCAGGCGAAACTGATCTGATCTTGTGAGCACTTGGACTCCAGTGGACTTGCAATTTGGCAAAGGATGTGTTTGTGAATGTCGCACAAACTCAACTCATCGAAGCTGGAAATTCCTGTTGAGACAACTTTTTGGCAGCATGAAGGGACAGTGACGTGCCAAGGTGGTTGTTTGCGTATCGTGTTCAGGGAGGCGGTTGTCATCGTGCGATCAGTTTCAGCCGATCTGCTCCCAGGAACAGTTCGTGCGCAGCAAAGGACATGCTCCACATACTCCTTTTAGTCAAGACACAACTACCGTGTATGTCTGTGGAATGTTTATGATTTTCCCATATCAATACTCTACTGTTTGACTGGTGCTTTGACACACTTAGATCACATGCCCTCGAAGTTCATCACAAGGATTAATTCCGTTCCTTCGATGACACGACATGTTCGCAGCTGGTCAGGATCGTTTCCGCACTCGTCACAGGTTTTTCTGCTCATGGCATCGGACGTTTTGGACATTCAGAACAGGAAGTGCCATTGCCTCCACGACTGTTCGGACTGTTCAGTTAGATTTCAAGTGCCAAATCCACACTGTTCTGGTTGCAACAACGCTGACGGCTTGCATTTGACTTTGTTTTGGAAGCTACAGTGTGCAGACGGTGTTTTGTGATCCGCTGTGCAGGAATGGATATTTCACCCCGGACCGCGTGTCGCTGGTCAAATGGAAAAATCATCCTAGAACTCTTTCTAAAAATTTCAGTTTGCACAAGTCTGTGCATTCAGTTGACGTTGAAAAGAAAACTTTGAGGTTCGCGTACAAAGGATTGCTTTGATCCCAATCTGAAGCAGGTTGAGTGACGTGAAACAATTTGAGCGCATACCAGGCGCGTTGGGAAAATATCACGTTGATGACGGATTTATCGATAAGTTCGTACAGGTTTATGTTTGTTGCGCGTTGGTGGCTCTGACTGCTTAGTTGCAACCGCGGGCAGAATGGAGGAGAACCTGAGATCGTCTTCGCCTCCGTACGATGTGCGCTGCATTTTCCAGTTCTGGTAGGTCTTCACATCGTTCAAGTGCCGTTCAATCTTGGTGTACTTTGGGCCTCCTCAATCCTCACAGGACTGCACCAAACTGGAAGCTTGTTGACAAAGAAAAGTTTCTGTCCAACCGTTTGCAGAGTCATCAAATGTGAAGGAACCAAGACCGATGACGCGAAATTTCCTCACAGAAAGCACCCCCAGCGTGGCTGTCACCCAGAGAGCCCTGCCAAGAACATGTGTACCTTCATGGCAGCACTTCGGGCCGGGAATTTTGAATTGCTCCGAATGTCACGATTCCTGTGTGTGCCGAACAATGCGACGCTTTGGGACGAGTATGTTTTGCTGGAAAAGCCCGTGGTGCGACATGCTTGTGTCCTGTGCTGATGTCTCGAAAATTGTCCTGAAGACAGGCAGTGCACGTTGCTTCGAGCTCTGGTGGGCGCACATACGAGTTTTGTGTGGCACATGAAGCAGATGTTGACTACTGTGATCACATCGAGCTCAGTCCGCACAGATCCGTTTTTTTCCATCCCAGATCCGTTCTTCACCCCGAAGTCGGTCTAGGCTGTGTCTCTGCCGGTAGAGCGCACTGCTGGCGGAACATTCTTGCACGCCAACCATCGACTCAACAACATCCATCACAAGTGAATTCAGAAAGCATTTTATTTCTATTGAATGACTCATTTGTGCTTCAGTTTGTTTTTTGCCCAGCTATGTTGTTTTGCCTGGCTTTGGGCGCTTGGCAGCATTCTCATGTTTGAAAGTTAGTGAGACATCTCGTGTCCCTTCAATGAAAGCGAGTTTTGACGAACATGTGCGTGTCTGTGAGAAGGAGCGACACCGCAAGAGATCGGCTTCCAGACCACAAGGAGCGTGCAAAAGCTCTGTGGATCCTCATCAAACTGTGGATCAAGAACACTTTCTTTCTGTTGATGTGCGAAGTTCAGGTGCCCTGCAATGTTGCGCGACGCTCGGTGGATCTGCTCGTTGAACATTTGCTTCGGGATGTGGGTTGACTTCGCAAACGCACCGACTCGGTCGGCCCTCTCCGTTGTTTTGAAGCACCTAATTATTCCATTGCCAAAGCCAAAATTTGCGGTTTGTCAAAAAATACCTGGAGGCTATGTTGTTTGCTGTTCTTCATATTTTACGGTCGTTCGTGCGTTTTTGTGATGACTTTAATGAGACGCGAATTGTGGTGTTGGCGCACTGCGCTGCGACACGATGCGAGGCGCTGACTCCAGCTCAAGCAATGATGCGTCCACGTCTGCAACCAAGCGAGTTCAGCTCAAATACGAGGCCCGTCAATTATGAAACCGTTTTTCATCCGGTATGACAACAGGATTGCTCATATGATCACCAAAACTGCACAGGCACAAGACCAATCACCCATCAGCTTTGAAGCAAATTGCCAAATGTTTTAGATTATGCCTTCATGGTTAATTTTTCATCTAAAATTAATTGGTTTTCCTTGTGTGGTTATCAACTGTTAATGGTTAATAGGCTAAATTGAGTGCAACTCAATACATACTCAATAGTCACAAGCAAAATGATACTGTTTTTTGTAAAATCATTGAGTCCATAGGGAAAATTAAATTTGATTGAAACTGTTCCAAAATGAAGATATGCAAGTTAAGATTGTATACAAAACTTTCCAGGGCAATCCATGAAGGTTTTGGGGTCCTACCGGATGAAAAACGGTTTCATAATTGACGGGCCTCGTATTGGAGGATTCAGACTGACCGGGTATACAGATAATCCTCTTTTTTGACTTCGTACCATTGTGCTGTTTCTGCCAGCTCAATGATATTTTCAGCGTCGTTTCTTTCCATGTTGTGTTGAGACACTTTCTAACACCTGACCTGGCGTCAGTGAAAAGTGAAGCGATTCCACGGCCTGAATTTGGCCACAGGTATCGCCTGTCCTCGTCTCGAGGAGCATCGAACCTAAATATTTGGACTGATGGAAAGACAAGCAGCAAATACGTGTAAATTATACCCATTTTGTTTTTGCACTTAGAACAAGCAAGCGTTTGCATATTTCATGAAGTTCTGGTCGTCTGAAGTGTTTGAGGTCCTCAGATACAGTTCATTTACGAACCTGAGGCTGCGGTCTTGGTGCTGCGCTTTTGCTTGCCAATGACTGCACGTGCGAATACCAATTTGCGCGAGTTTGTGTTCTGTCATAAAGTTATGGCAAGTTACAATTTGCACATTGAAAAGCAAGGACACACGTGAAGTGCACATCAGTGCGAAGAACTGCTTTGCGGATCAGTTATCGCACGCACTCAGTTGCGTTTTTGGCTCAGGTGGTTTGTGTTCATTGGCCTGAACGGTAAACTTCGAACTTTTCCAAAAGAAGCAGAGAACTATGACGAGACTTCCGAGCAACAGTTTTGTGAGATCTGCATGGCAGGGAGGATTGAAGGTGGTGAACATTGGGGGTTTTCCTCACGAAACGTTTTCGCGCTCGCGCTGTGTGATTTGACCGGTGAGGAGGATTAGGCTGTGATCAGGGCTGTTGACGGGACATTGAGAAGCAAACAGCAGTGCGTGTCCAGCGTGAACAACGAGCAGCGCCGCGCTGTTTGACTTGGAGGGTGAGTTCACTGTTGTCTGCGGAAGAAATGAGACAGTTGTAGAGGAAAACACAGTGGAAAAAACAGTTTTTAAGAAAGGTATTTTGTCGTCTAGTTTTGTCAGCAGTTCTTTGTCATCTTGGTCTGTGCTGTGCCAAACTGGATCGTGGCAAATTTCTTGGTGTGAGGTGGTCTAAATTAAAGGTGTCTCTTTGTGGCGTGTGTGTAAACTTTTTGGAAATCAGTCGGTGAACGAATCGTCCGGTTGTAAGTCACAAATATTGCACGAATCATCGTTCAATATGTGTTCAGAATGAATGAGTGCACAGCACGAGTTCTTTCTTCACATATTGAACGATGATGAGTGAAATAGTTGACTTATACAACAAGTCAAAACTGCAAGAGAAGATTCGTGGCCAGAGAATGAACGGTCGTGCTCTTAGATTTAATGTTTGAAGATA
>JAAUXT010123693.1_pt1 | contig 13042 bp, 15 predicted proteins | sample 7278171 | NCBI WGS metagenome assembly JAAUXT01 (sample SAMN14350112, study PRJNA611818) | marine sediment metagenome | isolation source: surface marine sediment (1.8m) | place: French Polynesia: Moorea | collected 2018-08
ACCACCGCGGTATAGATGGCAGCACTGTTCATTCAATAAATATAGAGATTCGCGCCACCGTGGCCAGTCTCACCTGAGATACCCAACTGATCGTTTGTGATATCACTACAAAGTACTTCACCCACCTGAGCCAGGCCAATGATCAGTTGGCAAGTAAAATTGAAACACCGTGTCAAACGAAAGATGCGAAATTTGCGTACGTAGTGCACTTGCCGTGTGTTCACACATCCTGGTTTCTACTTTCTTCTTTTCGCGGTGCAAAATCCGCAATTGGCCAAAAGTCACTCTCAGAAGAAAATGTTGTGGTTCAGGACGTCATCTCTTGTTGAAAACTTTAAGTGAATTGTTGCTTCCCAGCATGTGGGCGTTCATTGTTCCAGAACCACGCACACAAACACACACACACACACACACACACACACACACACACAAACTGTTGATGTTCACCAGTCAGTGCTGGTCTGTTCAGTCAGGGAAACAACAACAACGATGGAGAGCAGCACGAGGAGCTGGTGCGGCGGCGCAGCGCCTCGGTCCTCGAGGTGAAGGAGCACGCGCAGGACCGACTCCGCGACGAGCTGCTGCGGGCGCAGACCGTGAGTACTCCCATCACTGAGTCTCGCAATCAGCTCGCACAGTCCAGCCACGAGTGAGAAAAGATCATTTCGTTGTGATGGCTAATTTCGAAGGAGCACATCCAATTTCGATGATTGTTCTTTCGCTTCTGTGGATTGTTGCTTTTGTCATGGAAAACAAGATTGAGATTTCCCAAGTTCAATTTTGCGTCTATTTGATAGTTTTTGTTGTGTCGTATGCAGGAACTGATGTTGAAAGATGAAGAATGCAAAAAACTGGAGCATGTGCGTGATCAAATGTGCGAAGAGTTGGAGGAACTTACCGCCAAACTATTTGAGGTATTCCGCGTCACTTTTTCTGAGTCTTTGTGAGGTTTGCCAAGTCTGTCGTGTGGTTACGTGTGTTCATTTGAGAAGACCCTGGTTTGATCGTCGTGTGTTGATGACACCTGCTATTTTCGCTGCAAATATGTGCGCGAGTGAAACATTGAACATCGTGTTATCTCCCCGTGGTGTCGCAAAAATATATGCATCTGTTACTGTATTTTCAGGAAGCGAATAAAATGGTGCAGGACGCCAATGTGAAACGAATGAACACTGAAAAACTTCTGAAGGAAGCAAATTCACAAGTGCGTAACTGATCGAAATTGTTGACCGACAGTGATGAGATCAAATACGTTGCCAGCAGATTGACGACGATCGATTTTATTGCCACGACCGAAAATCGTGCGCACATTCGCTGTCTGCACGAAATCCTCACACGAAACACCAGAGACGGTCGTATTTGTCTCAAAGATGCGATTCACTTTGGTTTCAGAATGAGATTCTGCGCGCGGAAGTCACTGCGCTCAAGTCGCTGGTTCTCACGTCGACACCGAGCGCGCCCAACCGACATCTCCACCCGCAGATCGACAACCGGCCGCCGCTGCCGCCCGGCGCTACTCCAGCCAACCCCGTCAAGAAAACCTCCACCCTCTCTGCTTTCGTCAAAGGACACCGGCGTGCAACTAGTCATCACAACTTTGCCAAAGAAATGCGAGCCGTGGACATTGACCTGTCGAAGCCAGCCCAGTCAGCGATGAATTCGAATGACAACAAAGAGGTGAGTCCGCCTGGATTTGACAAAAACGACGATGACGTTTGTTTGTTGCCCGTTCATTCACAACTCGCACACACGTGCAAAACGTGCAAGGCAAAGTCACTGACTTTTACTGCAAAGAAATCTGAAAATGCAAACAGGAAGGGAGCACCTCAGTTTTTCCATGCCACCTTTTTTTTTCTTTGGCTGTGGCATCTTTACGACAAAGAAGTCTCAGTACAGTTGCTTTGGGGTAGCATAGTTGAGATTGTTTTGAAACGGCGTTTCTTTGTGCTGAGGTTGTTGCTGAGAAATATTACACACGACAGTTCACGTTCTGCACTGGTGCGTGAATCAAATGACATTTCGTGCCATTATGCTTGGCCTTCGGGTATGAAAAGACCGCAGACATTGGAAACATGACTCATCCTGTTGGTGCGTGTGTGTGGCAAGCGAAGTGTAACACAGCTCAGGACCATGGCTCTTCTGATGACGTCTGCTAGTATTGGTTTCCATTGAAAGTGACATGACGCAGTTCCCCTTTTCGTGAACTTTCGTTGCTCACACAAGCGAGTGTCGTGGAAAAGTTTTGGTTTGTAGCTCCTCAGTTGTGCCTTCTGCATGGTCGTATGTTTCAGCGCATTTGCTGCAATGACCGTGTGGTGTGTGTTGTGTGTGTGTGCGTTGTATGTACAAAAACTGTGAACATGGGAAAGATCCACAAAGTTCATTTGAAAATGGTCAGAAATGATTCTGCTTTCATTTCTGGGCCTTTTTTGAAAAGTTGACTGAAGAAAAACTTTGTCGACAAGAAATTTGATCCTCAAATGATATTCTCAGAAGCAGGGAATTTGTTCTAACTGGTCAGAAAAACCTTTTGCAGACCCACTGTTGCCAAGAAATATCTTTTTTTTGCAACCATCTTCTGTCAGAGAATGGCAAGACTGGTTCCCTACAGCCAGAAAAGGAGTTGAATGTGAAGTACTCGTAGTGCGCGCGTGATCTGTGTTTTCTTATTGATTTCATACTGATCTTGTCCGGAGGGGTCAAACAGAAATTTCTTGTGACGACATGTCATTGGCTCGAAATAATCTCAAGTTGAGAAAAAACAGCATTCCAGTGTGGGATATACCAAAATTGTTGTTTCGTCAGGAAATTTCAGCCGCAAGTTCATGTGTTTGCGTGACATGTTTGGTGTGTGAATGTCGTGATGGTTGCACAAAGGTGTCTCGAGGTCGTTGGGAAAAGACAAATATTTGTCGCCAGTTGAGGTTCCTGTTTTGGAACCCTGGAAAAGAAACGTTTTGCAGAACATCGCGGTTTGAGATCCAACACAGGGACAAAAAATTTCTCACGCAGAGAACAAGAAACAACTTCATTTCCCTGTTCATCTACGTAGTTCGCGAAACGATGAGTAACAAGGACAACAGAATCGGCTTGTCAGCTGTTGTCTTGAATCAACTAGCCGTGTCCAATGGACATGAACATTCTCAGAATATGTTGATAGAACCACGTACCCGTAATTGCCAGTACACCACGCTGGCAGTTTCTTGAACTCGGATCTTTTGTTTGCGGCGTTCTTTCTGCTACGGTATTGAACTCGAACAGTTCCAATACTTGGTCAATCGATCGATGGTTTATTAAACTCTTCTTGGAGAACAATTTTTGGGTCAGTCACAAACATGTAAGTTTCTTCAGAACAAACTTTTCTTACTTTTTGTCGACACAAAACAGAACACATTCACTCGCTCTCAAACTTCAACATGAACCAGACTTTCTTCTTGTTTGTTTCGACTGTTTCATCAATTTTTTTGAGAACGGAGCAAAGATTGGCACACTGACCAGTGCCACTGCTGAGAGGGCATGGTTTCCCATGTGCTTTGGTTGGTTTGGAGGACATGACTTCCTCGACAAACTGAATGTCCTCAGCATGTGGGTAACTGTTTTCGTCCAGCTTTTTCTTTTTGGTTGGAGTTTCAAGAGATGGGAATTCTTGGTTAGAGGAACTGTCAGTTGGTTTAGTACAAGTACTTGACACAGCTCGATTTGCCTTCCGCAACAGACTGTCATTGACACGTTTATAGTCATGCACAGAGTCGGACTTATGTCCGGTGAAGGTTTTTATGAGTTGTTCGTCGATCCCGGCCTGGAACATACGGGTGGCACATGTGGCACGGAGCGAGTGGTTAGTGTATTTGCCCTCCAACCCTCCTTTCTCCATGATGTTCTTGACAACTTTCTTTAGTTGGTTGATGCCAACAAGTCGATCTGAGTACCACTGATTGGCAGTGTGACGACTGGAGCTGAGAGCATACTTGTAGAGACACAGATTCTTACTATCTTTTGGCAACAGCCTTGTGTACTGACAGAACAGATTCATGACATTTCTCTGTGGGTCCGGTGACCCATAAACCTTGAGTGTTCTTGGCTTCAACTTGGAAGAGAGTCCACCTTGGTATGTTTTGCCCTTAACATCTTCTCTGTACTGCAGAAATCGTTCCCCCCCTGTCCTTGCCGACAGTGAGTTGTGGATCAAATCCGGGGGCCCTCAAATTCTTATGTTCGTCCCCAACTCGAAGGGCAAAGTTTATGCCCAGCAGAAAAAAGAGACTGTCTCGCAACTGGTCTGGGTCAGAATTTCCAAGGATATTCTTGTCCCAAAGTTCGCTTTCATCTTCCAAGTCAATTGCCAAGGACGACTCTTTGTGACCAATGCCCTCCGCAGCGTGCTTCTTCATCATGTTGTCGAGCGTATTACGGAACCTTACCATTTTAGGGTCATCTATGAGCTTGTAGTTCAAACCTTGCTTCTCCAAATATAGTTGGATCATGATAACAATTTGCTTTAACATGTCGCCTGGAAATTCTTTCCCATCTTTGCAACGAACTTCACACACAAAAGAGCACAAGGCAGTTTGCAAATTGCCCATCAGAAGAGAGTGAGGTTTTTCTATGTTGGCCCACAAAATACCTGGTGGACACAAAGGTTGTGAACAGCATCGATACCACCATTCCCGATAAAGAGTTACGGCCCAAACCATCTTTTTCTCAGTGTTCTGCGCAAAACTTTTGGTGCCAAGAAGCTTCAAAGTTGCGTCGTCAGTTGGTTTCTTGAACCAAGCGTCCTCGGAGATCTTCTCACCATCACCAGTTTTGAACTCAGCGAAGCCCTCACAATAGTCTCTGCAACAAGCACAGAAGACAACAAACTTTTTGCCCATAGTCCTGACAATTTTTTGACCAAAAACCAGAAGGAAATCTTCAGCAGAAATGATCCAAAAAATCCCGGAAATGAAAGCAAACAAACCTGAGAAGTGTCGCATTGAAAGGAGCCTTTTCGTTGTGTTCAGCGGGGTCGTAGTCAATCGTCTTGTCAGAAGCTTGCGTTGACGTGAAGCCACCACTGCGTGACAAAATTTTATTTTGAGTCAAAAATGAAGTAGCATGAAGCCAACATGCATGTCTTACAGGTCAGTGAAAATGAAGACTGTAAGTGCACTCACCATGTCAAAGGGTCAAACTCAATGGCAGTCAAACTCTCGTCGCAAGGCCCCGGTTCATCGCAGTCTTCTTCCCCTTCATCCACACAAGGCAGTACTGGATCGCTCTCATTATCCTCATCATCACTCATTCCAAACATGCCGGCATAATTCAAGTTGAAGTCAGGAATTTCACTCATATTTCCGGAACACTAGCCAAAAAAATTTGACACACTTCCGCATTCAATCCACGCTACAGACAAACTGACTTGACCCGCAAAAGGAAAGTCACCAATCAAACAACTGTACTCAAAGCGCGACTTCACTGTCAAAAAAAAGCCACTTCCTGACATTCAATAAACTGCACATTGAGGTGTACGACAGATAGTGAACTTGACTTGAAGTTTCCGACAGGTTATTGAACGGCATTGGTTATGGAACGAGTGCGCAGCACTCGTTCCATAACCAATGCCGTTCAATAACCAGCCGGAAACTTCTCGTCTGCGTTCTATATCTGTTACGACTGGTGGTGCAGACAACTAAAATGCACCGAATTTGCACCGAGAGCCAATGACAAGCGACCAAATTGTGTCTGTGTTCCTGAATTGGCAATCTGAGACACGTCAGAAAAGGAGCGGACGTGTTTGCTAAACCTCCGTGTTGTGGGTTCATGTGCTTGAAATCTCTTCATGCAGGGGATCAGTTGGCGAAATGCAACAAGTTCGCGTCTGGCCTACAGTAGTGACTCCGACTTGGCAACTGATCTCTCGTGATTTGCATGATCGTGTTTGATCTTCTGTTGTGTATGATCAGCATCAGTACACAATGGATTCTGCCGGGCTTTTGTTTGAGTGCGGTTGGTTATTCTGGTTGTCACCTTGGGACGCGGCTGAAACGAGTAATTGGTCTCCCTCCCTTTGAGTCCTCCAGACAGGACGTCAGTTTGCGTGGTATGGGTTCATCAAACATTTTCTCCAGAAGCAAACTTGCCTCACATGAAGGAAACCTATTGGGTGAAAATACAAAGAAACAACAGAACAATAAACTTTCTGTGACAATTGTGGTTCGATCGTCAATGTGTCTCCAGTGACATTCTGCAGTGCCATCATACTCGTATGCTCCTGGAGAAGGTTGTGTTCAGTCCTGTTTGTGTGCTGACCAACGTTGGCCCTCCTGACCGTGGTGCTGGTTTGTCGTTGCAGATCGACCCAGTTGTGTTTGAGGAGTTCCGCACGTGGCGCGCGATGAAGACGCTCGATCCGGAGTCCGACTTCCTTGCGCACGTCATCAGAGAGGAAATCGCACCCTGTCTCTCCTTCGCTGACAAACAGGTGATGTGCGATGTCAGCAAGTCCGTCTCTGCATTGATTTTGCGGACTGCTTCGCTCAGTTTGACCGAATTATCATCGGGTGGTTTCTTTCTGGGACTCGCTTTGGAAAGAAGAACGGTTCGGGCCTGTGTCAAACAAAGATTTTGAATGCAACTATGGATGTTCATTTTAGTTGTCGCAGTCCGTGTTTACCTGTGTGAAGAACAACACGATCACGATTGAACCTGTTCCTGAGAAAAATCTCGTTCCAACGTGAGTTGTCTTCTCAGTCCCCGTCACAGCAAATGGTGATCGTAATTTTCACTTTGGCTGACGAATTTACTTCCTGGATTCCCACATCTTGAACAGCAACTGTCATTTGCAGAAAATGTTCGCTGACTGAAACGACCACCATTTGTCCATATCATGTTCGACTTGGCATCAACAACGAACCATTCCACAACATATCTCAACTTGCCAGGAACAGGGTAAGTTGGAGTCGATTGGAGGGAGCGGTACCAGGGGAGTTCGGACACTCCAAAAGGTGTGGCTCGTGGTCGCCCCTGGAGATCCCGGCTGACGTGCCGGCACGTCGCTTTCGAATGCGAGTTATTTTTCCACGCATTGTTGACCTAAATATTCTGCTTTGTTCTGGGGAGATTAGTCATTCTGAGTGGTGGTAGTCATCTTGGATTTTGAAATTTTTCTTTCCACAGCCGTTGGACACTGCGCATGCCTCCACAGGCAGGCGTTCTTGTTTTGAAGATTGTGCTCCCGTGCCCCTTCGGCAGAAAAATTTCAGAAATATTGGAAAAACAATCACCTCCAAACAAACCCCAATAAATCCTTGATCCAAGATCGCCACCAGCACTCGGGCAAGGCGCGCGTCGGCACTGATTTGTGTTCTTGTTGCAGAAGTTCAACGATTTGTGTTGTTTCAGATTGCAGCTGTTGCTGACTTTTTCACCTACGCGCGTTACATCACACAAGGCTTGGTGAAAAGTGATGGTGAGTTTACACGTCCGTCTGCGACAGGGACCCAGGGGAAGCCTTCCGAGGAGGGGTTCCATCGAAGTGGGCACCCATTCTGCATGGATAGAAATTGTTTGTTTGTTTGTACCGTGTGACTGTTTTCTTGCAGACGGTGACGTGTACTGGGAGGTGGTGCGGCTGCGCAAACAGATGGCGCTCGCCCGCCTCGGCCTCACCAGTTGATCTGGGAGCTCACGCCCTGCCTTCAGTTTATGGCCAGTGACATTTATCGGGTAGTTGCTAACAACGAAGTTTGGGTGTATTGTGTTGCCCTGATGAGCGACGCAAGGACTCGAGAACATGGACAAACCGGACGTGTGCCGGTGCGTGTCCTTGTCAGTGAAAACTCATCTTAAACCTGACTGTGATCAACTGTCCAGACGAGCCAGCGGACGTAAAGTGATAACTGGTTCTGTCAAATATGGAACAACTGCCGTTCTGATACGTTCACAAGGGCGGGTTTTGGTTCTTTTTGGTTTGCTCTCTTCTCAAATCGTTCAAAGTTAGAATTGGACACAACCAACCTTGTTGGGAGGGGGGGGGGGGCGCCTCCTTGACCCGTTTGTGCAACCGGCCGCAGTGAAATTTGATGTTTGGTGCAACATCGCTCCTGAACCTATTACGAGTATGTGCTGTACAATTCAGCGAGTTTTCGTACGTGAAGTAATTTGACACGCAAAAGTTGCTGCAAACCACAAGAACCGTGCAGATGTCTACAGAAAATGAACGCCTGGGCGCGAAGTGAGATGTCGGTGTCTCAGTTTTCAAACGTGAACAATTGGGAGTTTCAATTGATTTTGCTGACGTGGACATACACATCCGCAAACTGACCACTTCGACGATTTGCCAGCAAAAGAATATTTCTGAAAAGCAGAAAATCGGACGCCAGTGTCCAGATTGATTTTCTGTTGAGCTGCGAGTTTGCTGTGGCTGTTTCGGTTGGAATTTTAAAACTTCTTGTTACGTCTGCGATGACTTTTTTTTTTTTTTTTGCTCGTGCAGCACAACACGGCACCACCTCCTCCGCCCAAAAGTGAGACTTCCAGGGCACCTGACTTTTTCAAAGTGAGGCATTTCTCCCCCTCTGCCCGCGTTCACCGAAAACCGAGACACCGTCTCACTTTTCAGTGCGTACTGTTTTGCCGGTCAGGAGCTGCGTGTATAGCGCTCTTTATGTGCTCAACTGTAGGACACAACAATCAACGCGTCTGGGGATTCGAAGCTGCCTGCATATTGGCATGTGCATTCCATTTTGAGAACAGAGATTGTGATGTGCGAAAAAAGTGTAACCTAGCTAAGAAGTGGTTGGGCCCCGCCTTTTGTTGCAGTCCAAAAACTTTTTGGGATAGCCAGGTGCTTTGCTCACAGTCGCAATCGAACAAGTATTTGACTATTCAGAATCCCCCAGGTCACAAGAACCAATCAGAATTGACGGCACTGAGAATTACTGAGTGCCGTTCTTTGTGCCTTGGACGCGACGCAGTTCGTCAGAAACACAGAATTCTCAAGCTTGTTTGTAGCACTGCAGTTTTTGCATCACGAATCCTTGTTGCACTTTGTACCTGTTGACTTTGTATTCTTTCGTATGGAAATACAATTTTGTTAATACTCGCATCAGTCTCGCTGTTTCGTCAATTCACTGAGCGAAGGATGAATCAACTCGCCCGTCTGAAATTCAGATTCGACAAGTCTACATTTGACGTGCAAAGTTGAGCTTGAAGACGAATGAAAGGAAATTTGATCATTTATTTGAACCAAAACATACAATTCATTCGCTCCACGTACAATATTGTCACAGTTGTAAATCAAGAAACTTGTCCATAGTGGCATACGGACAGATGAAAGCCACACACGAACAGACGCTGCTTCAAACGAGACCACATCCGTGCGCGTTTCCAGAGAGTCTAGTGTCCGTGGTCGGGTTCGCGCCTGCGCGGCGTCGCCTTGATGATGTCGTCGACGCGCAGGATCATCTCGGCCGCCTCGGCGGCGCTGACGAGCATCTGTCGCTTACACCGCAGCGACTCTGTGATGCCCAGCTCTGCCATGTCTCCGACCATCCCCGAGTCCATGTCTGCAGAACAAGCGAGTAGTGTTGTGGTATTCTCCAACAAACAAGGCACGGAACAGTCAACATTTCGGGACGAGGAGTGTGGGTTGCCCCCCCCCCCCCGGAATAAAAACCACACACACACACACTGAAAACAGGTGAGCTCATGCTGCTGTCACCTTGGGGAGGAGATGGGGGGGGGGGTGGCGACGGCCACGTTTGAAAATGTGCGGGGTTTTCTCCGAGTTTCTTTTCACTTATGTACAAATTTGACACAATTCGCTTGAGAGCAGACAAATTTGCACCTGAAACGCAAGAAGGGCTGGAGGTAGTGAAGGAAGGAGGTCGGGGAACGCCCCCCGAATGTTTTGCAACACACACACAGACACACACAAAATTGTCCACGGACTGAACGTGGGAAACATCGAGACAGGTATAACTATCTTTTCAACGTCAAAACAATGCTCGTGCGTTCACGATTTGGATGCGATTGTGATGCGTACTCAGTCCAAAGGTGTTTTTCCCTTCGGTGTGCGCTGCCCTGAGTTTGGAGATGAGGTCTGCACTGTCGTATCCGGCGTTGTCCGCAATGATTCTCGGCAGCTGTGAATCAACACTTTGTCTGAAGAAATTTGTTTTTCTCTGCTTCGTACGGTAAGTCGCAGCTGCTCCAAGAACGCTGTCTCACGACAAATTCGAACACGTACACAACCGGCTTTTGCGGCCACAGTACCTGTCTGAGAGCTTTGGCGAACGATTCCATGGCCATCGCCTCCTTTCCAGGGGTTTTGGCTGCAAGCTGTGAAACTGCGTTCGCCATCAACATCTCTGAAGAGCCTACAAGACGGAACCGATCAAAGTGTTTGGTCACTTGGTCTGGTCTACTCATTCGGATAGACAGAAGCTGGCATGTGATGTGCTCACCTCCTCCGAACACAGTTTTGGTCTCCTTGACGGTTTGAGAGAGAACACACAAGGCGTCGTGCAGCGACCGCTCAGCCTCGTCCAGAATCTGCTGCGTGGCGCCTCTCAGCACGATCGTACACGCCTCTCCCAGCTTCACACCTGCAAACACACCAAGATGCCTCAAATTCTGGAAACTACCCAATGGCCGCAACACACCTGGAAGTCCGAAGTACAAACCGTGCTGAGCAAAGCCTTCGGAACTGACCTGAGAACTTGAGCAGCTTGTCTTCTCCGATCATGATTTCTTCTATGACGTCGCATTGGCCCAACCGAACAGTTTCGGGACTGTCGAAAGTCGACACGATTTCTCCACCTGTCAACACGCCAAAACGCACCTCGGTGAAGTTCTGGTGCTGTGGGCAGGCAATTCCATTCCTGGGAGCAGACACTCCAAAGCAGCAAAGCGTGCAAGACCCCATGCTCGTTGAAGTGAACGTAACAAAGGAAGACCAGTGAATGCGCAGTGACGCGTCCTGTGTTATTAACACGATTGTCATCCCACCGGGCTCACCTGTGACTAGAGCGAGGCGTTCCACACCCTCGAAGTCTGCGTGTTCGATGGCCATGACGCCGGCGTCAGCGAACAGCTGCTCGGGGTAGTTGTAGATGAGCTGGCGGTTGATGAAGACGCTGCAGCCGTGTTTCAGGATCTTCGCCACTTTGTCCTTCATCTTTTCTTTCTCAGCCAACTCAAGTTCTGCCACTTTGGACACGGCGTCCACTCGCACTCGCGATCCGAACACCTACAATCACTCACCACACACATCAAAACGAACGATTGCCGACAGCCTGACTGTGAAACTAGTCAAGAATTGTTGAAATGTTGACCTTGATTTTGTCAGTGTCCATTGGAGTATTTGCAATGAGGATCTTGGCATTCTCGATTCTTTTTGGCTGGTTCACACCGATCTTTTTGTCCAAAAGGAAACCTGAAACGCGAAACGTTCAGTAATTTTCATTGACTAGCAGAAACGCGGTGACGAGCCAAATACGATTTGGGGTTCTGCTCTTTTTCGTAAACTTCTTGAATCTGTGCCTGTTGTTCAATCAACTCGTCACCTTCGTCCAAGTAGGAATTTTCCAAGGCTCCCCCCAGTTTTTTGATGACCTGGATCGCATCCAAATTTCCGCTTCCCTGAAATAGTATTTGAACAATGCTGCTTCAAACGTGGCAACTGGTTGTGGCATCACCGAAACCAACTCCAAAATACAGGTATTTGCGACAGACGGAAATGGTTCTCGAGAGCTTTGCATATTGAAGTGCAGCGCAACGATTCCACAACAAACCTTCAACCGAAGCACAGCTTCCACTGCCAAGTTTGCGAAGTGATCCTTGTGCTGTGTAAGAATTTTTGAACTCAATGTCGTCCTGGCAATGTTGAGGAGATCTTCCTTGAATTTTGCAGGATCATTCCTGAAACAGCGAACACCGAACATTTACACAAGAGGAAATTCCCAATCACTCTCTGGCACACCAGAACGTAAGAGCAGAGAAACACGAACCCGTGGTCCCTAGCAGAGGCTTCCAGCGCTTTCCTCGCAGCACCTGTCGCCTTCCTCCAACCGGCTATCACAGTCTGTGGGTGGATCTTCTGTGACACAAGGTTCTCTGCCTCCTGTTGAATGCACAAAATTTCAGCTGCACGTCCACAACACAAGATTCACCTTCCGCAAGTTTCGTTTCGAATTCAAAACCGTGTGAAACAACTCAACGAACCCGCAAGAGTTCACAAGCCAGAACTGTGACCGAAGTCGTGCCATCGCCCACCTCATCGTCCTGCACCTTAGAAATCTCTGAAAATCACAATTGTCGTATTCACTCTGTAGAAGTCTCATCCAAGTTGCATGCCAACTTTTGCGATGATTTTATGGTATTGGGTCTGTTTAAACTTGTACCCTTGTAAAAAGATGGACCCATTGGCCACAGAAAAGATGCGTCTTACATATGGGTAGACACGGTGGTCCAATCATACGAGGGGTTCTGCAATTCTGGCAGGATTTTGAGCGCGTTCATGTCAACCGATCGGTGCGCAAATTTAGTCAAGGCACCGACGAAGTGACCTCAGCTCACCTGTCCTCAATTCAAGGACACATTCCGATTGACACACAGTCAGAACTTGTGCAGGCAAACAGTGAGCATTCAACATGAAGCACCCGACTGAAATTAGCCTGCAAATACAACAGAGGATTAATGTACTCTTTTGTGTCAAGCTCGGTCTCAGTCTGAAAGAGACAAGAGAGAAAATGAATGTGGCTTATGGAACAAACAGTTTGAGTTACTCAAGGATCCAGTTTTGGTACCGCACCTTTGAAGGCGGACGGATTTGTGTGGTGGACTTACCCAGAGCTGCAAAGGTGCGGACAGGGAGGTCAGATGAGAACATTCAGGCGGTCAGGAACACCCTTGCTCTTGACAAGCGCCTCACAATTGACGACATTTTGGAGTTCACCGGCATCAAGACTGGCAATATCCAGAGGATACTCAAACTGGATCTTGGTCTTGTCAGGAAATGTGCGAGATTCGTGCCCCATCTTCTCACAGGTGCTCAGGA
>JAAUXT010075036.1_pt1 | contig 13040 bp, 9 predicted proteins | sample 7278171 | NCBI WGS metagenome assembly JAAUXT01 (sample SAMN14350112, study PRJNA611818) | marine sediment metagenome | isolation source: surface marine sediment (1.8m) | place: French Polynesia: Moorea | collected 2018-08
CATAGTAGGAGCTCTCTGATTGGTTCTCAGGAAAAACCATCCCCCAGCATGCACCATTCTGAAAGAAGCAATCTGATTGGTTCCCACCGTTTGGCACTTTCACACCCTCAGACGTCAACTGGGGAGTACTGCCTCTCCGCCACCGGTCGCGGTTCCAGCGCAAAAAGCGCCGCCAAGTTCGAAATCGGAGGGTCAAGGTCGATTACGCCATGTTGGAAACTGTGTTGTGAATTTGGCATTTTAATCTGGATTTATGTGGAACTGAAAGGGATAAATCGGTAAGTGTCGCTGACCTATTGCTTCTAAAGGTGTTTAAAACGTAAAAATTCAGGAAAATGCGGGGAAATTCATCCCGTCAAAAATCTGTGGCAGATTTCGTGGTGGGACGTCCCTCTGGGAGCTGCATCCCTCCAGAATTCTGAAGGATCGATGGAATCCATGAAGATTTTCGCCCTTCGTGGACAAGATCATCCTGTTGTTGGCACACTGCTTGGGGCTGAAAGACTAATCTGACACTGGAAACAAACATTGGTGTTTGGGTGTCAGAAGAGTTGGGATCCAGTGTGTGCAGGGTTCTGGATGCGCTTCCTTTGTGCAGAGAACATCTGTCGCAGCTGCTTAGCATCAGAAATGGAAATTTAAATTTTCCTCCAGTGTTTTGCCCCATCTACCATTCGGCCTGCTCCCCGTTGTTTTTGCAGATTTGAATCTGCCGCGATCTTTCGTGAAACACACGTTGAGTTGCGGATCCAGGGTGGAACCCTTGAAAGCTGTGTGCCGTCATTTTCGGCAGAAAGGCACAACGCAACATGAAAGTTGGCCTTTTGGGATCCAAAAGTCTGACCTTCAATCGACAAGACCTCGCTTGAATCATTCGAGGAACATTTTGCGTGTTGCCAAGAGCAAGTTTTCCTTGATCTTGATCTTGCAGAACCCCGGAGCACTTCGGACACCGGTGATTTTTTTATTTGTTGTTTTTCAACACAAATTTCACATTGAAGGGCCGGCGGCTCTGCATGCATGATGTCGCTGCGATGTTTTTGTGACACACAACGAATGTTTGGAGTACTAGTCGACGCATCGTCGCTTTTTTTGTGATATTTCACGGGCAATTTTAGGTAAGAACATTTGGAAATTCTAAGCATTTGCGAAAAAATCTTCTGACATTCTCACGAGCAGCATTCCTCCCTGAACAAATTCAGGCGTCTGCCAGAAAACTCCAAACAGTCGGTGTGGCGTTTGTGTCCTTTTGGTTTCACCTGTTCAAAATTAGTTACCTTCGTGTAGTTCTTCCCTTCCCATGAATGCTGCAAAACACGCCTGCCGTGTTCACCCAAGCACAAGACACACCTAACGATTGACCGGAAGTCTGACGCCCCGCCTCGCCACACACAAAACACACACACAGGAACCCTTCCTTTGATTCTCAATTTTGGGACAAGAAGGTGTGTCTTGGACTTGGTGAATGGGGTTGGTTTGGAATTCGAGAATGGGAACTGAAAGGAGTGGAGCGCTGAGCGCTGAATACAAAGTGCCTCATCTCATTTGCAAACGGAAAAAGCCCGCATGACGAGACCCTGGGAATTTATCTTCCTCTGCAAATCGCCCAGACGATTCACGCATTTTTACATTTCCGCAGAGGATGCTGCGGAAACTGCGGCGACTGTGCAGGGTCGGGCCTGTCCTGTTTCTTCTGCTGGCGACAGGTCTCTACGTGACGTTCGTGACAGACATCACAGACGTCGAGAACATGGGTGCGTACATCAAATGTGTTTCAGTTTGCGCGTGTTGAGGGCGATATGTGCTGATTGCGGCACACGCAAAAGTTGAAATTCTCTAATCCTCCGGAGATTGGCGCCTTCTTGATCTGACCCCAGCGAGGTCAATATTGAAGTTGACTTTTATTTTTTGGGGGGAGGGCGAGGTCCCAACTCCAGTTTGCCAGTGGTGCAAGATTCAATTTTATAATTGTAAAGGCAACGATTTATTCTGGGGTCAGGCTGGTAAGATTCCCTCTATCCACTTGAGGTTGATTTTGTTCTGCCTGATGCATATTTGGAACCAACACCTTGTTTTGGTTTGCAGTGTGGACGTCATTGGGTGCTGTGATAAACTGCTCGAGCTACGAGAAAGCCGCGTCTCGGTCCCTGCAGATCAACGTGGGCTTCTTCAGCCCGTCTCCGCAGGAAGACACAGTCAACACAACCAGTATTACTCTAGTCACACAACTCAGTTTTGACAGGTAGATTTCAAGTTTCTGTCCAAGTCTTGCTGGGGACGGGTTCATCGGGGGGGGGGGGAGGGCGGAGGCCTGGGGCCTAGCTTCCCCCGTTTCTTTGATCTAATTTTGCGTTTCGCGCGGAACATGTTTTCAGAAATTTTACGAACAATGATTTCATTGTTGAGCTCTGCCCATCTGAGGGGTCTTCCCTTCCAACAAATCCGGGATCCGCCCCCTTCTGGTGTGTCAAGTCATCGCGCATAGCATCAGCTGTTTGAATCAGGTCTTCTCATGAAATCCGACCAAATCAAAGTGACATGCTCGAGTTTTCTTTTCAATTCAGCAATGTGCAGGAGGTAAGAATTGACACAGGAAAGGGTTTAGATAATTGTGGACTTTGATGCAGAACTTACGATTCACAAGTGTCACAAGTAAGAGTGACACCAGCGCCAAGTTTCCTTCCTGAGGTGCGGAGAATTTCGTTGGTCGGGTTTACGCTTTTTAAGTCCCTGCAAAGAGTTAATTAACGAATCACAGGTCTCCTGGGAGGACCTCCCCGTTTGCAACCTTTCTCCTTTCTTCCGCTTCTTTTTACACGGGCGCGTCTTTCGGAGCGAGCCTGTGTTGTGCACTGCCAAGAGGTTGACACAATGGCGATGAGACTACTCCTGAGAAATTTGCAGCGGTGATCAGGGGTGATGATCGCAACAAAGAATTTCTCGGTGATGGGCACCCCCCCAACACACACACACACCTCACCTCAGCCACCGTGGCTGTGTGACAGTTCTCTTGGCGACGCCCCTGTGTTCAAATCTTGCTTTCTTGTTCGAGCGGGGTCCGGTGACATCGAACAGGTCTCATGCAATCCATCAGGCTTCAGGCAGCGGGACAACAATCGCGACAAATCACTCATGCTTCCTGATAGAATCTAAATGTGACTTCAGTTGAGTGGCTTCCCTCACCTGATCCCTCGTGTACTCCAACTTTCAGGGTAAATTCCGCACTTCACTGATGCCGCACTTTGTGTTTTCTGTGCTTGTGCTAGATATGGTGTCGATAACTGATAAGTTTTCAAAGTACTCGGTGTCAACGTGGGATGTTACTAAGTACCCATTTTTGCGATTTGTGTGACTTGCACCCACCAGTCACCGGTTTCAGCAACTGCTCAGGGCCTGGTGAGCAACAATGATAGGAAAGCGTTCAGGTGCCAGAGCAAAGACATCTGAAGCTTGTGTCCCCACTGACGAGTGTTCTTGTCCGCGTTTCAGATTGGGTGCTTTGTTCCACGTGGTCGACCAATGGAGCGGCCCGGTGTCGGCCGCGGTGTACCTCACGGAGCTCGAGCTGCCTCTGCTCGAGGCCAACATCTCTAGTCAGCCTCCCGGCCTGATGGACAAAACCACCCTGCACACTGTGATAGACGACGGGGTGAGCGAACCTGACAATCAAGTGTTGGGAACCACACATCAACAACCGTTGTCAAAATCTGGTCGGTCGTTCCCCGATCTTCAAAACATATCGTGTAATTCGCACAGAGGATCACCAAATAATTTCTTCAAACAAACTGCAATCATACGCCCGAGAATCCTGTTGTGCTTCGTTTCTCAGAACGCGTGTCCACACAGGCAGATGTTCTTGTTTGGCTCGCAGGACGCGTACCCGATCAACGCGCTGCGGAACGTGGCTCTGAACCACAGCGCGACGCCGCACGTCTTCCTTACGGACGTCGACTTCGTGCCCGTGCCCGGGCTCCACGAGTACCTCAGCCTCAACATCCGCGGCGACGTCATGCGACGTAAAGACGTGAGTACATCTGTAGCACCGCGCGCTACTGTTAGGCGTGTGGCCATACGGGTGCACTGGCGTGCGCATTCTCTGTTAGTCGAGACAAACTGATGGTTCCCGTGACGTTCGATGACGGGGGAACCAGTCGTCTGCAGTAAGTTGTGTGATTTCTGCAGGTACTGGTGATTCCTGCTTTCGCCTACGACGCCCAGTTGCCAATTCCACTGTTCCCGACAAACAAAGGGAAACTGATGAAGATGTTGGGAACGAATGTGATCTCTCTGTGCGGGTGAGTGTTAGTGGGGTCGAATGGTCCTGTCGAGTTCATATGGGTATTGTCGTTGACGTTCGTCACTCGGAATTTTGTGCAGTGAGAATTTGCCACTTTTGTCAGAAGCTGCTTCAAACGCCATAAACTGGTACGGTTGCAAAACAAGAAGGATTCTGCATGTCTTATCATCACCCAATATTGTCTGATTGCGCAGGATCAGCTACAGTAAGCGTCCCTCGCAGTGTCCCACAGACTACGACACGTGGTACACAGCGACCGCGCCGTACGAGGTGAGGCACAAGCGAAGCACCGTTTATAGCTCACAGAGCTAAGTGTGTGTGCTTGCAAATTTATCTTGACTGCGTACGTTTGTCCAGTGCAGAATTAGTAATTTGCATATCAAAACCGTGTTGAGAAGTGACAGAGTTGGAACATCTATCATGTTGGCAAAATGTTCGCTGGGCATTTTGTTCAGCTGCAGGAGCCACCCAGCCCCAGCTTGGCTCAACCCAGTTTCATCCCGCCCTCCCGCCCTGCCCCCCACCCCCCACCCCCCAATGGCCCGCCCACTAATGTGCTGTGTCTCCGCAGGTGCGGTACGAGCGCGGGTACGAGCCGTACATCGTGATGCGCCGCTCCGACACGCCGCCCTACGACGAGGGCTTCGTCGGCCGCGAGATGGACAAACTCTCGCACCTCCTCGAGATTCACGCCAAAGGGTGACTCACCGTCTTTCGTACCACTGAGAAAAAATAACCTCGAGCACAGACGTTTGATGCGTCAAAATATTGCTTGTTTGGACAGAAAAGAACTTAGAAGTGAAAAGAAGTTCAAGGGTGGCGAACATCGCTTCTTGCTTTGAAACTTGTTCTGTTTTCTGCAGGTACGACTTCGTGGTTCTGCCTGACGTGTTCGTCATTCACTATCCGCACCCGGAAGTGCACGTGACCGGAAGTAACTACTGGTGAGTTGACGATCCCGACGGTGATACACCACGCGAACGTCGTGTCCCAGGAAACGAACCTTGATGGAATACAAGTGTCAGAATCTCGTGTATCTCGGCCCAGTTCTGGAATTGTTTTTTCTCTCCACAGGTGCCCCCGGATTCACATGTTGAACTTTGAAAATCAGCTGCGGCGGAAATACAGAGAGACGTTCGGGAGATAACGACACGTCGCCGCTGCAAACAGTGGTGATTCGCACAGTCTCACCAAACTGTCACTTGTGCAGCCAAAATGAAAGTGGGATTCTCAGTTCAGTGGAGAAGGAATACTCATGTTCTTGTGAAGTAGGGAAGACCAGTCACTCAGAAAGCTTGCCGATCGATGTGGTTTGAGAGATCAGTTCTGAGAATGGAGTTCACTCCTGGTGAGTGTGCTGGTTGTAGGAATGTACGTGGTACTCACCCGAGTTTCCAGCCAATATCTTTCAGTTTTGGGAAGGTCGGTCTTCCAGAGAAGAGGGTGTGTTCAATGCGTTTGCAAGAAGCATGTCAGCAGTATTAATTTAGGTAATGACGTACGCGTGTGTTGTGTCTCGACTGGTTGGTGTAGAGTGCGCGTGAGTGGTGCTTATGAGGGGTGGACAAATCGATCTCATAGGGAATGTTGTTTCACGCTATATCGTGCTTTCTTCCAGGAATCAAATGTCTTCAACACAGAATTCTCAGTCTTCTTTGAACTTCCGGATTTTGCAAACTGTCGTCTTTTGTGTGTGTTGGAGAAACAAGCAAAAACTGCAGGTCAAATCCTGACTGCGCAGTGAAGGACAGGATCTCTTCCCGAGATTGTTAGACGGCTGTCTTTGTATGTGTGTGTGTTTGTACCAAATTGTCAGGAAATCTTGCCTTTTCAGCGAAAGTGCACAACAGTACTTTCCTTGCACATCATGTCATTTTTTCTGCCTGTTGAAGTCGCGATCTGACAAAACCCAGTGAGACTCATGATTGACAGGTTGTCCTTTTGGGACGTAACTTTGACTTACAGATCTGTCACGCGCTTCTGCGTTTGTGAACCGACTGTGAACGCCGTGTGTGAAATACTCCAGACAATGAGACGTAAAATTTTACTCCAGACAACAAGGCGCTCGTTTTTTGGCGTCTTGCACAGACTTACGTTTTTGTGGTTCGCCAGCATTTTGCAAATGTGGCTGCAGATTGATCCGTGTTGCGTTCAAAACTTACAAAACGTCAGCTGCGAAGACCAAAAACTACTTACTCAATGCTAGGCTCTGTGTTCGGTGTGAAACGTGTAGTGTTGTTGAGTGTTCGTTCGTTTGATGCCAAAATGTCAAACCCGAGATCTACCGACCGGTATTCTCACGCCGCGAAGCGTTCGTTATTGCACTTGTTTTTATCTCGAAACTTTTTTTCACTGGGCGCGTTCGCTTAAGGTACGCCCTGCACCCAGCAATTTTCCGCAATGTCAAACCTCAACCAAAAGCTTGGCGAGCTGAGGTGGAATGAGATTGATGAGACACTGAATGTTGAGCACGCCCGGGGTGTTGAGGCTGTGTGAATCGAACGCGCCCATCGCTTCTCATTTGGTGCTGGTCCCACGACTGTGAGCACCGTACCGTAGGCAGTGAAAACTCGCGCGCGGTGAGCTGTTTCCGAACGAAGATGCCAAACTTCCGACTTACAGCGAATATGTGAACAAAAATGCCAAACTGTAGCTGAGACCATTGTTTCTTTGTTTTACCAGTGTCATTTGCCAAAATCAATAAATTTTAATTGCAAACCTGTTTGTCTCTTGTGTCGGAAGACGCGACTATTTGTTTCGGTGACGAATTTGGTGTTTTGATCACAAAGTACTGAAGCCCCTTGTCCATTTGTTGTGTTGCAGAGATGACCGTCTACAACCTGTACATCTTCGACCGGGAGGGAACCTGCCTCTACTATGCCGAATGGAACCGAAGGAAAACGGCCGGAATTTCGCGTGAAGAGGTGAGAGAAGATTTTGTCTCGTCAGCAACCAGTTTTGATTGAAAGCGTTCGGCGTGCAGAAAGCGACAGTTGGCTGTCGATCAATGGGAAGCTGAAGAGCACTGCAACAGCCCTTGACTCCTTTTCAGAGGCAAAATAAATCGACGTTGATCACTGCGCCAGTGAGCTACGTTGTGTCGTGATTGGTGCCGTTGTCAGTAAACACAAACCAAGGCGAGAGACACTCGATCTGTGCCTTTGGGGCTTGTGTGCAGGACTTTTGGTGCGAAAGGACGTGTGCTTGGAAAATATACCAGCAGTCGACTTTGTTGTTTTGACTTCAAGTTAACGACCCATTCAGACCACAATCGAGAAACTCCACAAGTTCTTGCGCACGTCCAGCCTCGAAGCTTGTGTTACGCTCAGGTACCCAACAGACCGCGCGACACAGCACAAACAAGTGTTCCTGTTGTATTTTCAGGAGTTCAAGCTGATGTATGGGATGATCTTCTCGATGAAGTCCTTCACACAGAGAATCTCGCCCACGGACCAGTATCCTTTCAAACCGAAGAGCCAGTCCCGAATTGTCCCATCTTGCACATTCGTCCATTCTTTTCTGTCGCATCGTTTTGTCTCGACTTGAGTCCCATTGAAAATGACTCGTGAGTTTTTCGCACGCATTTCAAGTTGTTTTTTCGGCAGCTCTGAACAAAAGGACGTTTTTTGCAAGTTTGGCAGAAGCATTCAGATTTCAAGAAATTTCAGGTGAGTTTCACATTTTCTGATTGTCAGGTCTTTGCAACAGTTGCAACCTGGCAAGAAAAGTACGCGTACTCGGACCAAGTCACAATCTGAGACTGCCCGCCTGCCCTCCTTGGTACAATAAATTTCGGGACTTGCCACATTTTGGACTTGGTTACCTTCTTCATTGTTACAATGTTTGAATGCTTTCTACTTCTCCTCAGACAAGAAAATGTTTGAACTCAAAAAGTTTTCGAAGTGTGCGTGCAACGCTCCGTGCTGAGACAGTTCTCGTTTTCCTGTCATGTCACAGAGTGTTGAGTGTTGAAAACGGAAGGAAACTGATTCATGGTGAAAACGTCCCAGAGTGGGAACTACAGAATGTGACCTGTGTTTTTCGGACTCTGAAGTTTAGAATTTAGTTTGTGATCGAAACGCACTGTGTGGCGCCAGACTCCGTGAGTTGGGCTCATTCTGCATGGCCCCTGGTAGAACGTTGAGGCCAAGTTGCCTGTGGGTGGCGGTGAGAGATCTGCGGTGATTGCCGTCGATTCCGTGTGACGCGAAACATTTTCTGAGTTTTTCAAATGGATCAGAGTGAGCCTGCGTGTGGAATTATCTGTCTGGACAGAACTTCGAAGTTCAGGCCATCGCGTCGTGCAACTGATCATTGAATGTCACTCCACGACACTCTTGGTTCGTTTCCTTGACAGCTGCAAATGTCTCTCTTCTGAAGGAGCCTGTCCAGACAGATACTTCATTTGCAGGGTACGTATAGACTGTGAACTGTTTGCACGTGTTTTCGTTACTTGACGTGAAATCGTGAGCTTCTGTTAATTTCTTTGGTTCTCTCTCGTGGTTTTTTTCCCCTGAAGAGCACAAATCTCGAGGCACGTTGTTCTGCCGTGTTTGATCAGGTGCATGGCTACCTCCGAAAAACGTTGTTTGGCCCAAGGTAAAACGAGATCTGTGCTCTGAGCTGGTAGTCGTACTTCACTCACGGGCTGAGCAGAAAAACGGCGCAGTCTGCACGTGTGCGCGCGTCATCGTACCCGACCGGATGTGCTGCGATCAGTGTCCGTATTGCACCCGTTGGGACGCACGTTTCTGCAGTGAATGGCTGTTTTCCGTGTCGAGTGTTTCTTCTGGAGATGGTGACAGTGTTTCGCTGTGCTGACAAAGCTTCTGCCCACCCTTTCTGCATGGTTTTGTGGATCCGTTTGTCAGCACAGAACGAGCAAAAAGTTCTGTTGTGCCTCAACCGGAACCAGAATCAGAGACGGAATTGGGGTGAGTCGGCAAGTTTTTGGTTTTCGCGTCAAGGGGGGCGGGCCCCCTGGATCTACCAACGAGTGTTATGTAAGGGTTCGATCAGTGTGTCAAAAGTACGCATCTCGAAGCAACGAGGCAGTGCGCATGGTGCTGCAACAGATGGATCTGCATGGATCATTCTGTGTTTTGCTCTTGATTGAACCCTGAACATTGCGTTTGTACGAGTGCGAGCAAGACAAGCTTTCGTCACGAGACACGAATACGGAGAGACTTTGCTCTTGAAACACTTTGGTCTCGAAGAACAACACATGACAATCAGATTGGGAGGACAGATTGAAGAGATCGCAAAGAGAGGCCGTTGTTTTGAAGTGGGATGATCACCTTGGGACGATTGCTTCCGTGAGATGCAAGGTGAAGTGGGTTCCCTCATCCAACACACCGCGTGAGGTCAACAAATCACTCGTGGTCGTGAGGAAAGGTCTGTTTCTCAAGCTGTTCGTGAGATACGAGCATGCAGGTGCAGGGAGTTCAGTTTTGATCACTTGGGTCACAATTGAGACACATGTTTTGATCTTTCTCTTGCTGACGAAAGAAGAAATCAAGTCCGTGGAGCAAAACGAGCGTGATGTCTAAATTCGAATTTGCTGAATTGCTGGCGTGCTCCTTGGAGCGACCGATTTCGTGGCGTTCAGGGATACGTGTACGAGGAAAACAGCCCATGCAGCGATGAGTCAGGCGATGCATGGTTGCATCGCATTCACATGGTGCCCAGCAAGACGCGTGTCGGTATGGTGCACAATTGCAACATCATTTGGCTTCTTTGCTCGTGCGTTTTGCTTTTTGCGTTTCATTCACTGGAGGCAAATGATTGGTTGTTGTTCGAGTGCAGCTGTACTGAAGCTCTTCATTTACGCTCACGGTGGAGTTGTGTTGGTTGGACATTGCGACGGACAAAGTGGGTAAAGGAAAGTTAATGAACTCGCAAAGGCAATGATGTGTTTTATTGACGAGGAACACGTTTGTATTTTTTGCTGGAAAGTGAGCCGACAGAAAGCTTGCGCTTTGTGTCGATTCGGTTGTTCCAAACTTCCCAACTTGAGAGACTGTGACTGGAATTGAATGGATTTGCACATTCTCACACAGAACGCGGATGTTTGGTCCTCGACATCGAAAACATTCTTCAGTGTTTACACAGTCGAATTCAACGATGCTCTACTTTCCAGGAATCAATAAATCGACCTGACTCGACTTGACCGACGAGCATCACTGGAACGACTTGGGAAGAAGCGTCGGTTGTGACCACGTGGAAATTTCATTGACTGGACAACGGACGCCGAGTAGTGACGTCACGATGGCGAATTATGACGTCACGGACGAGATGCACGACCGGGCAGTGAAGCTGTGTCGGCAGTTCATGGGCGAGTCGTGGGCGAACATCAGCAAAGCGGACATGAGCATCGACCGAGTCAAGGGCGGACTCAGCAACGAAATCTACCACTGCAGCCTCAGCCCCGACGTGAGTAGTTCTCAGTTACCCGGCCTGGTGCACACACACACGCACGTGTACACACACACACACACACACACACACACACACACACATAGTTTTGTGTGCATTGGCATATCTCGGCGGGGTGGGGACTCAGTTCTGACAAGCCAGTCTGAACATGACGACGTTCACAGTGAACAGCTTTTCTTCGCGTTTGGCTCAACAGTCCTGCGGTGGCTCTCGTGCGAGCACGTGTGTGCGCGAGCGTTTGTGTGCAGAGCTTTTTGTTTGCGAGTCTACATGATCGGATTGTCTCACGATGTGCTGAGAAACTGGTGGTGATATTGAAGACCTGTCAGGTTTCGAGTGAGTGAAACAATTTATCGAACTGGTTCATCGAAATTTTGTAGCAGGTGAATCAACACTGTTGAACAGGTGAAACCTATCTGTTCAATGACAGCGTCTGTGCTTTTGCTGATGTCATGGTTTCTCGGTTATCTGCAGGTGCAAACAAAACCAGGCGAACCTCGAGAGGTGTTGTTGCGCATTTACGGCCAGATTCTGTACGAGAATCCGGAGACGGTCGTTACGGATTCCGTCGTCTACGGATTGCTCGCTGAGAAAAAGATGGGACCAAAACTGCACGGAATATTCACGGGTAAATGTTGCTCGGTGGTGATTCCGTGATCCGACAGAACAGAACAACAGAAAGCAACCCGAACAAATTCTTTCCGAAGTTTGGTCTTGTTTCTGTCTATCTGGTTTGCGAATTCAGCAGGAACGCTTTCCCTCTTCAGGTGGTCGCGTGGAGGAGTACGTGAAATCTCACACGCTGTTCGCGCGAGATCTGCAGCGAGAATGCATCTCCCTGGCGAGCGCAGAGATTATGGGAGGATTCCACAGGTAGATCTCTTCGAGATATTTGACACGTTTTGCATTGTATAGACCTGTGTGGACACCAGTTTCTTGCTTCCCGCGTGGTGTCTGTGTCTGTGTCTGTCTGTGTGTGTGTGCGTGCGTGTGCACGTGCACAAAATTTGTGCGCGCAGGTGTGCGCCGTATGAGTATGTTGCGTGAACCAGTGCACCGTACGAGTGTGCTGCGTGAACCAAGCTGCGTGTGCGATCGTCTGCAATTTCAGTTGTCGCCTTTTCAGGCTGAAGATGCCGCTCATCAAAGAGCCTCGCTGGTTGCTCGAGACGACGACGCGTTACCTGGACGACGGGCTCAACAACCTGTCGCTCAGCAGCATCACCGACAAGAGCACGCACCAGAAGATGGAGAAGATCTTCTCGTACAAGCTGTCCTCAGGTGAGTTCGTCACCTTGAAATGCAGACGAGATTCTCAGATTTGTTCCTCAATGTCGCTTGTTTCCACCATTATCTCCCATGAACAACGCGCACTCGCACACGCAATGCACTGCGCAATATTGCCCTCATCGCGGGTGTGGAGGTCCCATTCAAACAACGTTGAACTCGCACAGTGCGCACCCCATGTACTTTTCACTGCAAAAACTGCAGTAGATAAATATGGTAAACTTCCGTTGTTGCAGAGTACGAGGTGCTGAAGAAGATTCTGGCGCAGGTGGACTCCCCGGTCGTCTTCTGCCACAACGACCTGCAGGAGGGAAACATCCTGTACAAGGAGGAGCCGGACGCCCCGGAGGGGTGGCAGCTCCTCCCCATCGACTTCGAGTACGCCAGCTACAACTACAGGTGCGGCGGCCGGGCTTAGACTGAGGGATGGCAGAAGACTCGGGCAAATGAGTGTGTCTTTGTTCTGCCCTTCAGCGGATGAAGCGTCGGGCTTCGTTGGAGCAAGGGCGGCCATGAGGCCAGGGTTAGACAACCGGAGGCAAAAAATTGCAGGGGTGGGGTCAATCTGGTCTTGGTTTGCCCCGCATCTGACATGAGAGACAAGACAAACAAGTCAGCACACTAACCAGAAACATGAAAACAGAGCATCAGCGGAATTGTGTGTTCGATTTGATTGCCTAGTGTCTCGCATAGAACACGGCTGGATGACTGACTGTTCTTCTGCAGGGGGTACGATATCGCGAACCACTTCTGCGAGTGGATGTACGAGTACCACATTGACGCGCCGCCATACTTCCGCGCTATACTCGACGAGTACCCGAACAAACAGCAGCAGCGCGCATTCTGCGAACGGTACCTCCAGGTACGTGGTTCGGGGGGGGGGGCGCAAGAAAAGGTTCATGGGATGATGTTCTCGTGCGATTCTCCTGTGCACAAACGTGGTGTGTGTGTGTGTGTGTGTGTGTGCAGTGCTCGTACAGAGTGCTTTTAAAAAGCACATGTCCTTTTTTGTGCTTTTTTC
>JAAUXT010044613.1_pt1 | contig 13039 bp, 7 predicted proteins | sample 7278171 | NCBI WGS metagenome assembly JAAUXT01 (sample SAMN14350112, study PRJNA611818) | marine sediment metagenome | isolation source: surface marine sediment (1.8m) | place: French Polynesia: Moorea | collected 2018-08
TGCCGGGCAGCAAAGGATGTGGGAGGACGAGGAACGCGAAAGGTGGGCGATGTAACGTAACGAAATGCGTCCAGGATCTGACACACCTTTTATGGCATGGAGAACTTTCGGCTCTCCCCAGCTCGCTGGCTGGAGCAGTAACGGTGTGTGTGTGGGACCATGTCAGACCCTCTTGACTCAATGAAGTGTGATGCCACGGGAAAGTAAGCACCCGTCAGGATCCACTGGGTAAAGGCATTGAGGTCAGGAGTGGGAATGGTCCCCTCGGTTTCTTTATCCGTTATGGAGAGTTTGATCCACCCTTCGAGAGCCCTTCTCTTGGACGTATGGCCCTCACTGTACTGTGTGTGGCCTCGAAGTACTCATGTTGGTAGAGGATTCATTCCGACGAGGCAGATGCTCCTGCAGTGTTCATAGGCTGGGCCGTTCCACTCCTTTATGAAAGGAAAAACCCAGCACTGATGTGTGTTCCCCTCCATCACCCCTTTTGTAATTCTTGATGCATTGATGCTTAGCATCAGAACTTGGACAGAAGTACACCACTCAAAATTATCCTAGTCAAGGCACCCCAATTTGCAAGTTGCACGGCCCTAGCATAAAACCTCGCAACTTCGCCGATATGGTCTGCAAATTTCAACTTTGTCGACAAGTTTCCATGTCATCGACACCACAAACCCTGCAAGCAAATGCTTTGAATGTGCGCACAGAATGTGTTGGTGTCTTAAAGAGTTGTTCATGTGAGTAAAGAAGTGTGTCTTAGTCAAGTGTCATGGCACCACTTAGGTTGGTGTTCCGTGACTAAAACTCCGAACGCATCTTTGTTGATATTCGCGTTGTTCTTCGGATTTGTTTTTTTTTCATCGAAAGTGTCTTGTTCTTTTTACTTCCAAGAAGTTGAATCTGTGCTCAAGCGTGAAACTTCAAGACTTCCTCCTTGATTAATTAACTGCTGTAGATGTCACAGGACGCGAGGTGATTCGTATTGTCAATAATCCTGTTGTGTGCTGTAGATCCAGTGTGTGTCAATTGCTTTTCAATTCGTGCTAGTTCTTCTGTCTAGTCAAACCTGGAAGAAGTCGAAATGCCGATACACGCGTTGTGAAAATCGCAGTGTTGTGGCAACAAACTTCTCTTGGTCAACTCTTAGTCGCGAACAGACCCAATTGTGCACATGCTGACAAGTTGGGTGTGCGAACATTTGTGCAGCGCGTTGTTGAACACTGAAAGAATATTTTTGTGTCGTTGAAAAGAATGCGTGTCATTGATCACAGAAATCTTTCTTTGAAAGATTGTTTTCCGAACAGTCAATTTTATACTCCGTGCAGCAGTCTGAACACTGAGCTCCAGCTGTATCTGTTGCAGTATCGCCGAGGAGGCTGCAGTATGAAAGGGTGCACATTTTTGCCAGCTGCTTTCATTCGTTCAATTTTGCAATTGGGCAAGCAACCCCTGCATGCTATTGCTCACGTATTTGTTGACATCTTTTTTGTTCAACTTTCAGCGGCAAGGATTTTTGTGTTTGAATAGTTGAAACTTTTGCATAGAGTTGAGACACAAATTAAATTTTTCTGTATACACACCATAGCATATCGTTCCTCAGAAGTCAATAAATTGTGTCCATTGCAAGTGGATCTTTTCGCCTTTTGATTCTCCCCGTGATAGATGTCCGCGCGTGTACGAGGTTTGTTATCCTGCAGTTCAACCAAGTACGTTGGACTCGGTTGTGTCGGAACTCTCTCCAACAACCTTGCTCTGTATTGATTGTCGAAAAGTAGGCTGCGTCATGAGACCGCAAGCGCAATCCGGTGTATTGATCCGCTCGAAAAGTAGGTTGCGTCCATTGGAAACTTCAAGTGTGTTCCGGTGTATTGATTTGATCTCGGAAATGCCTCTGACACGCACTTTTCGTCTTGGAACATGTACGTAATGTGGAAGCAAGAGAGGGAAAATATCCAGGTGAGCACGAAGACGTATTGTGTATGAATGTTTTTACTTTCCGTGCGTTTTGATTTGTTGACTCTGCCAACATGGACATCCAATTTCCCACGCGCACGCCAGTTCCGAGATACTGGCTCTTGCAGCAGAGAAGTGATGCGTGCAGCGCCAGTGAGGAGCGGATCGCACGCGGCGTGTTGGAGGGCGACGCGACAGCGTGCGTCGGCGTCGGGCGGCGCGCGCTGCGTCTCTTCGTCTCCAGCACCTTCACCGACACGAAGGCGGAGAGGAACCACCTGATCAGGGACGTGTTCCCTCAGGTCCGACGCTTCTGCGAGCAGCACGGCATCCACTTCAGGTGAGAGGGTCTTGAATACCCGGCTGGCAAGAGTCTCACGGTGATTTCTTTTTGAAAGATGCAATTCAGAACAAGTCTGTGCATTGATGTTTGTTTGGTGAAAGTTTATTTTGTCTGTGCAGCACTGTCGATCTGAGATGGGGGATTCGAGATTCGTCAACGAATGATCACATGACGGCGGAGATCTGTCTGTCGGAGATCAAAAAGTGCACAGAGGTTTCTATTGACGCCCCTCATTTTCTGCTGATGTCGTTCGACAAGTATGGCGCTCCTTCGTTGCCGAGAATCATACCAGCCGAGTGAGTCGAAATTGGACAGTGGTGCGCAAAGATTTACTTCACTTGACATGTCATGTTTTGAAAACGAAATTCTGTCGATTTTCTTGCAGTGAGTTTGAAATGTTGCTTGACGAACTGAACACAGACGACGCGTGCACGGAAGAGACGGAGCTTCTGCAGCGTTGGTTCCGACTCGATCGCAATGCGCTGCCGCCTGTTCGTGTCCTGCAGCCCATATCGTTGCAAATTCCACAGTTTTCCCAAACCAAAGGTGAAGTTTCAGTTGTTCGTCGAATGTCTTTCTTGGCGTTGATTGTTTTTGACTCTTTCAAAATGGATTTCGGAATTGCGGATGGAATTGCAGACGTCAACGAACAAAAACGACTGCGCGGCCACTGGAGAGAAACCGAAGAGAAACTACTCCGAAGCTTGACCGCCGCAGCCGCAAAATGTGATCGACTCTCCGAGGAGCAAAAGTTGAGATGGAAGATCTCCACGACACATCAAGAAGTCAACCTCGGCGCCCTGTCCGACAACGTCAGCAGTTCCAACGTCCTTTGCTACGTCAGAAACATCACTCAGTTTGGAGACTTGCAGGACGTGAACAACATCGACACTGGAAAGAAGATTGTGGGTCGATATTTGGACCTGACGCTGGACGGACAACACGTGGACTCTGAAAGCGCTGCTCTGCGCCACACCATGCGGCAGGAAGTAGAGAACAAAGGTGTCTGCTGCAGAACTTTCCCTGTGGATTGGAAAGAGGAAGGAATTTTGCAAACAACCCACTCTGAATACATTACCAAGTTTGGTGAGCAGGTGAAGAGAGACCTATTGGACGCAATACAGAAGTCAGTGGAGAGAATTCCCAAACTGAACGCCTGTCTTGAGGAGATAGCGACGCATTTTGCATTCTGCTGGAAACGAGCAGAGGCTTTTCACGGCAGACAGGATCTCGTACAGCACGGACTGGACTTGGTCCAAAACTCAGGGAAACGTCGCGAACTTTGCGTCATACATGGCATCAGTGGTTCTGGGAAAACATCTCTGACAGCAAAGTTGGCCTTGATGTGTCGAGATGCGTTTTCAAATGACACGTCCGGACCTCTCATGGTTGTGAGGTTTTGTGGCACATCGTCGTCATCGTCTTCTGTTCTCCCACTGCTCAGCAACATCACTGACCACATTGAGTGGTTCTACTCAGGCAAACAACCCGAGTCCCCAGACGGAGAAAGCTTCAGGACCATCGTTGCGAGGTTTCACAAGGCACTGCAACTAGCCACTCCATCGAAACCACTGTTGGTGTTCATTGACTCCCTCGATCAGCTCGATGATCAAAATCAAGGTCGCTCGAATTTGTCTTGGCTTCCTTACAAACTTCCCCAAAATATCTCCGTGACTGTTTCCACTTTGCCCGATATCGGAGGCTGCCTCAGGTACCTAAAGACACAAACAACTGTCTCCGAAACTCAATACCTGGAGGTCACGTCCATGTCAGTGGACGACGCGACAGTGACACTGCACGATTGGTTCAAAGCGTCGGGAAGGACACTGCGCGACGACCAATGGGAGCAGCTGGTGGCAGCAGCGACCGACGCGACTGTGGAGCCTCCGACGATGCTGCGGCTCAAACTGCTCTGCGACATGGCAAAGACCTGGAGATCGTATGACCAGGTCGAGACCTGCCCGAGAAGCGTTCGAAGCCTTCTTCAGAACCTTTTCCACGATTTGGAAAAACTGCACGGTGAGACTCTGGTGTCGCACACGTTTGGACTTCTCGCGCTGTCCAAGCAAGGCTTGGGAGAGGCTGACTTCCTGGACCTTCTCTCCGGGAGTGAGGTAGTGCTAGACACTGTTCTCCAGTACCACAAACCTCCGATCCGACGACTGCCGCAGATTGTGTTCGCGCGCCTCCGAAACGCGGTTGGAGATTACTTGGTGGAAAGAGGCACGAGCCAAGGAAAACTGGTCTTGTCCTGGTACCACAGACAGTTCCGAGAGGCAGCCGAGTCCAGGTACTTGCAAAATTCCAAATCGACCAGATACTTTGCCGAGCTTCTCACGGACTATTACTCCGAGAAGATGCACCGCCAATTTCCAGATCGTGGGTTTGTTGATCAACCCTTGCATTTTGCCGCAACAGCTCAGAACGCTATAATTTCCAACAAACACATCTTTAACGATTCCAAAATCTTGGAACTGCCCAGTGCATGTTTGAAGGCCGGCCGCTTCGAAGACTTCGCGCAGCATGTGTGCAATTTGACGTTCGTAGCCGCAGCTGTCGAGTCAGGCTTGGCCCGAAGTGTGGTCGCTGCCCTGGGAGAATCCATCCACCTTCACAGCATCAGTGTCGTGGCTCCGACCAAAACCGACATCGAGCTGCACAACAGGCTGGACTCCTACGCTTTGTTCCTCTCCACCAACATGCACATTTTCCAGAAGGAACCTCAACTCATCCACCAGCAGGCCACGAACATGCCTGACGAAAACGTCGCTCATCAGGACGCGGTGTCGCTGTCGCCCAGCCAGGTCCGTCCGTGGTCGTCTCGTCACCAGGCACTCGTGACACACATCAACAAACCGCAGGGCAAAAACCCCTGTCTCTTTACCATGTCCGTCCATGATGCTCCCATCACGGACATTGCGATCCTGGCGAAGCACAGTGATGAGATGGAGCCTGTGGTGACTGCGTGTCGCGCCGGCCTCATCGTCTGCTACAACATCGTCACGGGGAGCACCGTGCTGTCTCTCAACGCGGGATGCGGTGTCTCAAAACTCGCTCTGACAAACCCAGATCTCGGCGGTTTCCGCTTCGATGTCGTTGCGGCGTGTTATGACGGGTGGGTCAGGAGCTGGGCGATCTCTTTGGAAGATGGTCAAAGCAGCTCGACGCCGAAACTCTCATGGCAGGCTCATGAATTGTGCGAAGGTTGCAGCTCCTTCAACAACGTTTCGATGGCACTGAGTACGTCCACTCAACATTTGCAAGTGTTCACGGGAGCATGTCAGTTGTTGGCACAAAAAGTTCTGGCTGGTGAGATCAGAAAATGGGATCTGGGCGCTGAAGACAGGAATGGTCGTCCCTCTCTTTCGTGTGACAAGCGTGATTTCAGTCGTGTAGTTCCAGGGACAACCAAGGGGCGGTTTGGTGTTTCCTTCTTGGCCCTGACTCCGCAGGACGAACTGGTCATTGTGGCCATTCGAAAGAGCAAACCTGAAACACAACCACAGAGCGGCGTGATCTTCATCTGCTCCTTTGAAAGCCTGGAACCGCTGTGCGCTGTTCCGGACGCGATGCATCAGTCCCAGTGGATCGACATCCGCCCTTTCTTGAAGTGGCCGCCGACGCTCCCAGACGAGCAGTTGTGGTCTATGTTGGTCTCCACTCCGTGCACTCAAATGCGATTCGTTGTCTCGTTCATCCCACAGAAAAAAGATGTCCAGTCCAAGCTGCTCTGGATCCAAGACACTGAAAATGACTTTCACTGTGCGGTGCACGGCAAAACACAAACGTTTTCCTTTTCTGGCCTGGGTTGCAATGTCGAGCTCTGGGAAATGCCAAACGTTGAGCACGTGGCCAGAGAGAAGTGGAAATCGTGGACTGTCGCCGAAGCGAATCCATCGCTCGGTACCGTCGACACGTTCAGAGGCCACGGTCACACCGTCCATGTGGTGCGGGTGTCAGAACAGGCGCCTCACGCGTTCAGCGGAGCGACCAACGGAGTCCTCAAAGTCTGGTTCCTCAACAACATCCGGCAATACAAGTACGCGCCCTTGCACACGTATGGAGTGTCGGCGTGTGCGGTGTCCGGGGACGGCAGCGTCTTGGTAACGGGCAGCGACCGCGGGCGCCTCGCCGGTGCGGAGATCGTCACGTGGGATCCAGTGACGGGGAAGCAACTCTCAACGGTGCACACAAACATCCAGTTCAAAGTCACTGGATTGGTGTTCTCTCCAGACAAGTCCCGGATTTGCTACAGAACGGACGGACAAAACTGCGTGCACATCCTCGAGTCCAATGGCGCGTGCGAAGTGACGATCGCTCTGGGCGACGAGACGGGAGAGAAGGTCTGGGGCAGCAACAACCTTGACTGGTCTCCAAGCGGCGAGGTTCTGCTGGCAACATCGTCTGAGACCAGATTCATCTGGCTGGTTCACGTTCAGAAGCGAAAGACGTCGAGTCTCGAAGTTCACAGTGGAATCGTCCGAGGCGGCAGATTTTCCTCGGACGGCGCGCAGTTCGTCACGTGGAGCAGCGCGCTCCGCGGCAGTGGCACGTCTTTCACCAACACATCATCTGAGATCAAGCTCTTCGCATTCCCTTCCCAGCGGCAGGTGGCTTGCTACACAGCACCTCCGGAGCACCTGGTGGTTCTCTCGGACACTGACGTGGAGCCCGTCACTGGGGTGACGTCGGCCGGGTTCTTTCCCGACGGAACGTCGGTCGCTGCGGTGACGACCAGTGGTCACATCGTCGTCCTTGCTGTTCCCAGTTTGGTTCCCAAACGCGTCGTGAAGGCTCACAGTCATACTCTGAACACTTTGAAGATCATTTCCCACCGAAAAAAGCCCTACATTGTGACGGCTTATTCGAAAATCAGGATCTGGGACGGTCGCTCTTTACAAAAAGTGGGTGTCGTACACAACGGTGCAAGGGTCACCTGTATCAACGGGTTCTCCGACGCAGCAGACAACATGTTCATTCAAGCTGGAGATACAACCGGTAAACTGTCTGTCTTCAAAGTTGGTAGCTTCTAACTTGAACACCGCCAATATAAACCCAACATGAACGCCGACGGTCACAATGTGCGATTCGCTACACTCCGTCCGAATTCTGTCGCATTCCACGTTCGGACTATTTACAAACGACAACACGATGTTGAGGAACAGAATAAACTTCTTGTACTTTCAAAACAGGAGCGCTTCGCCGTGAGATCAAAACATGAACTCTGACCCTACAGATAACCGACCAACAGACAGCATTCCAAACCGGTATCGCGATACTCACGTTTGAAACTTAACAAACCCAGTTTGGACGACTTTCATTGCAAATCACCGTTCTCTTCGTCTGTCGGCAGGACAAAACCGACAAGAGAAAATTTGTGGACCAGACTTCAACATCGCATCGCACTAAGAGTTATCAGAACCAAAAATCGAAATGCCAACATTCGATTGAGCCCTTATCAAGCGGAAGTACACGGTTCAACTGTTGGCCCTATTGAAAAATTGCCTAAGAAATGCATTGAAACTGGTCATCTTCCCCACATTTATCACCTGGCTGCACAGACTTGGAGCCTTGATGTACTCGTACACCCCAAGATTCCATCAATTCAGAAAAACATTGTGTTGCCATAAATCTAACGACATGACCCGTCCACAACAATCAACAAAGGAATGTGAATTTGTTCATCAATTGAGCATTGTACAGGAGGTACTTGTGAAATACTCGTGGAATGTCCGCACAATAAACTCGTACGCCTCCCAGTACCTGACAATATTGGTCCCCTTTTCTCCGAATCTGAGGCGAAGCCAAAGCATCTTCCACAACACAATCCTGTTTTGACATGTCGTGACGTCCACTAACCCAGAACTCTCAGACATTCAACTCACGCACACGACTCGCATTCAGCTGTTCCAAGTGCAAACCTCAGCACACCTGCCAATCCAATTCTGAGGTGGAATGGTACACGATTTTGAGACGGCATAAAAACTTGTCGGACTTTACAAAATCGTCAGAAAGGTCTGTTGGACCAAAACTCGGGTTGTGTCAACACACGCACTCAATCACACGCAACACCAACAGCTTCTCGCATCACAGCCACATCAACTGGCAAGTCCCGTGGCTCCACCCATGTCGTTCGTGTAACATTCACCAGACACGAAAATACTGAACGATGCATTACAACTGTTGAACGCCATAAACTGTGCGTTAGTTTCGATCACCCGTTGAAACTTCACTGTGGAGCCCACACAAGGCACACTGCACAACTTTGTTGCGTCGTCACTCGGTTCGAGAAAGAGTTCGTGTTCAGAACATGTCGGGTCCTTCTACCCATGTGCATGAATCTCGTCACAGGAACAGATTGACCGACATTTCACAAAGACAATACGGTTCAACTGCAGGCAGCACATGGACGGGACGTGAAGGGGTTGTACTATCTTCCGTTTGATGTTTGCTGCAACGGGAACAAGGCAAAACATTCAAGAAATTGAATAAACTAAGAAATTGAATAAATTGTTTCTGAACTTCCACACAGTCAACAGTGACTCCAACTGACCAGTAATTCTCGTCCTTTCGTCTCGATAGGCAAGAAGAAGGCTGACAAGGCGGCGAGAAGACAAACGATCCCGTACACGTAGACGGTTCCCATAAACGACGCATTCAGCAGCACCTGCGACACATACACTGTTGATTCGATTGCGTTTTCGATGTTGTTTGTTTGAAAAATTCATTTATACACGATTTTTGTAACAACAATTTTCGTGCTTTCATAACCCGCACACGAATACTTATTTTACAATCGGTGTTTTTAATGTGAATGAACCGAAACGAACGGCCGTTTGTCTCCTTGTCAAACAACACTCTGCGCAAGACAGCATCCATGAAAGGGCAAAAATGGCTGCCAAACCTCAGCGACGAACGGCGTGATCATGGCACCGATCCTGGCGTTGGCGCTGCTGGTTCCCAGACCTACCGACCGCACAGTGGTTGGGTACACCTGCAACGAACATGGTTTAGGCGTATTGAGGTCAAGAAAATACTCCCTGCACAGTAGATTCTATCCGAACAAAACTACCGTGTCACCTCTGTGGTGTAAATGTAGATTGTGTTGAATATTCCTGCTGTGGCCGCTCTGATACCGAATATGATAACTGTGAGTCCCGTACGGCTTGTGCACATTTGTAGCAACAAGAAAAACAAGCAAGCGAGGAGATAGTCGATTGTAAGAGTCCATCTCCGTCCCAACGTGTCTATCGTTACCAAGTTGATTGGAATTGCTGTGGAAGAGAAAACAGTAAACAACGATTCATTCTTCTGGGAACGGAAACAGACGACGCGGTCGGACGAAATTCAGTCGCTCACCAGCAAATTCTCCAAACGTTGATATGATCATTGTGTTGTAATCGTCTCCCGACAGTAAATTGCAATGACAGTGTTCGGCTTGAACCCCTTCCGTGTGTCCTGACGGGGCTACAAATGAAAAGGCAAAGCACTGGTGATGTCTGTTTTGAAACATGGAAAACGTCACCGTTGCTCAGAGCGGAACGTACACGAACAGGAAAAGCAGCTGTGTTCACCGGTCTGGCGTCTGCCGACTTCCTCGTAAACTTGCCCCCTGCCCACCCGCAACAGGAAGATGTGACACCCTTTGTTCTGGGAGGTCAGAGTACATGAGGGGGCACATCAACTGTGAATAACTCCAATGATGGGGTATCTCGCGATGTCCCGAGAGGGATCGTTCGTTACTCACACGACCCACAGGCGACATGCTTCTCGAGGATCTCTGTGCTCAGCAGCACGATGCCGTAGTAGGAGAAAGCGGTGACGAACCAGAGCAGCCACACCTGCAGTGTCGTCCTGCAGTAGCCACCGCGGAACAAATCCATCAGATGTCCTCGCCGCGAGCTCTGGGAAAGAAAAAATAATCCGAATTGCACTTCTTTGCAAGAGATAAGAAGAGCAAATGTAAATGTGCGAAATAATGCGACAGTTTCTTCACCTTTTCAGCTTCCACCAGCGTTCCTTTGGGAAGTGTCTTGCCGTTCATTTTGGACGCTTTGCGCAGCGTCTCTATCGCTTCGTCCCGCCGACCAGCGGCGAGTAAGTACCGAGCCGACTCCGGTGTGAACTGCCCAGAGTAAACACGCACACAACTTCCCGTGAACAGAAAATCTCAGATGAACACACTTTCTTTTGAGACTTTGGATGTTCACTGCTACACGAATTTCTGAGACGAAATTGGGGAGGCACCTGCTTCAGTTCATCTGAATCGCTGTTGGGATTTCATGGGTTCTTTCACTCACCTTCAGGCTGAAGATCGTGATGAACATTGGCAGTGCTGAGACGCCAACCAAATATCGCCACCCCCACCGCGGCAAAATGTAGCTGGCCATCAAGACCTCAAAACAGCTGCCCACTGCCCAACTTATCTGAAAAAAATAATCGAGATACACAATGCAGACGAACACTGACCAAAGGCACAAACGCAAAATTACGTACTTTCAGGCACACATTTCATGACATGACACGTTTCATGACATTCTATGGTACTTACGTTGGACATGATGAGAACTTTTGCTCTGTATTTCGACGGCAAGTATTCCGACATGAGAGTAAAACTGTCAATTGGAAAGCAAATTGCTGGTATTCAGTCTTCAGGTTTGAAAGGAATATTTAGTGCAAACAGATTTCCCCCACAAGAAAATTCCACGGACGTCCAGAAAGCCATTCGCACAAAACTGCTTTGGAGAGAAAAAATCAACCAAGAATCTTGACATGGAACTCACTTTTGGACGGCGCCGCCGAATCCGAATCCGACGAGACCGCGCAGCACGACGATCCACGGATAGTCGGGCGCGGCGGCGCACAGGATGCCCATGTACGTGATCCACACAGCCGCGATGAACATGATCTGTCAGAAACGAGTCATCGCGTTCAGGATGCTCACTCTCTTGAAGCGCAAACTCAGTGACACATTTTCTGTTTTGTCCAAGATCCACGGAAAATTGAAAAGTGCGGGTTTTTCAATATGCTCGTGGTGTTTATGGCCGAACAAAAGTTGGTTGTGAGGAAATATCCAGAAAACAGTTGACATGAGTTTTTTTTCTTGACGTACCGGCCAGCGACCATATTTGTCCGCCATTGAGCCCCAGAGCGATGATCCCGAAAACATGCCGAGGAAGACGACCTGAAATGTGTGCAGATCTTGTTTCACGTCGGCCATCCGGGTAATTCTTTTTGCTGGTTTCTGACCAAGCTCAGACTCACCAAGGACAACAGTCTGTCTTGGGGCTGGGTTCAGGGACACATGTCGTTGTGTCTCACAGTCTCAATAAATCATCACTTGTACCATATGGAAATGAAATCTCGGGGGGGGGGGCGGAGTTATTGATCGACGAAAGGAAATGAAAATCAATGAGCAGACTTCTTGTAAACGCGCAAAAAGAGCAGCTTGAGCGCTGGAGCTGACAACACGATGAACTTCAAAAAGCTCAGCAGATCTTGTCTGACAACTGTTTACTGAAAGTGCTCAGCTTCACAATTATTTCTGACATATTTTAATGATTGAAGGAAGAGGTAAAACAGCTGCGCGGACGTCAATAACAATATTTTGCTGTTCAAATGTGACTTTTGTGCAAACGGACTTCATGAAGCAGAACGTGACACAACTGTTAATATGGAGCTGAACACCTGCAGATGCGTCCAATTCAAATCACACTCACAAGTCTGCTGTGGTTTTTCTTCAAGAGACTCGAAATACTCAACTGTTGTTATGAACGCCACTTGATACTGAGTCAGCAGCCACTCACAGCGCAACATCGGCGCCAGGAACGACAACAGAAGCATCTCCAACGCATCTGTCGCCTGAACAAGAGAAACAAAGTTTTGCGTAAAATGTCAACAAGAATATCCGTCGGTGTGGACATGCGCCACCGTGCTGAGTGGTCCTGGCAACAGAAGCTATCTTTGAGAAATCTTGTAATTTTACGCAAAAGGGTGGGGGTGACTCCTATCAACAATGGGGCTGGGTGGCACCTTCACGCCCTTATTCTTGTCTTTCCATTCGCCGACGCTTTTGCAAGTCGGCACGTGAAAAAGGTCTGATGTTCTGGGTTCAATTGTTACACGTTTCTCTTCTGCTTCACCTGAACGATCCTGGTATGCGCCAAAGCAATTGATTCAGACGTGGTATGCAATGCAAGATACGGGAGCACGCAATACAATTCTACAGGTCCCCCAATTGGTAAAGTCGCCATTGAAAAACGACCTCAGCACTCACCGAGAACAGTCCGCAGATCGCGAATATTTTGACTTGAAACCAGCCGAAGCCCATGTGTTCCACAGCGTCCTCCACTGTGAACTGCTCTGTACTCGTGAAGCCGGTGTCCGGGCTGTCCGACTCCTCGCTCTCTAAAATTGGTCATTTTGGATTTGTTGCGTGCGCTGCACCAAGGAACTTGACCTTGATCTGGATGGGGAGGAGAGGCTGGTCAGAACCGAACACCAACACAATCCAACAACACGTATGCACGCACGCACGCACGCACGCACGCACGCACGCACGCACGCACGCACGCACGCACGCACGCATGCACGCACGCACGCACGCACGCACGCACGCACGCACGCACACACGCACGCACGCACGCACGCACGCACGCACGCACGCATGCACGCACGCACGCACGCACACACACGGACAGACAGACAGACAGACAGACAGACAGACAGACAGACACACACACA
>JAAUXT010079959.1_pt1 | contig 13038 bp, 14 predicted proteins | sample 7278171 | NCBI WGS metagenome assembly JAAUXT01 (sample SAMN14350112, study PRJNA611818) | marine sediment metagenome | isolation source: surface marine sediment (1.8m) | place: French Polynesia: Moorea | collected 2018-08
CCCCGGCATTTTTGAACAAGAAACGAACTGCTGATCCGCGGTTCTCTTTTGGTCGCCCATCCCTGGAAATTTTAACACAGTTGCAGTTCTGGAAGCGCCCCCCCCCCCCCCCACCTTCACTCCCAACAAACCGGCGAAAAAATGAACTTGCTGCTTCATTTTGCACAACAGGCGCTAATTTGTCGATTTCACCTCTTCCAAACGAGTCAGACCCCGACAGAACTAGGTTGGGCCGCCTTCCACGACCCCAATCGCGGCTTGTGACAGACACCTGTGGTATTTTTTGAGGCCGTGCTCGGGCGGCTCTCGGTCTCCACCCGTGGCCGCCATGTGCTGCGCGACGCTGGCGACCGTCGAGTGCCCGACCCCCGTCACCCACTGAACGAAGCGACGACAATTCGGTACGGACCCGACTCCGCCTGAAAAACATGGTGACGCATTTTTTGTGCTTTGATGTCGTGGTACACCCTGCACATTCCTGCACAGAATTTGCCTCTGTGCTTTTGTGGCCAATATTCCTGCAGACAATTTGTCCTTTGCGTCGCTGATTCTTGCTCACCAGATGGAGTCAGCATCTCTGCGACGACGCGTCGCGCTTCGCTCGTTCCGCTCCGCGCGCGGTTTCTCAAAGTCTCCAACAGAAACGGGTGCGTCTCGGCCATCTGAAGCGGAAAATGGCAAATTTGATGTTCTCAGTTCTGCTTTGACATTGGAAAAGGTGCACCAATTCAAAACGGGCTTACCAAGCAACACCGATTAGAGCAGCAAGATTCGCGACACATCTTGAAGAAGGGCATAAACTTCCCAGTCACTGCCTTGCTTTGTTTCTGCTCCACACGACAACTGAGCTGAAATCCACGAAAAACGTTCCAACACCTGAACAACTACTTTCTCAAACACACGAAGTATCTGACCGAATCAAGCCAACAAAGAAATCTTCGGTGGGCTCACATTTTCCGTTTTGAGTTTCTTGTGCAGGAAGTTGTTGGAGTAGAGCAGGATCTTCTGACAGCCGCGCTCACACAACCGAAAGTCTTTGCGCAGAATCTTCCGCTGCGCGAGCACGAAGTCCCCGAACTCTTTCGAGTGCTTCTGTCCGTTACCCAATCCAATGCACTTTCGCCTGACAAAAGAACGACGGGTGAGGTGACGAGAAATGAGCGTGTTTCTTTCGTGAGGGTGAAGGGTGCCTCACCTGTGGGGTGGTTTTCGCTGACCGTCTTCGGGGTCGTACACCTTTTGCGCGCTCAACCTCTTGGCTTCTTTCAGCATCTCCAAAAGGCTTGTCGCACGTTGTCGGAACACTTCGGAACTTCCTATCAAAAGAACACACCCCAGATATCATCACGCGCACAAAAGTGGCGACACTCTGAAGTCGGGAACAGCTGAATACTCCAGCTGGTCAGATCCTCCTAGTTACCTTCTGTCATGATGTGATTTTGAATGCAGTTGCACGGACGCTTCTTGTATTCTGGACAAAACAGTCTCTCCGCTGAAGAACAAACACAAGAGTCACCACGCGCGGCACAATTTTTTACAGCACGTGACAGAGGTGCTTTTGAAGTTGCACTCTCAGGGAGACGAGTTTCGAAAAGTTCCACACCCCTGCCCCACACACAGACAGAAGGTGCCGCACTTTTTGGACAAAACCTCCTGCGCCGCCTGACCAGCACCACAATGTCAGCTGTCACCCACCGTCACGAATCATTTTCACCGCTGAAAACCAATACCGCAACACGCACCATCTGCGTCTTCCATAAACTTGACCATCGATTGAGCGAAGTCGCGGGCCTCGCGCATGTGCTTCTCCTTCATATCCGGCGTGACCACCGGAGCCGGATACTTGAGCCGGCGCGACTCCGGTTTGTCGTACGCGATACCTGCAAAACGGTGCGACAAACGAAATTGTGTTCCCTTCTTCGTGGTGGAATTTCAAGAACGGCTATGAATTGTACAAAGGTGTTCGTACCGCACGCGTTGCACAGGACGAGCTGTTCCCCTGTGTTTCTGTCAATTTTTAGCCTGGGTCGATACTGTTGAACTTTCCAGGCTTTCTTCTTTTTGTTGGGGTTGCACACCTGTCTCGTTTTGCACAAATCACAACTGAAAGGAGTGCCTGAAAACAAAACAAAAATCAGGATTGCTCAAAAGAAATGTGTTCGCTTGGTTCCAATTTCTGAACTGCTTCTGTTGCATGGCACCATCGCAAATCCTCAACGCACCATCGGGCAATATGTCAGCTGGATTCACGTCGATTGGACGAAACCGACTCGACTTGCGCGGCGTCGTGGACTTGCGCCGCTGTTTCGTCTCGTGCGGCGGCGGTGAGAAGCAGCGCGGCGCCGTCTTCCTGCGCTCACTCCTCCTGCTCAACAGCGCATCTTCCTCCTGGAAACAAAGAATACAATGGGTGGAACCCCGAACACGCTGCGCTGCTTGACGAGGAGTGAGCAACCAACAAAATGTGCAGAGCTGCAGCAGAAGCCTTCAGGTAAAGATTTTCACCTCGACTTGAGGCCCGTTCTCCGGATTGTCATCACTTTTCTCTTCAATTTTCAGCGAACCACACTTTTCTCGTTCCTCGCTCATCCTGCAAAAGTGTGAAATTCTTCCGATGAAAGCAATTTTGAGTGGTGCTTTTCACTTTACTGGTAGACTGTCACATTTTCGCGCACGTGCATTTGTTTACAAAAACCTTGTCACACGTTGGGAGAAATGTGCTGCCATGTTGTTGGGAGAATTTGATACTGCACTTTCTCCCAAAACAAGTTTTCTCCCAAAACAAGTTTTAGATGCAGCAAAATAAATGTCTCTTTTTATCCCCGTTACCTTGGGTCATATGTTGACTTGGAGAAAAGCTCGGAAACTGCATTGGAACTGGAGCAAGAAAGAAACAAAGCACAAAAAGAACATGAGTACCAATTATCGCCCGCACACAGTGCTTCCGCACATACCGCGGGTTTTCGTAACGCAAGAGCAAGGACTTGCAAGAAAACGACGAATCGATTACTCCTTCCGAATCATCATCATGTTCTGATCAATTCAAGATCAGGGAAACATCAACTGCAATATTCCAACGCGTGAAGACAACTCAATCTCAAGAAATAACTCTGAGACGCAGAAGATTTATTCAAGACAAATCCGCGATCTGAATCACACTGGGGTTGGCTCACATGAAGAGCCAATTGTCGTTTGTGTAAATGCTAAGCTTCTCAAAAAGTCTGACTTGTGCACAAAAATACTTCCAAGTGCCTGCAAAAGTGCAAGCACGTTTCCATAAATATTCAAAAGCTTCATCCGAAGAAACTGGTTGATTTTCCATTTATCTTGCTGAACGCTTTCTTTGGGATTTTGTCGAAAATGAGGAGCCCGGCTGCTCTTTCGACGGTGTCCAACGGCACCATGTAGTTCTTCAAGTCGACGTCGTTCGGGAGAATTTTGTTTGGCATCACGAACGTGAGAAGTTCCTTCTTCCCAGTGTCAGTTTCACAAACGACCACCTGAAAGACAAGTGCTCGAACTTGCAAGCCAACGTTCAGTGTGGCTTTCTTTTTGTTGGTGTTCACAATTTCTGACCAGCAGTGGTCCTCCAACTGAAGAATGATCGGGGAAGCAGGCTCAAATTGGGGAAAAAGTTTGTTACAACTTTGGAGTCTCAGGCCCGAAGTCCCTGGATAGCCAGAGGTGGCACCAAGCTTTGAGATCCGGAGACTGACCTTGAAGAAGTGAGTAGGCACAGCAACGTGATTCCTTCCGATCACTTCGTACTTCACGTACAGCTTCCCGTCGTCTTCTTTCCTGAAGGAAACATGTCAATGTCAATGTGCAGAGGATTCTTGAGGTCAGAGTGCCGATTCACTGGGATGAGGAAGTTTGACAGCCCACGCCAGAAACTTGTGAAACGCAAGAGGAATTGTGCCTGCAATACTGTCGGGGGAATCGGGCCCCAGGGTCTCTCCGTAGATCCATCCCTGGCTGTGCAAAGCAAACACCTGAGTCGTTCCTACCTCGGCAGATAGAGAGGACCCGTGCACACGTAGACATTGGGGTATTTCTTGACGAGGTGTCGGACGAACTTCTCAAGCGAGTTCCACGAATCTCTGTTGAATCCGGTTCCAACCTGCAAAGTGAATTGATGCCTTTCAGAGTTGTGGCAGCGGGGGCGGATCCGGGGAGGGGGAAGCAAGAAAACTTTTTGACCGTCATTGGGCTGCAGGCCCAATTGCAAAGTGACTTTTGCAGTAGAAGTGCCATTTTCGGACCAGGTCCTGGACACACCCTTTGGTGAACCCCAATTTTTGGATCTCACCTTGACCAGAATTATTTTCACATTTGTGTCTGATGTTCTGGACACGATGTACCTGAGGGGATATGTTGCTGAGGAAGAAGGTCTGATCCAACGCCTGCTGCGACCACTTGTGGTTCCCGGCCGCGGCCAGGTGTCCCCTGTCGTAGCCGCTCCCCTTGTAGTCCTCGTTTGTGCCTCGAAAATACTCGTGGATCGATCCATCGGGAAGAAATTTGGATTTCGTCCGGTCTATTCCTTCTGAGTAAGAAATTTTGTCCTTCGTGATGTGTTCGAACACCCAGTGGGCTGTTCGAGTTCGCTTGTCGTAAGCCAGGACGTAGTCGTCGAACGACCTGATGTTGTCCAGACTGGGAAAGCCGTACTTCATGACATCTCCGACCGTAGACACTCCAGTTTGTGGCTTCACTGCGATCGACTGGTCAGGTAACACTGCCGGTACATCACTGACTGGAATACTTTTAGCGTGAACCGAGGGCAAAGGTAAGTACTGGAGAATCGATTCTTCCCCATTAATCGGTTCCTCTGATCCGTCGTTTTGGGCTCTACTTCTAAATCTTTCCACGCCGGCCCCAAGAAATCCTCCAACGCTCAAAGCAACCGCGGCAGAAATGTGCCTTGCAGATATCCTGTGTAACCGCATGTCACCGATTCTGTTTCAAGAAGTTACCGACGAGAAAGCAGCAGAGAAATCCGTTTCTGCCTCGAATGTTGCCAGAAAACTGCACAAAGTCACCTCAGCCTCGTTTTGAACCCCGAGGGCAGTAGCAGAAGTTGCACCACTGAGGCAAGATGGCTTCAACAAGCAGAGGGTAATTTTTTAAAATTTCAGCGCTTTCACGGATGTTTTTCTTCAAAAAGGTGTGACTGTTGTGTGTACGAATGTGTCGAGTTCAGTGTGGACATGTGTGTATGAATGTGTCGTGCCTATTATGGAGCTGATTTGGCGTCGCCTGGAAGAGCTTCAGGAAAAACATTGTTGTTTCGCCTCAGACTCTTTTGACAGAAGTTTCAGTTTTGTTTTGCATTGAATGTTCGTGTTGAGAGGGACGAGTTGAATCGTTTGCAGCAACACAGATCATTTGGAAATGAAACTTAAGCTGAAGTTTTCAAAAACCAGCGGACCAGCCGGGACTTCCGGGAGAATCGTCTTGCCTGAGGCTCGCGCTTCCGTTCCGCACAAAGCTCCACTCCGCAACGCGCGCGCGCGCGCTCTGCTGAACTTTCAAAACCGCACTGTCAGGCAGGTGATCTGATCTGGTTCCCTTTCCAGAGGGAACGTCTTGAACTGTCCGTATCACCCTGACGCGGTCTTGATCGAAGACTACCACGCGGGAGACATGGTGTGTCCGGAGTGCGGACTCATTGTGGGAGACAGGTGAGCAGCACGAGACATTTACTGCTTTTCTGGGTTGCACAGAAAGTGAATTTTCAACCAGATTTGATTCTGTTCTCGGGGCTGTCCGTTTTGAGTGCAACCACCTCTGGAATTTGCTCTCACAACAACGACACGCTTTTGGACCTTGTTTGCGCCTGTTGTTGCAACTCGCAGCAAGTGTATTGAGTTCAGGAAGTACCTTTTGAGCAAACATTTTGCTTTTGCGCAAAACTTGACCAGTCAGGACAAAGCAAGTGTGGGCTTGACTTCGAATTTTTGTGGAAAAAGGAAACGAAGTTCTGGTCTGAATTGTCCGCATTGCGTTGCTACAGAGACAAGCCTCTGCCACAACCGCAATCCCATGTGCAAACACGGTGGGGAGCACGAAAAGGACCAACAGCAAGTTTGTGTGACGGAATCTACTTAAAATGGCACAGTGTGCACGCACGAGTGCGCGTTGTGTGTGATCACGGTTTTCATTCTTTGCTCACAGAGTCATCGACGTCGGTTCCGAGTGGAGAACCTTCAGCAACGACAAGGACACGAAGGACATGTCCCGTGTGGGCGCTGCCGAGGTCAGTCAGATCGCAAACCGCGCCCACCACTCCTGTTCGTCGTCGTGAAATGTATCGCTGTGAATGATATGTCACTGTTGGGTGAAGTGCCAGTGATGTCTCCTCTTTTGCAGAACCCGCTTCTGGAGGGAGGAGATTTGTCCACAATGATCGGGGTTGGAACGGGCGACGCCAGTTTTGACGCAAACGGCAGACCGCTGTACAAGAACAGACGTCAAGTGAACAGCACCGACCGAACCCTTCTCAGGGGGTTCCGTGAAATAAGCCAGATGGCAGACAGACTAAACCTCACCAAGTCCACTTCGGTGAGTTGACGAGAAACATTTGCTCTCCACTTCAGTGATGTATAACGAGTAGATCTATTTGTGCGCCACGTGTTTTGTCATGGAGGACTTTTGGCAGCGCAGTGACTTGCGACGTACACGTTGAGAAAGAGTGTCAAACTCAAGTCAATCCATTTTTGTGTGGTGCTCACCATTCGGTGATTGCCACGTCCACGTCATGCGGCACTGCGCTGCTGAAAGTCCCTGACAGGCAGTTTATGCCAGGGCGCTTTGCACCCGAAAACAGCCGCCAACGTCGAATTTGACCGCTGCCGATACAGCCAGGGTGGCGACGTGGGGTGTAGATCCACGCAGCAAGGGTTCGCTAAAAGTCCCGAATATTGTGGTTTTGTGCCAGTTGAAACAGGTCAATTCGTGTGTCATCCAGAGTCCTGTTCCAAGGCCAATCAGTTTGATACTGTATCAGAGACGCTTACGTCGTATATATGTGCGCTCGTTTTGAACAGGACAGAGCGAACGTGATATTCAAACAAGTGACGGAGAGCAAAGCGTTGAAAGGGAGAAGCATGGACGCCATTGCTGCAGCCTGTCTCTACATCGCCTGCCGACAGGAGGGCTTCCCGAGATCATTCAAAGGTGCAGCAAGCAGCCGAAACTTCCACCTCTCAGTGTTGGACGTATCTCGCATCAAAATGTTATTTCGAATTACGTGTGCCAAACGACGTTTGCTGATTGTTGCTTTGTTTCTGTCCCTGCCACCAGAAATCTGTGCGGTGTCGAAGGTGTCTAAAAAAGACATCGGCCGAGTCTTCAAGTTGATTCTCAGGACACTGGAGACGAGCGTGGATCTCATCACCACGGGAGACTTCATGGCAAGTTGCATTCACTGATACGTGGGTCGTTTCTGTCTCCAGAGATGGGTGCCGCGTCCGAAGCCTCTGAGCGGACGGTGCGGCGCTGGTACGCGTCCGTGTGCGCGCTGCTGAGGCTGCGCGTGCCGCCCTCGGAGCCGCACCTCTTCCTGGTACCAGCTGCCGGGGAGAGCGGGGCTGCTGTCCGCGGCCTTGAGCCCGCGTGACGCATGCAAACGTTTATCTTGTTGCTTGTGTGCTCAACAAGCTTGAATGAAAAGGCCAGTGCGGGAAGAGGAACCTCGCCTGAGTGCGGCAACTTGGGGCCATTTTGTTGCACTTTGTGACGCGCGAAAATACGTTCGCGTTCAACGAAAGACACGTTGTGTTTTCAGCAATGGTGGGTCTGTGTGTGCATCGGACACGCAGCTGGTGTCCGCTGAGCTTCCGGTATCTCGTTTCAGTCTCGTTTCTGCTCGAACCTGGAACTTCCAGTCAAAGTGCAGAAGGCAGCGACTCACATCGCCAAGAAGGCCGTGGACCTTGATCTAGTCTCCGGGTGAGTGGGTCCTCCGGGTCCCGCGTAAACGCTTCCTTTCCAAAACTGACTTTGGTTGGGACCACGTGTCGAATCTTGGGTCCGCCGCTGAGTGCAACAATCAACTCGCAAACCCGTCTTTCATCCCATTGATTCGCCGTTTCCAGACGCAGTCCGATCTCCATCGCAGCTGCCGCCATCTACATGGCGTCGCAGGCCTCAGCGCAGCAGAAGGGACTCGCAGGTCAGTTCTCGTGCTGTAATAGCTGCCAGTGGCGACAGATATAGAATTGTGGTGCGGCAGTTTCAGCAGAGCGTTTTGTGCTGTCAACGAACAACCAAAAGGTGCTCAACATTTCCACCCTTCAGTATTTTTGAGGCGCGCGTGGTCACTGACAGGTGTTCTTGTTTGTTTCAGAAATTGCGAGCATCTCGGGTGCGGCGGAAGTGACGATCAAGCAGTCGTACAAACTGATGCACCCGAAGGCGCACGCGCTCTTCCCGACCGACTTCGAGTTCGACACCCCGATCGAGCTGCTGCCCGCCAACTGAAACTGAAACCGAAACCAAACACTGCGTCGTGGAGACAGACTGAGTTTTTAAGCGTCTGGTCCCGAAGGGTGTTATCACACGCTCAGTATAATCACCATCAGTCTGTATGTGCATGTCTGTATGTGGACATGTTAGGGGGGGGCACCCCCCACCCCCCTAACTCAACATGGGTCATCTCCAAAAAGAAATTTTTTTTCTTAAAATGGGCTAAAACTGATTCTGAAATTATGGTCACTTCCACGCATTCATCAACTGCGAACGTTTCTATGGACCACACGCTATTTAGGCGCAGCCTTCTTGTTTCGATATGTAGGATATTTATTTGAGAGATACAGCAACAAGAACGACGCTGACCTACAGCTGTACTTTTGTAAAATCTACATTCGGCACAAGCATTGGCCTGTTACTTTGAAAGGGACAGTCACAGTGCTCTTGGTGTCTGTATTGTTTGTTTTCCTTGTATAAACTGTCACAGCAAAGTGAAGGTCAATAAACTCATCATGTCAACAAACTGTGAAGCTGTCAGACCGTGAAAGGAGGCCCCACAAAAAGCGACGCGTTCTCTTTGGCAAAACATTGCGACACTTTGACCAATCTTGATACACTGCTTGGCACAAAACTGACGTCCAGCTGAAAGACACACAACAAGACACGGAATTGCTCAACTCATCCAATCAGGAGCGACTGAAGCGCGGTGAACAAGAACCACGACAGCACTACGAAGACTGCGACCGCGATGGACGCGTGAACCACGAGGCTGGGCGGGTCCGGGACCGGGTCGGCCTCAATAGGGGAGTCCTCGGTCCACTGCGTCGGGTAGACCCGGTTCCACTGCGCGAGGATCGCCTGTCGTGCGCCGGGCCAGGCTCCGGGGCCGCGCAGCCGGAACTGGTACGACGTGCAGGGTCCGAAGACGACGGACGCGGCGAGGCGGGGGTCGCGCACCCACAGCGACGCTGAACACGGAAACAAAGACAAACACGATGACTCGTGCACGGTGAACGCACGGCTGCTGCCACAGCCAGCTCCTGCGGAACCAGGAGAGCTCTAGGCCTGACTCCACAGGTCAAATGAAGCAAGAGTTTGCTACAAATGTCCGGACTCAAGTTGGCGTCCCCAGACCTGGATCCACCAGGGACTAGTGTCAAGAAATATCAACTGAAACATGAGGATGTGTGTTCCTCTGCATCGAGGAAACAATAACTGCCGCAGAAACTGAATTAGAATTACCAAAGTCTGGTTGGCACCCGACGAGGGAGGCGATCTCGTCCATGTAGGGAATGTAGTCCACTTGGAGCGTGTGTCTCTGCGACTCGACATATCTCCGCTGCATCAGCATCTTCTTCAGCTGGATGTCCTCCCACATCTCCGCGCGGCTTGGCAACGCGCACCTTTGCTGTAAATGAACGCCGAAAAACTGTGAGACACAAACACACACGCACACACACACACACGCACATATCAAACCAACTTGACACAATACAGGAGTGGATCCAAAAGGCGTGGATTGGGACCTGTCCCCTGCGCCCTTCCTTGAGACATTTCAACGCTTGAGCCCGCCCGCCTTTCATTTTGCGCCACCAGACACCAAAGCGTTCGCATGTGGAAGTCACGTTTTCCAAACGAAGGATCGCAGAGGGCTCGCCCCTCCTCCTCAGCAGAATCCTGGCTCTGCCTCCAGATGGCAGACTCACCGTGAAGACCCTGGTGACCCATCTGCTCTGCATCTCGGCGATGGGGATGGTGGAGCCGACGGGCTGAACGAGCCCGATGACGCCGAGCGTTGGTCCCGTCAGCGACGACGGCGTCTCCAGGTCGGGCGGGAACACGTACTTGTACAGGTTCACAGACGTGTTCTGCTCAACCTGAGAAGAGCAATACAAGAGCACACTGAACAGCAATAGTTTTTGTCTTGAGACAAACTTCGATAAAAAACGACCGCTTGTCAGGAGAACTGTTTGGAGTTTGTCAAGTGTTTCCACGGGTATGAGAGGGACACACAGGCGAACAAAACAGTGTTGCAGGTGGTTTGCATTGTTCTGTGACATAGACTCTACATTCGGACCCAGTCAAGGGTGGTCATTTGAGTCGCGCTCTGCCAGGCCTGGCGCGCGACCAAAGCTTCCGACGAACGTTCACAAGCAGTGAGCAAGGCTCACCGCACACACGTACCTCCACAACACCTCCCGGTAGAAATGGGTAACCGAACTTGTATCCAGTGGCGAAGATCACGACATCAATGTCGTCTTCCACCGAACCATCGTCGAACTCAACCCCATTCGCCGTGAACCTGTCAACAAACGAGACGCAGAAAATCTCAAATGCAGGCTCGGCCGTTTTCTGCAAATTCCTTTGGCTGTGTCTGTGGCGTTCGAGAATTTGAAACTCAAAGGCAAAGTTCCATTGGGCGTGTCCTGTGCGCTCAGATCTCACCATCTTCCATTGGGGCCCAACGGAAAGCGGTGCGCTCTGAGCGTACCAGTGCGCCAAGTCGAACACACTCACAATTTGACGTTGGGTTTCACGGAGATTTTTCCGGCTGCGATCCTGCCAGGCAGTTCGTCGTTGACCATGGGATGCTGCTGCGCGAAGCGGTGCGTCGGGTTCAACCCGTATTTCCGGTGGTCGAACTTCCGGTTCAGCATATTCTCGACGCGGTCGTTGAGCAAACTCGGTGACATCTTCGAAGCGAGCCAGTTTCCAAACCTAACAGAGCAGAATCCGGGAACGTGTGTTGCTGTCCGGCATTTTCCTGATGAGGCTTCTGAACGGTGAGGCGAATTTGAAATCTGACGCACAGACTCCAGTTGATGGAAATTTCCAGTTCATCCCACCCCAGCGCTGGAGAGACCCACCTGCGACCAAACTCCATGTCGCCCGGCATTCCGTTCGTTCCCAATCGAGACAAGACCCAGGCGCCGCGACGAGTGCTCAGGAACACCTGAAAGAGCGTCATTCTGTATTCTTTCTCTGAACGCAGTGTTCAATGTGTCGTGTGGAAATTATCAAAGAATGGTGCTGGTGCAATATTGTGTGTGGTGTCGTGTGCCGTTGAAACACTCACGTTCTTCGCACAGCGAGAGAGTTCGACGGCCACATCGCCCGCGGAGTTTCCGATCCCGACAACCACAACACGTTTGTCCTCGAATCCCGTGGGCTCCTTGTAGTCGTGTGTGTGCAGCGTCTCACCCTGAAATCAAAACATCCTCTCACAGTGCAGGCAAGTTGCAGGGGGGGAGGGCAAAATGTGGGCAAGTGGATCGCTTTGGACCGTGGGCAGAGACATGACTTGGAGTTACCTTGAAACTGTTGAGCCCAGGAAACTGGGGCGTGTGGGGGTTGGCATGGTGACCGGTGCAGATCATAACTGCGTCGAAAACTTCCGTTCTCGTGTCCTGGGTTTCGTTGTCGCGCAGTTGCACATTCCACCTGCCGAAGTTCGTCACAACTGGGAAATCGTGCGAGTCACCACCAAAGAAAGTGAAATCGTCCCCCTCCCCGCAGGGAAGAACACACACACACACACACACACACACACACACACACACACACACACACACACACACACACACAAAAGAGATCGTTGTTTATCCGCCCCAAGTACCGTCCAGTGAACTGAAAATCCCCTCCTTTGGTGATGGTCACCACCTCAGTGCCGAAGCGAACGTGTTGCAGCAGCTGGAACCGCTCGGCGTAGAGGCGCAGGTACTCCCACACCCTCGTGTTGTGCATGAACGTGGCGAAGTGCCTCGGCGGAGGGAAGTCGGAGAAGGCCATCATCTCCTTGGAGGAGTTGATGATGGTGCTTTTCATCACACACGCCTGAAGCAAAGAACGAAATCTCTGTCCTTGTTCTGGCTTGCCCCACCCCTCGTGGAAAATGTTTTGGCTGGAATTTGTCACAAGACGATGTCGTAAGTCACCTTCTTGTTGAAGTCAGTCACGACCCACAAGTGAGACCCCAGTCAGACCGACGTCAAGTCAGCCCACATCAATTGTGGTGACGCAAATGCTGGCGGTGTCCGAAGGTGTCTTGATGGGTCACCAGAGGCCAGGAGGCCTTGGGTTGGATTTGCAATCTCGTATCTTCAACAGCGGGAAATATTAGACACTCGTATCTGCCTCGATGGTGCGTTGGTGCTCCAGGACACCCCAACCTGGCGGTCCCGACCATCGAATCGAACAGCTCAAAGCTAAACCTGACCTGGCCCTCCCGCACCTCCGGCGTGAAGTGCCACAGGCCTCCGATCTGGTCGGTCTTCTCGAAGCACACGGGCTTCAGACCCTCCTCCAGACAACACTTCGTCGCTGTCAGGCCGCTCGCCCCAGCTCCGATGATCGCCACTTTCTTGTAGGTTTGTTCCATTTCCGGTTTTCAAATGGCTGCGCTGTATTTGCTGAGTTTTTCTGGCGAGTAACACAAAATGTGTTGACACAAGTGACGTTTGTTGATGGTCGCGTAGCGGCCATCTAGGTGCCGCTCTCAGCTTAAATGTCCACACTTTGGAATGTATGGAATGTGTGGAATTTTGCCAAAATCCCACCCCATCCTTA
>JAAUXT010012131.1_pt1 | contig 13037 bp, 16 predicted proteins | sample 7278171 | NCBI WGS metagenome assembly JAAUXT01 (sample SAMN14350112, study PRJNA611818) | marine sediment metagenome | isolation source: surface marine sediment (1.8m) | place: French Polynesia: Moorea | collected 2018-08
GATAGTGGCTCCATCTAGGGTAATGCTATGATTGGCTGTGGCTGTTGCTGTGGCTATGGAAGGCCATGGCAGTCTTAGGGGTTGGTCATGGTAAATATATATAACAGTAAGAATTGAGACAGAAGACTTCACAGCAGAGTGGGACAGGAAGGCACAGAAAGGGGGAACGAGTGAGTGAGACACACACAGATTGAGAGACACAAGAGAGAGGGAAGAGGAGAGAACGAAGGAAGGAGAATGAATAGAAAATGGAGAGACAGAAAAGAACAGAGATGAGTGGGAATTGGATTTCTTGCACCCAGAATGGCTTTTCGCATTGAATGTCAGGATGGAGCCGCCGTGAGTCAGATGTGTGAGATTCGGAACGAGGGCAATGATCTGCATTTGGAGCAGATTGTGCCGTCTTCCCGACCCCGGACACGTGATTACCCGCGCAGCCAATTTCCATGCTGCGTTTGCTCGTGAGGGGCGCTTCACTTCCGTCAGGCCTGTTTCACACTGGATGCGTCGTGTGTGACTCTATTGACCCTCGTGATGACGCAGTGCTTCTGGACATCTGGAGACGATTGTTTCGTATGACAACCGACGCAGCCAGAATGGGGTCAGAAGCGATTTGGGGTGGGGGTTGAAGCCAAGAACCTCCCTTCCCCCGCCCTGATCCGAGACAAAATCAATCAGCCTCCCTAATTTGTGTCCATTGTGCAAATTTTGTTCACCTTTTGTGTGTCCTGGTGAATCTGCTCTCCCCCTGGAATAAAGGTCCCCCTCTCCTGCGCAGACTCTGGACCCGCCCCTGGACCTCAGCCGTCGGACATGTTTGTCAGATTGACGCCTCGGGTCCAGGGGAAAACGTCTCGTCTCCCGAGGCTTCTTCTTCCCACTGATTAACCGTCAATAACCGAGACATCACGAGTAATGACGGATGCGGAAAGCATGTTGTCTGTTGTCAAGAGGCAGCAGAAGCGCCCAATTAGTTCCATAGCTCCGCACTGAAAATTTCTGGGGAATCCTGGGTCCTCCGCAGTGACGTCGGGGGTCTGGATTTGACGTGGAGATGGATGTGGTTTTGTGTGGTAGCTGTGACAGGGTGGAAAGATGGAAAGGGAAATTGAAGAAACATTTCATATGTTTCCTTTCAATATCAGAATCCAGGGTTCATTCATTCAGTTTATGGGCGCGGATCCAAGGGGCAGGGCTGCCCATTAAAAAAAATGTCGCGTGCCCACACATTCTTTTCTGCCCCTGAAATTTCTCCCTTCCCTCCACAGGACGAGCTTCCCGCAAATTTAGGCGAAGCACGACAGTTTTTCGAAAGACACGCACTTTTATGCATAATTTGGGTCGCAATCACAAAGGGAGAGATACCACTACCTCATCCTTCCTTCCTCCCTGCACCGTCAGTGCGATGTCATGTGTCAACAGCTGCTTAGTTCCAACTACCACATTCATGAATGTGTGCACATAAAACCAGCATAAAGATGCCACAGTCAATGGCCGTGGTTTCCACGCAGTGGGAGAGTCATTAGCACAACAGGCCTGTGTCGTGACTTCCCACGCTAAATCGCTACACACCATCAAAGGTGTTGCGCACATAACAATTAGGCTGTTCGTGCAGGTACAGGATGAGGTGGATCCAGGATTCCGCACACAGGGGCGCCCGATCGACTTTTGATTTCGACGAAAAAGGCAAGAAACAAAATGTGGAGTCCGCACAATGAACTTTTTGGGCAACATTGTGAGTTTCAGAGGTTGCCGGGGCACCTGGCAAGCTACACACACGCACACACATACAGACACACACACACACAGACACACAGACACACACACACACACACACAGACACACACACACACACACACACACACACACACACACACACACACACACGGACCCCACTCCTGCAGGCCGAGGCTACAGATTAATGTGTGCGGACCCTGGCCCGATGGGCCGAGACTAACCGATCACTTCCGGCCGTCACAGGGCGCGTCCGGGGGAGACTGGCTCCCTGAGGTGACGACCACACGGCACACACACATTTGTAAATTTCCTCAATGGAGAAGGGAGTTGATGGAGTCTGGGTAAACACTGCATCTCTCACGCCAAGCCAAGGTAAAGAAGTGAGATCAAGGAACTGCACGTGAGAATCAAAGGAAGTATCTCTCTCTTTGCACGCGATGTATGTGAGAAAGTACCAACCAACCCGTGGTCCACAGTGAAAACAACACGAAATGAACCTTTCGTCAAACAAATGTGAACGAGAAGAAATTGCTGCACAGACTCCCCCTTTGGGGCAGAGCATCTCCGGATCGTTTTGTGTTCCAACCCTTTGGAGGCAGAGCCGGTTCTCAGAGGCAGCTGTGGAGAGGCACTGCCCCTGGCCCACGAAACAAATGTGCATGTACCCCTGTCAAATTTTTGTCCAAGAAAGAGTTGCCACACACACGCACACGCACACGCACACGCTCTGTGATGCATCCTCGCGCAGCGTGAAACAATTGTCGGCCCCAGGTTCCCAGAACGACTCAATTGAGGGAAACGCAGGGAGTGGCACCGGCCCCCGGCCCCTCCCCTGGACCCCCCTCTGAGTCTGGACGCGCACCTGCTGCATTAATGCACGTCGCCTCCTGTGCGCCTGGCGCCCGCGGAATACTGACCGACGGCGGCGACACCTGCGCAGTGGCCGCTGCGCAGCGACGCGGAATCGCGCGCTTTTCCATCTGTAACACTGACGCCTGGGTATTCGAAGGATGCTGAAGTGTTTGTTGGGTCTGAGGCATCAAGAATCAAGAAGCTGTTCAAAGTGGAACCAGCTGCAGCAGATTTTGGGACAATGGGTTTGACAATGCTTTGTACGTGCGTTTTCAGCAAGAAAGTGAAGAAACAATTCTGCAGAGAGTGTTGCCATTGGAATCGGTATTTTTTTCAAAAAGTTCTGGTCAATCTAATCTGACCTGGTCTTTACTCAAGCTGCTGTCTGCAGCGAAGATTTTCCTGTTCTGTCTGGCAGACACAACTGCGGTCGGAGGGAGATTGGGTCTGAGCGCAGAGATCCACCTCATTCAGACTGTTTGGACAAGAACACGCCGGGTTCCTACCGAGTCCGGATTTAGGGATCCAGACTGTCTCCCGCGCCGGAGCGACTCTCCAATTTGTCAATTTGCAGCTCAGAATGCACGAGCAGTGTGGCTGGGTTCACGCTGGATGCGTCGTGCGTTGTGTCACTGTTCGCAGTTTGGGGCCCACCACCCACGTGTTTGGTCGCGCGGAAACGCAACGTGTGACGCGCACGGTATGAGTGTGGCCTTGGCAGAGGAGCTGAGCCAGGGGTGGACTTCCTCAGATCATTGAACTTTTTTTTTGTCTGTGTGATTGCCTTTTGTTTGAAAGTTGTAGTCGGTGCCCCAAGAGGGTCGTCCCACTCAAGACGAGATCCTGGAGCCGCCCCTGTGAGCGCATGTTGGGTGAGTGACCCGCTGGAGCCGAGTATGGATCCACTGATGTGAAGGTCAATAGACACAGCGTCGCATGTGCGGCCAGCGGTCAATGGTCAGCCCCATTGGGGACCGTGGTGCGGTCGTGCAGGGAAGAAAGAAAGAAAGAAAGAAGAAAAGAGAGAAAGAATGATGGAAGGAAGGCAGGCAGGCAGGAAAGAAAGAAAGAGCTGAGGGACTGAACGAAAGAACTGAGAGAACGAGAAAGTTTGTGATGTCGCTTGTCCGTTTTGTCTCTGTGCCTGTTTCTGTTTTTCCCTTCCCTTCTTCCCATCCCTCTCGGCAGTTTTTCTCACACAGGCGCTCTCCTCTGCAAGACGAACAAGAACGGTATTTCCGTAGACTCAGAGGTTTTAGGTTCCAGCAGCTCTGCATACCTGCATACCCAACGCACAGGAACCAACTCAAAAAAATAATCTTGCGCAAGGCACTGTTGTCCTTTATTTCATTTCACATCTGAAGTTGAGAGATGCATCTCTTGATGGAGTGGTGCGCGCAGTGTCGGGAGATGGGAGATGCAGCTCGGAGACGCCCATCTATCACCCCGTGTCATCGCGGTCCGACCGCGCCGAGCCCAGCTAATTCGTACAGGTCTCCTCTCACCGCCGCCGATGGGGCAGTGGTGCGGGACGGGTTCACAGTGGACGCGTCCTGCGTCGCGTGCGTGGTTGATGGGCACCGTGTCAACTCAGCAAAGCACCATCGGTGATACACGGCACACCCAGTGTCAGCGACGCGCTGACCACCAAGGGACAGGAATGCATCACCTGCAGAGGGCGTTCACATCGGCCCCGGGTGTCGCGTTTCTGACGCGCTGCGCCATGGTTTCCGACGTCGCCCACGTGCACAACGTGCACAACACCAGGCTCGACGTGACGTACGCGGCGTGAACGCGGCTGATTGGACGTGAGCGTCCGCAGTGCCCAGAGCCGGTGTCAGTGTCGAGAAGATGATGCATCGCTTTGTGATTTCTTTATCTTTTCATTGTTTTGGGGGACGGGGTCGGAAGGTAGGAACGATGCGTGCTCGCGAAGATTTCTTTAACCACATTGGTTTGTTGCTGCATTTCCCTTCAACTTGCACTGGGAGATCAAATGACTCCCAAACATGTTTTGCGCCCCTTCCTTGATTTCCGCCTCACTTTTGTTTCGAAGTTGAAATCGCCCCCCCCCCCATTTGTGGTTGCCCCTTTCCCAACGCCAGACCCATGATTATTTCCTGTTTCCCCTGTGTGCAGACAGCAGGGGCGAAAACTCATGTACGAAAATCTTGTTTCGTCATAGTGTTATTGATGGAGAAAGACTCCAACATGGAGGAGCCTAATTGTGACATTCACCGACACAATGCTGGTAGAACCTCACAGAGCCTCCCATTCAGTTTTCCTTCCATTAGAAATGAGTCGATTCCATTTCTTGAAATGCTAATGGCAGAAAACATCTCGTTCTCATGCGCGCTTAACATTCAGCCTCATTTCTCGCAAATGCGAGAGGATTTTTGTTTGCTGCAAGGGTGGATCCAGGGGATTCTGGAGACCTGGTCGACGCCACCCCTGACCTTTGAAAGCAAAATTCTATTGTTCTCCAAATTTTGCCCCACCAACGCTGAATGTTTTCATGAGGCGTGGCTTTGAAGTTAGGTCTGCAGGGTGGTCGCCCCACCCCCCGAGGACCAGAACCTGGATCCGCCCCTGGGAGGAGTCGCGACTGTCTTCTATTTGCTGCGTCTCCAACTCAGATGAGCTGCAATCTTTCGTCTGAATAATGTTTCCTCACATCGCTTTTGATCAAATGGAAATGGGCGAATCGGGGGCAGCGAGTATACGGCTGTGCGGAGCGGCGCTGTTAAAACGACCCGCTTCTAGGGTTCCAAAACCGACAAAGCCAGATGGATGGAAGGAGGATGCGCCGTGTGAGCCGGGGACGGATCCCAGTTTTGGTCTGGGGTCCCAATCGCGCATTGCACCCACCTCCACCCTTCACGGGGACGGAGGGGGGATCCCAACAAGGAAAATCGAAAAATTTTGAACCTACGGTGCAAAGCAAGGCGGGGTTCAGTTGCAAAGTCAGGGTGACGGATCCAGTTGCGAGCAAACAGCCTGGATAAGCAGGATCCAGTTCTGTTGTTTGTCTGCGACGGGTTTCGTGGTGACTTGTGGTTGCTTGTGTCCGTGTTGCCGTGGTGGAGAATCATTGGTGTTGACCGGTGCTCTTCATTTGCTGCGTTGCATCATGTCAACCTGAATTTCAAGTGGAGTGAACATGAACCAATGTCAAAGTTTCCTTCAACTCATCCAATACTGATGTAAAAGTCTTGGGTCATGCAAGGCAGGGCCAAGACAAAGCACTTTACCATCGCACAATGGGCAGCATGGCAGTTTTGTGACATGGAATAGGGGTGTTTGTCTTTGCGAAATTTACAACGACTGAAGAGCTTCGTGAGCTGAGTGCGGTATTGGTCGGGACGAGCTCCGCAGTCTCCCGATTCCGGCCCCAGGGGGACTGTCTGGCGAACGGTGTCTCCCGAGAACCATGCCACATGATGCACCGTCTGCGAAGTGCGTCGTGCATTGGGGAGTTTTGGCTGATCCGCCTGGTCCTCCGTCTGCATGAGGTGGGCCACACACGTCATTGTTCAAAGCACTTGAAATGTGCATTTGACATTTTGACATTTGTTCTTTGTGTTGGTGCCAAGAATGAAGGAAACTCGCCGATATGTCCAAACATTCCGTTGTCAGGGATTTTTCGCCGTATTGCGTCAACGCGTGGTTCCCAAAACACGTGACCTTTTTGTCTGACCTCAACAAGAGCATTTTGCAACAAACAAGAAGAAATCCGTGACATTGACCGGCACGAGCCATGGGCTGCGGAGTGTCCACATATAAAAGTCCATGTTGACTGACGACATGGTGGCGTCATTTCTACGGAGCACTGTTGTTTGGAGCTCGAAACGCTGAAATGAATGTGTGGAGCTGGAGCTGCTGAATTTAAAGCGCGTGTCAGAAACGGCCCTCTGTGGACCGGGCCACAATCGCACTCGCGAGGGAAGCCTTCAAATGGCAAAACCTTCACTCAGGTTCAGGCGTCCCTCGTTCCTTTGTTGTTTCAGCATCGTGATGCATGCCAGCCCTGCGATCCTTTCTCTTCCAACCCAGCTTCTGAGTAAAGATGTGGAGACTTTGAAATGATGTGACACCCAGGATGAATCCAGGATTTGGGCAGGTAGCTCGACCCTCTGTAGGGCCTGAATTCAACCCCAAAGAAAAATCGTGGCGTTTTGGAGGGTGGGGTTGTGGGAACCCAAGATCCCAGCTCCTCCCCCTCTGCATCCACCTCCACAAAGATGTGGAAGCTCTGAAGAGATCCTGGCTGAGTCTGTTTGAAGCCTGCTGCGCAACCTTTCGCCGTAATCTGGGAATGGGGACGGGTCTGGTTTCAATGCGCCGAATAATTGAGAAAGGCGAATCCGATCAGAGCCGGCTCTGCGCATGTGTGAAAACAAAGACGAGGTCCCGCTGTCTGCGCTGCGTGGCGGGGGCGGGAGCGTTCTCACCGGAAGCGGTACATAGGGTGACGGAACTGGAGGTTCTCTGGACGTGGGACCCAGGGTGAATGAGCGCGACCAGAGCGTGACTACATGTGTTGTTTGGCTCCCAATTTGGTTGAGATGAACGGGAAAATTCACGGGTGCACATTTTGGGAGCGCACGTGCGTGTGTGTGATGCGTGTGCGTTTGCGCGTGTGCGTGTGCGCACGTTACGTTCTGAAGGATTTGCGAATCAATTTGTGAAATGTCCCAAAGCAGTGATTTGACCTTGCCCCTTGCATTTCAATACTGATGGGTGCTTGAGTGTGGCTTTCTGACTCAAGTCCCACAAAAAACGAGACATAAATAGAGCCCAACAAGGCTCGCTGCAAAAGACAAGCAGTGAGGCTTCCGTGGCCCGCTGCCTCGCCACCCTGCGCGGCACAAACCGAGAGAGCGTGGCGGGGGATAATGCGGCGGGGCGGCCGCTCGTTAGGCCCCGCTAATCCGGTTTGCCAAAGTGAAATGTCTGATCCGGAATACGCCGATCTCTCCTCAGATACTAAACAGACTCCGGCGCGCCGGACGAGGCTGTGCGCGTGCGCGCGCATCTGCGCGACGCGACGTCGCTTCGGCTGAAAAGACGCGGGAACAGCGCGAAAATCACCAAGGCAACGATGCAGTGTTTTTGAGGCTGTGCTCACATTGTTGAAAGTTGGAAAGGAAGGTTTTGGTTACAGGCGGAATCTGGAGCGGAGCCTGGGACCCGGGGATGATGGTTTTTCCCGCGCTATTACGGTAACTCGAGTAATTTTGATTGGCTGTCGCAGAGATGAGACGCTTGATTGGTTTAGCGCGGCCTTGTTCTTGAAATAGCGAGCGGAAGATCTATGGAGATTTCTCAGCGACGTCCAGACTGAGATTACCACACCTCCTGCAGAAGAGACCCACGAACAACGAAGTGTCTGAAGAGAGAGAGAGAGCGAGAAGAGAGAGAGAGAGAGAGAGAGAAGAGAGAGAGAGAGAGAGCGAGAAGAGAGAGAGAGAGAGAGAGAGAGAGAGAGAGCTGGGAGAGAAGACGCACACACATACACACACAGACACACACACACACACAGACACACACACACACACAGACACAGACACAGACACAGACACAGACACACACACACACACACACACACACATACACACACACAACGCGAGACAGACAGAAAAGAGAAAGAGCGCGAGAAAGGAGACAGTTAGTGGAGCGACAGAGTGTGATTGCAGATTGCAGGGAAAGTCTTGTGAGACGAGATTTCCTGTCCTCCTTCTTTCCAACTTTGGCCATTCACTTGAATTGTTGGTTGCAGCTCCATTTGAAACAGAGTGTTTTGGGAAGGCGAACGACGTTCCTTTTGGCTTCCGCCGAAAATAAGTTTTTCTCCTACGTCACACCATCCTGCTCTCATTGTCTAGATCTTTGCCCTTCACCCCAAACCCCACAATGGCCATCACTATATTTCAAGACACCACGAGCCTCCAGTTGGTCACATGTCCACAGCAGCCTGAAGGACTTCATTTCGCACAAGTTTTTTTTCCATTGCATTGGCGTTAGAGAAGAGATGTGTCGTCAGTGCTTATCGAACCCACACGAGTCTGTTTTGCCATTTACGCATCAAGAACCGAATACGAGTACAACCGTGACTCACGTCTCCAGAAGTAAAACATAACGCACTGAGAACGTCAGAGTTCACCTATTCTTCACTCTTCAAGACAGAAAAGACTTCTTCTCTCATGTGGTTCATGTCATCGGATTCTATTCTGGCTTTCTTGAGTCAGAGAAAAACAGCTCTGGCATTGTGCGATCGTGTGTACCTATTTTTGTGCATTGACTCTAATATTCAGTTTTGTCACTTTTGACAAATGTTTTATTTGTAAAATGTCAGGGAGGATGTGTTGAGCGTGGAGTGGTGGTTCGTGTGACCGAGTTGGTGTCGAGTTGCAGGTTGCGGTTCTCCGCGTGATGCCTCCAGGTGCTCATCGACCTGCACAATGCGAAGCACAGAGCAGATGTGAACCTGGATTTCTTTGCTCAGGTTCGATTTGTACGTCAAAAATATCCGTCGCGAACGCTTCCACCGGAGAATTTCAGGTGCACCCGAATTTCAAATCAAACAGTTCAGCAGAGGCACCAATGTCACCCAGCACACCAGGCAAGTTTGACTCCTGGTGCACCAGAACACAGTGGAACATTCTGGTGGAAACCAGATGCAATAAACATCCACCACAAGCGTTTACGTGGGATGTGGTGAGCAAATCGAACCACACCTTTGTCCGGATGTTGCGTCGCCGTGACGTCAGATACGTCCTGTGCTGCATCACAGTGAAAGCCATTGGACGCTGTGAGGCTGAGTTGAAGCAGCGCCATCACATTGTTTCTCAGGGAGATTGACGCATCCAAGGTGAACCAGGCCTCTGTCACTGCCCTGTGAGCAGCATGTGCGCTGGCCCCGCCCCTGGATGCGCCAGGATGTGTAGAAACAATGAACGGCGGGTCGTGTGACTGGGTTGGTGTCGAGTTCCACGTCTGCGGTGCGCCGCGTGATGCGTCCAGCGAACCTGGGAAAAACTTGATCCATCCAGGGGCGGCTCCAGGGTTTGGTTGGGAGAACCAACCCGCAGAGGAGTTTGTTTGACGAAGAAAATGACAAAGGCAATCGCACAAGAAAGAAGACATGTTGAATCGTGAAAAATTTTGACAGCAAAATAAAATTGTCAGCGACCAATGGGAGTGATGGACACCTTGGTCCCAGGCGCCTTGGACCTGAGCCCTGAGCCCTGACTCCTGCCCCACGGACTCATTCCCTGGTGCCCCATTCTCTAGTTCTCTGGCTCCCGTTTCCCAGGCCCCTGGCTCAGCCCCTCCTGGTATCGCCTCATAATTTAGAAACGGCGCACTGACCTTGTTCTGGCTGTACTGGAGTACTTTTGGGAACGGCAGATTGACGGTGTTCGATTCTTGTATCGAGACGCGGGTTCGGCGCGTGTTTGAACCGGACTGCTCGAGGTCTTCGAGATGGTGCAGTGTCACATATGAATTTTGCAGCGAGAGGCCGCGCGCTCTCCATCACTGAGTTCGCGACACCACTCCAGATACAGGTGCGCGTCACACTTCTGATCGTACAGGAATACACGAACTGTCGACAGGCAAGGGTCCAAGTTTTGGTCAAGGGAGGGGCTGCCACAAAGAAATCCTCAATTTGTAAAATGCGGAGCAGATCAACTGGGAAGGGATTCCAATGTCCTTCAGCTCCACTACAGATGATGGGACCACTTCAACCGAGACTTAGGTCCACTTGAAGTGAAAATGAATTTATTTTTTTGCAGAATTTTTCATTTGGGCTCATGGGAACGTGTGACGCGTGATGCCTCGGTCTCACACGCTCCACAGTGACCCCGAACCACAGACGCGAGACGCGCGACCATCAATTAGTCACCACGCAATCATGCTGCAAATCCGCGAGGAATCCACCGCTGATGAGTCGTCATCTCATCAACAGGCTCCGATTTTACGTATATGTCGTGCGCATTGCAGAAGCACCTGAAATCAACTTTGCACGGGATGTGCCTTGCAGGTTGCAGGAGACGGACGAAACCCTGAGGATTTGCATACGCGGCGCAAAATTAGGGAGGTATGTGCTTTGAGACAGCGGGTCACTGGGACTCAGGCGCCGTGGGCGCCGGCTCCTTGGACTCCAGCAGAGAGCACAAGTTGCGTCACTGCACAGAATGTGTGATGGAGCAACGCAATGCATGCCCACTGTGAACCCGACCTGACTTTGACTTGACTTATGCAGATGCGCAACGCCTGTCATACCCAGTGTGAATCAGCCTATTTTGAGATGTGACGCACGCCGCACCCAGTGGGATCCCCGCTGTGGTTTCTGGCGGCTGGGGAGGAGGCAGCGCGGTGGGAATCAGCGATGCGCGCTCGATGCTAACGCGGTTACCCGCCGCGCCGCGCGCCTCGCGGACTGATTGGTTTCTCAGACCCTGGGGAACTCTTCCCTCCGCGCGGGGACCTCCGCGTCCTCAGAGATGCAGCGGCAGGAAGCCGATCAGAGGGTACCTTGGACAGAAAGGCCACCCACAAAGGTCCATCTGGAACTGCAGAGAATGGTCCTGTTCTACCTGCAGGGGAGAGGCCTTGCTGGATCTGTAGGAGAGAGGTACTGTTAGACCTGCAAGGAAGAGGTCCAGGTGGACCTGGAGTTTGGGTAGTACATGGAGAGGGGTCTTGCTGAACTTGCAGGGAGAGGTTCTGGTGGACCGGAGTTGGGGAAGTTGTTACCTGCAGGAGAGATGTCTTGGTCGACTTGCTGGGGAGAAGTCCTGCTGATTTGACTGAGACACAAATGACGCTTTCTACAAAAGGTACAACAACAAAAACTCGCAGAAATCCCCCCAATGCTTCTTCTGTCCACATCTCTGTGAATGACAACAAAACCACCGCACCCATTGTGACATTTTGGAGTAAAAATTCTGCTCGAGTTGTGCAAACATTGCGAGCCGCCCTTTGATGTGGTCTGACAATTGAAATGGGCGGCTGTGGCGCAACAAATGATCAAAGGGAGAACCTGACATCCACTGACGTTTTGACAAACACGGCTTTTAGCCACTCAGCTCCGGGTCTGAATTATTTCACTCAAAGCTCCGCAGGTGGAACCAATTTAAATTTCACTGAACAACGGAGCTGCACTTCCTTTGCAAAACTTGCTTCAAAGCTCGGGATGCGAACCTTTTGCTCCAAAGCATCCGATCTTCCCTTTGTGTGTTGTTTTTGAAAAGATAGTGTTTGTATCTTCCAGCATACAAATTTTTTGCAAGTTTCTCTGTTGATAATTTTTGAACCTTGAGTTTTGTGCATCACGAAGATTTTCTTTGCTCCAAAGAAAACGGGAACTTTTTGAAGTCTTCTTGCTTGGATGCTGCATCTATCACCAAAAGGTCCCTTGGAGCCCTGGATCCGCCCAAGAATGCTGTGAAAGCGCCTCCAATGTGCAGCCCAAACAGGGTGGACACACAGATCTGTCCATCACTCTCCACACGATTGCTCTAGGCTGAATGCTTTTGAATTTCGTCAGGACATTGAAGGAAATGGATTCTGAATCTGTTGTCTGTGTGCAGGGTGTGGAATCGTCCTTGGTTCCTGAGCCCGGGCTCTCCAGCAGATCCAGGACTGGAAGACCTCGGGGGAGGACACTCCAGGGTTCGGTGGTACGTCACAACCTGCATCCATTTTGAACTTGGGGGGAGAGAATCTCAGACCTTGAGCCCCGACGAATCCACAAGAGTGGTCACAGACTGTTTGCTCCCAGTCCTGTTCCACACACCTCTTTTGTCACGAACGCAACGCAATTTGGCATTCTCTGCGAACCAGACCACTTGAGTGTCCTGCACAAGGACAGCAAAGGCCCGGTTCAGATTTCCAAATGGGGCGATTCCAGTTCCAGTGCAGGTGCACTGCACACTTCATCCCTGCACACGCTGTTCATTGTGCAGGAACACAACGAACAACACCCCACCCAGCCTCTGCAGTGAACAGGCCTGCGTCGCTCCTTCCCTGCCGCGGGCATTAAATGCGGATAAACACAATTAGGGGCGTTTTCAATAATGAGCGGGGAGCACGGAGTTCTCCTGCCTCATTAACAGATTCATTCAGCCAATCAATGGGGATTAGTGTTGCGGAGGGAGCTGTTGTTCCCCCGGATCCCCAGGGACACGAGCATCGCTGTTATGCAGAGTTTCAAGAGCAGAAGAACTTGCTCGAGCGGATCCAGGGTCGAAGCCAATGGAAAGCCCGAAGCTTTCAACTTTCACTCACAGTGATTAAAATGAGCCAGCGGCACAAAAGAATGGTATGGACGCCAAAAAATAGATCTAGAGATCTCGCGGTGATTCGAACGCGGTGAGCGATAATAGAGTGACGTTGGTTAGTTGGTTGTGGCTTGTTGTCAACACCAGGTGCTGCAACTTACC
>JAAUXT010025210.1_pt1 | contig 13037 bp, 12 predicted proteins | sample 7278171 | NCBI WGS metagenome assembly JAAUXT01 (sample SAMN14350112, study PRJNA611818) | marine sediment metagenome | isolation source: surface marine sediment (1.8m) | place: French Polynesia: Moorea | collected 2018-08
CCCCCCCCCCCCCCCCCCGCCCAGGGGACATTTTGGTCCAGCTGCCATATCCTGCATTACCACATGGTGCTTCGCCCTAAAGGGACTTCGCACAATAACCGAAACCCGACATCTTGCTTCAGCAGTTGCAGCGTGAAACTTACGTTCAACATTCTGAGAGTGCAGAACAGGTGGAAAATCACAGAAGTTTTGACAATAGTTTTTTCTCTTTCAGCCCGGTTGCCAGTTGCTGTACATCCTGACTCGGTACACACGCAGTGCAGATTACGCATGGATGTTCTTTGAAGGCTTTTATCTGCACAGACTCATAGTCAACGCCTTTGAACCGCCCAAGTCACTCGTACCCTTCTACGTCTTAGGATGGGGTAAGTTTCTGGTGATTGAGTGCAAAAGGATCTGCTTGTTTCCGAGGCAATGTTCACACCTTTTCCTCAGTGTTCATCTCAAGGGAATGGAAAACAAGTTCGAAAGTGTTCAGGTGTTGACAGAAGCTTCCCAGACATGAGCTAGTGATGCGCATAAATTCACACTTTCTCTCTACACTCGGACAGGAAGCCCAAACACGAGAAGATCACTTGTTCAGTGAATGTTCGGCGGAGGGGAAGTGTAAAATTGGGACATTATCAGGGCCGGTCTGAAGGTTTGGACCTGGACTGTAGAGGAGGTTTCCCTGTCATGGCCAGTTTCAAATCCTATATATGAGTATCAGGAGCTCACAAGTCATGGAATCGTGGCGTGCAATTCGTGCACAGGTGCAGCAGCGGTGCATCCTGCTTCTTGCGCCCGTTTCATCTTCCAAGCTTCGTCGCAGATAAATATTGCATTGACGTCTTGATTTACATTTGCAGTGTTTCCCTGGCTTTCTGTTGGTATTTACGCTGCTCTCAGAACCGTGTATGGAAATGACAGGTATGTGTGTAGGGAATCACGGCTTCACGTCAGAACGTACGCACCACTGCGATCAGAAATGAGGAAATGTCACTTTGAAAGTAATCATGACATTGCTGTGTGACAAATCCCATTCAGTTCGCAGGATGTTACGAAGCTACAGGCAAGACATACGAGGCCTGTCAATTATGATGCCGCTTTTTCGCCGATTTGAACCCGATCCTGAGGGCCGATTTTGTCGGCCTTTTCAGGGCTTGTAGCCATGTCCTTGATCTTCACTATGAGGAAGTCTGGTCGATCTCACATGCACACTTACGATCCCAGAGGCCGCCAAAATAGGTCACTCTCACATCTGGCAGCGATCTCAAGTGCGGCGACCGATTTCGCAAGTGAGTGAGAATGGGTGTGTCATTCTGTTTCCTCCTGCTTTTCCTTGCCAATGTCAACAAACCCGAAAGAAAGCATGAGCAGAGAGTGAACCTCAAGTTCTTGTGCAGATCTGGCTTCAAGCCCATTGAATGTTGGAGATGTTTGAAGCAGGTTTTCCATGATGCAGTCATGTCACAGACTCAGGTGTGTGTTTGGTGGAAGCGGTTCAAGGCAGGGGAAGAGGCGACCAAAGACAGGCCGAAATCTGGATGACCTCGCAGCAAGAGAACCAGACCCAATGCGCAAATCATTCAAGGACTGATCAGTGCCAACAACAGAAGAAGTGTCAGAGGACTTTCAGCTGCAAGTGGGTTGTCAAGGGGCACTGTTTGGAACATTGTGAAGAAGGATCTCAAGCTCCGCTGACGCTGCGCCCGCATGGTTCCCCACATGCTAACAGATGAACAAAAGGCTTTCCGGAAACAACTGTGTGAAGACAATCTTGCACTCATGAGGATCGATCCAGGGGAGTTTTTAGCCAAGGTGATCACAACAGATGAAACATGGATTGCCACCTTTGAGCCTGAGACAAAAAGGCAGTCAGCTGCTTGGATCCTACCAGATGAAGGAGCTCCCCGCAAGGCGCGTCGTCAAAGGGGGCAGAGGAAGACCATGATGACAGTCTTTTTTGACTTTCAAGGAATTATCCATGTTGAGTTCATGCCCCAAGGTGGTACCATCCATTGGGAAGATTATTGTGAGACCCTCATGCGCATGAAAGAAGCCATCCGGAGGAAATGCCCCCACTTGTGGACAACAGATGCAGAAGGGAATCGGTCGTTCTTGCTCCACCAAGACAACGCCCCGGCTCATGTCGCAGTTCCAACCTTGGCCAAGTTCAGAGAGTGGGGAATCAATCTTCTCACTCACCCACCTTATTCTCCGGACTTGGCCCCCTGTGACTTTACTTTATTCCCAAAACTGAAAGAGGATCTCCGGGGCAGGCGTTTTGCCAACTTGGAACAGCTCAAAGTTGAGGCTAAGAGACTGCTGAGATCATATCCAGAGGAGTTTTACACCCAGTGCTTCAGCGACCTTGTCACAAGATGGAACAAATGTGTGGCAGTGGACGGAGATTATTTCAAGGGCAGTCACATTTCAGTACCCCTGGAAGAATTTCAGATCCAGGAGGAGTCAAGTGACAGTTCAGATGATGATTGAATGCACCTGGAATCTCGCGTTCAAGTTGCATCGCCATCCATGTTCTTATTGACTGTTTTCAAGTTGAATTTATTTGATTCATTGCATGCCTTGTTGGCTTTTTTATTGCCCTTTGTGTTCACAGCATATTGGCATGTTGGCATTAAAATTGGCAGATCTGAATCTCAACTATTTCGTGTTCAAATCTGCGAAAAAGCGGCATCATAATTGACAGGCCTCGTACATGTCGACACACATAGCCCTTCAAAAACGCCCTTCAAAAACGCAGTGCCTTTTCTGAACGTACACGAGTGTTGTAACTCGTATCCGCGCCACCTGCACTCAGCTGACACGATTACTCGTACATTCTGATTCGAAGCAGTTTGCAAGACAAGTCGGGCATGCGCCCACATCTCCCAAGGAACTTCATTGTCCAGTCAAAATTAGCTCTTGGAAAGGACCAAACTTGGTTCCGCAAGGAGAACAAGCCAACAAAGAGAAAATTGCAGCTCCGTCTTCAAGCCTGTGCATCTCAAAATCAAAGGCGAGATTTCGCTGTTGTCTCTCATTGTTCAAGTTCATGGATCGTCATCGAAACCAAACTTGGAAACAACTTGTCATCAAAGTTCACGCAACCACTTTGGTTTATTGCAAGAAACGTTTGCAACTTCTCCAAGGAAACGCTGAAGGTGCTCTGTTATCAGCAATCTCAAGCTTGGTGACTGTAATTGTCACTTTCAGGAAAATTGTCGTCTCCAATGTGGTAATCTTACGTCTAACGAGCAAAATTGTCGTCCTCATCATCATTGTTCTCCTGCAGTGGGGGAAAACATTTGTCTGCTCGAGGGACCTTCACGTTTTTTGGAGCTTTTCTTTCGTCACTTGTGTGCACTTTGGGTACAAGAGACAATGACCAACGCAACACACTGTTGGCAACTTTATCGGAATGCATTCCAGATGTCTCCCTCTCTCGATCGCACGTGTGCTTGTTGACCAGCAATGACTTCAAAAGTCATCACTTGGAAACAATCGTACAACGGTCATGGCAACAATTTCTATGGCACGGCGCTCGTCCAAACTGTGAAGTTTTCTTTCAGTTGTTGGATCACCCCTGTTGGCTCCTTGGAGTGGATCATCTACATTCCAAATCTAGTCAGCTTAGGCGTAAGTAGATCACACATAAATTTGTTCACCGTGTTGAGCAGTCGTCCAACCACAAACAGAAAGGAATTATAAAACAGAGAGTTTGCAAACAATTGGAAACAAGAGTGGCAAGATACTCGCAGTGGCTCTTGCAGAGACAACAGACCCTTCAGAGACAGAGCACCAGAAATGTCCAACACTCCAATAGACAGCTCACCTCTGGTTTGAAATGGAGGTCGCCAGTTTGTCACTGGCATCGTGAACTTCGGTCCTTTTGTCTTGTTCTCTGTTGTTGTTCTTCTTCTATCAGGGACCAAGTCTTCAGTGGGTCAGTAGCCAGTTGGTGACAATTTATCATCTGAATCCAATTCTGTCCTTTTAGCTCTGGCTCAGTTTTTTGCCTTGGGAAATAAGAAGGCATTAACAATTCAGAGGAAGTCTTTTGCAATCTCACAAGTCACGAACAGTCTCGTTGAGAGCACCGTTGAAACTGGGAACTTGACCCTTGATGGTGGAATGGTTTTTGGTTGGACGGGGAGAGAAGAGATCATCAACAGGTCTAAAATGATTCCTCAGGCCGATGTTGCCGCTGTCTTAACCGCTGAAAATATATTTATTCCCCCATCCTCCCCACTCTTTTGCACACTGGAGGGAAAAAGTTTTTATGTTTCACTTCCTTCGCTTCAGATGAACTTCGTTTTCCTGTTTTCGATCCTGAGGATTCTCATTACTCAGATCTCGGTTCATCCCAACGAACCGAGCAACTACAGGTGAGTACTCGACCTGTTCTGTACACTGCTCCCTGCCCAAATCCCATTCAAACTTGAACCTCCACTGCAGGATTTGATTTCTCTCAACAATGTAACCGTGAGTGGATGCACAGCGTGCTGAATATATTTTCAGAAACGCCAGAAGGTTCTGGCTGAAAACGTAACGTGTGACCACTTTGATCGAGAAAAGCTTTGCACCTTACGAACCATGGTCTTGCAATGAAACAAAATCGGACAGACCAAAGAACGAGTCGGTTGAGTGAGAAAGAGAAGGAGGTTCAGGATGCGCTTCGTGCTTGAGTTTCAGACGTGCCCTGAGAGCGACGTTCGTTCTGGTGCCGCTGTTCGGTCTGCAGATGGTGTGCGTCATCTACCGCCCGCCTCCCAACACGCAAGGTGCGCGCGTCTTCGAAATCGTCTCCTCCATCGTCATCAACTCGCAGGTTGGTTCACACGCACAAAGGCAGATCTTTTCCAGCTGCTTTCTCCGGTGTTCTGCAACTGTCCAGTTGTTTTGTGACAAGAACAACTTTGGACAACTGGACAAAATTAATTTGATACTGGGGTTGTCTGAGTAACAACCAGTCACAGCAAAGAGTCAGGTCACTGAACTGCTGTAGGACTGGTCACTGCAACTGGATGGTTTGTTGCAGCAAAGGGCTACACATCAGTGTGTTCCATCCACTGAAAAAGCCTTGATACCATTCCATGATGTGACTCCTCTCTGCTGTGACTGCGATTCAACCATCTAGTCGCACAACTTTCCCTACAAATCGGGATTCAGTGTGTCCGCACCCGAAGGCTGAGCACTTTCGTGAAAAAATTGATGGGAGATTTGAGTACCATTTTTCCCATGATGGTCGCCAGGATATAGTACACGAACAAACTGCGGAGTCACGGCCGATAGCTACCGACAGTAGATTCAGTTCAGCTCGCTCTGTCTTGTTGCGCTGATTCCAAAAGAATAATGTTGGTTTCCAGAAATGTTTTGAAACTGCCTTTTGAAAAGTTTTGAAGCGAAGTCTCAGTGCAAGAACGTGGAATTTCCTCTTTGGATGTCCTTGGAATTCCTCTTCACTCGAATGCCCTGACATTGACGTGTTCGATTCCTGTGAAATTACACAAAGTTCTCCACGGTCACCTCCAAAATCAAATTTTCAGATTCAGCAAACAAGGTTGCAAACCTGCGCCGAAGGACAGAAACTCTTAGAAAACGAAGCGCACACGTAACTCGAATCTGTTCTTTGCAGGGATTCTTCGTCGCTCTGATATTCTGTTTCCTGAACGGAGAGGTAGGTGTCCTCGTAATGACTTCCTGCTGATAAAGACTCGAGCACATGAGTCGGCTGTGGTGCAAATTCAACGTGACTTGTCCGGATCTCCGTTGCCCTTCAAGGCAATGTTACAGGATAATTGAATATCCTATTTAAGATGTCAAGGACCGAGGCGTCTGACTTGCTGAGGCGTGAGCTTGTTCAGTAACAGGCACGCGCGATTTCAGGTGCTGACGCTTCTGAAGAGGACGTTCACTCGCTCGTCCGACTGCTTCACTTCTCACACCGACTACAAACCTGGAGTCTCCACGACTCAAATGGTTTCTCTGTCCCGAGAATGCAGAAGCCACAGCATCAACAAAAACTACATCCCAATGAAGGTCGTCAACGGAGAGAGATCATGAGGGTGCCACCAACCTCGCATACAAAACCACGATCAGCTTGCAGGCAAGGGTGAGCGCTGGTGAACAAGGCTCAATTGAATTTATATTTGTGTGTGATGTTCTGAATGTGTTGGTCCGCGTGTAACCTTTCCTGAGTCAAGGTTCTTTTTGGAGCAGTTGCGCCTCATGTGTGTGCTGGTTCAGACGCTTGTCAAACAGAAGATTGCTTGATCACATCGAACGAGCTGTGGCTTCATTATGTGCAGTAAAGTTCAAAGCTGGATGTGATGTATTCTAGTGGTTTGTCTCATTTTGTCTCCAAATGGGGATCGTTCGGTGAAAAAGCGCTTCCATTCAGGAAACGGCACACAACATGTGAAGTATGTGTTCTTTTGAAGATGATTTGTTTCGTAGACGTCTACCTCAAAATGAAACGTGGTCCCAACAACGACCAAAGAAGAGAATGCCAGGTTCTTGAAGACGTTGTTGGCATCCGGTGGTCCCGCACGCTTCTGTGTCCGGCCAAGTTTCTTCTGGTGCGACAGCCTGTCAAGTTCTTCCTCCCAACATTGGTCATGACACTGTTCAATTTCAATTTTCAGTATCATGACTGATAATAGGAAGGTAGAAATTGCCAGACTCTCGAAAACCAACAGATATTTTCAGTAACTTCTGTCATGGTCAGTTCTTTCGGTGGCGGTCGCAGAATTTCTGTCACCCGTGCACTCGTGGGCGCGCCCTCGATTTGGTCTTAGGATTTTCCGTCTCTGAAGGTGGGGATGCGATTCTTACTTCGAAAAATTTGACTTTAAGACTGCGAATGCCGTATCTTGTGAGTGCACTGCATGATGTTTCATTTCATTGCCCTCTCCCACCATTGCCGGATCTTCACCCCTGATGTCAACTCAGGGAACATGAATTCTGAAAGAGCTGCAGGACCTGGCTGATTTTCAGCAAATTCTGGGGACACAGACAGAGTGCGACTTTTGACTTCATTGGTCACATCGTTGGCCACAGCTCAGATTGCCGTGTCCTTCCATATTTTTTGGGACATGTGTGTCGGTTGCAAAACGCCAGAACTGTCGAGACTGAGTAATGCATGCTCAAACGTAAAACTTCTTAAACCGGTGCATAAAACCGGTGCAAAGTCACACCCAAGTGCAAAACAAACCCCCTTGTTTCCGCCTCTGTTTTCGCTGTTTCAGTGCGTAAAGTTGCATCTGTCTCTGACAAATACGGAAGATTAATTCCTTGTCGCGCGGGAACGTTTTTGTCAAGCAGAAGGAAGTCATGTACACACAAGTGCCAAATGAGAGTGTACCTTGGCTCACCAGAAGCGAACGCAAGGATATACGTGTGTTCCCTGACAATCCGCGCCAATCAAGATTTTCGTTTCGTTCAATCTTGCACAACCCGAGAAGATTTTGCTTCAAAAATGTGATCACAATTTGTACAGGACGTGTGACTCTGGGCAGACGTGAACAAAGGTGTGATGCACACAAAATGTGCATGCCCATCTTGTGATTGCAAGCAACATGACAATGATCGGCCAAGAGTTCATTTTGTGTTGTGATGCGATGAAAATTCTAATTGCTATGTGTGGTGTATAATTGTGTGAATACGTGGAAATAAAAGTCTAACATTTCAAACTGGAATGACTTTGCACTTTGGATACTTTCAGCAAGGTTTTGTGTGGGTTGTGACACTGCGGCTACTGTGCAGCAGGTGACGTGAGGTCTCGGGCTTCGGCAGACTGATCATGAGGCAACACTAATCAGGCATGTTTTAGGCATCATGCTTTGGCAGACTACGCCAGTGAAACATCCGTAATGCGCAGGTCCACGGATGCAAACGAGTGCGGTGTGACGGAAAGACGTGCACAAATATCACTGGTTGTGGGTCAAGGATAAAGGAAAATTTCTTTGCCCTACACACACCTTGGAGGCGTGAGGGGAAACCTGTGTCTTTTTCGGAAGAAGAAGCCCTTTTCAAACTAAAATTCAAATGCCTTTTGCTGAACACCAGCACACAAGCTGTCACAAAAGTGCAGTTGGGCATGAACTGCATCAACGCGAAAACATCTGGAGCTTCATGCAATTCACTCGTGCCATTGGTCATTTGCTTTGTTTTTGGGAAGAAACGATTCGCAAGCCTGTGCTGGCCACAGACTGTGTCTCTAGTGTCGTGAAAAATTTTCACCTGCTGACAATTTTTCACTTCTGAAGAAACAAGCAGAATTGAAGTCGAGCTCTCACATCAAAACAACACGACCACTTTTGTGTTTCTTTGTGTTGTCAGAGGTTTGAAGTTTGTCAAGTTTGACATTCTCGCGCACACGTTGGTGCCAGTTGCACGTGAACATGATGTTGGCCTTTGGGTTCAAAGCTGCGGCTTCTTGTACAGGGACAAAACTGATGCCTGAGCACAAAAGTTTAATTTTTCAAACGGGTCATTCCACGAATGTTTGCCGTTCTGTGGTTGATTGAGCTCTGGTTGTCACGCAGCGTCTTGACACAAACAAGACTTACGAGTGTGAGACAATGGCCCAGCGAAGAAACTCCCCCGAGATGAGCCGAACTGCAGCAGTCGCAAAGTCGCAAAGGTTAATTGGGCTCTGTTTAGACAATCATCTGCGGCTTGTGACATTTAGGTGTGCTTCCGAGAGGTGAAAAAGGCTCCAGTCGCCAAGGAGCAAGAATCTGAGACAAAGGTTGAAGAGAATAGCGGGACAGTGCACCATCTGCCGAGCCCTGGGCCGCTGTTGCGTTGTTCTCACGCTAATACTCCCCAACGCACAGGAGGAACATTGACCCTCACCCGAAATCGTGAAGTGACACACGACCAGCGTCGAGTGAGATCTGTCTGCTTTCTATTCCTCTTGCAACTAACAGTTTGGGAACTTGACCAGGCTTTCCTTTTGATGTCTGACTGTCTTACATGCCAATGTTTACTTCATTCGCCAAGAAAAGTTGACCATCTGGTTGCTCACGTTCAACAAAAATGAACAACAGTTCGTTCTATTGGATTGCAATCAAATTAGCTTTTGAAGGCCGCGCATGCAAAAATGATCTGAATATGGGGAAACAGATGATATTTCAACTCCGAACCCAGTTGGAGTTCTGCTGCTTCTTTTTGCTCAACCATGCAACGTGAAACGCGGTAAATCTTTTCTGGTTGTGAGTTGTTCTGAAATTTGAGCTGAAGACTTGTTCTCTCATGTCTGTCTGTTCCTGTGGTTCAGAAGGACATTGAAAGTTTGGAAGGAGCAAGCGCGCGACCAGTTGCAGCTGCAGCTCAAATCCGCTTGAATGCAAATGAAGCGCTCGCGGTTGCAGAGGATTCCAGTTCACAGGTCATTTGATTTCCGTTGTGCCGCTTGAAACATTTTTGATATCAGTTTTCCAAGTGCACGAAAAACTGGTTCTCTTGACAAGTTGTCTTTTCCGACACATTGGTCGATTGAAACGCCAGACGGAAATTATGCCGACACAAAAATGAACCTCGACCAACCTCAAGCAGCCAAATTCTTCCAAAACCAACAACACAGTCGCTTCCCGAACCAAAATACATGTGTGACGAACGCAGCTAGGCTTCCCTCGCGCACATGAATGCGTGCATCTTTCACAGCAACAAGTCAAAAGATTTCACCCAACTACGATTCTCTATAAACTGCCATTCATATCAACGTCACTTTCAACAAATCTAAACGCGACTGGTAGGCAAGCGTGATCAAAGGAACATGCTTTTAGGCTAATAGCTCTGACTTATACTCGTGATCTTGTGCACATAATGTGAAGGGTAAACTCACGACAGCTTCTGCTGAGAAATTCACCTTTGTCAAGCAGAGAAATCTGTGCAACAGAGTCAACAATTTGTTGCTGGCGAATCCTTGTGGAAAAGGTGAAAAACCCTTTTCCTTGCTGTTTTGTTTTGGAGCCGCCGAAGTGGAGAAGCTTTTGACCCCATTGACCGGTGCAGGCGGATCAAAAAGGTCAAGATCGGAGTCAACGCAGCGGGCAATTTGCGAGCGGATTTGGCTCAAGCTCCAGTTTGAAACATTCGTCATTCAGAAAATTGTTTCTGTTCCCAGTTTGTTCCTTTTACCTTTCTTGCTTTGACGCTTCCTTTGTCACGTTTCCCCCGAGCTCGGAATAACAACACGACAAAATACCAGCGATCTTGCATTCCTTTGGCATCAGATGTCAGCTGGAATGGACACGAAGAGATGACTTCATCAACCAGATTTTATGCCTTCATCAACCAGATTTTATGCTCTCTTCTTTTTCAAAGTTTCCACTCTCGTGATCATGCAGGTGTGAGTGAGGTGAGTCAGTTTTCGTACCAGTTCTGTTCGTCAGACAGATCTGTGCTCCGGTCTGCACATGTGCTCAGAATGGAAAAACTCTCGATCTGACATTCGTCCTTGGACAATGTTTTTGGGCTCGTTGTCCTGCATACGTTTTGACGACATATACCAGCAACCAAGAGTCTTACTGTTTCATTGGCGAATCAAAACATTGGATTCATCCAACAGGAATGCTTTTGATTCGAATTAATTGATTTGACGGAGGTCCCCAGTGGTCAGTCGCACGTGCAAAGTTGCATTTTGGAATCCTTTTTGCCAATTTCTTCGTGATATTGCATTGTCAGGCACAACCAGTGGACAGAAAAAGAGTTGATTGGTGCATAACCCCGAGCTCTGTCCACATGAACAAGGCAATGGTCTTTCTGTCGTGTCCAAGAATCACACTTACATCATTTCCTTGGTTCTCTGAGTCTTGCAAGCAGTTTGCCAGTTAATCTTGAAAGAGATCAAGACTAAAGTCATCTGGATACCGACTTTGTCTTTTCAATCTCAGCAGGTAGACCCTCTTCCTCCACCTCCTCCTCTTTCCCAGGAGAAACGAAACAAACAAAACTCAGAAACGAGAGCAGTTTCTTAGGCAGGGAAAACTTCTTTCAACTTCTTTGAACTTTGTTTTGGAACTTCAAGAACCCATAACCATTTTGCATCAATAGCAGAATTGTGATTGCGAGTGTCCTGCTCTGTGGGGACTGGAAAACACGACACACCGGAACTACATGGTAATTTGGAGGACAACAAGAACAGAGCTGAATGCCGTGCTCAAGACACTGAGCAGAACTTCCACACATTTCTCCCAGAGAGCTCGGGATACCCACCCGCTGTAAGTAACATGTTCACTTTATTAACTTTACCACAGTGCTCTGTGTGTGAAGAAGCCTGAAAGAAGCTTCGCCATTCAAAGAAACAATTGATCTTCCGAAAGAAGCTTTTAGACTAATAGCTTGTAAGCGAAACGAGAACTCTCTTTGAATTTTTCTCGTATGAATGCTGAGAGCGGAAAGAAGTCACATTGAACAACTCTTCAGTGCACCCTCTTGAAAATTCGTCTGCAGACCTTCACCCAAGGCGATTGATTTGCTCTCTCAGAACGACCCACAAGCAAATCCTTCTCTGCTTTGCTCGTCCATTTGCAGTCTCTTCTCATTTTGTCTGGACGAGCTGGAAGCATTTGTAGAAAATCTGTCCACTGGAACAACATGAAAGACACCTGTGGTGTTTTTGTTTGTTTTTCTGAGGAGCACTCAGACTTGCAATCTACTTTGAGACAAATTTCAGTTTGGACATCCGCGTGTTCCAGAAATGTCCGAAAGCAATCTTGCTGGCAACAAAATGACCAGGAAAAAGTGAGCACCAATTGTACGAAATGTCTCGTCGCATTTGCCTTCCGTGGGCACAAGTTCGCCAGGAAATCCGACGGAACGAAGATTCATGTTCGCCTGACAACGCTTCCGCTGCGGTGAATGAAGACGATCTTGACAAGCCGGACCACAAGTTCCAATCGGAGCGCTCACTGCATCAACAGGAGAATCCCCTGGCTTTACGGATGCGACCACGGATTACCTGGAATCATTGGATTATCCAGGAGAACTATTCCAAGTAACTCGAACATCTTGGGCAGGTGGTTGCGGGAAACTGAAGCAGAAATTCCATTTTCGCACAATGGTGGCTCGAGACGTATACGAAGGGTCTCCTTGTTTGGGACAAAAAAGAATGAGACGGAGATTTCCCTGCTCAATTTTTGGGTTTGTCAAACATTTTCACCACGGCACAAAATCGAAATCTTTGCAGTTTGAATTTGAACAATTCTTCCGTTTTGTGTGTTCCCATCATCGACTCACTGTACAACCACTCTAGAAATCACGACAAGCCTGTCTTTGCATTGGCAAACACTTGTCAATAAGGATGGGATTGCAGAAGTACGAGTACAGTCCTTTGAGGCGCACCAAACTCCAGCTTCACGTAGTAATCGCAGGAAACCCATCTTGTCCATTAACCTTTGACTTGAACATCTGGAAAACACTTAACGAAACCACTTTTACTGGCCTCTTGTGTTTTGCTCACTTTCAAGTTGGCTCGCAGGCCAGCGGTCAAAGAAACGTGGACGTCTTTTCTCTGAAGTTGCGGTGTCTGAGGCTTTGTCCAGAGCGGCTCGGTCGCCAAGCCATGCATGTTTGCACTTTACGTCGTTTGTCAGCGAAACCACAGAACTTTGTGTGGGCGGAAATCTTTGCGCAGGACTTCCCAAGTGGCTTTGGTTCTTTCTCATTGAAATTCCAACTTTGGGTTCAGTGCTATGTGTGAGGTGGGGAGTTCTAATGTATATCCAGGGCGTCCGGGTATGACCCTTGATCCCTCAAAAATGTACCCCAGCACCAATTTTGGACTGAGAAAAGATTTGACACAGCGACACAGAGACACTGCCCAATCTGACGGATTGGCATGTCTTTCAGGCCTGACTGCTCAGACAAGCAAAATATGAAGTGAAATAATGTGTGAACAGTCCATCTTTGTCTGAGTGCACAGTCAGAGGCGATTTTTTAGGTGATTTGAGGTGGGTTGCACGATTTGGGCTGATGAGCCAAATCGGTGCGAGCCAAATCGAAGCACCTATAGGCAGCCTCTTCCAAAAGTATGTCAGCAGCAG
>JAAUXT010061879.1_pt1 | contig 13035 bp, 11 predicted proteins | sample 7278171 | NCBI WGS metagenome assembly JAAUXT01 (sample SAMN14350112, study PRJNA611818) | marine sediment metagenome | isolation source: surface marine sediment (1.8m) | place: French Polynesia: Moorea | collected 2018-08
AGTCAGTGTGTGAGTGAGTGAGTGAGTGAGTCATTCAGTGAATGAATGAGTGAGTGAGTGAGTGAGTCTTTCAGTGAATGAATGAATGAGTGAGTGAGTGAGTGAGTGAGTGAGTGAGTCATTCAGTGAATGAATGAATGAATGAGTGAGTGAGTGAGTGAGTGAGTGAATGAGTGAGTGAGTGAGTGAGTGAGTGAGTCATTCAGTGAATGAATGAGTGAGTGAGTGAGTGAGTGAGTGAGTGAGTGAGTCATTCAGTGAATGAATGAGTGAGCGAGTGAGTGAGTGAGAGAGAGAACACACACACGCACACGCGCGCCTCACCTGTTTGGGGAAGTACTGGTACTTCTCGAAGGAGACCCTGCACACGAGGTCGGCCCACTCTGCGATCTCCGTGTGGTAGCGATGCGCCTCTCCCCCCGCTACAAGCAGCAGCTCCAGGATCGCCACCAGGCTCACCTGTCGCATAGCAACCAGGGTCACATAGCAACCTGATTACATGGCAACCAGGCTCACATAGCAACCAGATCACATGGCCACCAGGCTCACCTGTCGTACAGCAACCAAGGTCACATAGCAACCGAATCACATAGCAACCAGGCTCACGTGGCTCACGAATTTGTGCATGAGGTCCACCTCCTGAAATTCTGCCTCTGTTCAGTCCGCTCAGGCACACCCAACCCCCACCCTTGCTCTGCCCAACCCCACCCAGCCCACTCACAGTCACACCCAGTCAGCACCCAGACCCCACCGAACACCCACCCAGCCTAAACTGCACACTTGCCCCTCCCAACCCTCTCTCTGTCAGACCCAGCCCCCATCCAGTCACACCCAAGCCCCACCTAGCCCCATTCAGCACTCTCATGGTCACACCCAAGCACGCCCCCACCCACCCAGATACTCACAAAATTGTGCACGAGGTCCACCTCCAGGTGGAGGTTCAGTCACACCCAGTCCCCGCCCAAACCCTACCTGACATCCACCCACACCAACCCCCCCCCCCCACAAGCTCCACCTCAGCCCCACCCAGCCCTGTCACAGTCACACCCAGTCCCCGCCCAAACCCTACCTGACATCCGCCCACCCCACCCAAGTACTCACATAGTCACACGCAGTCCCCAGCCGGGCCCCACTTGACGCCCGCCCACCCTGCCCCGCCCCGCCCCGCCCCGCCCCGCCCCGCCCCGCCTCAACCCCAGCCCCAGCCCCAGGGACTCACAAAGTTGTGCACGAGATCCACCTCCAGGTAAAGGTTCAGTGAAGAGTTCATCATCTCCATCTTGGTCGCCTCCAGCCTGTGGACAGAAAAACAAGAATGCTGCACAGGTTAGACACGTGCTTCGTGCCTACAGCTCAACATATACGAGGGAAGTCTCAATGAAAGCGGCTTATGTCCACGTTTTACTAGCTAAACATTGACCCTGTCAGACAGGGCTTTGTCAGGGCATGAAGCACATATCAAGGAAAGCTGATAATTTTTTATTGCTCCTCACAAACTAAATTTGTTGAGTACAGGCTTTAGTACTTTTACTGCAACAGTCAGAGCAGCTAAAAAACCACAATTTCCTCATCTTATTGTTGTTTTACACCATCAGTGCATTCATTTTCTGTTAAATTCATACATGCTTATATCATTGACAGAGAAAAAAGTTAAGTAGAAGATAAAAAGGTAAAGTTTTGAGTAAATTATGAGCCACACCCATTTTTTGTTTTGTCCAAATGAGAGGTAATTTTGGCAGGATCTGTTTCAACTTCACTTGCAGTAGTCTCTGTATAATTTTCAGTTGTCTGCATCACTCAGAAGCCTCTTTTTTGGGACATAAGCCGCTTTCAATGGGACTTCCCTCGTATCTACCTGATTCTCTCCATTTGACTCTGGCGCACCCCAAAGAACGTGGAACTGTTCCAGACTTGGGCCTGGTTGGCTGGCCTCTATCTCAGCTGGTGTAGCGGGTGAGTGAACTTTAATTCCAGCTTGATTCCTGTGTTCAAGTTGAGTTCACCTGTGTGTGACTCAAATTTGGCAGAGAAACAAACGAATTGAGGAGGGGCTGTGTCTGTCTGGCCTGCCGTACATCTGCTGAACAAAACGAAAGACAAGTTCTCTTGTTCTGTATCTCAGACTCTTGCCTGGTCAGCTGACCTTGGTTTCGGCCAATGCGTGATCCTCTGAGTTGGGGGGGGGCTACATTCCAATGCCTGTATTTTTCACATGTTCCAGTTCAGTGCACCCGTCGCTAATTTGGCAGACACACAAATGTTTGGGGGAGGAGGTGGAGCTGGTGGGTCAGGCCTGCCTGACCTTCCTTCAATCTGATGCATAGAAGAAAAGACAAGTTTTCTTGTTTTGTGTCTCCCGTCTGAACCAGTGCCCACCAGACTGCAACCAAATGACAAATATGGTGGTTCAGAACAGCTTCTCAGAGGGAGGTCCAGATGATGGGGGGGGGGGTGGCCACAGCAGATGGACTCACTCCTACCTGACACCCGAACACAAGAGTCAGAGTCACTGAGAGTGTTTGAAACCTAAAGTTGGCTCACTCACTGCTGAGCTGTACTCCCCAGGTGAGGTCACCCTGGTCCAAAAATAGTCAGTTTAACTCAGTTGGAACCAGCTCAGCTCTGCCTCTGACGGTTGTTGTGCAGGAAAAAATACCCGAGAAACAAAATTTCTTCAGATCATTTTTCCTGCCAGTGATGGACTGAATAAAAACTCAAATTCAACTCTTGAATGTGCTTCTTCTCCTAAATTCAAACATTGTGGGAAAATTCTAATGAATGTGAATAAAACAATTGACCCAAGCACTCAGTATCAGGCAATCAGTTTTCATCAGCACAAATAAGTTTGCTGCCAGCCAGTCTCAATGTGTATCTGTCTTTATTTTACAACCTCCACAAAACATTGCCTTAAATGCCTCTTTGATTGTTTCTCCCATTTTCTTGTTGAGCACAAGAAACATAATTGAATTCAAAAGCATTTTCAGAAGAATACCAACCAACATGAGAACAGAAACAAGGAAGTTACTAGTGAAAAGCATTGCAATGGATAATGGCAGAAGAACACCATAAGAGATGTTAGTTATCACCAAATTACCATATAGTCTCTTCACTAACTTCACTCTGTTTGAGACATCAGTCATGGGAGACATTTGCAGGACTGTTTGCATTTGATTCTTGATGCTGGCTATAGAAATGGTTGTGATTGTGTTAAATCCAAGCAAGAATAAAGTGATGGAGCAAATGCTTAGAATATGAGTTGATAGCGAAGGCATAGTGAAAGGAATTGCATAGATAACAGCTTCTAGAATTCTGCTACTCAACTCAAGTTGCTTTCTGAGTTGTGAATATTCTATTGTCACAAAAGAGATCAATAAACTAAACAACAGAGAGCAGAGTACAGATCTTGGCATTGTCCACAATATTCTTCTCTTCATTTTTGTTGAGGTTCTTGTTGCTGTGAGAATGTTGAATGAGTCAAAAAATTTCAAAAACATGTCAAAAAGAAATGTTGCAATGCTGGCAACTCCTAAAATGTAATACAACAAAAATACTTTGACAGCAAGTTGTCTGTTTGTGTGAATAAATATTGTGAAACTCAGCCAAAAAACAGCAATCAGTAAGTCATTTAGAAATTTGATAAAGTTCACATAATTCTCTGGAAAAACCTTTATGTAAAACCCAAAAGGCAGTGTGAGTACACACAAGAGTAAAACAGGAGCAACCAAAACAAAAAGCACCACATTTGACACTGGTGAAATTGCATTAAACTTCAGAGAAGCATACTGACTGTCTTCAAAAACTTTACATTGCTGTGTATTTTTGTTTTTACACTGCAACACATGGTCAACAATTAGTTCCTGCAAGTTTACATTGTTTGGCAATTGAAACACAAGTTGTAGCAAGTTATTTCCAAAAACCACAAAAACTTTCAAGTTGGTCAGGTTGCCAACTATTCCTGGTGAAATATATGTCAACATATTGTTGGAGATGTCCAAGTGCTTCAACATGTTTTCCTTCTCTGACGAAAAGAAAAAATCTCCAATGTGTTCTATTTTCATATCATTCAAACACAAGGTGGAAACATTCAGAAGATTGAAAAATGAGAATGATTCAAGGTGTGCCAGTGGATTATCTCTGATGACTAGATTACTGAGGAACAATGGTCCTTTTATGCATTGTTTGTGAATGACAGAAATAGAATTTTTGGAAAGGTCCAGAGTCTGGAGCTTTTTGAGATAAACAAAATAACTTTCTCCAGCACAAAGATCTGATATATTTGAACTTGAAATATTCAGGTACAATAAATTCGGAAGATTCAAGAAAGTCATAGCATTTAGATTTATCTGGCTTTCATTCAAAAAGAGAAAATTTAATTTATCTTGATACCAAACACTAAAAACAACAATTTTTGAAATATCTGTCTTGGAACAAATGACACTGTGCAGCATGCATGTGCAATTTGCAGGGCAAATTATTTTACCAAAGATACAAGGTATTTCATCATCTCCAATGGGACATTGGGCCACTGTGTCACAAACTATGCTCATGGGAACACAATGCCTTTGACTCTTACATCTAAACGCCCCAAGGCAGGAGAAACAGACATTTTGAGTCTCATCCTCCCCTCTGGGACAGTCCCAGGTCTTATCACAAAGGTTTGAGTATGATACACAATAGGAAGCAGGACATTTGAAATGCGAGTCACAGATAAAATTGGTGCAGTTCTTCAGATGATCAGCATGAGGACAATACAAGGGTGCTCTGTTCAGGGTTGACTTTTCATAGATACACCATTTTGTTGTGAGAATTGTGTGATCAAATTCACTGCCAGGTCTGCAGCCAACAGTTTCTGAAGCACTGTTTGCCAGACTCATTTCTGTCATTTCCCTTTTGTGGTGGTCCACAAAGCAAGTTAATGCCATAATGTTCAAATCTGTTTTGTCACATTTGCAGTTCTTCTCATCTTCTTTGTTAGGGCAATCATTTTGTCCATCACAGATAAATGTTTGGGGAACACAACTACCATCTGCACAAGTAAACAGACCAAACTGACACTTTCTTTTGTTTCCAGGCTGATGTTCACTCTTTTCAACATTTCCAATTTTTATTTCATTCTGCTGTGCTACAGAAAAGGAACAGAGAGACAGATCATGCAGCAAATCAACAATTGCATTCAGGCCACTTTTTTGAAAGCTCACTTTGAACATTACAAACAGTACCTTTGCAAATTGTGTACCGAAATGGAAAAACTTTGTCACAAGGAATTTTGATCCAGTCAGTCCGAACCATGTCTACCATCAGCAGTACAGTGCAGTTGTGAGGGTTGCTGTCCTTCCCTGTCAACAGGTACGAGGTGTGACTTATGTTTGTCACAGCCCAAACACGTGATGCCCGAATTATCAACAGAACAGGTTTGGGTTTTCATTGCTTTTACCCCACTGCAATGTTCAAGCCTTTTACCTGTGTGAGGCTGAACTCTGTTGATGAATTGGGACCAATCCACACTTTCCAAACGATAATCTTCACGCAGGTGATCTATCTGTACTCCTTTCTGGTGATACCACACATTCCAGCTGAAGTGTGTTGGAGCAGTTCTATGGTCCACCCAGAATTCAGTGAATCCACCACCAGCCTGCAAAGTCAACTTCAGTCAACAGAAAAAGGGAAATTGTACTGCAAAAGACAAACACGGAGCATGTTGCTTGTCAGCACTGCAGGACATCATCAAAAATGATCTTTCATCATGATTTTAACCTCACTGCCTTCATGGCTTTTGCGTTTTTTGTTGAAGGCTGATTGCAAAGCTTTTGCTTGTCTGATCTCAATTGAAAACCATGTGAGCAAAAGGCACAATCCTCCTAACAGAACCAGACTATCCACCAAAATTTGAAAAACTTCAAGAAAGGTCTGAGAAATGCCAATCCATGGCATGAATTTGTTTTGGATGGAGGGCGAAACAGCAACACATCTATTTACCAGCTCAACTGATACCAAGCCCAGAAAAATAGCTGGATTTATTTCCAATGTAGGTTGGATCAAAGTGGTCTCTGTGTTGATGTTGACAAGCACTGACACAACAAATTTCTCTTCCTCAGGATCTGCTATTGTGAGTAAAGTTGAATTCTGCTTCTCACAGGACTTGGAGGCTCCAGTCCAAGTTCTTGGATCCCAAGACCCCACATAAGATTTCCAATAAAAGTGATCACCAAATGAGAGTGATCTTCTGTGATGAGAGTGAAACAGGTATGTGTCAGTATCTTGCACTTTTATTTGAAGTGAACATTTGTTCTTCTTGCCTCTCTTGTCTTGTCCATCTGAATCCACAGTGGGATGAATTGTAACAACATGAGGAAAAGCTTTAATTGTCTTGTTTGTTAATATTGTCAGACCAGGCCCAGCATAGATAAATTTAACTGAACCAGGAGACACAGTAAATTTTGACACCAATGTTAATTGGGTCTCATAACCACATTTTGAAGAAACTTCAGGTGTACATTCATCAACAAGGTAAACTAACCAACGTCTTATGTCCCAGGAAATGATTTTCAATGTCACAGCAACACCTGGACAAATTTCTGGGGTCACTTCAAATTCCACTCTTTTTGTTGGAATCAGCAGCAGTTTTGGCATCTCCAAATATGTTGAAAGTAATGCTTTCAGTATCTGTTGTATTTCATCAGTCATAATCAGCAACTTGTTCAAGTCAAAATGGTGTCCAGAAACACTTTCAACTGTATTGTCTTGTTGGAGAATTGCAGTGAAAACAGAAGGCAGGTATGTAAACACACCTGAAACAGCATATGTGATGTGAAGTTTGCCTCCACTGATCATTGTAACTCTTTCTGGAATCAGTGTGTCAGATGTTTCATCTTCAGAGAAAACTGTGACATGAGCCTTGTGTCCCAAGTTTGTTGATATTGGGTGTGCCAACACAGTGACTTTGTAAAGTTTTGGGCTCTTTTTGGCAGAAATTACCAATGAGTAAGCACAATAAACTCTCCGAAATGTGTACCTGTCAATATCTTCATAGAATAAATTGGTAACTGGGTTTGCAACTGACAAAACATTAAGAGAAACACAGTTGCCTTCCTGCACTTCTAACACACCAGAGAAATGATTTTCGTCAATCCGAAGCTGATTGATTTCTGGAAAATACTCTGTGCATAGGCTTTTATACTTTCTTAGGTACAGATTGCAATCGATAAACAATTGTTTCTGAGTCATTTGCCTTATTGTCTTACTTACAACATGAGAATAACCTTCAGTTTTGTGCTTCCCTTCAACCTGTCTGCAAGGATCTATTGTTATTGTGTAGCATTCATTCAGTGTTATGTGAAGAGAAACTTTTATCTGCATATATGGTTTGAAGATGACAAGGACCAGTTTCAAACAACCACTTGTTGTTGTGAGCCACAGCAGTGTTTGTTTGGGTTTGTTGGCATTTGTGTAAAGATTTCCAGTCACAACAAACGCTCCCTGTCTGTCTGGATAAATTCCATAAATTGCAAGCCCTGAAAGTCAAAAATTGATAAACACAACCAAATGTGTACATATCACAAAACAGGACTAATCTTACCCCCAGAATCCTTTGCATGTGATGAGAAAAGGCCAGAATAAGTCAAAGCATCAATTGTAATGTTAAAAGTTCTCTGGTCTCTGTTGTCCAACAAAAATCCCTTTGTTGTAAGATGAGTATTCTGTGCAATTTGGTCATGTTCCTCTGGCCAGGTGATGACTTGTTCTTTCAGTGTGTTACTGCATTGTTTGTGCAGACTGTTGCTGTGTGAAAATACTTTGGAAAATTTTATCTGATGATTTCTGGTGGAGAACTGGAAAAACAGGCTCAAGAACACCTCACAATTTGTTGATCTACAGATAAAGCTGAAGGTGAGAATGAATGCTGTTGATGTGAACCTGTTGTCCATGGAACCTAAATCACCAGACAAATCTCCAATGCCATCATAAACCATAAAAATATTTTCCTCAATGCTGGAAATCAGAAAAAAGACTTTTGAAGAACCTATAAAATGTAATGTCAGGTCTGATAACACAAAATTTGGAAACTATCAAGCAGTTCAAGAGAAGAGAGAAAAGGTTACCCAGAAAGATTGGACACAAAAAGCTGAATTTTTTCATCATATTGGGCTTGCACTTTCCACATGAGAAAACTCAGTTTTGCTTTTGTGAATAGAATGTGCTGTGGTGAAGTTAAGTATTTAACCTCCAAGTTTTGCTGCAAAGAGAAGTATTTCAGAACATCCAGTGTCATTTTGCAAAAACACAAAGATCAAATAAAAACTTCAAAGGCAGTTGTCTGATTGTTCGTTTCAAACTAAACCTGGTTTTGCAGTTCAGAAAGAGCCATGACAGTTTCATCATCTGAAATTGTCTCCAGTTCTGCATCTATCAACTGATAGTGAAGGAACAAAACAGAATGGATCATATCTGTTGACTGAAAGTTGTTTGACTTGGAGATGTCAACAAAAATATCAACAATGTGGTTGTTCCAGAATATTGAAAAGGGAGGAAAGTTACTGATAAATTCTATTCTCTGAACAATGACCCAATTGTAATTTATTGGCTTCTCAATGATGGACTCTTTGTGGAGCAAGGTCAACAAAATCTGGCAAGCAACTGGAACTAACTCTTTGTTGAAAAATGTCAGATTAACAGGAAAAGACTTTGAGCAACTGATGCTGATATGTACTTGAGTATCATGCCCTGCTGGTGTCAAGAAATTAATCTTGCCTGAAATGCAGATGATACCCATCTCAGAAACCATTGCTGTTGCAGTGACCTTTGGTTTGACCCCAAAACACAGGTGAGAACAAAAATTTCCTACCAAAACCTCCAGAAAAGCCACTTGAGTGTGCCACAAAAGAAGATGTATTCTTCCCAATTTCAAACTCAGTATGATTGACAGACTTTTCATGTAATTTCGCTGCAGCATTTTTCAATATTTTCATGAAAACACTGAAACATTTTCCTGGTTTGTGCAGGTAAATTTTCAAAAAACTGGACAACACATCATTTAGCCTTTTTTTAGATTTTCTGAAAAGATTTGCTTTGACATCAGGTGAAAAGATTGGGGAGCTGTAGGGTTTTGTTGTGTTGGAGTGAAAGACATTTATGAAGTCATACATTCTGTGTTCCAATGAGCATATCTTCTGATTCAATCTGGAAAGTTTCATTCTGTTCCTTGTTGAAAATTTCTTTTCTGAAAAGCAACATCACAAACACTGGTTAACAATTTGCTTATTTGCCTTCTCAAGAAACAATTGTGCTTGAATTGTCTCTTTTTGTGTTTTACTGACCAAAATGCAGTTCTGAAACAAAATTGCTTGCAGAGCAGCCATCAGATTTTGGAATAACAGCCACTGCAGATATTACCAATGCCACAAACATAACTCAGCCTTCCCGAATGAAGCTTGTAAACAACTGTGACTATGATGCGTAATGATAACAAACTGTTTTATTTGATTGTCTGGTATTTCTAGGTACACTTCGTGCCACCTGAAAGAAAAATGTCCAAATTTTCTGGCATGTTTGTTTGACCCTTTACAAATTGGAAAAGATGAGCTTCCAAAATTGTGAGATTTGGATTGTCAAAAAAGCATAAAATTTCCATAATTTGAATCTCTGGTGGCAATTTGCAATTTGAACATGATGTGTGAAATTTCTATCATCCCCAAATTTGTCCTTGTCATGAAACTTCCAAAAGCATCAATCTAGTGCAGTTTCTCTTGTCACGGTCAGCCCAAGGCTTTTTGTGAAACTGGGCACCAACTCCTGTCCAACTCAGAACTGTTGTGTGGGTATTCTGCCCTGTATACATGGACATACCCATAGGTACCAGGTGGTCACCAGAACTTATCCCCAAACCTCTTCATGATCATACCATGCTCCCACAATAGCACAAACAAGCAAACAAGTCATGGAGAATCTTCAATCTGCCAGTCTGTTTGTTTACCAGCTACATCAACAGTAATGTTCAATGTTCAACAACTGACAACCCCAAGCTGCTCACAGGCCAGCTTCATATACCCAAACAACTTTTCAGTCCTTGTACAGCAATTTTCAAGAAAAAAGGAATAAAAAAGCACTTTCTGAAGAAAGAAAGCACTTTCTGAAGAAAAAAACACTTTTTCTGGGGCTTTCTATCATATATATTCTGGTTTGGAATCAAATCTTGTTTCAGTGACTGTTCTCTGATTGTGGCCAATATGTAATATATTTCTGCATACATTTCACAATTTAAAAATCCTCACTGAACTCACCAGTTCCCACTGCTGTTGCCTGTCTTCTGGTGTCTGCCAGTTCACCAGCAGTCAAAAATGCCTTAACTTTTTTGGCCAAGCCAAACCTGACTTTAACTTTTCCATGACATAGTGAAACTGAGGGGGAGGGGTTCACTACATCATGGAAAATTTTGGCCACCTTCTGAAGGCAGCCAAAATTTTCCTTTATGTAGTGACCCTCACTACATCATGGAGAATTTCAGCAGTGGGGGGTCACACAGATTTATTTCTGAGGGTGGCCCAAATTTTCTATGACATAGTGACCCCCCATTTTGAGGTGTGTACAGACAGACAGACAGACAGACAGACAGACAGACAGACAGACAGACAGACAGGCACACAAGCCAAATACTGGCAACTTCAGCCTGCTCATGCAACTAAAGGTAGCACAAAAAAGCACTTTTTGAAATATCATAAAATAATTCTGCAAAAATTCAAAGAAATACATTTGTATCAATTTTATTTTAGGTATTTCTTCTGTAGTATTTTTCCTTTACTCTTTTTGAGTACAGTTGTACAAAAGACTTGAGAGGTGGATAACTTATATTTTGTGAATTATTATCTTGAGGAAAGCTCTAAGGTATTTCTTTCAAATACTTAAAGTGTACAAAAATTATCATTTTTATCAATATTTCCCAAAAATCAGTAAAAAAAGCACCAAAAGCACAAAAACGCAGCTGGTCAAAAAAAGCACAAAAAAGCACATGTGCTTTTTTAAAAACACTTTGTATGAGCACTGAACTTTTGGGTATACTCACAGGTGAAGCTGTACTACAGCTCCAAGCAGGGTTGGCAGGAAGATTCAATTATGAGTGAAAACATGCAGTTTCACACGTAACATCCCCCTTGTTTAGAGAACAAGACACAAGTCCAGAAAGAGTTGTGAAATAAAGAAAAGTCGATCTCATAACCACTGTACAATCATTGATCCTGTCATGAGCTGACATAACAGTTGATCAGAGTCATTGATACAATGAGTCTGCTTGCCTGTTCCTGAAACAAAACATTCAAAAACCTGAATTACAGTGCAATTGTTCAACACCCATGTCTTTACAGGTGTTTTACAAACTCAAATCAAGGATTTGGCAATTTTTGCAAGACATCCATCAACCAGAAGTTGCCATCTTTTATGAGCTTGATGGGTTTTGCAAATTTCCAAAAGTTTACAAAATTTAATTTCACTTGGACAAACAGCAACAAAAGTTGTCCAAAGTTTCCAAACACACCTAGTCTTGCTTCAAAGGCCCACAAAGCATGTCTATTGCAAAGTACACCACTTTGTCTGAATGTGAATTTCCCATTCTGTCTACAATCATCACAGTTTGTTGTGAGATCACACTTCCTATCATTCTGTTGGTAGAACCTCCATGTTGTCTGTGTTTTCTGCCCTGTACCTATGGACATACCCATAGGTACCTGGCGGTCACCACAACTTAACCCAAACCTCTTCACGATGCTACTGTGCTCCCACACTAGCACAAACAGGCTAACAAGTCATGGAGAATCTTCAATGTGCTGGTCTGTTCATTTGCCAGCTCTGTCAACAGTAATGTTCAACAATTGACAACCTCAAGCTATCCATGTGCCAGCTTCGCAGACCCAAACTACATTTGGGTAGCTTGCAGGTGAAGCTGTACCACAGCTCCAAGCAGGGTTGGCAGGAAGGTTCAATTATGAGTGAAAACATGCGGTTTCACACACAACATAACAGAGCTTATTCTTTCACCTTGCTTTTTTCTGGACACAAGATGGTGGTACCCACTGACCTTTCAAGCCCCTTCAAAAAGAGATAATGTTGACAATTCAAGAGACCCAAAGGCAGAAAGGAAAGCAGCAGCTGAGGTGACATGATCTGACTCACTGCAGCCAGGAGCTGGGAGAAATTCTGTGGTCCCCAATGATCTCCATATTTTGCAGCTTTCTTAGGGTGTGGCTTTTGTAGAATGTCAGACAAATATTTGGATACCCCTTTGGAGGTGGACAGGACAAGAACACCGTGGCATCCACTGTGGGATCTACGGACATGTGCACTGACAGTTTGGCTTCAAAAGTTGAATGGGAAAACCCGACCAAAACTGCAAATGTGACCTTTATATCACTGCACTTCGTCACTTTGACATACCACTGTCTGGGTTAGGTTGGCAGGACACTTTCTTCTTGTTGTCGTTTTTTCCTGAAAACTACGTCGTTTTCAAAACTGTCTAAACAAAACTGATTTCTGGGATGTGTCCAGTGGGAGGCAAGGCCTCTCTTGAAAAAATACCAAAACAATCAAAGAAATTGTCCACAGCTTTCTTCACGTCGCTGGGGCGGTTTCCTTCTCCAACAGAAAAAGAACTAGAGCCAAGTGTCCTCTTCTGACTACTGACAACCTCATGTGATCAGGAGACCTCTACCAGTTTGGTGCGCAACCACAGATCTGTGGGGACATTCCCAAGCTTTCTGGCGCATTTCAGGGGTCTGCACCTGAAGAGACATCGACTGTGAGTGTGTTGCTGCAACTGCTGGACTCAAAGAGGTACAGTGGGGGCAGGGAAGTACACTGGATGTACACAGGGATGTACACAGGGAGGTACACTGGGAGTTACACAGGAAGGTAGACAGAGAGGTACATAGGGAAGTACACGGGGAGGTACACAGGGAGGTACACAGAGAGGTACACAGGGAGGTACACTGGGAGGTACACAGAGGTACACAGGGAGGTACACAGGGAGGTACACAGAGAGGTACACAGGGA
>JAAUXT010065749.1_pt1 | contig 13035 bp, 13 predicted proteins | sample 7278171 | NCBI WGS metagenome assembly JAAUXT01 (sample SAMN14350112, study PRJNA611818) | marine sediment metagenome | isolation source: surface marine sediment (1.8m) | place: French Polynesia: Moorea | collected 2018-08
CATCATCCATCATCCGACATTCGGTATTTCCTTTGTCGGTGGCTCGATGCGAGACCGCCTCTCACTGCATTCGTTAACGACAGGCAAGCGACTCACCCAAACCGCCAAGCCCGGCGAATGCCGGTTCCTTTCATTCAATGCCTGGCGTTGGCGCTTGCTCCCCGGCATGAATGCCGGGGTCTCTGCGCTAGCGTAGTTACGGCGATTATTTGGAATTTAGCTTGATGAATAAAGAACAGGCGCCAGGGATGACGATTATTGTTAAGACCGTGACCCGCCTTACGGCATGGCTGATCCTGCTTTATGGGATCCATATTATCCTCCATGGCCATATCTCTCCAGGCGGAGGTTTTGCCGGTGGGGTGATCATCGCCTTGTCCTTTATCCACGTGATGCTGGCCTATGGCAAAGAAATGGTCTTCAAGCGATTGTCGCAAGGGTGGGTCGAGCTATCAGAAAGCACGGGAGCCTTGTTATTTCTCATTATTGCCTTGTTAGGATTCACTGCAGGCTATTTTTTCAGGAATTTTTTTCCCACCGGGGAACCCTTTCATTTATTCAGTGCCGGAACAATCCCGCTGTCTAATATCGCCATTGCTCTTAAGGTCTGGGCCGGTTTATTTGCCATATTCGTGGCGTTGGTTGTGTTGCGAATCGATAGCGAAGAAGAATAATGGAAAAGATCAATACCTGAAGCCAGTGGAACGAGAGGCAAGAGGGATCGAATCATGATGATTTATCTTTTATGTCTAGTTTTATTTTGCGTGGGCATTTATGGGGTATTAAGGAAACGCAATCTCATCAAAATGATTGTGGGGCTCATTATTGCTGAATATGCAGTCAATCTTTTCTTTATCCTGGTGGCCTATCGTCGAAATGGCCGGGCCCCCATATTATCTCCCGACGTTTCCATCACTCAGATGGTGGATCCGTTGCCGCAAGCCTTGGTTCTGACGGCGATCGTTATCGGCCTGGCCACCACCGCCTTATTGATCGCGTTGGCGATGCTCTTATACCGCAAATACGGTACTTTTGATATCGCCAAGATAAGAGAGTTGCGAGGATGAACGATGTCGCCGCTCTAATCCCCTTCTTCGTGGTGGTCCCGCTGGGCGGGGCATTTGTGAACGCTCTGCTGGGGAGCCGGATCCCATGGCTGCCTGATCTCTTGGGGAGCTTGAGCGGCCTAATCCTGTTTGGATTATCCCTGATAGCCGTGCATCTGGTAAGTATCCATTCGACATTGGTCTATGCCGTCGGGGGATGGAAACCGCCCATCGGGATTGCCATGGTTTTGGACGGCCTGACATCCTTTATGCTGGTGACGGTAAATATGGTGGCCTTCGTCATTGTGATTTATGCCCGGGATTATATGGAACGGTACACCTCCAAGACGATGTTTTACACATTACTGCTATTGATGTTAGCGGGCATGAACGGGGTTGTGGTGGCAGGCGACCTTTTCAACCTCTTCGTCTTTCTTGAGATCGCCGCCGTGGCGAGCTATGCATTGGTGGCCTTTGGAACTGAACGTCACGAGTTGGAGGCGGCCTTTAAATATGCCGTGATGGGTACCATGGGATCGCTGTTCATCCTGTTGGGAATCGTCTTGTTGTATGGTTTGACTTCGACGTTAAACATGGCGGATATGAGTCTTATGCTGGCTGAGCAAAAAGACCATAACCTCATCCTCATGATTAGTGTCCTATTCCTCATGGGTTTTGGGCTCAAGGCAGCCTTAGTCCCCTTTCACGCATGGCTGCCGGACGCCCATCCCTCGGCACCCGCACCGATCTCGGCCATGTTATCCGGGGTTTTGATCAAATCCCTGGGAATCTATGCGTTAAGCCGTATTTTTTATAACGTCATAGGTTTGACTCCCATGTTGTCGTCCATCCTGATGTTCTTGGGGGCTCTTTCGATGGTGGTCGGCGTGCTGTTAGCGATAGGGCAATGGGATCTGAAACGTCTTTTGGCCTATCACTCCATAAGCCAAATCGGCTATGTGGTATTGGGAATCGGGTTGGGCACCCCCTTAGGGATTTTAGGCGGGATGTTTCATCTGTTTAATCACTCCGTGTTCAAGGCCCTTCTCTTTCTGAATTCCGGGGCCGTGGAATATGCCACTGGCACTCGTGATCTGAAGGCGATGGGTGGTTTGGCAAAAAAAATGCCGGTTACCGGTACCACGGGATTTGTGGCCTCGATGTCAATCGCCGGAATCCCGCCATTTAATGGGTTTTGGAGTAAGCTCATTATTATTATGGCCGCGGTGGAAGCAGGCCATCTGGGGTACGCTCTTTGCGCAGTGATCGCCAGTATCTTGACCCTGGCCTCGTTTACGAAGGTCATGAAATACGCCTTTTTTGGTGAACCGCGCCCATGTTGGCAAGGTGTCAGGGAGGTGCCCGGGTTCATGCAGGGTTCCATGATGGCGCTGGCGCTGATCTGTGTTTTGAGCGGAGTGCTGCTGATGCCCGGCCTTAGGGAAGCCTTTCTGGATGCGGCCACGGCGATTTTTATCGACGGTACCCATTATGCCGAGGTGATAGTGAAGGATATTTAACCATGAGTCAGAAGAGTATCCTTTTTTTGGCCGCATTTGTTATCTGGTGTCTACTGAACTGGGTCCCCGATGGACAGCACCTGTTGGTGGGGATCTTGGTAGCATCGATTGTGGCCTTTATGATGGGGGACCTTTTTATTCAACGGCCTCACCTCATGCTGCATCCCCGGCGTTATATCGTTTTTCTGTTGCACTATGTGCCGGTATTTTTGTGGGAAGTGCTAAAAGCAAATATCGACGTGGCCTATCGGGTAGCCCATCCAAGCTTGCCCATAAAACCAGGGATTGTGAAGGTTAAGACTTACTTACGATCCGATATCGCCCTGACCTTTCTAGCGAACTCTATCACCCTTACTCCCGGGACCATGAGTGTCGATATCGATAGGGATAACGCGGTTTTATATGTGCACTGGGTCGATGTACGTTCGCGTGATATCGAGGCGGCCACTCAACTCATCGCCGAGCGCTTTGAAAAGATCCTGCGCAAGATATTCGAAGAGGAGGTAAGGGGTGCAAAGAACTAGATGGATGATAGGGAGTGTGCTCTTGATCGGCTTGATAATTGCCATCATTATTCGCCCATTTCCATTTCTGTTCTTTCCTGATCTACCATACCTGCCTTTATTGGGACGTGCGCTATATATCCTCATCTTGGCCTCTGGCATGTGTCTGTATCGAATTTATCGAGGACCTACCGCTGCAGACCGAATTGTTGCCGTTGATATTTTTGGAATCCTGATTGTCGGATTCTGTGCCATCTTAACCATATCAACAGGTCGGTCTTGGTATATGGATATTGGTATCGCCTGGGCCTTGCAGAGCTTTATCAGCACCCTGGCGCTGGCAAAATATCTCGAGGGAAAAGGTTTTGAAGAATGAGCGTATTTCAGATTAGTAAGGCAGAAACCAATGAGCCATATTTTGGGATTAACATTTATAATCGTAGGATTAATTTTTGATCTATTCGGTTGTCTGGGCCTTGTTCGACTTCCTGATGTGTACAACCGTCTTCAGGCAGCCACCAAGTGCGTGACCTTGGGCACCTGCAGTATCCTATTCGGGACCTTTCTGATCGTTGGGTTTAACGCAGCTGGTATAAAGGCGTTATTGGCTATCGTGTTTCTGATGCTCACTGCCCCCGTGGCGGCACACGCCATCGCTCGAGGGGCGCATCGATCCGGGGTTACTCTATGGTCCGGTAGCGTGGTTGACCAATACGCCAAAGATCGAGAGGGAGAAATATCTTAACTCTGAGAGAGCCTGAGAAACTTCACACTTGAAAAGAAAGGGACAGAGATGCGATTACCAAAGATCAGAGAACTCAGTGAGGCGGTCAAAGCCCTGATCAACGGGCCGTATACGGCAAAATTCCCCGGACAGCCACATGTCCCCTATCCAAACTTTCGTGGCTTACCGAAGTTTCATGAAGAGCGCTGTGTGGGGTGTCTGGCCTGCGAGCAAGTCTGTCCAGCCGAGGCCATCGCTCATCAGGATATCATCGAGGAGACGACCGAGGGACGAAAAAAGGCGAAACGGATTCTGATTCACTACACCGATACCTGTATATTTTGTGGTCAATGCGAGGCCGCTTGCATTGCTGATCATGAGGGGATCAAGTCCTCAAAGGAGTGGGATCTGGCTTTTTTTGATCGGGCCCAGGCCTATGAAACCATTGAGAAGGAACTCGAACTGTGTGAGCTTTGCGGAACGCCGATCGGCTGTAAAGATCATTTGACCTGGATATGTGAACGGATCGGGGAGTTGAGCTATGCAAGCCCGACTTTATATCTCTCCCACCATAAACAACTGGGTCTCATGGATGAAAGTATGCTGGCGTCCATGAACGACCGAGGGCGCGCTGACCGCTTTAAAATTCTGTGCGCCCGTTGCCGCAGGGAGACGACTTTGACAACCCAGGAGGAAGCCAAGGAGGAATAAAGGGATTTCAGCTCAGCGAAATGGCGCAGGAAAAATGGGACAATCCACAACCGATAGTCTCTTCTGTTCAATTCTGCGAGGAAAGGTCGTTATCGTCGGCATAGGGAACCCCCTGCGAGGAGACGACGGGTTTGGTCCGGCGTTGACTGAGCGATTACAAGGAAAAGCCCGTTTGATTTGCATCAATGCAGGGATTGCCCCGGAGAATTATCTAGGTCGTATTATCAAAGAAGAGCCAGATACAATACTGCTCGTGGATATCGCCCATCTGGAATTAGAACCGGGACAATACCGGATTCTACAACCTGTAGATATCTCACAATGTGGTTTAACGACGCATGATATGTCCAGTCAAATGTTGATCGAATTCCTCAAGGACCAGACCCGGGCCGATATCTTCATGTTGGCGGTTCAACCGCAAAATGTGTCGCTTGGGGAGGTTATGTCAGAGCGTTTAGCCAAGACACTCAATGAGATTGAGATGTTGATCCAGCGATCATGTTCTCCGTAAGGCGATTTCTGGTAGGGTAGTGATCCTATAGGCCACCTAGCTCGAAAGCCCCCGGGTCAGAGATGAGCGGACCCTCGCATCAGAGGAGGAACGTCAAGACTGGAGTATTTTTCTCGTGCCCCTGGAGGTCGACGGCACAGTCGCAGCCCCGGATCTCGCTTGGATCCATAAGCTGAAGGAATGCTGCCAGGTCGTGGATTTCCACGGCTGGCGGGACCCTGATACTTACCGACGAATTCTGTCTGATCTGCTTCGAACTCTGCGGATGACCTGAGGCTTGCGGTCTCAATCCGAGTTGTTATGGTAGGCTGAAGCTAATCTTCCTTGGGTGTCGCTTGATGACGCTATGCACGCGTACGCACTTACAGTCTGGCTGCGCGCCCAACCCCGGTTATAATTAAGCCAACAACACCGGAGTTGACCAAAGGCCTTTTCCAAGCTGAAAAATATGGACGAACCCTATGGAACCTGAACCTCCGGTCGGTGACATCACCCGCTGCCTGATCGATATCGGCAAAGGCAATCGCCAGGCGATAGGCCAGCTGGCACCGTTGGTGTACGATCAGCTGCGCGGCCTTGCCAGAGCCTATTTCCGGCGAGAGGCGCCGGGCCATACCCTACAACCCACGGCGCTGGTCAACGAGGCGTACTTGAAGCTGGTCGATCAGGATCGAGTCCCCTTGCAGGGCCGCTCCCACTTCTTCGCGCTCAGTGCCCGGGCGATGCGCCGCATTCTGGTGGACCACGCCCGCGCCAAGCAGCGGAGCAAACGCGGCGGTGGCCAGACCCGAATCACCCTGGATGAGGCCGTGGCGCTGTCACCGCAAAACGACGAGGACGTGCTGGTGCTGGACGAGGCGTTGAGCAAGCTGGCAGCGGTCTATCCCCGCCAGGCCCAGGTGGTGGAGCTGCGCTTTTTCGGTGGCTTGCAGCTCGAGGAGATCGCCCAGGTACTGGGCGTATCGCGACGCACGGTGGCCGGAGACTGGCGGCTGGCGAAGGCCTGGCTGCGACGGGCGCTGACGGAAGGTGAAGAAAACGCGTGACGCCTGAGCAGCGCAAACGGGTCCAGGAGCTCTTTCTGACGGCGTGCGAGCTCGAGCCCGATCAACGCACGGGCTTTCTCGACCGTGCCTGCGGCGGTGACGAGACAGTTCACCGGGAGATCGAGTCGCTGCTGCGTCACGACACCCCCGAGACGCTGCTCCAGAGCGCCCGTACCGAGGCAGTGGACTCCGCGAGCGCTGTACCAGCCCGCCGCTTCCTCATCCCCGGGCGAGCCGCCACGGCGCCCCGAGCGGTGAGCCTGATGAGCTTGTTGAGACATCGGAAACGCCGCTGGGCCGCAATCCTGGCGGCGGCGGTGTTGCTAGCACTGTTAGGCTATGGTGTCCACAGCAATATCGACAAGATCTTGCGTGGGCGAGTGGGTGCCAGTTTGGAAATGGTCCTCAATAGTCAAGTCCTGAATCTGCGGCTCTGGATCATGGAGCACTTTCATCAGGCCCGGAACAAGGCTAAGGATTCTCAGATACGCTCGCTTGCCGAACAACTGGTGGAGCTGGCGCGATCCGCTCCGCACGCCGGCAAGGCACTGCGCCGGGCTCCCGCCCAGACAGCGTTCAACCGCTTGAGCAGGCTGGAAGCGCATCCGCATATACAAGGCCTGGTGATAATGGATCGAACGGGCATGGTCATTGGCTGCTCCTGGGACGAGCGCCTGATCGGCATGAAGAGCAAAGCGTTTGCTTTCCGTTTCCTGGTAGAGGTTCTCAAGGGTAGTCGCGCGGTCTTTGTCCCCCCGGCACGCTTCTTGGATTTCTTTGAAGTAACGCCTGAATCCCAAGAACTGGCCCGCAGTCCACCCGCGGTCGGCTTTGCGGTACCCCTGCTAAACCGTCAAGGCGAGGCCATCGCGGCCTTGATTAGCGTTTTTCCCGCCGAAAAGCACTTTACCGAATTTCTCAATGTGGCGCGTTTCGGCACAACAGGCGAGACCTATGCCTTCAGCCCCGAGGGGATGATGCTCTCAGAGAGTCGTTTCAGAGACGAGCTCAAACGCGTCGGGCTGATACCGAACGAGCCGGATGCCCAGGAGATACTCAGCGTGCGACTGGTGAACCCCGGTGCGGATCTCCGGATGAACCCCACGCACGTGGACACCCGGGCGCAGGGCCCCCTGACTCAGCTGGTACGCATCGCCCTGGCCGAGCGCGAGCAATCGGAGCTCGCCGAGCCCCGGGGGGTCATCCTGGACCCCTACCGCAATTACCTGGGCGCCGAGGTGATCGGGGCCTGGCGGTGGCTGCCCGAGTACGATTTCGGCATCGCCACCGAGTTGGACGCGGCCGAGGCTTACGTGTACCTCGATCAGATACAAGTGCTATTCGCGGGGCTGTTCGCGCTGCTAGCATTGTTTGCCGCCCTGACGTTGTACTCCTCGCTGTCAGTGCAGCGGCTGCAGCAGCGCGTGCGGGAAGCGGAACAATTCGGCCAGTACACCCTGGTGCGCAAACTCGGCGAAGGCGGCGTGGGCAAAGTCTACCTGGCACGCCATGCGCTGCTCAAGCGCCCCACGGCCGTCAAGGTGCTGGACCCCCAGCAGATCAACGCACAAACCCTGGCCCGCTTCGAGCGCGAGGTGCAGTTGGTGGCTGAGCTCAGCCATCCCAATACCATCAGAATCTACGACTTCGGGCGCACCCCGGAGGGAGTTTTCTATTACGCCATGGAGTACCTGGACGGCATGACGCTGGCGGATCTGATCAAGACCGAGGGTCCGCTGCCGGCGGGAAGGGTGATTCACATCATCAAACAGGTCTGCGAATCACTGCAGGAAGCTCACGAGGCGGGGTTGATCCACCGCGACATCAAGCCGCTCAATCTCATGCTGCTGTGCCGGCGGGGAATTCGCTACGATGTGGTGAAAGTCCTCGACTTCGGGCTGGTCAAGCAGCTCGACAATCCCGATACCCGGGAACTCACGGGGCCGGCGCAGCTCTTCGGCACGCCGATGTACCTGGCCCCGGAGCGCATCCGCGATCCGCAGCTGGCCGATCCCCGGGTGGACATCTATGCCCTGGGGGCCGTCATGTTCTGCTTGCTGACTGCACAGGAAGTGTTCGAGGCAGACGGGAATCTGGATGTGCTGTACCGGACCATGAACGAGCCGCCACGGCGGCCGTCGCAGGTGGTGAAAACGCCGATCCCGGGAACGCTCGATCGGCTCGTTGTCGACTGCCTTGCCAAGGATCCCGAGAACCGCCCCGCCGGTATGGTCGCGGTTCTCCAAACCCTGGATAGCGTGGATGCACCACCCTGGCGTCAGGCGGATGCCAAGGCCTGGTGGTTACGGCGCCCTGCGCATCCGGCAAGGCATCCGACAAGGAATGTCCCGGCTGGCCAGGACAGTTGCCGGTGATCGACTCTATCGACTGGACATTCCGACGAGTCTACGGGTTCGCAGCCACGATTTCGAACCCACGGCGACAAATGAGTCTATTCTCCGCATTATAGAGCCGAAACTCATGCCGGCCTGCCCTGTTAGCCCCTCTCCAAGTCCACAGATGATAGCCCATACGGACACCCCGAAGCGGGACCTGAGCCACCCTCTTGGCGTTCCAGACGGGCACTTCGGTGTTTCCTTGCTTGACCGTGAGTTTCACCAATTCCCTTCGCGGTGAATTGACCCATATATGGATGTAAACGCGATCCTTTCTCTGGGTGAAGGTCTCGTTCAGCACCAGATCGCTCCGTCCCCTGGAGGTGATAAAGTTCTCCTGGGTGGTAACGGCCGCGGAGTTTTCGAGCAAAGCCCTCAGTTCCGCCAGGCGCAAATCCCGATGGTGCGCTTCGGGGCCCAGTGTGCGTTGCGGCTGAAATGCCGTCCATTGGTCGAATGACTCGCAAACACTGAAATTCGGGTCATTGTCCTTGCGCTTGAGCTCAGCGAAGCGCTCCGCCGTCCGCTCGAGTTCGCGGATCTTGTTCTCGATTTCCCGGGCCTCCTCGGCACTGAGCTCGCTACCGCTCGAGCGTAAGAATTCCCGGTACTGCTCGACCAACGTGGCGTAAGTGATCTCAGGTTCGGTCTCGCGAAACTCCAGGGCCGCCAGATCGAGCGCCGCTTGTGTCCTCAGCTCAGCCTTTTCCTCGGTCAACGGGCTCTCCACTGGTTCAACCGATCGCTGCGTTTCGGGTGGCATGGTACCGGTGCCGTCCAATTGCGCCACTAGGATTTCGGACTGACGCTGACTCTCGGCCAGTATCGGTTCCACCTCGATGGCTTGTGCTTGCTGTTGGGTAACCCTTTTCTTGGCCTCGAAGACCGCCTTGCGGGCCGTTTCGAACTCTCCTTTGGCTTCCGCGAGCGCCGCTTCAGCCTCCGCCACGTGGCGCTTTGCCTGTTCCTGGTACTCCTGATCTTGTGCCTGGGCTGTCTGTGCTCTGAGTTCGGCCGCCTGCACTTTAGCTTCAGCCAACCGCTTTTGGGCCGCATCCACTCTTGGTTGAATCTCGGCCAGCTTGGTCTCAGCCTCCGCCACCCGTAGCCTGGCTTGCTTCTCGCCAGCCTCCAACCTGGCATTGACCGCAAATTTAACGGACTCCCGTTTTTCCTCCAGGGCCTGTTGGGTCACCGCCAGCGCCCGCTGTTTATCCTCTTCCGCCCTTTGCCTCGCCACTTCGGCCTCTCGCTTGTCGGCAAGCGCCTGCTGCTTGGCCTGGAAAACTCGCTGTGTCTGGGCCCGCTCCCAGAGTGCCCAGGCGCCGATGACCGTCAACGCGAGCGTTGCGGCGACGCCGGCAGCAATGACCCGTTTGCGCAGCTTCCTTTGCTCCAACCACCGGGCCTCCTTGGCTTCCCGCGCCTTGCGTTCCTCCCGTGCCTGTCGACTCAGCTGAATGGGCTCGATGAGGGTGTCGTGGGTGAGCTCGTAGTAGTTGTCTCCCACCCGGGGTTCTTTGCGAAGCAGCCGAAGCTCGACCATCTCTCGCAAAATGTCCGCCCCCACGCCGTCATCCTGCTTGATCGTGGACTCCTCGCGCAGCAGGCGCCGCCCCCTGGCGGTAATGAGACCATACTCGCACAGTCGCTCGAGTCTTTCCCGCAAACCCTTTTCTCGGGGGAACCGATTACAGATCCTGCGGAGCGACTCTTCGTAGAAACCGCTGAGAATTCTCTTGAGATCCTCCGCACCGCCCAGGGCGTCGCGGGTGAGCGTTTTCAGCTTTCCTGCCCGAACCGTCTGCTCCGCATGCTGGCAAATCAATTGGAGTTGAAACGGCTCGACCTCCTTGCCGATCGTTGTCTTCCCCTCGCCCAGCTGTTGCTCGGACAGGAAATCCAGAACCTCGCCCAGGGCCTCGTCCGACCAGGCGAAAGCAGGCGTCGAAAAGCGGTCATCGTCCAGCGCCGCCGGCTCGACGATGGCCCGCTTTGCCTGCTCCCGGGTGAGCGGTTTGAGCCGGAATGGCGTCTTGTAGATCAAGGGTATACGATCACGAAGCTCCTCGAGGTTGGCATAGAAATCCTCCCGCAGCGAGAGAACCACCCTGACGTCCGGGGGCGTGTCGCTGAGCTTCGGGCCTTGATCCGCCAACCCTCCCCGCGGACGCGTTCCTCTGATGAGATCAGCGAGCTGGTGAATGAGCTGTTTGCGTTGCTCCACCCCATGGAGAGTGAACAACTCCTCGAACTGATCGATGATGAGCACGGGCGAGAGCAGGTTATCGCCCCGCCAGAGCTCGAAGGTCTTGAAAAAATGCCAGAGACTCGTCTTGTTCCATTGGGGTTCGGGAGGCTCGTATTCGATCAGTCCGCGCTCTGCGGCCCTGTCAGCCGCCGCCCTGATACCGTCGTAAAGACAGTCGAGGGGAGTCCCGGTCGTCCCGCTCACGCGGACCACCATGGGAAAATAGCCCTTTTCCCTCAGCGGCGCCAACAAGCCGGCATTGATGAGACTGGATTTGCCAATGCCCGAGCGTGCGAAAATCAGCACCAGACGTTCGGCAAGTACGAGCTGTTCCAGCTCGTACGTCTCCTCTTCGCGCCCCCTGAACAGTCGCCGCTGAATCTCGTCGTCCCCGAAGGGCCTCACGCCCGGATAACGGGAAATCCCCTCCGCAGGGGAGCTCATGCCTGAATCACCCATTGGACCGGCCATGACTAACGCCTTTTCTGCCGAGCATGCTCGCGTCGAATTTCCCGCGCCAGCAACTGCACATCAGCGTTCCAGTCATAAAGTGGCCCGGTTTGGATCTTGGCACGCTCCAACGCTTCGAGGCGTTCCGTATCCTCATCGAGCTGGACGGGGAAAATAAACCGCCCGGCTCGAAGATCCTGTCTTTCCAGGGCAAGCTTGACTTCCTTGTGGACGTAGCTTTCGACTCTGTCACTGAGGGCACGGCTCTGGAGCACCACGAAGTAATCGACCTCCTTGGTGATGGTGTCCTCGAGCGTATCATTCCATCGGGTCCCGAACCTCAATCCATCGATATCCATCCACGGATTGAGACATTCTTCGCGCAGGCGCGCAACCAGCTGCTTGGCGCGTTCCTCGTCCTCTTTGACGTAGGAGATGAATACGCTCGGCGCATCGGCATCCGTTTCGACGCCACCCGTGACCTGCCTGGCCGTGGCGTCGAAACGCCCTCCGGGATGCTTTTGTTGCCAGCGCCGATGGAGCTCCTGGACGAACTCGGCGAGCCCTATGTCGAGTAACTTGAGGGTGTTGTAACCCAGCTCGCCGTAGAACAATACGCTCTCGTTGAATTTCTCCGCGAAATCACTCTGCTCCTCCGTTACGGGCGTATTCTCCACGGCGAACGATTTCGTCGATTTGCATACATCGAGCACATGGAGAAGGACCCGGAGGTGGTAGTTACCCAGACCGAAGCCGAGAAACAAGAAATTCTTGTCGCTGATAAAATTGGTCAAATCGGCCGGAAGCCTCGGACATTCCGCCACGACCGCCCTCAGGAATTCGAGCTGATCGTTCATGGTGATAACGAGCGAATCGGGCGCATCGAAAGAGCCGTAGAGCTGGCAGATGAGCGGTTTTTCGACGGTTCCCAGATAGCCGAGAATATCTCGCCGATCCCCATTGAATTGGTAACTCCCGATTGTCGGCTGCTTTCCCAGCTTGTGCAGGAAATACTCGAGCGTCGCATCGTGCCGGGAGGTCACGAAAAGACTGAAAGGCATCGCGGCCAGACTCTCGAAGGTGGGGTCTTGGCAGCCGGCCAGCGCTTCCTGGTGCCTGTCGTAGAAACGCTCGGCTTCCATCTCGAGGTCGTCGCGGCTCAGCTGGTTCTGAAAAATCTGCGCGACCAGGCTGAGATTGTTCGGGTTGGGGACGGACATGCGTTTCTCCTCCAAGAGAATCTCGGCAAGCTCGTGGGAAAGCTCGATCGCCAGATTCCGCCTCGTCTCTCGATCCGGGGTCAAGCTCAAATCCGGTCCCAGCAGCGGAATGCAATTGCCCCTTTCAATACTGTGCAACAGCACATCCCAATCCCGATCACGAAACTTGGATTTAGATACAGCCGCCATCTTGAAATACCTCACGCGATGGTTCAAGGGTGATCGAAAACGCACAAACCTTTTCGGGCCGCCGGCGGTTGGGAGGTAACTCAGCCTAGCGCGGGGTCCAATGGAAAGTTCATGCTTCTCCAGTGGCTCCCCAAGTCTGCGTCGTTTCTTAGATACACTATAGTTCTGAAAAACGCGACGCGCGACTTTTCGATGGGCTCATATCGGGTTTTTACGATGTGAAAGTCGTCTGACTCAATGTTTTGACTCCAGAAGGAGGACGAAACCGGTTGTCCCATCAGCCGTACTTTAGGAGGTTGAGATACAGTGAGCGATTTATTGTCATTTGCTCACTATCGTTTATAAAAATTTGACAACTCCGTCAGCCACTCAGTATGCTGCCCATACGCCTGAATATACTCGGGTGCGTAACGGAAGATGTTGACCTGAGCATTACATGCCGTATACGATCGAAATGCTAAAATACCG
>JAAUXT010131092.1_pt1 | contig 13035 bp, 15 predicted proteins | sample 7278171 | NCBI WGS metagenome assembly JAAUXT01 (sample SAMN14350112, study PRJNA611818) | marine sediment metagenome | isolation source: surface marine sediment (1.8m) | place: French Polynesia: Moorea | collected 2018-08
AAGGAGAGCACGCGCGCGGCGGGCGGGGCCGCCGCCACGGTGCGCAAGGAGGTGCGCCCGCCCATGGGGGTCACCTTCGGGTGGGTGGGCGAGGCTGTGGGTGGGTGGAGGCCTAGGGTGGGCGTCCCCATTGGCCTCACCATAAGGTGGGTACAGTGGGCACGCCCACCCTCAGCCTCCACCCACCCACTGCCTCGCCCACCCACCTGATGGTGACCCCGATGGGCGGGCGCTCCTCCTTGCGCTCCTTGGCGGCGGCGCCGCCCTCCTCGCGCGTGCTCTCCTTGGCGCTGCTCGGCGCCGACATGGACTCCTCCCCCACGTACTCCATGAACGCCAACTCCGCGGGCTCGATCACTGGAGGAAACCCGAAAAAAAGCTCGGTCTCGTTCTGATTCAAGGCCTCAAAGTTCTCATTGTCACGTGTCTTTTTGACTCATTCTGGACCACCACATTCCGTCAAATACCCATTGCCTGGGAAAAGCCCAATGAGCCAAATCGATCTATCAAAGTTCTCGTGGTACGGATCCTGCATGTCGCAAGCTGACAGTAGCGCATCATGAGCAACAGGCGCCTTCAATGTAAGTTGGAGTCAGTCAGCCCCCCCCCTGCGGATCGAGGCTTCTCTGCAAGCATTCAGATTGGTGTTGGTGGTCGTTCTGTGTGTGTGTGTGTGTGTGTGTGTGTGTGTGTGTGTGTATGTGTGTGTGTGTGTGCGTGTGTGTGTATGTGTAGGTGTATGTGTAGGTGTGCAGCACGCACCCTGGCGGATGCTCCACATGTTGATGGTTCTCGGCTGCGGCGGCAGGTGGAGCAGGTTGAAGTGGAACACGCCGCCCAGCACGTGATAGGCGCGCAGGTCGACCACGTCATCGTCGTCGTCGAAATCCTCCCACTCGTCCGGCTCTGAAACACAGGGAACCAGGGAGTCCTGACCGTTCACCCAAACAGCCCAAGGACCGGATGTCCCCACAAGATGCACTCAGTAGAACTTGAGGGTCTTTGTGTGCTCTGGAAAGCGTATGAGGACTTGATCTTTCTACAAGTTGGATCTACAGGCTCGGCGGTCCAGCGTGCCTGCTCAACTGGTGGATAGTTTATCTGGATGCGGTGGCAGCACCAGTGTTCAAAGTATTCTCTCCAGGGATGCCTGAACACCTCATGTCTGTACAAGAACCTGGGAACTTGGTTCTTTCCCTGTGAAACCAAGAGGACCTGGATGGCTGGTTCTGGAGCAGAATTTGTTGCGAGACGGTTGCCATGCCGTTGCTACCCTGGGTGGCTGGTTACCTGGGGAGTGGATGTCCCACTCTCGCTCCTCCTTCTGCAGCTCCTCCGCCGCTGCCGACGCCTTCTTCTTCTCCTCCATCAGTTGCTGCAAAAACACGGAGGCCGGACTCAGCGAGCGGTGGACACGGTTGGCAGAGTCAGCACACTGGGACGAGAGGCTGGCCTCTGGAGTTCACGATGCTGAATGCAATGCCTGGGGTCCTCACATCCAGGGAACAGTTGGGCGACTTTTGTCGAGGCACAGATCCAAAACAGGTTGATGTGTGAATAAATTTCACTGTTTCAAACACACCCAAGTTTTGATCATGCAAAGTTTGAAAGGAAAAAATCCTCAGGCATGCGAAGACAATCCACTCTGCACAGCGCGTGCCCCTCCATACACCGCAAAATTTTGGCAGCAATTCTGGGCGTACTCTGGAGGCCACGCACACACGTATACACACACTCACAGCTCTAGTATCCACCTTCAAACCAGGGTCATGCATCAAAACGGTCGTCAAAACGGTGATCCGAGGCACGTCGACGTTGCCACGATCTTCACGCCCCCCCCCCCCAGTGAGACATCCCAGCGCACGTTGCAACGTATGTACACATTCACAACTGTTCAAGCAGTATGAAATCTGCTTTTTTTTTCAACCAATGAGTCAGCATGCAAGAAGACTGGTGCCATGCAACAGTATTTACAGGAGCAATGTGTTCATGCACAAGACCATTGAGCATGCATTCTCCGAGAATTGTTTTTTCTATGTGTGCACTTATACGAAGCACTGAAACTTAATGCATGCGTCTGTTTCAGTTGGCAAAGATCCGAAGCCCGTGCCTGGTCCCCAAAGAGTGTGACCAAGTGTGTTCTTGTTCTGACAGACGCAGAAGCCAGGCACTTGCCAACCAAATGTCGACCATTCAAAAGTGCACGCATGGCACACTCCATGGATACCAGGCACGGTCAACGGACACAATTACTCAAACTCCCTGGTGCGCACGCATGCATTGCTAACATTATGCAGGTGAACACCTACAGATTGCCTCACCTGCTTGTACAATCCAGCCTTCGATGGACAAAATGTTCAAGAGATTCAAATGCGAAGCAGAGAACTTGCGAAGGAAGAGTCTACAGATCTACCCTGTACACGGACACACAGATCTGTGTGTCCATAGAGATTATATCAGAGCTGCGGTAAGGCACAGGACCCGTACACTCATGCGCTGTCATTTTTCTGCAGGATCAAATCCCTCTGTGTTCAACATGTGTCCACAGCTACACAAGTTCCATGAATCGAAAGCGCAGACCTGTGTGTGAGCGAGCCCTGAGCCTTGTGCACAGGCGGAGATTTGGAAAGGTGGGTTTCAAGGCCTGTTTCACACTGGATGCGTCTTGCACAGAGTCATTCATCACGTCTGTTGGCGCATTCACTGTGGAACAGGCCTGAGTCCAGAATGGTGGATTGAGGCAAAGGAACTGACAGGTACTGGAGTCGCGAGGCGAGAAACTTCACCTTCAGTGCTGCCTGGCAAATAAAATAAACATAAGCGCTCGTCAGATACGTAATTCAATGGCAGTTCTGAATCTGCTTGAGAACTGGGTTCCCACTGCAGGGTGCACCAAGCGATGTGTCCAGGTCCTCAGGAACCTCGTCAACTGGGACCTGGAACACAACGCATGGCGCACCCAGTGTGGGCCCCGTCTGAAACTGAAGGACTTCCACGTGAGCACAAAACGCCTTGGGGTGAACGCCACTACATGCAGGACTTCATGTGATAGGGCGAGGGGAAAAGTTTCTGTACACCCGCAAACTGTGAACAGGGTTTGTATCCAAGGCACATGCAGCCATTCACCCACCCTGAAACCCTCAAAACCAACAACCCTCCCACACAAAAAACAGGGTTGTCCACACCGCACCCACCAACCCAATTCCTCATTTCACCCAGGCGCGCCCACTTCCATGTGTCATCTTCGTCTCACCCGTACATCCTCCAGCACTCACCTCATTGCTCTCCTTGCCCTTTTTCTTTTCGTGTTTCTCCGGCTCTCTCCGGAGTTCCTCGTGTTTTTTACTCTCGGGCGGCGGCGGTGGCGGTGCTGCCGCAGCGCCCTCTCCCGTCGCCCCCTGCGCCGCCTCCCCGTCCTCTCCGGTTCCGCACTTCCCGTCTCCCGTCACAATCAGCTCAGCTGAAAAGGTTGAAAACTACAAATCATCTCTCTTGCTTACAATCCTGCATGTCTCTGCACGCATGTATCACATTCGTCTGTCAGTCGTTCGGGTTTCTCCTTGCGGATGGGTCCCTCGCACCAGTGTCCACCTCAAGCGTGGAGTATGAGGTTCGTCCACGAATTTCACGTTTGTCTCAAACTGAAGGATCAATGTTTAAACACCACATAGTGGGGGCCAAACCACCACACCAACTGGTAGAGCCATGCAGATTCACCACATCAATGAGAGGGGGCCAGATTCACCACCCCAACTGGTGCGACCACATTCACCACACCAAATGGTATGGCCAGATTTACCACACTGAGTTGATTGGGCCAGATTCACACCAACTGGTGCAGCCAGATCTCCCACATCAATTCGCAAGTCCGGATCAAGGTCAACAAGGACTTGAACTCAAACCGGAAATTCGTGCACAGACCACGTGCACTGGTTACAATACTTTTTGCATGCGGTGCCTTTGGCGCATGCTGCATTGTGGGGAATGGTGATCACAACTTGCAGACCGCGGCATGTCCGCAGTGTCTCCATGCACACGAGACTCATGCAGTGGCTTCTGCTTGCGGTGCAGTTCAACTCAACAGGTCACTCATTCCGCGTCCCCTGAGTACGCGTGGTGTTGCACATCGCATGATCAGACGCATGACCATGTATGCAGTACTCACGGGGCGGCTTCTGCTTGCGGCGCGGGCGGTAGGTGCTGCACTGCGGGGAGTGGTGGTCGTACTTGGTGAAGAGGATCCTGAAGGCGCAGTCCGACAGAGCGAGGATCTTCGGGATGTCGAACTGGATCCCCTTCTCCTGGAACTCGAACGACCGGATCCTGCACAGCAGCGATAAACAAAGTTTATGATTACCAAGAGGGACATGGTTTCTGGGGCCTGCGGAGAACGTAGGACTCCCCAAATTTTGCACGAGCGATTTGTACAAGAAGCACAGACAACGGCATAGATCTGGGTGAATCTCTGAAGCTCCAGACTGCAAAGAATTCTTGCCTGAAAATTAGTTGTAATAAATATGTTTTCCACGAAGCCAAGAGTTTCATGTATGCTGTATCACGCGCACACAATCAAGAAAGGAAAAGGTGCAGAGAATAATCATTTGCAAATTCGAAGCGAAATGTTCCGTTTGCTGCAACTCAATCCGCTCCAGTGGCAAACACTGAAAGTAGATCTATAGCTTCTTCTGATCCTACAGTGCGAACACAGCAACCTGCTAAATGGCTGAAATCACCCTGAGAAAATGTTTTGCTGCCCATTCGTGGACACACCTCTACAGCGGATCCAGGATTGCAGTGTTGAGGGTCAAAAATGCTTGCATAATTTCGATCGAAAATGGACATCGTATCCACCAGTTGCAAGACGCACATTTTGCACCCCAAAATTCAGGGTTCATCCCACCATACTTGCAGTTGATGTGGTAGATCTGCCATGGCTCCACCAGTTGGTGTGGTGAATTTTGCGTCACCAGTTGGTATCCGTGACAAATCTGGCCCCACTTAATTGTGAGTTCGGCGTTTTTGTCTGAAGCTGAAAGTCTGAATGTCTGGAGATAGAACTTTTTACGATCTTTCTATCTGGTACAATCTTTCTATCTGTGTACAATCTTTCTATCTGGTATGATCTTTCTATCTGGTATGATCTTATCTGTGTATAATCTTTCTATCTGGTATGATCTTTCTATCTGGTACGATCTTTCTATCTGGTATGATCTTTCTATCTGGTACAATCTTTCTATCTGGTACGATCTTTCTATCTGGGTATCCAGACATTCAGATTTTCAGCTTCAGACAAAACTGCTGACCTCATTGTTGTGGTGAATCTGGTCCCACTGGTCACACTTGGTGTGTGATAATCAAAGGAAATCTGTGATATAAAGGACCCGATCAAAACTTCAAGGCAAAAAAGTTGGGGTGCATCTTGTACTTGGGTGCAACTTGTCTGGATTCGGTAAATGCAAATTGTCCTGACTGACTGCGCAAGCGCAAAAGAACTCGGGATGATGTTTCCAGAGAGCATTTCCCCTGAATCCACTGGAGGAAACAACTATCCCCGCTGCAACATGGCGAATGTCATCATCGTCATCAGTTCTATTCAAATCTTGCGTGGCAATAAAAATGCAAAATCCACACAAACATAATCCCAAACGTCCAAACCTGCACTTACTGTTTCTTTGCGCTTTTGGAAATCGAAGAAAAAACATCACATTTTATCAATCCCAGAGAACTCTACATTGTGAAGCTGCACTGGAGCTGCATCATTATGGCGTTCTCCGACAACTCTGTGCAGTCGAAACCTGGATTTGCACGACCTGCATGTATGGTTGCGTCCTCCTCACTGAGGTGCACCAGCTTCACCCTGACCTGCCTTGGTACTTTGATCAGTCTGCAGCCTGTTCAACTCAGAAGAACCTGACCACGACTCACCCGGTTGTACCGTGACATACCTGGGATTCTTGGAGAGGTTGCCCCACATACAGAGCGTAATCATGTCGTTGTTGATGGTGAACTGGAGGTTGGACGTCTCGGCGTCGGCGAACAGGTGCGCGCGCAGCAGTAGGTCATGTGACGCGAGGTCGAGCTTCTCCTGCAGCCGCTCCGTCAGCTCAAACGCCGTCTGGTGGTGCAGAGGGGAACGAAGATCCAATCAACACGACGAGCATCCGTGGAGCCTATTGACCTGTGGAACTTGGTCACGACACAAACGGAGACCACAGCCTGATCTGAGGTTTTGCTGGAGCTCGACCCCAGGGGTTGAAACCGAAGAATCAAATCAAGGGACGCTGTTGCCGTCTGGTTCCTTTTGCAGGAACTCGTTGGAACCAGCATCTGGTCCAACTTGCTGCTGACTGCATGGGGTCCGACCAGCGGGGAGGAAGCTTGCAATTTTTGTGGGAAACGCGTGTTTCGGGCCGCTCTTGGATACTGACCTGTTTGTATCTGTCGGACTCCTTCTCTGTGATCTCCTCGGCTGGATACGTCTCCAGGATGTGGTCCAGCTCCCCAATCAGCTGCAACACAAGAAAACAAGAGCGACATAGCTCTTGCATAAACACCTGTCCTTTCATGAACAAACACATGCACGAAGATTATGAACACCTGTCTGTTCTGTTCTTTTGGTTTTGGCAAACACTTGTCTGCAGTGGAAACACGTCTGTTTTGAAATTTGTCTTCCAATGGACATCTGTCTGCAGCGGACAACTGTCTGCAGATCTCACGAACACCAATAGATCTGTAACGGGCACGAGAAGGAACGGGTACCCGATACGCACCGACAGGACGAGGTCGGCCTCGGTGAGCGTCGTCTCAATCGTGTTGTCGTCGTTCTTCTCGCGCCACAGGTTCATGTACGTGTTGATCTCGGCCTCGTTGGTCGGGTCGGGTGAACCGTCGCACCGCAGGTACCGCTCCCACTGAAACGTGCGGACTCGTGCATGGAGCGGACACGTGTTTGAAGCCGTCACGGACGAATAGCGGGTCCACGTGGGCAGCTGCTGTCACCAGCACAATAACTTTTGACCACTTGTCACTTCTCTATCTCCCATGGCATACCCCCGCTTCACTCGCCTTTCTTCGTCCTCTCCCTTTCTCTTGGCTTCGGATGTCTCTCTTTCTCTTTCCTCCCTCTCTCCCTGGAGAGAGTGAGCTCACGCGCGCGCGCGCGCGCGCGTGCGTGCGTGCGTGTGTGTGTGTGTGTGTGTGTGTGTGTGTGTCCTCACTTGCGCACTGCTCCTGTCCTCCCGCAGCTCCTCCAGCAGCGACTGTCGGTTGTTGTTCCAGATTCCGTCCAGCGCGACGATCTGCCCGGCTTTTCGCTTCCGCTCCTGAAGCAGGAGTCAAACCGGAGCAACATTGGTGCAGTTGTAAAACATGCATGCCCTGGGTCGGACTGGAGTCTGACCCGAAGTGCTTGCTTCCTTGACCCACAGAGGAAACGCATCACAGCTCGCGGAAGATTCAGGGTCTTTTTCCCCGGAAAAGGTGGCTCACGGGGTGGGACTGAGGTCTCAACCCTAGTACCCACAATGGGGCGAACCAAGGGGCCGACTGAGGACTGACCCGAGGAGTCAAGGCCTCTGGAGGGAGTGACTGACCTCGACGAGCATCTTGCGGCGCCGCTCGGCGTCCTGCTTCTCGCGCTCGATGCGATCCTTCTCCTCCTCGATCGCGCGGCGTCGAGCCTCCTCTGTGTGGGATAGGAGGACCTGATGTATGACTGCCACTCACTGGACGTGCAAAGTGTTGCGCTCCCCCGTAACAACACGCAGCTCTCATCAGTTTTTCAGGAAGGTTGTGTTTGTGTGTCTGAGTTGCTGAACCTTCCTCTCAGAATTCCAAACCCCGCCCAGACGGGACCCGTTCCAGTCACCCCACCCACCGCCCCGCCCTGTCCCTTCCACCCCGCCCACCCCCGGCCGAACCTTCCTCGCGCTGCCGCTGCAACTCCTCCTCCCGCTTCAGCCGCTCTCGCTCCGCCTTCGTCAGCTTCCCCTTTGCCTTCGGAGACCCCGGCTGCAACAAACAACCGTCCTCTGTTTATATCACACAACCTCAGACTTTTTTCGTCCACACATCAACAAATCAAGGAAAACCAAAGAAATCCTGGCAGTGGATGAACTGAATTCTGACACAACGTCGACACGTTATTGTTTGGGCACAAGTCGCTGTTATCGTTGTGTTTCTCGTGCAAAAAGAAAACATGTATGCTACAAGGGCAAATTTTCCCGAAGAGAGAAGGCTGATCACAGTTGAAGACCTGCAGTCGTGAATGAATTCTGATCAACGATATTTTGTGTGATCACAAAGTGGTCACGCACAATCAGTGACCAAAGACTTACTGTCTCAGATTGATTTCAAAGAAGCCAAGGGACATCAACAAAATCAAGAATTCTGGTCCATCGCAATCAATTGGCTCACAAAGGCACCAAACGACCACTAACGACGCCTCTGGTGAAGATCAGATTCTTGCGGACAGAACGTCATGTCTGCTGCAGAATCTGTGTGATTTGAACACCAAACAGTAAACTAAACACCGATATTTTACCCCTTTCTTCTTCGGAGGCTGCAAAAACAGATTCCAATGTCATGCATTGTGGCTGCAGACCAACACGAACCCGAAGAATTCTTTGCAGCATTTAATTCCTTTGTCCAAACCATTGCGTGTTCTCTTTGACAAAACCTTCATCCATGGCGCAGCATCTGCATTGTTTAGGTCCGTATACTCACCATGGCTGTCGAGCACCCGAAAGAAACACCAAAAAATACTGTTTTATTCGCAAAGTGCAGCTCCAGAAAGCTTCTCTAGCAACCAGCTGCCGTACGTCGGTTTCGATGTCGTGAAATTTGTCCGACCGCCGCGACTCCGGTTGAACCGACTCCAGCTTCACTCCGGTCAAGCGGTCGAGACAAAACAGGTGCCCTAAAAAAGTACTTGTTTACAACTGAAGGACTTTTGGCAAAAATTAAATGATTTTGACACCTCCTTGAACGCATTGCAACGCTTTAATGGTTGCGTTATCAATCCGTGCACGGTAAGTTGATGCACAGAGCTGTAACAGTCTGGTTTGTTGTCTATGGCGTGGAAAGTGCTTTGTTTCACGTAGCCACAATGTGGCCCAACTTTCATCACGACCTGTTTGGCAAATATGTCATTTTTTGAGGAAATGTGAAAAGAACGCACAAATAATGAGGACAACAGCCAATCTCTCTTGATCTACCCATATCACTTCAAGCAAACGGCTACGTGCGCGACATTGACCTTCAAGGCATTTCATTGGTGCTTTCAAGGCATTGCGTTCGTGCTTTTGGGTGCATTGCTTTGTTATCTGATCCTTGTCAGAAGTTGACGTCTTTGCAGAAAACCTTGCAACTTGAACTTGCACGAATGATGTGTGAAGTATTGTGAGCTGACACAAATGATAGTCAATTGATATTCACTTGTGCACGTCGTAGAAGATGTCGGGACCGCTGCGCCACGAAGTGATTCAGCTCTACAGAAACGTAAGTTGTTTTGGGAATCAAGCGGTTTTCATACGCACAGATGCTTTGCTAACTCGCGTGTTTCTCGCCCGCTTGGTGGAAAATATTCGCAACTGCTGTGGTTCGAAGCTGCGAGTTTGCAAGTTCATGTGAAAATGGTCACACACAAGTTTTGTTTGCAGAAAAAAGTTACGGGGCCAAATCCCAATAGGGGGTGCAAAGTTGCATATTTATACATATATTCAGTTCGTCACGTCAGCGTCGGAAGTGGAGCGACTATCACAGAAATTGCTCGTGGTGAACAAAGTTTTCTGCCAGTTGTGTTCACCCAATCGCGAGTTTCAGACTACAATTTGTGTTCAGACCGGTAACCCATAAATCGGGTGTGACACTGTTCTTTTTCAGCTGATCTTCATGGGACGGGACTACCCGAAGGGAGCCGAGTACTTCCGATCACGTGTCAAAGCGGCGTTCCGGAAGAACCGTGACGTCACCGACCCCGAGGAGATCCGGGTTCTGCTGGCGCGCGGCGAGTTCATCATCAAGGAACTGGAGGCGATGTACATGCTGCGCAAATACCGGACAATGAAGCAGCGCTACTACGAAAGCTGAGAAGACGAGAACAATTGGCAGTGGCTGTGTTCGATTTGGGATGTTTTGGGACACCAGGGTTCTCGAACTGCGCCTTGTTTTGGCGCCGACGAAAAACCGTGTTTTGAGTACCATATCGAACACAGCCACTTTCAGTGTGGACTGGAACGCAGAAAGTGGCCCTGAAAAACAATCTTCGGAGTGGTACCTGTTCCCATGACAACCAGACTGACCCACCCTTTGAAGACCACAGATTTTTGGCCAGTTCTTTTGTTCCCGTGGTTCGCACTGTTGTCGAACCTGTTGTCGCTGGCCAGCACTACGCGCAAATATGCAAATATAAATCGGGTTTCAGGATACAGTGAATTTTCAATGTTAAGTGGCTTGCCTTGAATCGAGCAATCGATGTCTTCGTCAGTATTTAGAGATTTCTGATGATCTGTAGTGCAAGGCGTACCGTGCCTTCAGTGATTCTCCTTGTCCGCAGTTGCAAGAAAAGTTTTCAAACGCTTTTTTTTTCGGGCGCTTTAGCGTCACAACCTGTGGCAGTTACAATAAACTGTTTGTGAACTATTATCCAAGTTGTGCTCATTTATTGCTAAATTTTTCAATGTCAATCACATCAACAAAGGCACATCCTCCGTTTGCTCATGATCACAAAAGGAACATCATTATCCCAATCAGTTTGAGACACTTCTCAACAGAACTGGTGTGCCACTTCACAAGCTGCACAACAAAGTCACGAAGCAGCTGAAAGGCACTCGGGCGTACCAAAAAATGCATTTTTGCGTGGAGATTCCGTTCAAGTCTGGCACAAAAAGTTCAATGAAACACGGTTGTGGCAGTGATTTAGTGAGTGGTGACGCGCCGTGATACCATTGTGACAGAACGCGAGATTTGGGTACTTGCTCAAAACACTTCCACCGTTTTGCTGCACTGTGAGGCTCGAACCAAGAGTCAAATTCGCTGAAGTGACCAGATCCCTGGTTGACCGCGGCAAGAGTGTACCCGCCACAGGAGTGTCCACCAGATGGGGACTGCGATGTCCAGCAGGCCTGTGGTGGCGTCACCAGGTGGGGACACCGAAGCGCTTCATCACCTTGTCCTGCTCCGCCAGATCCTTCTGCACCTTCTTGCGCATGTAGAAAATCGGACAGTCCCGACTGAAAATGACACAAGGTTCAAAAATTATGTTGAGGTCAGAACATGTTTGTCAACAACCTGACAGAAATCGTCTTTGGGAAATGTCGATGCACCATGAGTGCACAAGGTATGATGCAAGACGACAGCAGACCTGCTGTTTGTTTTGGATACGCAACACCGAATCGTTTGTGTCTTGAGTACACCTTGGCTGTAGATCTGAGCCTGATCTTCCGGGATTCGACCTTGACCCAGATTTTGTTCGCTCCCAACTTACACCACTCAGTGTACATTTTCCAGACTGGAATTTTGGGTTCGTCCGGGCTGGAGTTTCCCTGCCCCCTCCGTCACACCTCTGCACAGACCCGTTGTTCTGCGCTGAACATCTCCCCCAATTCACCTCGACTGAGACCTCTGGCGTTGCAGGAACCGCATTGATAACCGAGCGAACTGACCTGGTGCAGAGGATGTCCTCGTGCAGCGACCCCTGGCAGCGCTGGCACTGCGTCCACAGCCGCGCGAACTTCTCCTCGAGCGCCGCCACGGCGCTCACCTCCTTCTGGTAGAGGCCGGACTCGAGCGGCCGACAGTGCTTACACACCGCGCCTATAACACGGAGAGGTACAGCCGCGTGCACGAAACCTGACTCAAGCGCTCCAACAAAAATGCGCATTGAATCGAGGAGCCGCCCGCAGAGCAGTTGCCCACACGCCAGGTCGAAGGAAGTTCAAGGGAAAGGGTGCCAAAGTGCAGGCAAAACTTCTGTTGGCCTTTTGCCATCTTCTGACTGATTTTCTTTCTTTTGTTCTCTTTGCGGTTCCCGCGTCTCACCTGCGGTGTCCATGGGCGTCTTGCAGCCGATGCACGTCTCCTTCTTGGTGGTGAAGGCGGACAGACCTCCGACCTTGGAGCGCACCACCGTCTTCGTGCGCGTGTGCTCGCCCTCTGAAAACCACCGCAGATTGTGTGCAACAGCACGAAATATCTGCACCGCAATACCGGCAAATACAAGCATTCTGGTGTCTACATTAGGAGTTGAGGTGAGCCTTCACACAACAGAACGCAGGCCAAGCCTCCCATCAGTTTGTCTGGCGAAACTCAACCATTGTGACGCGCGGACGAACGACAAACGCGGAAGTGACAAGTTGGGGGGGGGGGCACGAGAAAATCTGTTGGCGCAGACAAACGCTCCGGGTGGTCAAGGCGGTGGCCCTTTGTTTGTGGTTGAACTTTCTGTTTTGGACATTTTCCTGCCTGGGCAGGGGTCGCTGGGGTTTGTGCGCACTTTCTTTCAGGACAGACTGCAGTGAATCCTGGTACTCACTGAGCAGCACGGATTCGGCCTTCTTCTCCCCCAGGATCGGCTCGAAGATCCGGAGCAGCGGTTTGGACAGCTGGTTCTCGAGGTAATACTGCGTGTCGATCGGGATGTTGTTCTCCAGCACGTAGATAGGGTCCTGTAACACGGACACAGTGTGTGTGTGTGTGTGTGTGTGTGTGTGTGTGTGTGTGTGAGTGTGTGTGTGTGTGTGTGTGTGCAAGTCTATTCACCAGACTGGGCGCGTGAGTCGCAGATCTATTTGGCCACAGGAACGACAGTTTGTTTCCTTCACTTATGGAGGAAGAAGACTTGAGGTTGGCGGCTGCCGAATCTCCACCTGCACCATTCACCTCTCACAAGAGGTTGGCGGCAGACCCCCCCCCCCCCCCGCTACACACTCACTCACCTGACTTGAGGCAGGCGGTTGCCTCCCCCAACACACACACACACACACTCACTCTCTCTTTCACACTGACTCACCTCAGACTTGAGGTAGGCTGCGGTCC
>JAAUXT010015430.1_pt1 | contig 13034 bp, 18 predicted proteins | sample 7278171 | NCBI WGS metagenome assembly JAAUXT01 (sample SAMN14350112, study PRJNA611818) | marine sediment metagenome | isolation source: surface marine sediment (1.8m) | place: French Polynesia: Moorea | collected 2018-08
GAGGGCCTGGGGCAGGGGGAGGAGGGCTTGGGGCAGGGGAGGAGGGCCAGGGGCAGGGGAGGAAAGCCCAGGGCAAGGGGAGGAGGGCCTGGGGCAGGGGGAGGAGGGCCTGGGGCAGGGGGAGGAGGGCCAGGGGCAGGGAGAGGAGGGCCTGGAGCGGGGGATCAGAGCACCGTGCCGGAAGCCGCTCTGAATGCTGAACCACGCCAATGATGACAATGGAACCCGTCACGAAGCGCTCAGTCCAGGGGCGGACCCAGGGTGGCCAGAGGTCCACGCCCTCTGACCCCTGCGGTACAATTTGTTCCCTTGACACGATCAAATTCAAAGATGAAGTTTACTCATTGGTGGTGGCCCTCTCTCTAATCCTGGACCCGTGCTTACAGTAACAGAAGGGAAGTGCAGGATTTGGTTGAGAAAGGGATCCAAACTGAAAAATTCCACAACGTGCTTGAAACAGACGATACCTGTATCAATTGCAAATCCGTTTGCGTGCGTCGTAGTGGGAGGGGAACGGACACATTGGTTCTATCCTTGGGCCTCCCAGTGTGTGAAGACCCAAGTTTTCACACAGGTTGCAATATCACACGTGACAGTGTCAAGACAAGGTGAGGTTCTCAAACCAAACAGCATGCGGTGACAACAGGAACACCTGAAACACGAGAACGTTTTTGTGCGCAGTTACGACATTGACCACACTCAATGGGTTTCCCAACTTTGTGATCTGTACGAGCGGACCCCACGAAATTTGACGAAAGAGATTGCAGTTCTGCAGAACATGTGGGGCGCCACAACTCCTGCAAAATATTTATCCTTTGCCTTTCTGCCGCAGACGGACATTTCCCCCATCCAACCCCTTGGACTGGGACGCCATGTTTGGTAGCTGAGGTTCGAACCCTGGATCCGTGCCTGGGCGTTCTCGTGAGAAGGACCCGTTGAGAAACAAGGGGAAATATGACAAATCATGCGACCCAGCTGTGTGGAGAGGGTGTCCATCATTGTACCCATTACCTCTGCTTCTCTACATCAGTGCTGATGTAGCTTCTGAGGCCGGTCTCCATCCGCTGATGAGTCTCAGATAGGGATACACACAGAGCATGTTGAGCACTTGCCACGCACTCAGTGTATCCAAACACTGTGCCTTGACTGTCTGCCCTGGATCCTGTACAAACCCAGCCAGACTCACCCACTCACCCCTGTGTCCACCCATTCGCCCAAGGGATCCAGCCTGGCACCCTGTGACCATTCTTGATGTGACCCTGGGTGCGACCAGCCCCTGCAGGTACCCACACGCCTGCGCACAAGGATTCGGCCCTGCACCTCCACCCTGAGAACGGCCCACTGCAGCAGTTCATCCATGCCCGGACCTGTCATTAAACCCAGCCACCCTCCGCATGGATCCACCTTTGCACCCACCACCTGCCCCAGGGATCCACCCCAGCGTCAAGCCCCAAATCCGCCTCTGCACCCAGTCCCCCTCCCCCGGGTCCCGCCCCCACCCTGTCCCAAGCCTCACATTTCTAACAGAGTCCCGTTTGATTCCCTTTGTCCAGCATTGGATCTAATTGATGCTGTAGAGACCCATTGGTTGACCTTTGATTCCTGCTCATAACTTCGTCAGCTGAGTCACATCAGAGGCCGCTCCCAGGGGAGGTCATTAATGCTGAGGCGCCGGTGTACAGCGGATGCATGAGACTCGCACGGTGCGTTGTGCACAACAGTTGGACAAGGCTCGTATTGCAGGATCATGAACAAAATGTGGGGGCGGTAAGCGAGAGGGAGAGGGAGAGAGAGAGAGAGAGAGAGAGAGACAGACAGACAGACAGACAGACAGACAGACAGACAGACAGACAGACACAAAATACACACACACAGAAGCAGGCATGCAGGCAGGCAGGCAGAGACTGGTGTGTGTGTGTGTGTGTGTGTGTGTGTGTGTGTGTGTGTGTGTGTGTGTACAGTGTGTGTGTGTCTGCTTGAGAAGTTCAAAGTCACCAACTCTCCTCAAGACGGACAAAATTATTCATCCTCTTTGCGGCAGAAGCTGCAGGTTTCAACGAACATTTTCAGTTGTTCACGGCGGGATTGTTGAATCAGCTGTTCCGATCAGCTCAACAGGAAAACTGACACTCATTGACGACCCCAACAGGGTCGCCACCTTGGTGGTCAAAATGCAGGGTGACCAGGCTGAGGCCAGACGGGCAGGCCCAACTTCGCTTCCAGAAACACCATGATTAGGAGTGCGGAACGTATATGTTGCTGCAGAATGGTGTCCGCAAAGAACATCTCAAACAGACGAAACAGCAAGACGCGTTGGGACATCTGCAGAACCGGACTCGGTACCAGCTGTAGGAAATCCTGCACATGTCGCTGTATGTCGCAGAATGCCTCAGCGCGTGTTGTGTTTTCCCGGCGGATGTGGCAGGTGTTGAACAATGGGCCTATTCGTTTTGTGACGGCAGGTGAACATGGGAACAGAATCAGGATGGCGGGGGGATCCAGAATCGGAGGTTGGGAGGGGGGTCCTGCACTGAATTTTGATCCGAAGTGTGAGATTGTGAGGAGTGTCATTCTGACATTGACCAAATTGTGTGTGAAAATTTAATGTATAAATCTATGGTGTCAAAGCTTCTTTGTTTGACGGGGTGAAACCACGGCCCCGCTGGATTTGCCTGTCCATCGTGTCCGTCGTGCGTGATATCACTGCAGTCAAATCTCACCACGGAGTGCTGTGCGTGCACATCGAACACGCCCAGTGTGGACGCAACACACCATAATTGGTCTCTTTACATTGTGATGATAAGCTGTCAAAACAGAGTTGCTCCCGCACGCTTCCAGCGCTCGTCTACGCGTTGCGCCAGTCACCAGCCGCTGCTGTGGGAGGTCCACATGAAGCCCGCTGATGCGATGATTTGACTTGACTCGCATACACGCACATACGCACACACACGCACACACACGCACACACACGCACACACACGCACACACGCACACACGCACACACACGCTCGCACGCACACACGCACACACGCACACACGCACACACGCACACACGCACACACGCACACACGCACACACGCACACACGCACACACACACGCACAGACGCACACACACGCACACACGCGTACACACGCGGGAAGACACATCTTGTGTGATCGGAGGGTGGATCCATGGAGACCCTTCAGCCCCCAGTGAAAGTAGAGACCCGCCCACTTCAGCCCCCGGAGAAATTTCCTTTGTTTTTCCGCTGGTCCCCTTCCGCACACACTTCAACACCAGGCATTGCCCCGCCCCTCTGACCAAATCGTTGGTACGCCCCTGAGAGTTTTGCCCAAAAGGCAGGGTCTTGCTACCCTTCCTCTGCGATCAGTAAGTCCACGCACCAACTCAGACCCCCAAGGACAAAAGTTTGTTTTTTCAATCCCATCTGTAGTCAGGCTTCGGAGAGCAGAACCTTTGCGCCATTCCGTCTTGCTAGCGTAACATCGCACCATCCCGTCCCCTGGCGCATCTGAGGCTCGAGTCGAATCAACCACTCGATGTGGAAAATTAAAGCCACAGTCTTGGAGGGATTGAAACTCATTTGCAGCGGCCGTCGGCTCCAGTGTTCCCTGTGTGAGGACGCGTCAGTGGAGTTTGCTGCACAACCAGAAGATGTGGATATTTGGGACGAAACACACATAAAATTGAAGACTCACGACTCATCACCCTTCAGTTGCACAGTGACGAAACACGCGACACCGTCAGTGGGGAAGCGCTTCATTTCTGATTTCTGTTGAGGTTCGCAGGCCTGCCTCTCAGTTCAAGTCAAAGGATGTTGGGTGAATTGCGCGGTAGCGAAACGCCTGATACGCCTGCAGCAGTTTTCACATTGATGACGCGCCAGTGTTTGACGTCGTGAGGGTTGATGTCAGGTTAAAATTGACGTCGACAGTGAAATTTTGACGTCTACGTCTACTTTTCTGGTGCCTACAGAACCCCTCATTGTAAACCAGGCCACAGTGAGACCTTACTCCGACACTGAAGCATGCTCACTAGACGCAACCAAGCAGTGTTACACCCCAACATGGCCCCGACGTGTCCATAGGCCTTGTCCACACGTCTGGCAACTCGGGAAGAGGTGACACGAAAAGGGTCGATGCCGGTGTCTCGCGCCAAGTAATTACAGCCGCTAAACTGCTTAGTATGGACCAGGCTCCGGCAGGGTGGGTCGAGGCCCGTCAGGGGTGGAGCCTCACAGGCCGGGAGGGTGGGCCGGGTCCTGTCGCGTATGGAGACACAGGCGCCTGGAGATTCAGGCCGGGTTCTTTTGGAAGCAGAGACGGGAGGGAGGGACATATCTGCTGAATGAAGGGACACGAGAGCTGGGGGGGGGGAGCTGGGTGTTACCGGGCATGGACACACAGGGTCAGGAGGGAGGGCTGAAATGGTAGACGCCGAGCCGTGGGTGGAAGCGCGGTCCTTGGATGGGTGCCTATGGTCTGGAGTACATGCGCCTGAGAAACTGGGACGGGCCGGTGTTTGTCAGAACAAGGGGCCTGCAGACCACTTTGAGGCCAACCCGCCCCCTCTCTCCTTTGGCATGAAGGCCATGCCAAACATGATCTCTTCTGTGTTTGCAGTTGACTCCTGCACCCCCAGGATTCACCCAGTGAGGAAACCCTTCGGACTAAAGACGTGTCTCTGAAGCCACTGAGAGGATTACTCTTCGCACTGGTGAGTATTTGATTGACCAATCAGAGGAAACGGGCACTTCAAGCCACGAGGGATGTTTCCTTCTGTCACGTGGCAGAACAAGTGACGTCATCAGGGGTCACTCCCCTCCAAGGAATCACATCGTGGGGGAGACTTGATCAAATCGCTGCTCGCGCGAGTGAGAATGTGCTCCGTCAACCTGACCACCCCTGCCCACAGACATGACGTAAGTCAACGTTGACTTTTAGAATTCCAACACAACAACGTGTGGGATAGACATTGCACGGGTTGTTTTCATGTGCCTTGACCCCTGGATTCTCAGGTGGACCAAGACCCACAGATATAACTCGTACCAATCAATACTGGCGCAGAGGAATGGCCCAAACAGCAGACTCCCCCCCCCCTTATCCCTGTTTGTCTCAGACGGACAGTGACTGGTCCACTGAGCTGGGGAGTCACGCTTCTATTGAGCAGCTCCAGACTTTCTCTTGAGTAGCGGGTCAATTAAGGAGCCGGTTAATAGCGTGGGCGCGTGTTGTGTCTGGGACAGAGTCTCCTCACTCACAGCCAAGTGTGCACTCACCTCACGAAGGAAAGTTGGCTCTGGTCAACAGAAACTTGGTTGTCAGTGGAGGCCCTTAATTTTTCCGAAAACGGACGCGTTTCTGTCCAGTCTTTTTCATACAAATAGAAGGTGTCATGTTGTCTGCAAAAACAACAATGTTTTTGTTCTGCAGGCATCAATCTGACAAGATCTGAACCCAGGAAAGAAACTATCAAATTCAAAATGCATTGGCTTGTCCTCCAATGATTCAACACAATTTACCCTGCAGATTTGAGAATTTCGAAACTTTTTGTGGATGGCGTTCAGCTGGAACAGACGATTGTAACTGTGTCAGCACGGAGGCTTGAGGCCGCCGAGTGTGGGAAGGTGTTGGGTGTTGGGAACAGAGGCTCCTCACTCACGCCCAAGTGTCCCCTTTCGTCCCCTTGTGATGGCCCGAAGGTGCGAGACTGGGCCGTGGAGTGGTGCCGCCTGAGGGCTCTTGTTTTGGGAACAGCATGCTCAAATGTAGGGGGAAGTGGAGGTGTCCCCCATCTGTGGCCTTGTTGTTGTTTTGTATTTTTTGCTTGCCTGGATTTGAATCCTCCAGCAGCAATCAGGGGAGGAAATTCATATTTGGTGAAGGCAGAGGACCCTGTTTTGATGTGTAAAATTGACACGTGCGGCAGAAACGTTGGAGGAAAAACATTTTTGGGGGGATGGCTTGGGGACTCCCAATCTCCCCTGGATCCACTCAGCCTTTTTGGGTATCATCAAGGGAGACGTCAGCTTTTCCAGACTGGACCAGGCCGACTTGTGTCCAATACCTAATTCGCTCCGATTCTTCACACGGCAATGGGACCTGAAACCTTATTGAAACCGTCCTCAGGACTCTATCTGAAGAACATTTCAACCTGTGTCTGCCCCAATGGCGCAAGGGGGAGATTCTTTGCAATGGTCTGCAGTGGAGGCTCGTTCACACTGGATGCGTCACGTGTTGGGTTCCAGCACCGATGAATGGGAGGCACAGGGTCCATGGATCAATGTGAACAGTGACGCAACGTAGCCTGGACTGCAGTGAGAACTGGAGCTCAATTCCAATCTGATGGCCGCACAAGAGAATTTGCAGACAATACACTTCAGTAGAGGGCTGCTTCAAATATGAAGCGTCACACCCTGCACGCTTGGCCTGGTGAATAGACCCTGGACCCAATGACACTCACACACACGGAGTGCATAACGCATTCAGTGTGAACCAGGTCTCAACCCAAAATGCGCAAAAGGGGTTCTATTGACATTGAAATGGTCATCAGGACACGTCTGATTTACACTGTGTGCGTCAAGCATTGCGTCTCTCTAACCAAATGGCCCTGCAGGACGCAAAACGATGACTTGGCACAACCACGCGTGCCTGGACGCAACACACGCGTGAATCTGGCCTTTTCCTCCAGTGGAGCCGAACCGCCCCCTGGGGACTGTGTTCGTATTGGCCATCAGTGCAGGTGAATTGGCATTGCCTTCACAGACCCAATATTGCCTCTTTCTTCAAATTGAATTTCAACCTACACCAGACCACAATGCCTCGCGAGGGAATTTCTACAATGGCCTTCACTGCAGCCTGCTTCACATCAGATGCGTCAGGGGTGTATCTCTGTGAAAGTGTGTCGTTGTTTGCGAGCGTCACGCGGGACGCATCACGCGTTGTGGATCTGGGTGTTTCAACAGCACTGCATCTCCGTTCTGGCCCATCCCTTGCAGATCAGTGGGCAATGTGCCCCAGCACACGTCACTGCAGGGTGCTGCTTTCCTACACAAGTCAATGGGTACTGTTTCCCTGCATCAAGTCAATTGGTTCTGCATCCCTGCACAAGTCAATGGACCCTGTATCCTTGTGGACGTCAATGGGTACTACACCCTGCATAAGTCAATGGGCATTGCATCCCTGCACTAGTCAGGCCCTGCATCCCTGGACAACTGAATGGGAACTGCTACCCTGCACAGGGGGGCAATTCAGTCTGACTTAGTTGTGGCCACGTGCGTCTTCGCCTGGCCACCAGTTAACTTGAATCGCCGCAGGTCTCACAGGCCCCAGCATCGCCTCTGTCTTCAAATCGCATTTCCCGCTCTGTCCGAGGTGGGGCTGTGGAGGGAAATGGCTCGATTCAGCTCGTTGTCTGTGCGCGAATCTCCACAACCATTGAGTAAGATGGAGACGGAGAATCACGGCCGATTTCCCAGTCTTGTCAAGGGGTCCGTCCTCAATGAAGAAAATTCCAATTGGAATTGAAAGTGGAGAACAATTCTACAAAGTACGGTGCTTCGGAATACGTGAATGTGTGTGTGTGTGTGTGTGTGTGTGTGTGTGTGTGTGTGTGTGCGTGTGCGCTAAGTTTCTTTGTAGTGTTGTGTTTCTATGTCTTTCTGAGTTTGTGTGTGTGACAAAAATAATTGTCCTTTGTTCACAACACAACTCTTGTGCCAAAGAGATAGAGAGAGAGGCCTGAGGAAGTATCAGAGAAGAGGCGGGAACAAAGAGACAGGCAGATAGACAGAGCCAGCGAAATGGAGCCATCGAAGAACTACAGAGAGAAGGGCAGGGTTTTCTTTTGCCTTGGACCAGCGTCCGAGTCTGCTGGGCCTCGCTCCACGTGGGTCCTGCGTGGGATCCGCCCCTAGAGAAAACTCTGCTCCTCTGCGCATTCCGCTTGTCTCCCTGATTGTTGTGAGGAGACAATTGGAGGTTCATTACGGGCAGAACGTGCACAGCTCTGATTGCGCAGCTGTGAGGCGGGTTCACACTGAACGCGCCTTGCGTCACGGGTTCATATCACGTGACTCGTGCAACGCACATTCGCAACAGGCGCGTCGTTCCCATCGTCATTGAGGGTCAAACCGGAAGCGTCCATTCAGGCACCGGATGCAACACGCGGTGTGTCCCTGGAGGAACCAGATGCGTGATGCGCGACGTGTCTGTTAACGTTGCGTCACACGTTGTGTTTTGGGGCCACACTTCCATTGCTTGCGTCATCGGGCGTTGGGCTTTCACACGGCGAGTTACACAGGGAATGGTTCTGGATGTGTTGTGCGTTGTGTCTCTCTGCAAATCAGTGGACTGTTTTCAGAGCAGTTTGACGGATGTGCCACGCGGAAAGACAAGAACAGAACAAAATATTCAAACGAAACACGAACCATGAACAAGGGAAAAAATCTTCAAGCTGTTGTCATGAAAGTATCCAGCGTGAAGCAGGCCCCACGCACTGCGTCACACAGGCGTGTGGTGTCGAATGGGGCGTGGAAGGATAGCATTGAACTCCGGACAGCTGTTCACAGAATTCAGAGAGGGGGATCTCAGGCTCGAGTCACACCGCATGCGTCATGCGTAGCGTCCACGTTCCGTTCAATTTGGGCCTGTGCCGTTGCTTGTGACTGAGATGCAATGCTTGTCTGAAGCAGAAGTATGATTTGTACCAAAAGATCGCATGACTGTCACAAGCCTGTTTTACGCTGGAGGTATCGGGACAGGGTTCAGCCCTTCCAGAGGAAGCTTGGGCGCGCGGCCCAAAGGACTCTGTGTGAACCAGCCTGAAATGCTGGTTCAAAATACGTGCATCCACCCAACATTGCATTGATCAAACTGGAAACGCGCGACTTGGCCCCTTGTTCACAACGGAGCGCACGTCATACAGTGCGCATCACACGACGCATCCGACGTGAAACAGGGTTGAATATCCATTGAAAAGATCCCTTTCGCAGTCAAAGGGAAAACCCATAAAAATGTGCGCAAGACGTGGCATTCCACACAGCATCTCGGGGAAACGCCGTCATTTGAAATGTAGATCGTAATGATTTCTGCAGAATCTCTTTGCGAAGTCAGACATTAAGGCATGAGATGTCTGAGGCGTCTGGGGCCTGTTTCATATCGGGTGCGTCACACGTTGAGAACCAGCCCAATGCAGCTTTCAGGTGGGTCATACCCCAACCCTCACCGGAGCCGGAACCCTCCATTTTGTGTGAAACTGGTATCAAACTTCTTGTTTCATTTGTCTAGGTTGATACCTGTGCTCCAAAATGGCATTTGGTGACGTTGGGTCGTTTTGGGGGCTGACGCAAAAAGTCCATCATTGGTCCCCCCGCCCGGTGTGTTCAGGTTGGACGAGGTCCAACCCTGGGTCCAAAGCTGGATCCACATCAGCTGCTGCAGAAGTCAATGGCCACTGCGCCATCACTTCACAAAGAGCGGTTCCTCTCTATTCAGGGCCGTTTCCGCCCAAGGTGGTGATCTGTTTGCCATGATGGAGCCGCAGACTTCCAGAGCAACGGAGTCGCTGATTCAGGGCGGGTGCACGAGGGAACTCCAAACCTCAAAGAATGTTGTGCGTCTTGGGGAACCCAGCCCGCTGCCCGGAACTTCAATCTGTCCATGGCCTGGGACAATCCTCAATCTCACTTGTGGGGCCAAAATAAATTTGCAAAAAAGACCCAAAATGAAAATCAGACCCCATTGGACCCACCAGAGGTTCCTGCACAGGTCAGCAGGAGCTGCATCGCCAGGCTGAAGCCACGCGCACTGATTTGTGTCAGGACCCACGACTTTTCCCAAGTGCAAACAAGGCAAATGTTGCTTGGATTGTACGCAATTTTATTGAGGCTATTTGATCTAAATTATTCACGTGGCGTTTGATTTGAAAAACAACCACAAGTGCGAGCAGCTCGCTCCTCTCGGTTGGCGCGATGCCTCCACACGATAACGCTATTGGGTGATTCGTACTGCATTATTTACTTCGTGTTCGATTTGCCAGCCGACCCGCCCGACTCCTGTTCCCGTGGGAGACTCACACGTGGTCGCTGAGGTTCGTGAGTTTCATATGGGACACGCGTTGTGTGCGTTTTGTGGTTTCGCAAGCCAGGCCCACCTCACACATGGGTGTGTCTTGGCTTTCACCCCCACGCACTGACAAAAACAGAGGGCGCCTTGCACACGTCGTCGTTTTCGCAAGTCAGGGTCACACTGTGTGCGTCAGGCCTGTCATCCCAACAGAAACGGAGATGCAGCCTGAATTGGCCTGTGCAAAGATACAGAGGCGCAACGCACCCAGTGTGCCGCTCCGCCCAATAGCCACTTGTTGACTGCGGCTCCCTGTCTGTGATCAATTCCAACTGAACCACGTGGTATCCGTCTCTGTCTGTGGAATCTGACAAATTGCGACCGGACTGCACTGTTCTCATCGACCCTGTTTGACCACCGCTACATTGACTCGCCTCACCCACCTACCCAGCGAATTTTGTGGTCTGGTCAGTTGTGATGGAACATTGTGGTTCATCCTTCCTTTGGGAATTGTGCGGTTTTGGACTCCCTTACAGGACCGCCACACCCTCCCACCCCGTCCTGACCCCACCCCTCTGTTGCTTAGGACAGTGAAAGACCAGCCGCAGGTCTTGGTCAAATTCTGATCATGTGTGTTATCTTTGTGTTTCGTAGCCATGGATGCATCAGTTGCGACGAATCTTGTTGTCCACAAGAAGCTGTGTCACTGCACAACACACTCGGCCGAAACGACTCTGGCTTCAACTTCCTGTTGACATTCCGCACTCAATGAACGTTCCCACCCGGATGAACCCCTATCTGTGCACGTCCACTGCTTCTGGTCCTCTCACTCAGGAGGGACACGGCACCTTCACTGCAGTCTCCCCATGCGGTTTCCAGGAACGCCTCCGCAGTCCGCATTCCCTCAACACAGTTCCCAGCACTCGTTCCGCATAGATTCCAGGGGAGGATCCAGGATTTGGCTGTTGGGACAGCCCAGTTGTGGAGGAAAGGATAATGCACGTGTAAGAAAGGTGTTTCAGGGTCCGTGTTTGAGCTTGTTTTTGGGGTCGATCCCCCATTTAATTCAGGATGCGTGCACTTTGGACGCACCGCGAGATGCAACAGGTCTCCTGCTGATTCCACACCCTGACATGTGCTGGAATGCAGCTCGCATTGTGCATTCAGAGTGCATTGGCAAAAAACATTCATTTTGCGCTGGGTGCATTCCAGTCCAGGTCAGATGTTGCTTCGCAGTTTGCGACGCAGTTTCCGTCGAAGTTGTGCAGAGTGTGCAACACGTGTCGCATTTGGATTTTGTTGTGAGCATGAGTCCTGCACAAGACGCGCCATGCGCAACATCCCTGTTGAAGCAAAACTGTTTTACAAAGACAAATTTATCTGCAGTCAGTGACAGAACGCAAGACGCCCCTTGTGCATCCAGAATGCGGGAAAATGACCACCGAGGTGTGACCCAATGACTCCTGAAACCTTGCCACTGAATCCCATGTTTTGTACTGCAGGTGCAAGTATCAGTGAATGTGAACCACCAGGACCAAATCCTTGATCCGCCCTGGGATCCGAGCTTCAATCGCGAGCCGTATTCATTCCGCAAACATGGAGTGGACGATGCTATCCGCGCCCCACGTAATGGCATACCGTCCTTACAGGACCACCACACCCTCCCGGGCCCCGCGGCCCTCCCCCTCCCCCGCCGCCGCCGCTCCTCCCCCGCCCGCCGCGATGCTATCCGCGCGCCGCGTAATGGCGTTGCGATCCGGGGCAATAGATGGGCAGCTCAGTTCCATTCCAAACATGCTCAAATCAGACTGAGCTTTTCTATCCCTGCGGAGTCCAGATGCAGATCCAGGGTCCCAATATCCCCAACCTCAACAGATTTTTTGTCTCGCCCAGGAAGGTGGGACCTCTTGACCACATTCGGGATCAATCGCCACTGTAGCGGAGGTGAACTGATCCTGTGGAGCCTGGTTCACACAACTGGGCCGGAGGCGTCATGCATCCCCTCCTCATGAAAGTTCTAACAACTGTCGCTCAAACCAAAAACAACCCGTGACTTGCCAACACTTCAACAACATGCCTTGTTGCACAATAGATCTGTAAGTTGTTCGTGTGAAAACATTGATTGACACAGAGGCGCAATGCCCCAATGCATCCGGCGCATAAGAGGCTGCAGTGTGTTTGACTCGCTTTTCCTATTGATTGCAATGATAACTGGGTGATCCGACTTGCGCAATTTCCCGTGATGGATTTCTGCGATGGAGTCAACACGGATGGACAAAGCACAGGAAGCAGCTCCAGGAGCGTGAATCGAATGAGCCCCGCGCACTCTCTGTGGTGGATCCAGGGTTTAGCTGTGACGCCCGATCCTGCAGTTCGCAGCAGTTCTTTGCCTTCTTTTTGCCGGAGTAAAAACGCCAATTGCAGCGCAGAAAGGCAGAAAAATATACTTTTCCCGCTTTTGAAAGTGGGTCCCGTCCTTGATCCGTATTTTGACTCTTATTCCTTTGTCAGTAAGAAGTGGCAAATCTAAGAGGGGGTCCCCAGCACAACGGATCACGAGAGGCAGGTGTGGTAGACCCAGTGGTGAGACCGGATCTCCTGGCTCCATTGACCCCTGGATCCTCCCCTGACGCGACACAGTAGAGAACTTATGCACGACGTTTGAGTTGAACGTCACGCCGCCCACCGCGCTTCGAAGCTGGGTGTTTTCCGGAATTTCTGACATCACAGTGGAATCTCCCATTTTGCGACACGATGTTCAAACACCATTTTCATCAATTTGAAGTTTGAATTTCCTTGCTTGAATTTAGCCTTGAAGATGGCCAAAAGGAAACCTCAGGTATAAGAAAATGGAAAATTGAGGTGTTCTAGCATATACTTGTGAAAGAATCATGCAAATATATGGAGAATTCACAATGCAGTGGATGTTTGAAAACAGCTCCAAAAATCTGGGTCAAATTTGATTTCC
>JAAUXT010087145.1_pt1 | contig 13034 bp, 17 predicted proteins | sample 7278171 | NCBI WGS metagenome assembly JAAUXT01 (sample SAMN14350112, study PRJNA611818) | marine sediment metagenome | isolation source: surface marine sediment (1.8m) | place: French Polynesia: Moorea | collected 2018-08
CTACATTTCATTAATATACTTCTTTCACCAAATATTTGTACTTTCTGAGATACAGACCCATTTCTACATCCAACCCCAAATTTTCAGCCCTTCCAAATTTGAACTTTTCAGCCTCAAGAACCTAAAAATTTGAACTTCCCAAAATCCTTCCTGGCACATTATCCCCAACCCAAATTAAACCAAAACAGCCCAAAAGATCCAAAATCGATCATCTTGACTATGAAACTGCTGTGCACATACTTTTGGTTGACCCTGCCTGTACATCCTTTGATTTGGGTTGCTACGATTTGAGTCGCCTTTTCAAGCGATCCCAAATCGCGCAACCCTCCTCAAATCACCTAAAAATCAGCCGTCATTAAGTCTCACAAAAGGATATCCAGAATTCATCTCTGAGCGTTGTTGGTTCGTTGACACATCTGCTCAAGTAAACTTCCAGGCAGTGATTCAAAGCCCAAGTGCTTTTCAGGCCCCACATTACCAGCTGCACACAAATCTCTTGTTTGTCGCACGACCGCGCAGCTTTCAACAGGAACACCGCACGTTTGCTTTGCGAAAATTCCCCGGACGGCGACAGCATGCTTCCGACAAATCACCATCACCGTGCGACGAGAAGAAATTTTTGGTTTCAAAAAAACCTTTTTGCACAGACAACGAAGCGGAAGTCGAATCGCTCAACGAAATTCACGAAAAGAAAATCTCACAACTTATTTGAAATCTTTTATTCCATTCACAGAACGAGGTTGACTTTGTACAGCATGATCGAACGATATCTACAATTCGTACGAGCAAAATGTGCCAAAATTCAAATCACGCTCCAATCCAGATCAAATTCAAGCAGTTCAGTTCGGCCCAGATTCGGGCCCCCACGTGCACGGATTGTTATGTACAGCTATACAAATTTACAGAAGTGGAATGAACATCAATCGGTGAAGTTGTATTCACACTTTGTACAGTGCAGAGATATGTACCTTGTGAACGTGAGAAGAGGGTGACGAAACTCAAGAATGTTGAGATATGCGATTGACAAACGGTGCACAAACCTCTGCAGACCAAATCCAAAGAGTACATTCAGCTGCACGAGTGCACAGTCACTTCAGTTGGGAGGGGGAGGCGGGGGCACGCCCAGCGGCAGCCCCTGCATCTGGTTCGGCATGCCCATACTCCCGGGTGGAGGTGGCGGTGGCGCCGCGGGGTTGAAGCCAGGTCCCGGGGGAGGGGGCGGCGGCGCCCCGGGCATGCCCTGCTGCACGGGCTGTTGCCACGGCGGCATGTTGCCAGGCGGGGGCGGCGGCACGGGGCCGACGGGCGGCGGCTGCTGCCACGGCGGCGGGACGCCTCCTCCAGGCGGCGGTGGGGGCGGTGCTCCGTACCCTCCTGCGAAAACAATTCAGACCCCAGTCAACATCATGAAGAGTGAAGTGCTCAAACACTGTACACGTGAATAATTTGTAAGTTTCGGTGGCCGAAAAGTACCAATGCTCACCCTGCATGGGGGGCTGCTGCTGTTGCCAGGGGAACCCGGAGCCGGACGACGGCGGCTGGCTGCTCGGGGGCGGCGGCGGCGGCGCCAACAGAGACGGCGGCGGCACGCCTGCAAATCACAGGTCCACAGATTGAGTACCCTCGGTAACTTGGCAAGTGCCGACCACAGGTTTCAGCATTCCATTTGTCAGCGCGTTCAGTGTCGAGCATTTAGTTTTTGTGGGTTCAAACCATCCCCCAACCAAGTTGGCAAAGAATCGGTGTTCTCCGGATACACAAATCTTTGGCGACTATTGATTTGGGTTGAGATAGTCGTACCTGTCGCGACGGAGGAAGTCGGGGTCTGCCACGGCGGTGCCGAACCTCCGGCGGAGGACGACGGCGGCGCCACCATCGCGGGCGGCCCGTTCCCCATGCTGTTGGGCGGGGGCTGCAGCCCGCCCATGTTGAGCAAGCTCGGCGGCTTGTGGTTCTGCTGCACGGGCGGCGGGGGCTGCTGCCACGGGGCGCCCGGGGGACCCTGCTGCTGTTGGGAGAAAATGTGGCCATCATTGTCATCTGACTGGAATCGCGAAAGCGATAGGGTCCAACAGGAAAATCAAAGAGGGTTACTCACTCTGGGTGTGGATCTCTCGAGCTCGAGCCCGGCTCTGATGATGTCGTTCATGAGGTGCGGAGGCTGGTTGAACGGCTGTCTCTGGGGTCCGCCGTGGCCGTGGCCGTGGCCCCCGAAGCCGCCGCCGTGGTGCCCGTCTCGGTGCCCGCCGAGGCTCGGCTTTTTGGGCGGTGGCCCTTCTCCCAACTCGGCCATCAGCGACATGTACTCGCTGTCCATTTTCGCTCGATCAACGGATGATGTCGGCGTCGTTGACATTTGTTGTCGCAGCGTGTCTCCAGGTCTGCAGAAAACAAACGTCAATTGTTGACATAAATGTTTTCCCTGGGGCTTGATCAACGCAAAATCATCCATGTCTGGAGTCCCTGATACTTCAACAGGCACACACTTGCGTGGAGACGCCAACACACGATGCGCGCACGCGAACGGAGACTCACCGTTTGGCTTTGCAGTCCTGACTGAGATGGCCGGTTCCGCCGCACACGGCGCACATGATTCTGTTGGTGACGATCGTCTCCGCTTGCTGACTCTGCTTCAGCTTCCTACAGTGGGAAAACAGTGAAACCAAATCACTTCTGGTGCTATAGGTTCAGGTGACATGTAAGGAACTTTGGAGGGTTGCTGGTGTCAGTTGTGACCAAACTGGTTGACACATTTCCCACGGCGACTTCATACCAGTTACTCCTCACGATGACACCAAGTGAGTTGGACCAGCAAAGGCACCAGACGGTGCTGGGCCACACGAGGACGCTCATGTATGAGAGTATCGAGCTGCAGAGACGAGAGACTTACATGAGCGCGTCTGGCTGCCGGAAGGTTCCGTTGAGCTGCGCGAGCTGCATCAGCTGCTGCTTCCGCAGCTCGTTCTGTCCGTCCGGCTGCGAGATGTCGTTCCGTATCACCTCCCAAATCTGCAACCAACACAAGAACCAAACTCGCAACATTTCCACATGACGTGTTTGCCATCCTGATCAGGCCTTGTCCCCTCATGAACAAGAGTGTGCCACGAATACAAGGTTTTCATTGCCTTCTTTCCACAAATGACCAGAACCTGCGCGTGCGCACCTTCTCGACGGCTTTCTTGACGTTCTCCGGGTTGTTGGCGGTGACGTAGGCGTGCAGCGGCTCGTCCTCTCCAGGCAGCGGCTGACCGTCCTTCCGCCCGATCTTCCCTTCCTTCACGGAGCCTTTGCCTCGGATAATGATCTTTGCTCCCGTCTGAAAAGAACAACACCGGGATTGGTGTTGAACCCTCGCCAAACAAACGTGCTGTGAATGTTATTTTTTTCATAGCTAGAATTTTTGTGTTTGTTTTGCAATTGAGAAGTTCGTACATCTTTCTCGAGAGTCTTCAGGGTGTTGCCTCTGGGTCCGATCAGGAGCCCGACGAAGTTGATGTCCGGGTATTCCTCCTGCGGGATCATCACCTTGTCGCTCACTCTCACCACCGGCGGTCTGAAACACCATCAAGTTACTGTGAGACAGCATGTCCATGGCATTGCAAGCGTGGAACATTTATCGACAGAGTTTGTTCGTTCCATCGCCCGATGTAGCTTTCGTCACCAGATGACCACACGCATGCACACACAAACACACACACACGGTTCGAACTGACGACAGGCAACACCAAGAGTACATCCAATTTGACAAACCGGCCACGCTTTCAGCCAAATGGGAATGACTATGAACCATTTTACGAGGGGAATCTACAAAATTCCTTCTTTTATTTCTCCGTGGAAAATCGGACCTCATTCACTGCGATTGGATGTTGTTCACACTTTGTGCAACAATGTTGTGCATGACCATGAAAGTCACTTGCTCTGGGACCAACCCAGACATCTCTGGAATGTGGTTGACCAGCCTGTCTGGTGATCACTTGTTCAGTGACTATGATGCATCACACACACAATTTGTGGAACTTTTCACTGTTTGGATTCATGATTCATCGCACTTTTCTGTTGTGTTCCTGTGTAGTTTTGAACTCTTTTTCTGTTACAAATGTTCATTTGGAAATGAAGAACTTGGTGGAAAAGTGTCAACTTTCCTTCTTTACCGATCACTGCAAAAACGCCCAAAAGAAGGAATTTTTGTGGATTCCGCTCGTACTTTGCACCGTCTGCTCAGGAGCAAAGGGCCTCACTTGTAGTCTGCGGGAGGTTTGAACTCCTCGTTGATGTTCATGGCCTCCTGGATGAAGCGGTGGCGGTCCTCCTCGAGGCGCTTCCTCGTGCGGTACTCGCGCGTGTTGAGCCGCTTCCCCTCGCTGTTGTAGATCGGCTCCGGGGACGGAGACCTGCAAAAAACACCGTCAGTCACGACTGGAACTCGGATCCTTGCTCTGCCGGCGAGCAAGGCGCTCATCTGTTGCCAATGTGGGTGTTGTAGTGGAATGAGTGGGCCGAACGATTTGTTTCCATTCCCAAAGTCCTTCCCTCCCAGAAATTTATGACACCAGGAAATGCAAGGAAGTCCAAACACAGATCATTTTGACGGAGAAGACCACCACACATTAGGCACCAGGTGACAAGGTTTTCGAAGATAGATGACACCTAGTGGGTCCTTACGATTAGCATTCAAATTTATAAAAGAATTTCCCCTTCGTGGAAGCCTCTAAAAGTCAACACAGGTTATTCAGGCCAAAAATCAAAAGTGTGTGGAGGCTCAGTCGGCAACACTAGAGAAGACAACATGTACAAGATTAAAACCCACACTTAAAAAATATCACCAGAACTATCGGGCACTCAATTTCCGAAACAAAATTTCCCCCTGTTCGTTTTTGAAATTTGTTGGAAGCATTTGTTTGACCAATGATCTTGCCGTGTCTGTAGAAAGAATATTTGTTACTTAACAATAACAAACATGAATTGAATGCAGTTGAACACATATAACCCCCTAGACCAACTAAACGCGAGACTTTGGTGGAATTTGGACAGTGACATGCAAAACACATGGTTAAGAATTCTAAGCTAGACTTTGAATTTAGAGCCAATGATATTCTGGATTCTTGGAAGTAAGCAACCCAGCTCTGAAAAGTGGTTTGTTATCAATGGATGGATTGCTGCAAAGTTGCAAAAATTTAGACGACAAATGGAAAACCAACTGCTGTCATAAATCAATATCACGACAAAGTCATAATGTTTGGTTTTCATTATTTTCACATCAGCGAATAGCAAGTTCGACCGATGAAAATGGCAGTGAACAGCAACATCCTGAGAACCTGAGAGGATTTCCAATTCTGGAAAGCTTCGAATGGAATTGGTTATAACTCTGTAAAAGAACACTGCTGTCATTATGCCCTCAGTCCTCTAAGGGGCTCACTTACCATGGAACGCTTTCACACCAACTCAATTTCACACACGAAGCCAAGTGAAAGATTATTAGGACATTATAGTACAATATTTCGCCCAATTTAGATAAAAATCCGTGTGCTACAGACCAGGATTCACACATCTCAAGCCTCCTATCCTTATGAAACAAGTGTATCATTATCAAGTAACGAAAAGAAGCAAAATGAAGTTATTCCAGAAACAATAACTCATTAATTATACCTGTGCTCCTCACTATGCAACCTTCCTCGTGAAAGAGGACGTGAACGCGCGACGACGAATCATAAGACTTTCTCAGAAAAGCGGTGATTGTCAATGCAACAGACAAACGGTGAGCATGAAGAAGTTGGTGAAGCTAAACACAAGTCCACATTTAGGAATGATGCATTCAGTCAGGGTACCAAGGACTCTGATGCGGTCGTATCACCGGTATACATGATAATATGGAAAGTCGTGTAACTGATGATAACCAAGACTCTAGAATAACAAAATCGGTCTAGTTCGAAACATGCTTGCACACAATGATTTCAGCACCATATTACCAAGTCAGTCAAACTACGCTGCAGATGATGTGAAGAAAGTCTTATGATCGATAGTCCACAATTTCTCAACAGTTTGAAGCACCACCAATCAAGCCAAACAGGAAGGCATCACTACTCTCCAGGGTTGCATAATGAAACTAACACTCCTCGTTAGGAAGAAGGCACGGAGCTGACTGGAGAGCTACGGATCGTCACTGACCCCACGAGCAAAATGGAAATGTGTGGTGTGTGTGTCTTTCTCTCTGTTTTTCGCTTTGCCTTTACACGTGAATGGAACGCGGTAGCAGTGGTAGCTGTACAACAACTGCCACCACCTGAGTGGCAGCGAGCGTTCAACACCAAACCTTTCTTCTGGATTCGCCGGAATGCCCAGGTCACCGGATCGCAGTCTGCGGCTAATTTCTTCTATCTGTAGTTGCACTGGAAGTTTGTGGTTAAAATAGGAAAAACAAGAAAATGGTTAATTATCATTTCAGGAAATCAACCAAGCATGCATCAAGTCTCCGTCCTGACGAGTGACACCAGCGAATCAATAATTTAGCGACAAAATCTTAAATCTACCGGTAAGTCTTGGTGTGGCACAAAAGTTTTGACTGTCAGTTGCGTTCCAAAGCGATTGTACCATCAAATTGTGATTGGTGTGGTGACTTGACACATGCTTTTGAATACCCACCCAACACTCGTCAAATTCGTGCAAATGCCAAATGGAATTTTGATTTTGTTTGAAATGCAGTCCAAAATTGAAGCATTTTTTTTGTGAAAAATAAACAAATACAAGTTGTTTTCTTTCAGGCACACGAAAACACACCATTCCCTCCCGATTGTCAAAAAACTAAACTTCGTATTTCCGTCATGTTTCCGATGTAGCATTGAAATAAAGTTTCTACTGATTAACTGCGCTGAAACCTTAAGAACTGTAATCTCAAAAGGTTACGAAAGACATGTGCATCGAAAGAAAGTCAAATTTTCCTGTTCACACATGAAAGTATTTGATTAGACAGGTGTTCAACAAAGCATTATTTCATATTTTGAAACATTCAAATTGCATTCTGAAATGCAAATAATGTTATGGGCACCTGCAAACGTCCTTCCCAACAACAAGCAACAAGAATGTACATCAGAGGCTTTGTCGATAATCGCTTGAAGTATATCTTACACAACACGGTATTGGGATGCACTGAACGAGAACGATACTTACAGAGGTAGAGTCGCTCCTGGTCCTTGGAGAGTCCGGGCGGGATCACGGTCGGCATCCCCGGGATGAAGGCCTTGTCCTTCTCGTCGCCGCCCCACCGACTCTTCCGTTTGCGTTTCCGCTCAGCGCGGTCTGCGGCAGCGGCGTCGCCCATGTCTGGTGGCGGCCAGCTGATCGACTCTGCACACGGAGAAAAAAATAAAATTGCCCAGTTGTGCAGACTGCAGCAGTCGGACAGACTTCGAATTCAAACATATTGCAATTCTCGACGAATTCAATTTTTTTCATGCAGGGAAAGATTCCACTGAAAATGCCTCAGATTATGCTTTTGTGATGGGTAACTGTGATTGGTTGATTTCGTGATGCACACAGAAACAAATCCAACCGAATGAGCAATTGGGCCAGTGATCTGGATCATAATTTCTGCACCGCACGCCGGTTCAAGATCAGTTCTTGCTTCTGGATCAAGTCTGCGTTGATTGAATCTGCATTTGATCAACTTACCAAAATCTGAAGCTCTCTTCATCGACGCAGGACCTTTGGATTCAAACGACGAACAAAGCGGACGTGAAAATCCTTCCCGAACGATGATGCGATCTGGCTGAACAGCTGTTCAATTGCGAACTAACAGTTGCAAATGGCGACGACGTGGTGAACGCGTTTTGCGTAACTAATTTTCCACGCTATTTGTCACCAAGCTACTCGCAACGACACTAAAACTTGTAAATATAATTTTGTTGAATGAATAAATTGCCCACCACATCAAGTTGTACTAACCCTCCACACAGTAAAATATTACGTTTTGTTTTCCAGTGAATATATTTATTGCTTTCACCATGGGAAAGAGCTTTGTATCAGATTGTTGGTCTTAGAAACAGTGATAAAAAGAGTTGAACATGGCTTCATCAAATGCTCAATTTCAGTGGCGCCTCACCAGTGTGAGCTTTACAAGATTCCTGGGAGAAATTTTGGAAAGCAAGCGAATTTAAAAAAAAAGAACCAAAACAAAAATACCCAGACGCCAGTAATTAAAACTATACGATTATTTCCACAATATTTGTGCTGTCAACATGGATTGTTGACCTTCAGTCAGTTTTCGAATATTTTTGCATTTGAGGTTGAGGCAATTATCATGTGGAGTGCGTTCAAGAAACTTTCGTCAGAAATATGAAAATTCGCCGGCAATAGATGAGTTTGGACTTCGATTGCTGTCGACAGGCAATCATGGTCAAAGAGCAGTTCCGAGAGGCCGATTTGGCCAAGAAAATGTGAGTTGAAATGAGTCAACATCTGCACTTTGAGACGACAATCGCCTGTTTTCACCGACTTCGAACTTCTGATTTTGATTTCGTCGCACATGTGATCTGATGGACCTTCATTCCGTGCAAATTTGTCTGATTAAGTTTCTTTCTGTGCAAAATATGTCTGTCAATCAAGTCAGTTCATGGACGAACATCAAACATTTGTGGCCCACCCGGGAATCGAACCCGCGAACCTTTGATCCCTGGTGGAACACCTTGACTGAAACCCTGATCAGATCTACTTGGCATGAACGACTGGAAGGGCGTCCACACTTGATATGCAACATCAAAGTGTCGACTCAGGATTTGGCACTGGAGTTGCTCCGATCTTCAGGGTGTGAACGAACTTGGAAAATTGAACAAATGGGAAAAATATTGGCACAAAAGACTTGAGTCTGGCGACCAAAATGAAAGCAAGTTCAGGGTGTCAGTGGACCGCGCACGCACCCTTCCTGGACCCGCGCTTGCGGTATTTTGGCAGTTGTCAGTGTTTAGCTTCAGACAGTTCAAATACGGTGCACACACACGAAGAGTTTTCGTGTCTATGGGATTCAGCCGAAACAAACTGATTGAAGAGTCTTCTTGACGTTTTGCAGAAGCCACGTGACGTTCGGTATGCTGAGCGCCGAACAGATGCGACAGGCGGCGCATATTCAGGTCATCGCGTCGGACTTGTACTCGCAGGACGGAAGCCGCAAAGCCGTGCCGCACGGGGTGCTCGACCCTCGAATGGTGAGCAACTCAAGAAAATTCATGTCCAGACCTCGATTCAATTCGCGGTTGTCGAACACAATTTTCTGGCGCATTCTACAGTTTGAAAATGTTGAGGTGACAGATTGTTCACGACGCAGACCTTTTCTTTTCTTGTGTAGGGAATCAGTTCCAAGGCCACATGTGAGACTTGTGGAGAGTCACTCGCAAAATGTGTGGGTCACTTCGGCCACATAGATTTGCAGATGCCATGTTTTCACATTGGACACTTCAAAACCATCCTCACCACACTCAAAGTCATCTGCAAGGTAAGACAGCGGACGCATCTTTACCATCTGGGGACTGACATGAATGGCGTGTCTTATTGTTTCGAAAGAAGTGTGAATGTCTGACAAGCAGTAGCCAACCGAAAATCAATTTGGAACAGAAGACCAGGACACGATCGTTGGGTTTGATGTGGTAAATTCTGTTTGACGTTGCAGACGTGTTCCCGAATTTTGCTGAAGGACAAAGAACGACAAGATTTCACACTCGCTCTGAAAAGACAATCGCAAGGGTACTTGCAAAAGAAAATTTTGAAGAAAAAGATATTGGACAAGTGCGTGAAAGTAGATAGATGTCCATTTTGCGGCGCTTACAATGGTGAGTTGTGTTGAATATCTGCTTGATGTTCGAAAATTCACGGAAACGAGCGATTTCTGATTTTGGGGGGACTTATTTCAGAACAGTTCGTTGAAGTTTCATATTTTCTCAGGGACGGTCAAGAAATGCGCCTTGTTGAAAATCGTTCACGAAAAGTTCAAGCCCAAGAAAAGGGAGGAAAATGAGGAATATCAGAGTTACATCCAAGAGTTTCACGAAGTGGTGGAAAAGAACACTGATTTGGCGCCTCTGATCGCAAAGTCAACCCAGGTAAGGTCTGCAAGTCGGGGGTGTCAAACTTTGACCAAAAGTTCAAGTCACAGCAAAATTGTGTGGCAGAGTTTGACCGTCTGTGTGTTTTCAGGAGTTGATCAATCCGATTCGTGCATTGGAGTTGTTCAAAAGGATTCCTGCAGAGGTACGTCTGGTTGTCCGTTTCAAATTGTGCACACTTTGAACCCGCTTTGTCCTTCCCACAATTCAAAGCAGTGCATCGAAGAAGGAAAACTGACTCAACACTTGAGGTGTGCTGGGGTGGAAAAATAGACGGATGTGTCACACAGGATCTTCCGTTCCTGGTGATGAACCTGGAGGTCGGGCGCCCGCAGGATCTCATCATCACGCGACTCCTGGTGCCGCCCAACTGCATCCGCCCCTCCGTCGTCTCCGACATCAAATCCGGAACGTGAGTGTAATTTCACAGTGCGAAAAATCTTGTTGATTCATGTCAGTGATCTTCATGATGTGACTGGACTTTGCAGCACGGAAGACGATATCACAATGAGGCTGCGCGACATCATCATGGTCAATGACGTCATCGCGAGGCACAGATGCGCTGGGGCAAAAATGCACTCGCTCATGGTTTGTGTTGACCCCTTTGATCCGGGAAATAATAGCTGAAACAGCTGTTCCCAGGGTACAATTTTCAGCGTTCTCATTTGTCCTTGCAGGAAGCGTGGGATTTCTTGCAGCTTCAAGTCGCGCTGTTGTACAACAGTGAAACTTCCGGAATCCCACCCGCCATGCAGGTTGGCATGCGCGTCAGAAATTGACGTGAAGACGTTTATTCGAATTTGTCATTTTTCTCATTTCTACACTCAGAAAAGCAGAGAATTCACAGAGCAGGTGATCAGGTGATCAGAGCAGGTGAAATCTGGTGTGCCTTTTCGTAGCACAATTGCAGATTGGCACGGACCACTCTCTTGTGTAGCTGCCAACAACGTGATGCCGGAATGACGAGTGCGTTTATTTGTTTCAGTCGAAGAAGGTGTATCGAGGTTTCGCGCAGAGGCTGAAGGGAAAGCAAGGAAGGTTCAGAGGAAACTTGTCAGGGAAGCGAGTCGACTACTCAGGGAGGACAGTGATCTCTCCAGATCCGAACCTGCGAATTGACCAGGTTGGTGTGAACGTGTGTGTGACCATTTGTGTGAAATCAATTATGGCTGCCACCACCACAAGGGTGCATCCAGGATTTTGTTGACGGGCGCCTGGCTTCTGGAAATATTATCCTTTCTGTTCTTTGGAAGAACAAAAGAAACTTGGCAGTGCACAGAATATTTGACAAGGGAAGCCCTGGATCCGCCCCTGCAGCTTCCGGTGAACCTCGTTTCAGGTGGCGGTTCCCGAGTATGTAGCCAAAATCCTGACGTATCCGGAGAAAGTGACGCCGGCGAACATCAAACTGATGAGGCAGCTCGTCATCAACGGCGTCGATGTGCACCCGGGCGCGAACCAAATCACCTTCAGGGACACGAAGGACAAAAAGTGAGTGCACAAGGCGTGTGGGAGTGATGTGTGGAAAAAGGAGGGAAAAGTGAAGTTCTTTTTATCAGAGGAGGGGGGGTAGGGATGTACACTGGGCTGGTGATAGAGGGACGGAAACGGGAGTCTCCAAGACCTACACGGTGCAGCTGGGGTCAGCTTTGAAATGCAGGGACGTGATTCACGCACACGTCGTTTTCTTCAACCGACAACACGCCCCACACCAGCTTTCTCTTCCAGCCACAGCGTTTCTTCCAGTCTCTGTAAACGCTCATTCGGGCTTATTTTGTCCCCAAGGTTCTTGAGGTATGGCCAACGGAAGAAGCTGGCGCAGGAGCTGAAGAACGGCGACGTGGTGGAGAGGCACCTCATCGACGGGGACATCGTTCTCTTCAACCGGCAGCCCTCCCTCCACAAACTCTCCATTCAAGCCTTCTACGTAAGTTTCGTCTCAAATCATATCCACTGAGCGTTGCGTTTTGGGCCACTTCGCTTGTAAAACCGCACCCGACCTTGTGATTGAACAACGTATGCACACGAAGAGCAGTTCGTTCCGTTTGACCAGTAAGGATGTCGACAACTCCATTCGCAGGCAAAAGTGATGCCGCATCGAACGTTCCGATTCAACGAGTGCTGCTGCAACCCGTTCAACGCCGATTTCGACGGAGACGAGATGAATCTTCACCTTCCGCAGACCGAGGAGGCCAAGGCTGAAGCCATCGTCCTCATGGGGGTGAGCTTTTCTTTCTCAAGCCGGCTGAGGAAAATCCTCGATGGGAATTTGTTCGGACACGTGATCAGTCGCTCTTATTTCGCAGTCGAAGTCCAACATGGTGACGCCAAGAAACGGGGAGCCGCTCATCGCTGCAATCCAGGATTTCATCACAGGTGAGCGGGGCGCAGGCGCAACGTCGAGCTTCATCTTGTGTGTTGTTGCGGGAACAACAACAGTTGACTATTTGTGGTGTGTTGTTTCCAGGCGGATACTTACTCACTCAGAAGAACGTGTTTTTCAACCGTGCACGTTTCATACAGTTGGCTGCGGTTCTACTGGCGTCCAACGACACAAATATCAAGCTGGACATTCCTCCCCCAGCTATCAGGAAGGTGAGCTCATTGTCTTTTCCCTTCATACAGAGAGGGCGCAGCGCCCGCTCAGTCACATTCCTGGGAAGGATTGGACTGACGCACCAAACTTGTTGTTTCACATGAGAGTTGAATGGTTTTATTATCAGCCGCGGTAGCGAGCTGATATTGGTTTGCCCGTGTATCCGCATCCATCCGTCTTGGGGGGGGGGGGGGAAACATCAGTTTTACTCCGGTTCAAGTGATCGCAGACTGGAATCACAGTGGGTGCAGACACCCTAAGGGGTACTCTACAAGTTGCACATGGTGTCATTTCCTTCTGCTCTGATATAATACAATAATAATACAATAATAATATAATACAATACTATA
>JAAUXT010122729.1_pt1 | contig 13032 bp, 14 predicted proteins | sample 7278171 | NCBI WGS metagenome assembly JAAUXT01 (sample SAMN14350112, study PRJNA611818) | marine sediment metagenome | isolation source: surface marine sediment (1.8m) | place: French Polynesia: Moorea | collected 2018-08
AGAAATACCATTTGTACAATAGAAATAGTTATTGAACTTTGTACAAAAGACTCATACTCACCATTTGAGTCTCGATTGCTGCACAATCTCGACCGAAATAGTGAGTATTCATCTTTCATACAGCGTTCAATAACCTTGTCATCATTTTCAGGGATCAGAGAACGGCTGTATCTGCCTCTGTAGATTCTATCCATTGCAATGGTGTTTTTTTCTCCCTCCTGCCTCTTTTTGCACGATTTCTACTGAAGTGGTTCATAAATTGAGCGGCTTCAATGATCGCGACGATTAGATCTGCTCGAGCGTGATTCATGCGCGTAGATAGTCTGCGCCACGTGGAAATCAGCTAAACTCTTTCTCACTGCTTCACAATATTTCCAGAGGTTTCCTTTTCAATGAATATCGTGGTCAGACCTCCACTCCTTGCACTGAAGAATCGGTTTGCACTAAAAAAATTCGACGTTTTTTCACGTCCTTTGTTTCGCCCACGTTTGTTGAAGAAAACTCTGGTTGACGGTGGAGCATGTCTTTTCATTCAGATTCTGTAGTGAGTGTCCTTCAGATCAGCACTTGTTCAAGTTCACGAGGGTTCGTGGCCTGTGTACTTCGCCCCCGATTGTTAAGTTTTTTTTATGATCACACCATCGGATCTCGTGTTCGGTGTGTCCTCAACCGATCTCACTTTTTACAAGTTCTCCCAACCCTCAGACACCAACTTCTTGTATCCAGTTCGCATTTTTCAACAGTTGTACGGACGCCCAAAATTTCAAAGCCACCTTCCTCCATCAAACTGTACTGGTCGTTGCTTTCAGACAGATTCCGTTTCACGTGACACAGAACGTGAGTTGGAGGTGAGTTGCGGCAGTCTCCAAGCCAAGGGGCAACTTCCGTCCACAACACACCATTTACACTTGCATGAAAAGCCACGCACGACGCACCCGGTGTGAAACCGCCCTGCGGCAGCTCGATCGACCTCAGCTGTTCATATTTCACCGCGAATATCCACACACCGAGCGCGGGGCGTTCTGTGGACTCCAAGAGCCTTGAGTCTCGCAAAAACTGCTCCGCCGCCGCAGTGCACCTCGCTGATACGAATGACGCAAACACTTCATCTTTTTTTTTGCTCCGCAGCAAATCAGCGCCTTTCAACATTGTGTTGCTTTTTTCTCTGTTCCCCAGTGCAAGAAAGCTACATCTGAGATGGAGAGTTTGCGCTGCCAGGGCTCGCGGCGGTATCGCACTCACCTCGAGAGCGCAGATCCCGAAGGAATAGATGTCCACGGCGGTCGACACGGCCAGGTTATCTGCAGCGAACAAAAGGAAGCAGCGTCTACATTTGTGTTTGTGAAACATTTGCTGTGGAACACATGTCTCAAAATTCGTGAAATTGCAACCTCACAAGACAAGAACGTCTGCACGCTTGTCTCACAATTCGTGAAAATAGAAACATCTCAACACTGAATTTTGACACACCAAGTTTTGACACTTTGTGGTTTGAACCCAGCAAACTTTGCTGAGACCACAACCAATGGACGGTCCTGACGAGACCACACTGAACCACTGCGCATGTGTGCGCATGCGCACTGCGCGGACGCGGACGCACCTGCGTACTCGGGCGCGATGTAGTGCATGTTCCTCGCCTCCTCCTTCCGCGTCTTCACGTGACTGTAAATCGCATCCGGAGCCACTGAAACCACAACAAGAACACGTGACAGTGTGGGCACAAGCGGCAAATTCACCTGCCATACTACAGAAAACCGTTCAACGAGCGATGACGCAGCGTTCATGCACTGAGCCCCAGTGTCAAAGAAGCCGTAAGCCGGAGATAACCAAGGGCGCGGCACCAGAGCCTCATTCTCCTGTTCGACGAACAAAACGTTGCGTTGAAAAGGCAACTTTCCCTCCCACAATGCTGATTGTGATAGGCGCGAAGCTCGGAGCACCTCTGCACCAAGTCAACGGGCGACGCACCGAGCTGCCAATTTTTCTCGACCCCCTCCCCCAATTAGGTAGACAAACTGTGATACATGTCTGACCCCCGCCTCCCCCTGGGGGGTCCTGTCTACACCTGATCCAACGCGCCATGGCGAGTTTGCCTGCACAAGCACGTGGAGTCCCATGTGCTGCAGGGAAAGTCGTTTTTGCCTGCAGTGCTCTTTGCGCAGAGGCGGTGGTCGTCGTGGTTACCTGATCCGATTTTGATGAGCCCGTTGTGCTGGATGAAGATGGTATCACAGGTGAGGTTTCCGTGCGTGATCGGAGGCTCGCAGGAATGCAGGTAACTGAAGAAACAAGAACACCTGTCAGTGTGGACACGCGTCTCAGTTTGCGGGAAAGCAGATCTCAAGGATATGACCGAAGGATATCTCAAATGTACATATATGACGCATCTTGTGGGAACCCAGCAGCAGTCAGACCCAGTTTGACCGTTGTCGGCAATGGAGAGAACACGGGGATTTTTGGTTTGTTTTTCTTCGGCGGGGGGGGGGGAACCACCAACAACGCAGAACATAACCGCACACTTTAAGTGACGAACATTTTACACATCTGGGACAACGTTCAACGTTCACCATTCACTTGGCTCCAACACACACACACACACACACACACACACGCACACACACTCACCTCAATGCTGAAAGGATTTGCGTGCACCACCGTTTCCATGCCTACAACAGATGAAATGAAAAAAACATTCAGATAATCTCCGACACACCAAATCCGTAGAAATCCGCAGTGTCGTCCGCGTCGACACGCCCCGCGGTTCCGACATCAGTCACGGCCCCTAACGTCGCCATTAGTATGCGCCGGGTCGCCGGGCTATTGATCGCCTGCCAACGTCGGGGACACTTTATTGTGGCCCCGTGTAGCTTCTGTTTACAACACGACTGCACTGCATCCAAACACTTTTGGTGGTGTTCCATGTGCAACGCTGGGAAACCCAACAAACACGATGAACAGATGGAGAATACGCGTAGGTTGTGGACACTTTTTTGAATGGAGCGAGGTTTACTTTATTCTCCCCATCATCAGCTGTTGGTGAAAAAGCGCCAGTGCATGAAGGTTATCTGTGTTGAGCATCAGGTGCAGCAAATTCCAGCAACAAACAACAAAGGTCTGAGAATGAAAGATGAGAACCCCCGGCTGTGTGGTACACAACGATATTTCCGTCGTCGAGGCAAACACACAGTCTTGACTGACGAGGAGAGCTGCCCCTGAAACGCCACACGTCTGGATGAAGATGTGTCGCGTCCGGTCACGGGAAGGAAACGCGACCCTCACAAAGACCCCCTTCCTAAGCTGGGCGGAGGTAGATCAGAGAGGGGCAGGGTGGGTGTGGGGTGCGAAGTGGGCTGGGGCTGGTTAGGGAGGGGGTGGTCCGAAGAAGAGGGAGGCAGGCGAAAAGTGGATGAGGGCTGGTCAGAGAGTGCCAAAAAGGAGGTGAACACAAGGTGCAAAAGGCAACAGGCGCTTGTGGACCTCCACTCCCTTGCAGCTGTCTCCCTCTGATCAGCCTTCGCCCATCTCCCACCCGAAGCCCACCTCACGTCCCACCTCACCCCCACCCCGCCCATCGCACGCCCAGCCTGCCCCACCCTGATCACCCTCCGCCCACCTCACCCCCACCCCGCCCCACTATGATCACCCTCCACCCACGTCTCCCTTGACCCACCTCCCACCTCACCCTCCCAGCACCTCTCCCTCTCCCTTCCGCCCCATGATCCTCCGACAGGAGACGAGCGTCTGCACTTCCGCAATCTGACCCTCGCGCGGTCGGGCAGCTTCCGGAGGCTCCAGCACCGGGCCCTCCTCCTCTTCCTCACACCCCATCAGCTGCGCCTTGCGCAATACACCGTGTTCTGCGATGAGGAGGATTTCCTATTAGCTGGCGTCATTTGCGACCTTTCGACGCGCCCGTCAGTACAAACAGCCAGTTTACGGGCGATAATAGCGTAGAGATGTGGAGCGAAAGTTCAGCCTTCTTCAGGAAATTATTTGCCATATTCCTTCGGCCTTGACACCAGACGCATCGCCTTGCATCGCCAGCCTCGCCGAGCGTTTTTACCTGTCAGTATCAGCGAGACGTGAAGCCATCGAGAGAGATGATATAACGTGGAGTCAAAGCTGAGCGAGCGTAATTGCAGCCAGTAATTCTGTCTGCTGTACCTGAAGTGGGAGGGGAGGATCCAGGGACCCCACCCACCATCAACCACCAACAACCAGTCACACCTCTCCATCATTTTGTGATGGATCGCTCGGATTTCTGCCCTCCCAACCCTGGAAAAAGGTCAGAATGTTCTAAGCATCGCCCCTCCACCTTCAGACCCCCCCCCCCCACCCTCTTTCTCGCCAAAATTCTCCTCCGCCGACGCCAAGCAACTTTCGGTCGGGGGGGGGGCAGAGTTGTGGATGAAAGCAAATTTGCGCGCGGCTCATCTGGAAAAGTGCGGCTGGCTTCACCTCTCCCACTCGAGGCCTCGACGTCTGGAAACAAGGCGAACCAGGCCCAGTCGATGCTCGTTACCTCAGACCACTTCACCCCGCGCCGTCCCGCGCGCAAGGAACGACCCCAGGTGGCGACACGAGGATCAGCCGCCTCGTGGGAGGAAACTTTTCTCCAGTTGAATGAATGGGCGCAATGAGACTTCCGCCGAATCAGGCCGCGGAGGCCGGGCAGTTCGATTCACCTGAGGCCGGGTTCACATGGGAGGCGTCTGTGAACGTAGCGTTGGCTTGACGACGCAGCGCCCGCTCACGTGCTCAGGGACACAACGCGCGACGCATCCAACGGGAACCCAACTCAACGAAATGTCAGGGACACGGCACAATAGATCTACCCTTGCCGCGAACCACGGAATAAAAGGCAAGGAGCAATAACCGTTTCACATTGACGCCAACCTGGTGACAACAGCAGCCGACAGTCGCTGAAAACTATGTACGGCTTCTGGAGCCTTGCCACGGCGCTCACCGTCAGGCTCTGCTGACTTACGACGCCCAGAGCGACCATCCCCGGCTCGCTCCACCAGGGGGAGGGTGCGTCAGCGGGGGGTTCAGCTCGGCCAAACTGACGTGAGACGTCTCACACCCGACTTCATCCCCTTGTTTTTTCAACTCATAGGATGAGCTATAAACGTCAAGCCTTGCATCGCTTTTGGACTTCCGAGAAACTGGTAGTTGTTTACTCCAAGTAAAGCAATTCGGATCGAGCCCAATCACCCCGTGAAGCACGGGGGGAAGTAGCCGATCAACATCAACGACCAATCTTCCAAGATCGAATCACGGATCCCACATCCTGGTGCAGAGATGAAACCATCGAATTTGAGTTCTGCGGCCCACAAATCTCAGGCACTTTCATCTCGTTTTGTGTCAGCAGGGATTTCGAAAACTTTGGCCTGAAACTGTGAGATCCGTGCCCCGGCCTCTTCCCACCACCCACACCCAGTACACCGCGGCAAAATGCGTTGGAAGTGGACAGTCGGTCTTCAGCGATTTCTTTGCTGTTCACGATCGACGACCACGCAGGTCATTCTCGCTTCAGGGTCTGAACGACACAGATGGCGTTGCCGTCGCCACAGTCCCACAGCACTGTATTTCCGCTTCCGGGAGAGTCTGCTGTGAGCGCACGTTGCTCCCCCTGGTGCAGGATCATACACGTGAGTGAACCCACCTTCAGCGTTTTGTGATTCTTCTTCGTTTTCTTGAGGAACTGCTTGAGGGATCCGGACGACATGTACTCTGTGATGAAGACGACCTGCAGTGTACACAAGAGAAACATCGCATCAGCGCAGCGAATTCGAGTCAGATGTCAGACGCATTTCCTTGATGCAAAGCAAATATTGCGCACGACTCAAGGCGTGTTTCACGTTGGACTCATCATGCATTGCGTCTCTGTACAAATCAATGCACGCAGCGTCCATTCTACCACGCTACGGTCACAAAGCCTCTCGTATGTGACCTTATTGTGGTAGAAGTGAGAGTTCACACACTGCAAGAATGGTTCCTGTTCACTCATACAACTCTTTTCTCGACCAAAGGTCTCGAAAAATTGTTGTATGATTTCACAGAAACCATTTTTGCAGCGTGTGTGAACTCTTACGTAAACGACGCAACGTTCACTGAACGACGTCGCGCCCACAGGGACGCGCGGCATGACGCACCCAGCGAGAAGCGGCCGGTACAAGAAGACGGCGCCCGGCGCATTGGATTTGTTCATTACCGACAAAATTCCATCTCGAGTCTTCAGCTGCGATCATCAACCAACGTTATCATCGCAGCTGCAGCATAAAGAAGAACAGATTCTGTCAGCCAAAACCGCTCATTGCGTCGGCAGATTCTGCACCGGAAACAGTTCAAAGAGCAGCGTGGCAATTTGGATCGAAATTTTGATGGAAAATGCGACAAGAAAAACTGAAATTGAGTTTGGGAACTGATCTGCGTATCTTCAGGAGCATCTCGCCCGTGTAGTTTGAGAGACTATTTCATTTCGAGACAACAACGCAAGGAATTTTATCACTTTATCAAAGAAGAATGTCGAGGACAATCAACGCGCATATTTGTCGCAAAAATTCCCCGTGTGTGACTTTCCGCCGACGCTTTCCAAAGACGAACTACGTTTCGAGGTGACAGAAACAATGAGCTCAACAAAACTTTTCTCAACGTGGACTTCAGCGGGCAGTTTATGTTGGCTGAGTCGTACCTCTTCTCCCCACCCCCCCCAAAAAAAAAACCAGTTGGGGAAGATCTTCGTTCGTCTTGAACTTTGCAAAGACTTGATGTTGACGCAGCGCCCACCTGACGGAACACACGTCACGCTTGACGCCTGCGCTGTGAAACAAGCTTCCCCACCACAGCGCTCTGGCGATCCGTCTGGTAGACGTAATAAAAGGCCTCAAGTGCCGTCCATTCGAGAAATCATAAACACACTTCGGGTCGACTGTCTGTGGAAATTTCCTACAGACGAGTAAGTGCACCCAACAAACTTTAGCAAAGTGAAAAGATATGACAGACAACGCGAGATACCCAACTCCACGGAGAAAAACATGCATCGAGCAAAAAGCACTTGATACATTGAGTGACCGCCGGCTGCATCAACTGACAAAAGTCGCAACGCGTCGTCTGCCCGATGATCAATGTGCGACACGTCAGCAGACCTGTCGTGCGGTCGTTCAAGTCGTGGTTTGGAGCACAAAAGTTCTTTCTTCGATGGGCTCACATCACAAATAGGCCCAAGCAAACTGGGCGCGCGTTCTCACTCGAGTCAAGACGCAGTGCCTGTCCAGTTGCACAGGGACATGACCAAAGAGAAATCCAGCTCCACATAACTCTGACATGCCGCACCCGACGCGACCCTGGAAGACGGAAGCTGCGGCTACTCACCCTGGGCTGGTCCGACTGCACCTTGTCGACCCAGTAGCGATGGAACTTGACGATGTTGGCGTGGTCCAGCTGGATCAGGTTGTCAAACACTTGCTTGATCGTTTCCTGCAAAAGAAATGGAAATACTTCAGCATCAAAAGTGAACACATCTGTGAGATGGCACCGAAGTCGCTCCACCTCACACAGGCTGAGACCGGTTTCGCACAATTGAGTTCGGCTTTCTGCAAGTCAACAAGCGACGCCTGGTTCGCCAGATTGACCAGATCAGGGACGCAACGCATTGGGGCATCCAGTACGAAATCAAATTTACAACGCGATGCTCGCGAGTGCTCTTCACAAAAGAAAGAAATCTGAAATCTTGCAGAGCACAAAACTTGACATCGGAGCACATTTGCGGATCCAGGCAGCAGGGTCCCCGACTGACAGGCACCCAAAAAGAAACACCCCCATTCACTCCTCTTTACAGATCCAGGGCAGGTACAGTTCTTCGAAGTCAGAAGCGGTGACCCTCTTTTGAGCAAGACCCCAATCATTGTGCACCCCCGGGCTCTCACCCCGCCCCCTGTTTTGGGTCAGCCAGGGTCGCACCCCGACCGTCTCGCAGTTATCTTTCCAGGGCCAACTTGGGACGAAACGGAAAACAGACAGACACGACGCTGAGGTGAGACTTTGTTTTGACTCGTCAACAACACACATCATTCTACAAGAGACACAACTGATATGGTTTTGCCCAAGACAAACAAGTTATGGGTCGCACATCGCACATCCGCTTGGTTGGATGTACTGCCTTATCATACACATGACAGACGTCCTCGTTTACCAAGAAATTTATCACATGCGAATCAGACATTTGTATCCGCAAATGATGCTTCTACAGCGCTGAGCAGTGCGGTGCGCACGATATCCTTTCTGGGAACGTCTTCAGCAATTGAGGACCAAGTGAGGCGACCAGGGTTTTACGTCCGTGAAATTGCGAGATAAACGAACTATATTTGAACCGAAGCAAATGTCAGAGTTGAACAGGATACAGTGAACTAACTAACTATAATGCTGGGAAAACAATCACTTTGTACAGTGCAGCTCCCTAACATTTCTACTGAAATTATCGTCAATTCACACCGACTAACAACCAATAGAAATTCATCTACAACAGAAGGAAATTGCGAGTTCAAAGAAAAAGAAAATCAACCAATGCATCAAATAAGATCAAAACTCCTGGAGTCTTACCAGAGTCAGAGAACGGACAGCCTTTGTTGCGATGCAAGAAACAAAAAGAGTTTGAGAGAAATATGACCCAGACACCTGCGAAAAGCTGAAAGAAACTCGCCCATGTCCACCATCAAAAGCTCAAACTACGAGCGAACACCCACAACTCAAAAACCGCGAACCTGGGTGCCTTCTGAAACGTCCAGATAAAACCACCGAACGTTGACGCACGTCACCCCCCCCCCCGCCCTCGCGGCGCCGTGCCTGGGTTGGTACTCACGAGCTGAGACTTGGAGGACTTCTTCTCGGAGATGCTGACTTCGTTCCACACGACCTCGACACCCTCCTCGGTGTCCATGGCGAGGAAGGCGCTGTCGATCCCCGGGACGTCCCTCTGCTGAACCTGCGATACAGGAGGACAGGGTCAGTCACAGTCGCGCGGAGTCCGTCACAGTTGTGAAGGGTCAGTCACAGTCACACAGAGTCCGTCACAGTCGTGCAGAGTCCGTCACAGTTGTGAAGAGTCAGTCACAGTCACACAGAATCTGTCGCAGTCACGCAGAGTCTGTCACAGTTGTGAAGAGTCAGTCACAGTTGCACAGAATCAGTCACAGTCGTGCAGAGTCAGTCACAGTTGTGAAGAGTCAGTCACAGTCACACAGAATCTGTCCCAGTCATGCAGAGTCAGTCACAGTCACACAGAGTCAGTCACACAGAATCACTGTCACACAGTCAGTCAGTCACACAGAGTCAGTCAGTCAGTCACACAGAGTCAGTCACAATTGTGCAGAGTCAGTCACAGTCACACAGAATGGCGCTTGAGTACGAGTACGTCACAGTCACAGCAGCCCAGAGTCAGTCACGGACGCTCAGTCACACCACCTCCACAGATGGTGGAGATTCGCTGAGAAACTCGAGGCAAAAACGCAAACTCCGGAAGGGTTCTGTCAATTGCCACTGTCACCAACAAAATTTTGTGCGATTTTGTTCAAACTGTTTTTGCTTTGAGGACGGAGGGCGTTGACATCCAATTGTTTGCTGCTCGCGCGGTGCAGTCCAGATCCACATTGGAACCACAATTCCTGTGCAACAACAGACTCAGCCACATGCAGGCGAATTCCGAATGGGGCCAAAACCGCAATTTACATGCAAAGCCGCCAATCCACCGCGGGACTCGACACAGCCATCCTCGAGATTGGAGATTTATTCAGAAAAACTCGCAACTTCAGTTTCAATTTGCCGATGGGTCCGTCCCACCCAGTCCACACACGACTCAACACGATCGCGTTTTTGTTTTGTGCATTTGATCAGCTGGCGTAGCGGATCGAATCCTGATCCCACGAGCGTTTCACAGCACCGGTTCATATTTCAAGCTTTGGGCCCAGTTCACACCGGACGCCTACACAAATCGATGGGCGCTGCATCACGAGCAATCCAACGCATAGCGTATCCAGAGTGGACCGCACCTGTGAGCACACTGCGTCGGGAAAGGTGGATTGAAGCGCGCGTCCCAGACAGCCTGGCGACTCCTCATGCCCATAAGCGGAAACATTTCAACACAATCAATGCAGCACCCGAAGCGTCCGCTCACCGGGACGGAATGGATGCCGCAAACGCCAATGCGATGCAGCACAAAACGAGCGCGTATCTGACAATGCCATCGAATTTGCGCAACATTTTTTATTGCAACGCAACAACATCGATCTCCAACGCAGTTTCGCGGCATCTCCACGCTTTTTCCGTCGTTGAAGTTCCTCCAGACAGGAGGAGAGTGCCTCCTTATCTTCGGCAGAGTTTCTGACGTCTGCTGCGCCGCTTTGCCGTCAACGCGGACGGAATCGAGTGCGGGCTGGTGCCGAGTGATGTGTTCGACGCTCAACTAACGAAGTAAAGCCACAGTCTGGTGCGTTCTGTGGGATCGTGGATCATTCAGATTCATTCAGCACAAAGTCGAAAACAGGTTCGTCGGGTCATCGGGACAAACTGTCGGCCATTTGGAAACCCAGTAACAAATGAGGTTGGGTCAAAAAAGAAGACTCTGAACAGGCACTCGAGAAGTTGTGTTGTGTCTGAGGCGCGTGAAGCTTTCCATTCGTTCACTCTCTCAGCCTCGCTTGAATGAACATTGTACTGGCACTTTTGTCATTGTGGTCTCCTCCACAGTTCAAGAGTTCAAAACAGCAGGGAATTGGATGGTGGAGATGACGCCAGCCTGAGTGACATGTTGTCGGCGCACGAGAGGGATTACAGAAGTCCCATGGTGTGATCGCTAAAGGAAACGCTCGCGACGTTGAAGCCAGACACACCTGCCGCAGAGCTCACTGAGCGATAAACTTTTGACAGGTCTGCATTCAAGGCAGTGAACTGCACAAAAAAACTTGCCCAGAAGACATGTTTCACTCCGATGAATGAAATAAGCCCAAGGTAAACTTTAGCTGACCCTTACTTGCCCTGCGATTGAGGGGAAGGCATGGAGCAAGAATACCAGCAAGCGCTCTGGCCTCTCGCTGAAACCGAGAGGAAATTCTAGCACTCATTCTAATCTCTGTGGAATCGCTCTGATCCTGGTACTTGTACGCTCGGTACTTTCAATGACATCATCAATACTTCAGCAAGCCTCTCGGCTCGAGTACAATGACGAGGGTATGAATGCCAGCGTTTATTTACAGAAAAGCTCACTCGAGTTTATGATATCTGTGTCAGACGGCTGATAAAGACCAGATCTCACCTGCTGCGCGAAGCAGTTCAGTTCAGTCTGAAGCGAAAAACTGACTGAGCCTGCAGCTGCATTCACGAGCACAGAGTGAAGAACAGGTTGTCAACCTTTCATGGGGAAAACATGTAAGGAAGTAGATCATTTTGTACAAGTCCATTCAAATTTGTACAAAAGCCCAGCAAGTTCATCACACTCTTGGCAGTCTCCCAGGGCATGAGTACGGCGGAGAAAAAAGGTCTGTTGTCCTTCTCCAATTGCATGCGACATTCTTCAGACCAACAGCACTGGTACAAGAGCACCCCAGGACACTTCCAAAGAATCCTGTTACAATTCTCCATAAACCCAATGACACTGCATTTAAAATCTCCAGGCCATCGCCTTTTGCAAGGTGCTGGTGAACTGTATGGTCACCTTCAACGGTCTTTGATGCAGAACATTCAAACGCTTTTTCAGTGCTTTTGTCGCATCAGACCGACAACATTCGATTCAAGCTCACGGCAAGAATTTGTGCGCCAGCGGCAGTTAAGATGCGTGTCAGTTGAGGGGTGAAGATGCATCAACCTGCATGCTGATTACGTGTTCGACCCAAATGACATAACATCCAGCCCAGCAGCATCTCTTATTCATGGGAGTCTGAACATGATGCGTCAGACTTCGATCTGGATGCGGAAATGGCTGCAGCGACTTGGGCAGCAACTCGCGCTCGAGCATCACTCAAGCTTTGGTGACTTTAAATCGAGAACTTTGACTTTCGACTGTCATTTTTCTTTCAGCGTCTCGTGGTCAAAAACAAAGATGCTCTGCCATGTCAGCAGGATGTGTGACAGACACAACGCTTTGAGAAAAGTGTTGAATGAGATCGTTTGGTTTGAGCAGCCCAATTCAACCCGGGATACGCCCATATTTTTACCAACACATATCTTCGCAAGTGCAGACACAGAACATGGCAGTTTCTGCCTTATTTGCTTGAAAATGAACGCAAACATGTTTTTGTCTCAGCCTACCTCTTCTCGCCTCTTCTGCCATCTTCCACACGGACTCTCCTCGAGCACTTCGCTTTCGTCCTCGGATTCGTCGCCACTCTCCGGATTTTCGTGGTTGTTGTTCTCTGGAGGATCGGATCCAGCCTTGCTGTTCGCCATCATGTGGCTAATATCCACAAATTGACGCCGAACTCAGCCCAATATCCAAAAATATTGAACAAATGCCACAACTCCCTTCTTCGTCGTCGAACGGGAGCTTTCTTATTTCTCTAGCCTCATTTGCATAACTGGGTCGAGTTTCACGAAAACAAAGAATTCTGAAATCAGAACGAAAAACCAACAGGAACAGAACGAAATTCAACAGTTCTTCACGGGGAGCAGTTCTTGCACCGGTTGAGGCATTTTCCACACTTTGACAAGTGCTGCTGTTTAAAACTTTGGAACAAAGTTCAAAATTTTGTTCCAAATTTCAGTCCGTTGCTCAGCAAACAATTTGGGCACTTTTTCTTAGCTTTTAAGTGCAAGTTTTCATTCAAAATATCAAGCCTGATTGGTTCACTTGATTGGTTGATGGTCGCGTAGCCGGCCATCTAGGTGCCGCTGACGGCTTAAAAACCCTTAGCATTCATGTGTGTGTCTGTTCACACTTTGGAATGTAACCACCCCTCCCCTGGTGACCCCCTCCCCCATTGTAGATCACCCACTGCAGCCACAAGGTCAGACACAGCCAGATTTATATTCACCACACCAACT
>JAAUXT010078769.1_pt1 | contig 13029 bp, 13 predicted proteins | sample 7278171 | NCBI WGS metagenome assembly JAAUXT01 (sample SAMN14350112, study PRJNA611818) | marine sediment metagenome | isolation source: surface marine sediment (1.8m) | place: French Polynesia: Moorea | collected 2018-08
AACTTTCCTAGGGAGCCCCAAAAATGTGTGACATTTTTCACGGCCAAAAAGTAAATTGCAAAGGGTGTCGGTCAGTCCCAATTTTGTCCACTCCCCTGGTTTCCCCCCCCCCCCCCCACACACACACACTTGAAACTGAGGTCACAAACACACGCCATGATGAGAACTACAGGCTCGAGAGAAAAATTTTGCAGAGGTCGAAGCTCGTAGTTCATTTCACCCGACCATCAACACATTGCGACAGCATGACACAATTGCCAAACCGTTGAAGACATCGGCAGAGACTTCTCATTCCATCTCCACTGATCACTGACAATGGAACGGTCACCTTGCGGCTGCTCGTACCCGCACTGCACACAAACGGTCCCGTGGTTTGCTGTCAATTGACAGAAAAATGCAATTTTGATCACGTCGTTGAGGAACTGGATCCATCGTGTCAGTCCAATGACTGTTTCCGATTCTGGTGCAAAGAATCAAGACGGACCTGTCAAAAGAAGAAGGCAGACGATATCTGCGCTGAGGCAGCAGCGCAGCCAGCACAAGAACGCATGCATGTCAGGCGCTTTTTAGGGACAAGGTCGCCCGCGTCGCATCCATCTCAGCCGCTTCCATCTCAAAGCGGAGCAAATCCGGAATGGAAGGATGGATGCGCGAGGAGCCAGTGTCGTTTCCATGGTAATAGAGCAGCGACAATGAGATAAAATGGTCACACTGGATTCTGCGGTCCTGACTGGATGGGTGCAAGGCACTGGCTTGCTTGGCTGGCTGGTTGAGGGCAAGGATTCGTGAACAGATGGACAAGTAACTTGATACAGACGCCAGTCAATTGGGTGTTGCACGCAAAATGACCACAAAGCGAAGCCGGAAAACAGTGGAAGGGTTCAAACGTCACAGTCGCACAAGATCTTCTCAGCAAAATAGATTGTGACTTTTGCATTCACAGGACACAAATCCCCGCCCCAACCCATCTTCAGTGAATTGAAGTGCAGGTGAACGAGTCAATCCGAACCATAATCTGATCGCAAGTCAACTGAGTATCAAAACCTGTGCAGATTGGATCTCTGCCAGCGCAAAGGAAAAATCGAAATATCCTGACAGTCAACGCGAAGACTCATTTATGACTTGCTCTGCAGGCAACTCACCCAAGCAGTCCAAAAAATCCACCCGTAACATTTTGCGCAAGTCAGAATGACGCACCAATGTGCGCGAGGTTGAAGACCAAACGTGCTCAGGTCAGTGGGTCTTCGACCACAGACAATCCACTCACGTGTCGCCCGTGGGCAGAGAGCAACGATTGGTGTTCGTGTGAAAACACAGCCGTGCTTCCTTCCATGTCTGCCCTTCTGCCCCTGTGTATGGATTCGGCAGTCGGCGCAGACAGTCTTCAGTTGCTGAAAGACCCAATCCAAAGCGAGCTCCGCCGACATGCCAGCAGCGGCGCAGTTCCGTATTTGCCCCGTCCCATCATTGATAGCAACTGAGTGAGTGCTTGATAACACCTGCCGTTTCTTGGCTTCAGTAACATATTCATGAATCGATGTCTGTGCATGTCGGTCGGACTTGCAGCAAATGCTAATACCTTTGTATTCATGAGCCTCGCCTTCTTTGAAACGACTGTCGTTAAACAGAGGCTCTGCGCTGTTTTCAATGTCAAGCAAAACGCAGGATTTTTTTTTGTACCTTTCTGTGGCTGAGGGGCTGCATGGTCTCCAAGGCGTGTGTCACTTTCTCCCTTACGATTCTCCTTTCGATTTTTCCTGGCAATGCACCACAAACTCCTTTCTGTTTTCCCAGGTCTTAGACTTCTTTTGTGCTTTCCAAGTTCAATTCCATTGAATGCGAAACGTGCGCAAACTTCGACTTCACGACACTAAATGTTCGAAGTGTTCAAGTCCCAAAACGTGAACACATTCACACCAAACATCACGTTATTTCCCTTCGCGCTGCAGTTGGAACTCTTGAAGATTCATTTCCAATGGCACATTGTTCGTTGCTTGCCAGCAAAAGTGCCCGTCAAATGTGAAAGAAATTGCAAACGTCTCTGCGATGCCACACACGCGAAGGTCTGTTGCCTAAAATCCGTCTCTGCATGCAGGACTCAGACACTACCTGCTCCCATCCAGAACAGGATTTGTGTTTCGTGGAAATTGATCTCGCCAGTCATCCATTTGTCCATCCAGAATGCGTCACAGCGCGACACAAGCCGGCGCAGATTCACTGTGTGTCCTTCTCCATTAGTTGTCAGCAACCGAGTGAATTATTTGCGGATTATTTCATCGTGAGGCTTTTTATGCGCATTTTGCACGCGAAATGAAGAGGCAGCGAACGCGCACTGCTTGCTGCATGCCGGGTAGTCGCACTGGCTTTTCCTTTCCTGCACAGGCCAACACCATATGAATGTAGAGGAGGCAGGAGGTTTCATCGATGCTTTAATGACACTTTGCCGTAGCTTGCTGCGACCGGTGCAGAGAAATAACTGCTCCCCTCCTCCTCTGTCGACCACGCAGGAAAGGATTCTGTCGTCTCCACAAAGGCAACACACGACGGGGAAAATTCAATAGCGCAATTTCTGTCTTTGCTTTGCTCAAGAGCAGGTCGCGCTTGCTGGGTGTACAGCAGCATTGAGCTTGTTTGTAGGTGGCAATGTGTGCACTGCCTCGAAAGGCGACAGAACTGCAGCGACAACGCTACTTTGTACGTGTTTGCCAGTTTTTTAAAACGCGGCTATCTTTGATCTGTGCCGTTTACCTGGAGTTGCTTTGCGCAGACACCTGTCTCATATCGAAACCCACAGAATGTTGGACCACGACAAAATTGCACCTCTGTTATTTTACCTGAAATAGATCTGTCATCCGTTCTTTCGTGATGTATCAAGATTGCTCACAGTTGACATCACACGCTTTTACCTGCTTCTTGCCACGCAGCTTGATGCTCTTTGCGCAAAACGGAGCCCACACAATGGATTTTCACTTCAGATGAATAAAACCACCAGTCAAGGTTATGTAATTATCATATCTGCGCATAAGTAATCAGGTTAGAGATGAAAATTTTGCAGTTATGTTTTCCTCCTCTGTTCACGGAAGAAATGTGTTTCTTCCACTCTGCCATCATAAATTGGACTTTCACTTCAAATGTTCACCATGTGAAGAGGTATTCTGCCTGTTCTTCGGCTGATAGGTGGTTTGTCAGTGTTTGCGTGCACGGAAGCGTAGCGCTTGCGGATGTCTGAAATTTGTGCGGCATATGGCTCGCACAGAAAGAAAGCAAGCTCGCTTCCAAAAACTGCTGCCATTCGCAGCAAGACACAACACCTCTCAAAGTTGCCCACAATTTGCGGTGCCCGTGAAGAAGTTTGTGCTGCTTGAAATGTGAGTTTCAAATCAAATCGAAATTTCCATTTCCTATCTCACATGCATGCTCGCAAGTCCGCTGCAGCACGCACTCACTCGCTTCAAATCAAGTGCTATCTGCCATGACACACAACTGGTTTTTGCCAACAAATAGCCACGCGTAATTCAGCCCCTCCAACGCAGATATCTCGAGAGGTCACAGCCAAGTTGTTTGGGGATGTGCGCGAGGCAACCTTCCTTTGTGTGATGCGGAGCATGCGTCTGCACCGGTCTCTACATTTCGCCCAGTTCTCTCTCCAACTTGGACATTGCTTTCGGATGATTAGCATTGACTTGAACCAACAAATAACTGAAGTCTCCCAACAAAAGACAGTCAAAACTGAACAGGACCGAATGGAACCACCTGATCTGAGACGAAGAAACAAGATGAGCCCGTGTGAAGGCAGTCGGCTTTCCCACTTTTATTTCCGTATGAAGAATAACAACACTTGGCTGTGTTTGAATACACTGCGTGTCTCACCTACATAGGACACACGATTATGCCCGAACACATACACAAGCTTTTGTCGTTGTGCTCATTCCATTTGACACACGGCCCTCACCGAAGACTCGCTCTCTTCCTGCCGCCTTCACTGGCATTCTGCTGTATGATTGTCAAATGCTTGAAACTTTCTATCTTGCAACAACTTGCCATCAGAGCATGAAATATGTAGGACATCCCATACATGGGAAATCCAATTCAATGTAAAGACCGAATACGGAGATAACATTTCGAACGGCGGTGAAAACTGCGCTGCAAATGTTTTGTATTTTTCTTATCTGAAGTCACATTCATGTCACTCTCGATCCCTCCAGTTAGTTGCAAAAGACTTTCGACGATGACTGCCTATCAGCAAAAACAACACGATTCTGTTGCATGAACAAACTCACCGTGGGAAGGTGTCCTGTTCTCTGGATCCCTTCGGCTGGTTCCTGTCTTTCTCCGGCGGACTTGTGCGCGCACTTCGTGACCAGTGCACTCCGTAAGGACTTTCACCTCGACCCCCAATGCTTCAAATGCAATATTTCCGACTTCAAAAGTTGGCCTGGTGAGAAAGCATCCTCACAGTAAGTCCCTCAAATTGAAGTCACTTCTTGCACACCAATTCTGCAAAGTCTACAACTGCCATTGTGCCGGTGCTCGAAGACACAAAGCTGCAGAAACAAAACGCGACGCAGCAAGAGGTGCAAAATATCCACAACAAGACGTGTCTCGAAGAACAAGGCCGCAGATTCCACCTGCAGCGAACGACGCCGAGCAGTTTGAATATCCAGGTGTGATTATCCTCACACACACGCAGGCGTCCGCAACAGAGATATCGACAACTGATGGCAACTCCTGCTCGAAAACACAAACAGGCAAGAACTTGCCCCGTGAAATGCACATGCACAACCAGCTAGCTGAGCAGGTAATGGAGGAAGGTCGACTTGACGAAGGTTTGGAGGCAGCGCGCCCAAGCCACCGCTCATTGTGTGCTGAGAAGGGAAGACTTGATATCAAGCATTGATCAGTCGTCGCAACGGGATAAAAGAGAAGGCAGGGAGAAGCAGAGAGAGGGAGACACGGCATCGGCTCGTTTCTGCCCACAATACATTGCTCGGCTACAAGAACTGCCATCAGGAAAATAAAGCTCAGCATCCAATGTAATAGCTTCAGCTTGCTGTGTCAATTAAAACGCTTCGTTCTTCAGTCAGGCAGTGCGGTGCGAGCAGGCTGGCAGCCATTACACTGTTGTCTGTTTTGCGGCCTTGATACGAGTACAGACGATATTTGTCGGGACAGACTTTTGCACGCTTGTGTGCCACTTTTCAGGTCCAGAATTTTTGTCAAACAAAAAATTCCACCTGTGTCAACACCCGATATCTGCAGTTTTTGGACGGACGCTTCTGCCTGTTTCGATTTCTTCAAGAACCAGAATGCAGTCCGCGTTCAGTGGTTAGCAAATTATTCGGTCCGCTTTTTGCTGACAAACACTGGATTGTGTCGTACGTACTCGTACTTCTGCGACAAGACTGGCCGTGCGCTTGCCAAAAGTCAAAGAATAAACAGAATTTGCAGAAAATGAAGATGTGTCCCTGACGCCAAGATGCGAGTCCAAAGCTGTTGTTCACAGAGTCCGAGACAGTGGGTGAGTGACCACGTTGCGTTGACAATTGTGCCTCCAATTCTCGTATTTGTTTCGGAACTCTCTGTGGCACTGAAAACTTCTGACAAGCAACGCAAAGTCGGAGAAACACTGTTTTGCGAGTATTCCACTGTGGATTCCACACAGATCCATTCAAACAAAGAGCGAGACAGGAGAGCAACAGCAGGAATACCTTGTACTTGCATCCGAGGCATACTTCAGTACTTCACGGTGCCGCAACAGGATCTACATCCTGGATTTCTTGCCTGCTTTATGCCACTTCTGATCTGATGAGAATCTGAGCCTGTTTCTCTGTTGCTGATATCCCGCAAGTCTTTTCAAGTAATTCCAACTCACCTACGTGTCTGTTTCTCTCTCGATCTTCCAGCGAATTACCTGAGTAAATCCAGTGCACACTCGTAAATATGAGTACAATCGTGAAATCTTCTTGGAATCTTCAACACGCACCCATGAACACAACTTGCAACATGGAAATGGAACCAAAATGAGTGTTGAATTCGCGGTTTTGTGCGTGTGACCAGGGTCAAGAGTTGTGCACCTACTTTTTCTGCAGTGACCAAACACACAGTATGTTCTGTTCCCGTGCAAATTTGGATCCTGAAAGGGTGAAGGTTCCTCAACTGAACCCTTTGCCACTGTTGTGGACAAACTCAACACGCGCAGCACGAAGAGTGGCGAGAACAAACGGGCACGGTACGCGGCATCATCAAAAATGCATGTGGAAGGGAAGAGCGAAGGCCTGCCAACTGTTCCTGCAGAGCGGAACCTACAACGCGCAGCAAACATCTGCACAGCAGCAAAAGCAACGCTCATCCTCACGAGAAATAATGTCTGAAAAGCAAGATCAGGCTTTTCAATATGAGGGAAACGAAGCATCATTCAAGCTTCTGACAGGCGTCTGTAAAAGGAACAAATGCCAGACAGTCAGCATTGTGCTCCACATTTCAACATTTGTCATTTGCCACCAAGCGCCCCAAATAACCTTGCGATTCAAGCCGTGTGATTCAGAGAAGTCTGACTCGTCCCACACCCGCCACTCTTTGTCCTGTGAATTCTGAATCGTTACAAAAACACCTTCTACTCGCGTCAGACGTTGAACGCAAGACGCGACACGACTCGTGTTTCTACCTTTCGGTCATTTTCATTGACGCTTCATCTCTGCATTTATTTTCTCCTGAACTGTGGCTGTGTCATCTCAATGTCAAATCGATCTGCATTGGAATTCACTCTTGCAGGAAAGAAGCCTTGCTTTCAGACGCAAGTTCAAATCACCACAATAAGCTGGGGCAAGGCGTCCAGTCTCGCATTGGATTGCTGCTGAGCAGCGAAGGGTCAAGGGAGCCCAAGACAAGCACTGTCGCAGCATTTCTCCCAGGCAAAAGCTGGGCTTCCTTTGCTGAAGCTTATTCCTTATTTAGCACCAACTGCAGCCAGCGACAACCAGAGAAAGGGAGCAGAAAAGATGGCCTCGCAACAAGAACCTGTCCAGCAGAACGTCTGCGCGGACCTGTGGACCCCATTGACCCATTCTTGCCTGAATCTTGCCAAAAAAATGCCAATAAAAATTATTTAATGTGTTCATTTTTCGAAACAAGAATCGTGGCCAGTCAGGTGGGTACACACACACACACACACACACACCTCGCGACCACATCAAAATAACCACACAACTTGACTTGTCGTGGTTCTATTATTTTGAACAATGGGCTTGTTCCAGAAAATACTTTGAATGCGTCACTCCGGATGTGGGTGCAAACGTGGAAACACGTCCAGTTTGGTAAATGTTCAGGAAGAAACTCACCAACCTGTGTGCCTCTCGAGCACATGTCATTCCAAACACGCAGATGGGCCTCAAACAAAAAAATTTTGTGTCACGACGGTTTGTTGAGACACAAAGGCAGACATCGTGCCACAGCCATGCAGCCATTGAGGCATCACTTGGGAGAGACTTGCGAGGAGGTGAAGCACAGTTCACTGAAAATCTTGCAAATTTCTTTCTGCCACGAATATTGTTTGGCCCTCTTCGCCCAAAAAGAACCATGGAACTGGAAAGTGGCGTGGACAGAAATGAATGGGAGAAAATCCCCTTGTTTTTTGTCAAAAAAACGACAGCACACAAATTTAAGCCGTTTCTGCACGTGAATCAGGAATCAAAATGTCGGCAAGGTTGTTCTCTGCACAGTCATGATAAGTGGTCAATAATACAACTGAAGCTCGATGCATGTCGGCGGCTGCCTCCCAGAGAACTTCCGTGAAAATGCAAGAAAATCCCTGTCAACTTTGACCTCCACCCACACATATTGCATATCACAGGATTCCTTGCTTTCTTGGCTTTCTGTTCAGTATGTTTGTTTGGCTGTTGAAAGTTTCGTGGAACCAGAAAACCCAGATTTGTAAAGATGAGCAAAATCAGCACTGGCTGCATGCAGTCAGTTCTTTGTTGAACAACGGCACCGATGACACAAAACAACACACCGAAAGAAAACATCAAAACGTACCTCAGTCAGGATGAATGGTGAAACGAAACGTTTGTGTCAGATTCTGGAATGCTTCTTCTACGATGTAGTGATGATTTTGAATCCAAAAATGCCCTGTAATCCAGAGAAAGTGGCGTTTTTTCTCCTCAAAAGCGGATTCGTGTTGAGGTGCTGGGATTCTCCTCGGTGTGAGGCACATGCGAGCAGTGACGTCACGAGATAGACCAAATCAAACCCGCACTCACTTCGCTACTCGATTGTGCACATTTTGCTGTTGTCACAAGGTGTAAACAAATTGTTTGTACACACCACGTGCAGCTACAGAATCCGTTCCACAGTTCTGCCGACAGAAATGGTGATATTTCAAGTCACAAAGGGGGGAATACCCTGGAAAAGACAGAAGGCAGTCGGTGGGCAGAGAATTCGCTGCTCTGCTCAGGATAAATCACTTTGCTGTTGTGCGCGGCTCCTCAAATCATCTCATCTCATTTGAATAATGATACAGATCATTTTTACCCAGCTCTTTGGTGCATCTACACTCGTGACCTTTTCTTCAGGTAAATAGGAGAGCGACTTTTTTCTGTGTCTGTAAAACAGGAAATTGCAGCCAGCGGTTTGGACAGAGGAAAAGTGAGAAATGCTCAAGTGTTGCCGTGAGAAAATCGTTTGTCGGCAGGTGCGTGTGTCGTCTGGACCCGTCCCGACATCTCCCGGATGCGCTCCTTCGGACACCTGTCCAGGGGCGCGAACAAATTCGGCTCTCACAAGTCAGGGTTGTGCAAAAATTTTACAACCTTGAAACTTTTATTTTGCGGCTAAAAATACCTCACACAATAGGGTTCACAACTTTTTCTTCAGGCCGCAGAACCTCTGGAGTCGACCAGATAAAAAGAAGAAAAACAATTGAACACCCATTCAACACAAAGTTGTGCAACTTTTAAAGATTCAGGGCCGAAATTTATCGATGTCATTTCAGGGGTAAGTTTTCGCACTGTATAAATTTACAAGATTGGGGGGGAGGGGGCGTAGACTCACTGATCCATACACCAGAAGCTTCGTCTGATTTCTTTATAGATCAGATGTCATAAATTTTGGGAGTTTTAATTTGATACCAAGTACAAATAGAGCATACCAAGCAAACTGAGCACAAAAGTCTTTTCCACTTCTTTGTGGTTTTGACTTGGACTTTTGTAGATCTGTGGCCATCAAAGTGTTTCTTGGTAGATCTTTTGACTTCTTTTGGTAAATTTGATCATCAAAGTGTGTGTTGGTTGGCCTTTTGAAGAAAGTACATTTTGCGAACCAAAGTTGTTCAACTTCATGACTGTCAGTGCTCATATTGAAATTGAAAACAATGATAAAATTAGACTTTCGAGTAGAATGTCAGCTGCTTGCCACGTAGATTGCCTGCAGCCTGCAACCAACAAACACACTCCAAAAGTCGATGGACAAAATAACATGTCCAAAAGTAACCGTGGGGTATCCAGACAACTTTTTAGACAAGGCCTGATATGGACAAAAATAACAAGTTCGATCAAATTGTTTTCATGAATGGGGGAGGGGGGTTATCCAAACAGCTCAGCTTTTTCAGACAAGACACAAAACAGACAAAAATGATGAGTTGAAAATTTTTTTTCATGAATGGGGCGGAGGTATCCAGCTCAGCTTTTTCGGACAAGACAAAAATAGACAAAAATAACAAGTCCAACCTTCGGACAAGATTATGGGTAGGGAGGGCCAGGGGAGGGGAGGGAGGGGGGCAAAGTTAGCAAAAGGACATCGGACAGGTGCCCGATACTCGGGTAAAAAAATATCAGCGCAAGCGGCTGATAATTACTCCTAACTGCATGCAAACTTCTTTGTGGTGGAGCAAACGACCACCAATCTACCATGAAGAAGACACCAAAAGTCTGATCCGTGCAGTGTAAGAAGCCGCTGAATACAAAATGCGTAACTTTCAAAATGACTTTTTCGCAGGTCAAAAGAACACACGTGTTTGAAAGTGCAACAGAATTTGTGCACAACTTTTGATACAACCGAACAATTACCCACGTGAATAATCCAGACCAATGGCAGATCCTTACGTATGATGATGAGTCCTTTCCCATGCAAAGTGCACCAGTTTTTATCCTTCGTACAGCAAGAAGGCCAACCTCACTGGCTTCATGGAGTGCAGTGAAAACATTGGCTTGGAATCGCAGATTGGTCTCTGTTTCCAAGGCGATTTTGCAGACAAGTCTGCCAAATGGCAACCTCAGAATGAGGTTGTCCTTCTGCTTCTGGTGATGCCAAATTTCTTTCAGAGCAGTTGTGCCTGGTCAGAATTGGGCACTTCTGTGCCCTTCCCTCTTGTTGGTTGATTGCATGGTATAGATTTGGCTTGTTGAGTGAAGTACCAACCTCCTTTCCCCCCAACTGTCCATTCCTGCAACAGGAAGTATCAGCAATGCAAGAACAAGGGGTGAGTTGAACATTAAAATTAATTTAATTCAATTGAGATTTAAAATTTCAACAGAAGCAGTGCTGTACTTTGATCAAAAGAAACAATGAAGGTCATAAAAGTCTCAACATTTCGAGGGGACAGGACACGCACAGAAGTGTTTGCAAGTGTTCTAAAGGTTGAACAATTGATTGCGCCAACATTTGGACTTTTCAGAAGAAGGATAAAACAGCACACCCAACCATCTGGCAGGATGTAGGCCTTCTATCAGCAAAGGCCTTCTGAACGTACTTCACCGGGTGTATCATCATATGGACAGTGAGCTCCCTGTTCCTGTGACCTTTGTTTGTATTTGTGGAATTCTCAATACACTCAACAAATCACAAAAGTTGTTTTTTTTCAAAAAACAGAGAACAATTGTGTGATCTCTTTGTTGGTGTACATGTCATGTTGTCAATGTCAACAACTTGGAATTCGAATTTGCCTTTCAGACTCTGGTATCTACGAAAGTGCTAAATATTGGCAGGGTCAGAACGGTAACAATCATCAAAGAGGAAGGCTGAAAACACTTTAATCGTGACCAACATCTCTTCAGTTATGTTATGCCATTCAAATAAACACAAAGGCAATTGAACTGAGCATTGTCATTTCATTTGATAAATTTCCAGGATCACCTGATTGAAAATTTTCAGATTTCAAATGTTCAGATGTCAGGTGCCCCCCCCCCTCTGCATGTGATTATTTTTCTGCTTGTGGCACACTTGTCCCATCAGTTGGTGTGGTTGATCTGGCATCACCGGTTGGGTTGTTGACTCTGACCTCACCAGTCGGTGTGGTGGCTCTGGTCTCAGTTGGTGTAGCCAACCAGTTTGTGTGGTACACCCGGCTCACCAGTTGGTGTGGTGAATCCGAACCACCAGTCGGTGTGGTGAGAGAAATGGACGAGGATTTTCACTGATGAATGAAAGCACCTTTTGGAAAATTTGTCGCTCAGCTTCACATCTCGTCCCGGGCCGCGAGTCGCCCAGGCGCAAATATCAGGTTGGGACCAAACTCAAGATGGCAGCACCTCCCAGAAGCAGTTTCACACCGCACAACATGCTCTTTTGCTCGGGGGAGCGACTTGGTGGTTGAAAACAAGCTCATCTTTTCACCTGAGACGGCTCCAGGAGTTTTGCTCTTTTCGCGAAGCAGATGTTCACGCTGTTTTGTTTTTTTGTTGCCATTCTTGCGCAATTTTATTGCAAAAACATAATTCTTTACAGAAGAACACATTCACGGTAACACGCGTACCACCGGAACACGCGTCTGTTCACTGCTGAGCTTTCTTCACACAATAAAAATGCACACACACACACTTCTAAATTGGCGTGCAATCTACGGCTTGTAGTTTCTGAAGGCCGTAAAAACTGGAAACACGCAACTCGACAGCAGTCAACAGCCGAGTGTTCCGCCATCCACATCCGAGTATAATATCGCACTGACTGTCCAGTAAGCATTTTAGTGTTTGTAAACATAACAGTGTCTTTTTCGAAGCAAGTAACACAACAGATTCTGAGGTACATTTCGCTCATTTGTACAGTACACAAAGCACTATTTTCTGAATGCACAAACAAGCAGCAAATGTACAATTTTTCTGTCCGTTCTGACACGACAACTCCAAATAAAATTCCCGTTGTCGTCGTGTGCTCTGTTCTGTAACCAGGCTGAAGAATATTATGAATCACAAGAACAAGGATCCACACCGGCGATTAACGGTTGGACAAAGATGGTCGCGCCTCAGTCGATATGCAGCCACCTTCGGTCTTGAAATCACAGTGAAGCACAGTGGACTGCAGCATCGCTTCAAACTGGCTCTGGCGTGCCTCTCAGCTGAAATATCGCATTCTCTTGAATGCCAACTTTCTCAAGGCTCTATGTGCGTGCAAACAGCAAACCAAGACTAGACTTGTGTGGAAACTAGACATGGTGTTCCTGTTGTCGTAAGCAAGGTCTTGTCCTGTGAGCGTACATGTTCAGGGTTCCCACTGCGGCTGACCAACAAAATTCCATGATTTTTCCATGATTTTTCCAGGTTTTCAAAGTTTTTTCCAGGTATTTTTTTGTCTTTTTTTGTAGGCTTTATGTCCCTTTTTTTCAGAACAAATAAAGTAACAAGAATGCTACTCATAGAAAGCATGTGGTCTTTACAAACATTTGGTATTCACCTGAAAGATTTTTTGGCCATTTCAGAAACTTTTGAAAATTTCCATGTTGAGTTTGCTAGCCAGCCCATGTTAAGTTAGCATTTGCGGGGGGCTCAACATGGCCAAAAAATGAAAATGCTTAAAATGGCCCAAAAATGACCCTGGTTGAATTTTACCACGTTGAGTTACCCCCCCTACTAGTAACTTAACATGGGCTGGCCAACTCAACATGGGCAAAAAAATCAAAAATGCTTGAAATGACCTGGTAAAAATCTTTTTTTTTTCAAAGGAATCTGAAAATTGATGTTTTTACTCACAATATAAAATTTGAAAAGTAACAATATATTTTTGAATTGTCACTTGTTTTGGGAAGGCTTTGTTTCAAAATTA
>JAAUXT010124951.1_pt1 | contig 13029 bp, 11 predicted proteins | sample 7278171 | NCBI WGS metagenome assembly JAAUXT01 (sample SAMN14350112, study PRJNA611818) | marine sediment metagenome | isolation source: surface marine sediment (1.8m) | place: French Polynesia: Moorea | collected 2018-08
ATCGACGTGCCGATCGCGGTCGCCCTGGGCGTGGTCGCGGTGATCGCCATGGCGCTGACCCAGGGTCCGGACATCCTGCCCAACGTGGCGCTGGTCATGTACGACGGCGCCACCAAGTTCCCGCTGCTGGCCATTCCCATGTTCGTCCTGGCCGGCGCGATCATGAACGCCTCGGGCATCTCGCGCCGGCTGATCGCCTTCGCCTCGGCCCTGCTCGGCTTCGTGCGCGGCGGCCTGGCCATCGTCAACATCGGCGTCTCCATGTTCTTCGCCGAGATCTCGGGCTCGGCCGTGGCCGACGTGGCGGCGACCGGCTCGATCCTGATCCCGGCCATGAAGCGCCGCGGCTACCCGAAGGCCTTCGCCGCGGCGGTGACCTCCTCCTCGGCGACCCTGGCGGTGATCATCCCGCCCTCGATCCCGATGATCCTCTACGGCGTGATGTCCGACAGCTCGATCGTCCAGCTCTTCGTCGCCGGGATCATTCCTGGGGTCCTGGGCGGCGTGGGCATGATGATCGTTTCCTACCTCATGGCCCGGCGCCTGGGCTGGCCGGTCGAGGAGGTTTTCCTGCTGTCCCGCCTCTGGCTGACCTTCAAGGAGGCGGCCTGGGCCCTGCTGCTGCCGGTGATCATCCTGGGCGGAATCTTCGGCGGCGTCGTCACCGCGACCGAGGGCGGCGGTATCGCCGTGGTCGCCGCGCTCTTCATCGGCGCGGTCATCTATCGCGACCTCGACTGGCCCTTCCTGCGCAGCGCGATCATTGACGGCGGCCTGCAGACTGCCGTGGTCATGCTGCTGGTTGCCGCCTCGGCCCTGGTCGGGGTCTACCTGACCGAGCTGCAGATGCCGCAAAAGCTGGCCGCCGCGATACTGGCGCTGACCGACAACCGCTATTTGGTGCTGGCTCTGCTGAACGTCTTCTTCCTTGTAATCGGCTTGTTCCTGCACTCGGCGGCGGCGATCATCCTGGTCGTGCCGGTGGTCATTCCGCTGATCACGGCGGTCGGGATCGACCCGATCCACTTCGGGCTGATCGTCACCCTCAACCTGGGAATCGGTCAGCAGACCCCGCCCGTGGCCAGCGTCCTGATCACCGCCTGCTCGATCGCCAAGGCCGACGTCTGGGAGGTCTCCAAGGTCAACATCCAGTTCATCGCCGTCCTGTTCCTGGTCTTGATCATCGTCACTTACGTCCCGGTCGTACCCATGAGCCTGGTCGAGTATTTCTATCGCTGACAAGCCTTTGGCCCGAGAGTCTTCAGATGACGCATGAGAATATAACCCTGCTGCGGCGCGATGCCGTCGCGACCGTGGTCCTGGACCGGCCCGAGAAGCTGAACGCCATGACCAAGCCGATGTGGCAGCGCCTTGGCGTGGTCTTTCATGAGCTGGCCGGCGACGAGACCCTGCGTTGCGTCCTGCTGCGCGGGGCCGGCGGTCGGGCCTTCAGCCCCGGCAACGACATTGGCGAGTTCGAAACCGAGCGGTCGAATGTCGCGCAGGCCCGCACTTACGGCGCACTCATGCACGCGACCCTGGCCGCGATCCGCGACTGCCCGGTCCCGGTCGTGGCCATGGTCCAGGGCATCTGCGTTGGCGGCGGCCTGGAGATCGCGGCCCTGGCCGACCTGCGGATCTGCGGCCGCTCCAGCCGCTTCGGGGTGCCGATCAACCGCCTCGGCCTGGTGATGGCCTACCCCGAGGTCGAGGGCCTGCTCGCCCTGGTCGGCCCTTCGGTCGCCAAGGAGCTGCTCTTCGAAGCCCGGATCATGGGCGCCGAAGAGGCCCTGGCCAAGGGCCTGGTCAACCGGGTGGTCGAGGACGACGCGGTCGAGACCGAAGCCGAGGCGACGGCCGCCCGGATCGCCGCCGGCGCGCCCCTGGTCAACCGCTGGCACAAGGCCTTCATCCGGCGCTTGGCGAGCGGCGTGCCCCTGACCGAGGCCGAGCTGGACGAAGGATTCGCCTGCTTTGGCACCGAGGACTTCCAGATCGGCTACAAGGCCTTCCTCGCCAAGGCCACCCCGGACTTCAAGGGCGGTTGAGATGACCGGCCAGAGCGGGACGGAGGTGAGCGGTCCCCTCAGCGGGGTCAAGGTGATCGAGCTGGCTCACATCATGGCCGGTCCGGTCTGCGGCCTGATGCTCGCAGATCTCGGCGCCGAGGTGATCAAGGTCGAGAAGGTGCCGGGCGGCGACGACACCCGGCGCACCCTGCCGCCCGACATAGACGGGGAGTCGGCGGCCTTCATGATGATGAACCGCAACAAGCGGGGCATCGCGGTCGACCTCAAGACGGAGGACGGGCAGGCCGTGGTCCGCCGCCTGATCCTCGCTGCCGACGTGGTGGTCGAGAACTACCGCCGCGGCACCATGGAGCGCTTCGGCCTGGGCTACGAGGCGTTGAGCCGCGAGAAGCCCGAGCTGATCTACTGCGCGCTCTCCGGCTTCGGGCGCAGCGGACCATATGCCGACCGGGCGGGCTTCGACCTGATCGCCCAGGGCATGAGCGGCCTGATGAGCATCACCGGCGAGGGGACTGGGCGGCCACCGGTCAAGGTCGGCGCGCCGGTCACCGACATCACCGCCGGGATCCTCGGCGCCCTGGGCGTCGCCGCGGCCTATGCCCGCCGCCTGCAAACGGGGCGGGGACAGCAGGTCGACACCTCGCTCTTCGAAGCCGGCATCGTCCACACCTACTGGCAGTCGGCGATGTGCTTCGCGACCGGCGAGCCGCCCGGGCCGATGGGCTCGGCCCATCCCCTGAATGCACCCTATGAGGCCTTCGAGACCGCCGACGGCTGGATCACGGTCGGCGCTGCCAACCAGGCCAACTGGGAGCGCCTGGTCGAGGTCCTGGGTGAGCCGGAACTGGCGGCCGACCCCAGGTTCCAGGACAACCGGGCCCGTATGGCCCATCGGATGGAGCTGGCGGCTCGCTTGGCCGAGCAATTCAGGACCCGGAATTCGGCCGCCTGGCTGGCGGCATTGGATGCCGCCGGCGTCCCGGCCGGGCCGGTCCGATCGATTGCCGAGATGCAGGCCGATCCCCAGGCCCTGGCCCGGGGCATGGTGACCGAGGTCGCACACAGCCGCCTGGGCAGGGTGCGGACCCTGGGCGCGCCGGTCCAGTTCTCCGAGACGCCCGGCACCCTGCGCCGCGGCGCACCGCTCTACGGCGAGCACAGCCGCGATGTCCTGTCCGAGCACGGCTGGTCAGCTCAGGAAATCGAGGATCTGATCGCTGCCGGCGTCGTGATCGCGGCCGATTGAGCGGAAGCGCGAGACCGGGAAATCAGCTCGCCGGGTTGCGCAGCTGAACGCCGAGCACGTCGTCGAGGATGAACTCGATGCCCCGGGCTTCGAAGGCGGTCCTCAGCCGGGTCAGCGTATCGGTCTCGTGGGGCAGGCGGTCGTTCTCGAAGCGGGTGATCAGGGACGGTGAAACCCCGGTCCTGTCGGCGAGCTGCCGAACGGTCATCTGCAGCGCCGCCCGCGCCATGCGGCATTGCTCGGGTGTAATCGGTATCTTGTCGGCACGATAGCGCAGCGCCTCGTCCTTGGCTCGCTGGGGAACCCGCGCCGGCCGGGGCCGCGGCTTGAAGCCAGAGATGCTGGACCGGGTCGTCATGTCGTCATCCCCCTTGTCTGGCAATCGAGGCCGCCTCTACGCCCGACTGCCCTTTGCAGTATACCACGGAACGTTTCCTTAACACCGGCCCGTCGACTTGCTTCCCAGGAATCTGCAGCTCTTTTCTGCTCCGCTTGCTTCAGACAGGCCGGCATGCGGGGTTCAAGTCGAGGCGTCTCCACACCGACGACGACACCGCAGAATTCGCAACCCGGCCGCAGCCCGCCATGACCCAGGTCAAGAGCCCTGCGGAAGGGGGCTGTTACGCAGGATGGGACCTTCTGTGGTGCTGGCAGTTGGTCTTCCTGGCCGGCCGAGGTCATGCGGACCAAACCATTTCCCGTGGTCTCGCGTAGAAAGCTGAAAGAATGCGCTGTCCGCAAAAGGTTAGGCTTTGTGGCGTTTGTGGGCCAGTCACGAAGCTTTGACCAGTGATAGACACAGTCATGTTGGAACAAAATGGCCTGTGGCCGCGTATAACAGGCAAGACGTTTTCGAAAGCCATCGCGAGAGGACGAACGGGACGGCAAAGTGAGTTGAAAAGTTCCCGATATGTTCCTATATTTGGGTTACTTCCGCAAAAGCAGCGAGCGCGTTGAAGTGCCCTAGGGGACCCCTCGGCAAGCGAGAGGCGCGTCTGAACGGGGGCAACGGTTGTAGGCCCCGCATGAGATCTGCGGGGAAGGAGATGAACTTGAGACAGGCGAGCATACCGAGCAGCTATATGCATGAGATCCGCCGGTTCCCGATTCTGAGCGCGGAAGAGGAACGGGATCTGGCACGGCGGTGGCGTGAGGAGCGCGATCCTTCGGCGGCCCGTCTTCTGGCGGGCGCCCACCTGCGCTATGTGGTCAAGGTCGCACGCGGCTTCACCGGCTATGGACTGCCGATCAGCGACCTCATCGCCGAGGGCAACCTCGGCCTTATGCAGGCCATGGATCGCTTCGATCCGGACCGTGGCAACCGCTTCGTCACCTATGCCACCTGGTGGATCCGCGCGGCAATCCAGGACTATGTTCTGCGCAGCTACATGCCGGTCCGCGCGGTCACAACGGCGGATCGCAAGAAGCTGTTCTTCAACCTGCGTCGTCTCAAGGCCCGCGATGTGGAGACCTACGGCAGTCGGATGTCGCCCGAGCAGGCCAAGGCGATCGCCGAGGAACTGGGCGTCTCGCGTGACGACGTGGTCGACATGGATCAATACCTCGAGGCCGGAGAGCACTCCCTCAACGCCAAGCTGAACGCCGAGTCCGGCGAGGAATGGCAGGAGTTCCTGACCGACGAATCTCCCGATCAGGAAAGCCTGGTCATGGAGGCCGATCAGCTGGTCAAGCGCCGGGCTCTGATGCAACAGGCGATGGAGGATTTGAGCGAACGCGAGCGGGTCATCTTCAGGGAGCGGCGTCTGGCCGAGGAACCTCCGACCCTGGAGAGCCTGGCCCGGAAGTTCGGCGTTTCGCGCGAGCGGATCCGGCAGATCGAGGTGCGTGCCTTCGAAAAGGTCCGCAGCGCCATGACCACGGCCGAACGCCAGAAGCTTCTGGTCTAAGGGTTGGAGCCGGACGGCAAGCGCAAAAGCCCCAGGTGGTTTTCTCCCACGCCCAGGAGCGCCAAATTGGCCCGTCGCCGTTCAGGTCAGCTCGGGCCGATCGAAGGCGGAGCCGAGGCTCAGAATCGCATCGAGAAGCTGAGGACGCCGGCTAGGTCGGTGGCAGACTCGCTGTCTTCGTCCGTAAAGGTGAAGAACATTCCGTGCGCACCGGCCGACATGTTCGGCGTGATCGAATATCGCACTCCGCTCTGGAAGGTTCCCAGGACGTCGACCTCTTCGGAGTTGGGCGCATCGGCCATCAAAGAATGGGTGTAAGCCACCCCGAAGGCCCAGGGCCCTTCGTCGAACGTCGCCGCGAGATCCCAGGCCAGCGTGTTGCCGATCTCAAAGGGCTTGATCTCGGCACCCATCGAACCGCGAACCTCGAACCCGCCAAGGCCGACACGGGCGCCGAGACGCATCAGCTTTTCTTCCTCGGACAGGTTGAGCTCGGGACGGACCGGGAGCTTGAAGCGGCCGTAGTCGCCGGTGACCGCGAGATCGAGCGGGCCGACGGATTGCGACAGGCCGACCCTGACGCGGCTGCGGCGCCCAGAGGACGATCCCGAGCGCCCGATGCGCTGGCCCTGCCAGTTGCCCCGGGTGCCGCTAAATTCGTTGGCTTGGGATGCGGGGCTCAGGAGCAGGGGGGTGAAGCCGGGCGCCAGGACGATGTCCGGGCGCGCGTCGGTCGGATCATCGGGGAAGGCCCCGTTGTCGTAGAGCGTTACGCCGTTCCATGACAGGGCGGCGCCCGGTCCGAGCTGCAGGCTGTGGCCGCCGATCGGCTCCGGTGCCGCCTGGCCGTCGACTGCGGCGAGGTTCGTGGCGGTCGGACCTTCCCTGGCCGGCTCGCCATAGCCGGGGGGAATGAAGGTCTCGAACTCACTGGCCTTGACCGATCCGGCACCCGATCCCAGAAGCAGCGCCAACGCCAAGGCTGGCCGCGCCAGTCCGGGATAGAGCCAAGTCGGTTTCGGCTGGATTGTTCGGAGAGCGGAACGAGCGTCACCATCCCTGGCTTGCGTGGCGCTCAGGAGTCCGTGCCAAACCTTCCATCGGACGGACTTCATATATTAACCTTATTTAATAAAATGCGCTCTCAATCCTCTGAAATATAATCATTCTGGATCGAAATTTCCAGTTTTTCTTCTGGGCCTGAAAGACCCACGATCCAGCCAATATGAGACACCATTGCCGATTATTATCGGGTAAACGCCGCATCTTGCCGGCCGTGCGCGCACTGGGCCCGAACACCGTGACGATACCGACGGCGGCCCGGCCCCGGGGCGGCGGGGAGCCGCTGAGGGCTGCCTTGGGATCTGAAATATTTATATCAAAATCAATGTTTTAGACTTGTTTTACACGACGAGATTTAAGGTCCTCGGTGACCTGCCGGGGCTCTTGCACGGGCAGGTCTCCTCAGGCCACTGCGCCCTCGAGACGGAAAAGACGGGGGCGTGGGCTTTGGAAGGCCGCCAGGTATGGCGCAAGCGGTTGGTTTGCGGTGATCGGGCGACGAAAGTCCCGATGACTGAGCCACGTTTCCGATGGACTCTGAAGCGTTCCAGCGACGGGTCGCCGGCCGGTTTTCACCACCGGCGGCCCGTCGGCCTGATCGAAAATCGGCCCGGAAAGAGGCCCGGCCCGACGGCCGCAAACGCCCGCCAAGTCAGGCTTCGGGCGGGTCCCCAAGACCTCACACGGATCTCAGGGAAAACCCGTTATCCCCTTCCACCGGTGCTGCTTTTAACGGTTTGGAAGGAGAGGTCCGGTAATCCGGAACCATGAATAGCGAGCTTGATACTTGGGTGGCCGCGGAGCGCCTTATCGCCGAACACGGCGGGGCCGCCGAGCGCAAGGTGAGGGAGCGGGTGCGCGAGCTCACCGCGTTGGGCGACCACGAGGCCGCAACGTCCTGGGAACTGGTCCGAGAGACCATCCGGGAGTTGCGGCGCAGTGCAGCGGTGAGGAACTGAAGCCGAAGACCCACGTTGCTTAGGTCGGCACGTCGAGCCATCGGGCCTGCTGTCGGGCCCGGCCGGCGTCTCGCGCTCAGCGGCTGGTCCGCAGGGCCTTGACCGCCATGCCCAAAGCCATGGGCGAGGCGCTCGGGCCCGTGGGCGGGGCCGGGCCTTGCTCTTGCGCCGCCAGACCTTCGCGGCGCGCCATACGGTAGAGCGCATAGGTGCCCATCGCGAGATGGACCAGGGTCAGAAAGAGAAACAAGCCGTTGTGGCCGATCAGGCGGGGCGACATCAAGAACCCGGCGGTGAAGGGCCCGAGCCCGCTTCCCAGGAGAAAAAGCAAGGTCAGGCTACCGCCAACGGCGCCGGTCTCGACGTCACCGAAACGGTCGATGGCGTGGCCGATCGCCAGGGCGGCCAAGGACTGTGACAGTCCGCCGATCAGCGCGATGGCGATGAAAAAGCTCGGCTTCGAAAGGGCCGCGCCGCCCGGAACGTCTTCCAGCAGCAGTGCGACGAAGACCGCACCAAAGCTGAAGACCGCCGCAGCGAAGCTGAGCGCGACGATCACGCCACGTCGGTCCAGCCGCCGCGAGAGAGACAGTATCGGCCATTGCAGCAGGACCCCGCCGCCGAGAAAGCTGCCCAGAAGTAGACAGACGTCCAGATCTGAGATCTGTACCACCCGGCCGTAGAGCCCGCCCATCCAGAAGACCGCGCCGAAGGCGCAGCCGCTGCCCAGGGCGACCACGGCCGCCAGCGGCGAGCCCCGAAAGAGATGCCACAGCCCGATGTGGATGAGCGGCGTGTCCTTGGGCGTTCGGCGCGCGCTGGCGAGGATCGGCACCAGGGCCAGCGAGGTGATCACCGCCGCCAGGCTGAAGAGCTCGAACCCGGCCGGTTCGCCAAGCAGAAGGAGGGCTTGGCCAAGCAGCAGCGCGATGTAACCTGAGGTCAGGTAAATCGGCAGCAGGCGCGCCCTCGCGGCACCGGGGGCGTGGTCGCTCAACCAATGTTCGGCGATCATCAGCAGGCCGCCGTAGCCGAAGCCGACCACGACCCGCATCGCGCCCCAGATCGCCGGGTGCGCGAAGCTTGCCTGGGCAAGTAGGGCGCAGGTGGCCAGAGAGGTAAGCACCGCGAAGAGGGGTCCGTGGCCGATGCGCGGCAGCAGCTTGGGCACGATCGCGAGCCCGGCAATCAGACCGACCGGATAGCCTGACATGATCAGTCCAGTTACTTCGGTCGAGAAGCCCTCGATCCCGGCCCTCACGCCGAGCAAACTGGCTTGGAGACCCAAGGACAGCGCAAGCAGCGTCAGCCCCGCCATGATTCCCCAAGCCGCCAGCATGCCCGCTTCCCCTTCCGCTGCGCTGCTGGCTTTGTATCCTGAATTTCGTACGACACCAGGACAAATTCCGGATCGCCGGCCGCGGACCCTGGTCTGGCTCGAGGCGTAAACAGTGCCGTGGACTGCCCGATTCTGCCGATCACGGCTTGCCAGCGGCGGGTGATCGCCGTTTATTGGCAATAGCGGGCCGTGCCGTGGCGATGTCCTTTCCTTTTGAGAGGTTTGATCTTGCCGACCCTGCTCATCACCGGCGCCAATCGGGGTATCGGTTTGGCGCTGCTTCGGATCTTCGCCGCCGACGGTTGGCGGATCCATGCCTGCTGCCGTCAGCCCGACAAAGCCAAAGCGCTTAAGACCGTAGCCGGCGACATTCGCCTGCACCGGGTCGACGTGACCGACGGGCTGCGGGTTGCCAGCCTGGCACGCGAACTGGCCGACGAAGCGATCGACGTGCTGGTCAACAACGCCGGCATCTACGGCCCGCGGACCGGCTTCAGCGAGACCGACTACGACGACTGGCTCAAGGTTCTGGCGGTCAATACCCTGGCGCCCCTGCGTCTGGTCGAGCGCTTCGTCGAGCACGTCAGCCGCAGCGAGCGCAAGCTGGTGATCAACGTCTCCAGCCGAATGGGCTCGATCTCCCAGAACTCCGGCGGCGCCTACATCTATCGCTCGTCCAAGGCGGCGCTCAACGCCGTCACCAAGGGGCTCTCGGCCGACCTGGCGGCGCGCGGCATCACCGTCGTCGCAGTCCACCCTGGTTGGGTGCAGACCGACATGGGTGGCGCCGGCGCGGACATCCCCGCGGAGACCAGCGCCGCCGGCCTGCGGCAGGTCATCGAAGGCCTGAGCGCGAAGCAAAGCGGACGCTTCCTCAACTACGTCGGCGAGGAGATCCCCTGGTGAGTCCGGTCTCGGCGGCGACATCAACCGAGAGGAGGACCGCGTGATCCTCAGCGAAGAGCAGCAGCTGATCCGGGAGACCGCCCGCAGCTTCGCCCAGAGCGAGCTACTGCCCAGGGCTGCGGACTGGGACCGCGAGTCACGCTTCCCGGCGGAGGCCGTTGCCGAGATGGGCCGCCTCGGATTCCTCGGCATGCTGGTGCCCGAGGAGTGGGACGGCGCCGGGGCCGACAGCGTGTCTTACGCCCTGGCGCTGATTGAGATCGCTGCCGGCGACGGCTCCTGCTCGACGATCATGAGCGTGCACAACTCGGTCGCCTGCATGCCGATTCTGCGCTACGGCAGCAAGGAGCAGAAAGAGCGCTTCCTGCGGCCCCTGGCGCGGGGCGAGATGCTGGGGGCCTTCTGCCTGACCGAGCCGCAGGCTGGCTCCGACGCCAGCGCCATCAAGACTCGGGCCCGGCGCGACGGCAATCGCTGGATCCTGTCTGGGGTCAAGCAGTTCATCACCTCGGGCCAGAACGCCGACCTGGCGATCGTGTTCGCGGTGACCGACCCCGAACGGGGTAGCAAGGGGATCTCCGCCTTCGTCGTGCCGACCGATAACCCGGGCTATCGCGTCGCCAGCATCGAGAAGAAGCTCGGCCAGCGGGCTTCGGACACCTGCCAGATCGTCTTCGAGGACGTGGAGCTGACCCCCGACCTGATGCTCGGCGAGGAGGGTGAGGGCTACAGGATCGCCCTGGCCAACCTCGAGGGCGGGCGCATCGGGATCGCCGCCCAGTCCCTCGGCATGGCGCGGGCCGCCTACGAGGCCGCCCTGACCTATGCCAAGGAGCGGGAGGCCTTCGGCAAGCCCATCGCGCAGCAGCAGGCTGTGGCCTTTCGCCTGGCCGACATGGCGACCCAGCTGCGCGCGGCCGAGCTGATGGTCCTGGACGCCGCTGCCTTGCGCGATGCGGAACAGCCCTGTCTCAAGGAGGCTTGCATGGCGAAGCTGCTGGCCTCGGAAGCGGCGGAGCGGATTTGTTCCGACGCGATCCAGATCCATGGCGGATACGGCTACCTCGCCGATTTCCCGGTCGAGCGGATCTATCGGGACGTCCGGGTCTGTCAAATTTACGAGGGCACTTCGGACATCCAACGTCTGGTCATCAGCCGCCAGATCTTGGCCGAATGAAGCCCGGTCCGGCCGGGATCAGCCGTCGGGGCCCACCGAGTCGCCGTCGCGGTCCAACGGCAGACGCAGGATGAAGCAGGATCCGGTTCCGGCCATGCTTTCCAGGCGAATGTCGCCCTTCATCGCCCGAGCGAGATCGCGGACGATGGCGAGTCCGAGACCTCGGCCCGAGGACTGATGTCCGATCTCTCCGTGGTCGGCGCGGTATTCACTCTGGAAGATCCGATGCTGCTCGCTTTCCGGGATGCCGATGCCGGTGTCCCACACCTTGATCTCCAGGATCTCCTCGTCGACCGGGACCGCCTCGGCGCCGACCGCGCCGCCCTCTGGCGTGTATTTCACCGCATTGCCCAGCAGGTTGACCAGGATTTGGATGCAGGCACGCCGGTCGCCGCGGACGCGCCAGGGCGGGATCGGCCCCACTCGCGAAAGGTCGACCCCGGCCTCGCCGGCCTTGATCACCACGATGCGCTTGGCTTCCTGCAGGACGTCCGAGATATCGACCACATCCTGCCGCAGCCGTTCGCCCGGATCCTCACGGTTGGAACGATCGAGATCGGCGAGCAGGGTTTCCAGGTGCCGCGAGGCAGTGACGATATTGTCTAGGTAGCCGACGATCGGCTTAGGCAGTGCTTCGGCCGCCTGCCGGGTCGCCAACTGCGCGTAGCCGACGATCGCATTCAATGGCGTGCGAAGCTCGTGCGCCAGCCGCGCCAGGTAGCCTTCGCCGAAGCTTTCGCTGCCTTGGGCGGCGGCGCGCTCGGTCTCCAGCTCGATGTTGCGGGCGAGCACCGCCTCCAGGGTCTCGACCAGCTTGCGCTCGACCTCGGGCGGTACGGCCTGAGTGCTGTCAGCCTTGTCGAGGATCGCGGTGCCGCGGTAGCCAGTGAAGTGGCCGGAGGTTTCGTCGAAGCTGGGGACCCCGGACAGCCGGTAGGCCACCTCCGAGTCGCCACTACGAATCACGAAGCGGGCGTCTCGAAATGGCTGTCGCTCCGCGATTGCAGCTTCGGCTGCGCTGATCCCGTCCTCCCGGTCTTCAAACCGGCCGAGGTCGCGCAGCGGACGACCGCGCAGCAACTGCGCAGGTATGCCCAGGGTCAGCGCGACCGGCGGTGAGACGTAGGTCAGCACCAAATCGGCGTTGAACTCCCAGACCCAGTCTACGGTCGAACGTAGGTAGTCTTCGTAGCGTTGTTGCAGACGCCACAAATCGCGATCGCCTTGCGATGTGCTCCCACGCTGCGCCATTCCAGGCAACGGCTTGCGCCGTTCAAGCGAACCGGCTCGTGCCGGAATATTGGCCATCCGTGATAGCGTCCCTGTCGACTTCGCCAGGTTCATGGAGACGCTGCTCCATCAGCCTCGTGCCGCACAACATATCGTGGAACAAAGAGGAAGAAAATACCATATCTTGCAGAGCCCCCCAGATTCTCCGAACCTTCCGAACGGCTGTTTGCCGCCAGGCTATGCCGTATCGTCTTCGCACTCGTGATGCAGCGATAGAGTATACTGCGCGAGCTTTGCCCTGATTTTGCAGCATTCGGCGCTGGGCGAATATCATCGAGATTTGGTATATGGTCCGGAATTCACACCGGAAGGGCGTGCGTCGACTATGGTCCAGCCGATCGCCTTCTACTTCGATTTCTCCAGCCCCTACGCCTATCTGAGCGCGCAAGTCGTCGATGACCTTGCCGCCCGACATGGCCGCGAGGCGGCCTGGAAGCCCTTTCTGCTCGGCGCGCTCTTCAAGGTCACCGGCCAGCAACCGCTGCTCGACATGCCGATCAAGGGCGACTACGCGCGCCGCGATCTGGCACGCAGTGCCCGTGCGCTCGGCGTGCCCTTCGTCGTACCGGAGTCCTTTCCCTTTCACTCCGTCGCCGCGGCTCGCGCCTTCTACTGGCTCGACGACCGCGACGCCGCGGCCGCCCGGGGCCTCGGCAAGGCCCTGTTCGATGCCGCCTTCGGCCAGGGGCGGGATATTTCCAAGGCCGAGACGGTTATAGAGATCGCCGCTGACCTGGACGTCGAGCGCGATGCGCTGGCGGCCGCCCTCCAGGACCAGGCGGTCAAGGATCGCCTGCGCCGCGAGGTCGACCAGGCGATCGAGGCGGGGGTCTTCGGCTCGCCGATCCTGATCGTGGATGGGGAGCCCTTCTGGGGCCACGACCGCCTGCCGGACGTCGGGCGTTGGTTGGACAGCGGCGGCTGGTAGCCCGCGCGCCGGGCTGCAGCGGCAGAAGGGCCGCGGCGTGAGCCACGCGCACCACGACCACCTCCATCACGACCATGCCCCGGCGGCCAACGCCGGCAACGAGCGCCGGGTGTTCTGGGCCATGCTGCTGACCGGCGGCTTCGCTGTGGTCGAGGTGATCGGCGGCCTGGTCTCCGGATCCCTGG
>JAAUXT010104632.1_pt1 | contig 13026 bp, 13 predicted proteins | sample 7278171 | NCBI WGS metagenome assembly JAAUXT01 (sample SAMN14350112, study PRJNA611818) | marine sediment metagenome | isolation source: surface marine sediment (1.8m) | place: French Polynesia: Moorea | collected 2018-08
CCAAAAGATCCCAAGTCAATCCTTATCTTGACCATGAAACTGCTGCTGACATACTTTTGGAAGATGCTGCCTATAGGTGCTTTGAGTTGGCTCGCACCGATTTGGCTCATTTGAGCCCAAATGGCGCAACCCACCTCAAATCACCTAAAAACCCAATGTCCAACTCACAAAGAAAACCGGGTGTTCAACTGAACAACAAAAACAGAAACTTCACAGCATCAACTTTGGCTTGGTTCTCCGAGCGAAACTGTCTTCCACTTCGTACTCAGCCTCAGGCTTTGTTTACACGGCTGAACTCTGCATTCTTTTACAAGTCTGTCCCTCACCCCTGAGGCCAGTGCCTTATGGCACATGCCACGCCATTTATTATCAATTTTGACAGCACAAAGCGCCCAATATTTTCTTCCTTGTGTTCAGCTGGTGCGCCGCACACACTGAATGCTTTGTGGGAACTTGTTGGTTGTAGTGTGAATGGTTTTGAACAAGCAGTACCACATACTGCACAGCTGTAGCGTCAGACATCGCACATTTCACAGGAAGCACGGTCAACTTTAGTCAGCAGAAGATGGACTATTCTTCTGGATTTCTGTTGAAGTGTTCATGAAAAATATTTACTTGACATGCGTTACCGTTGCAGAGGAGAAACATGCACATGCCAAAATCAAAGTGAAATACCGCAACCCAAAGGCAGTTTTCACATTTGGTGACGCGCGGTCGTTTTCCTGATGTCATCAAAATTTAACAATGGTGGAATTTTTGACGTCAGCGCAAGAAAACGACCCAGTGAACGTCACACAATCTCAAAACCCTAAAACTTGTGCGGCTGCAGAATAATGCTAACTCGGCGTTTCAAAGGGCAAGTATTTGTTGTACCCAAACAGCTCAAAGTCCAGTCCGTACACCTCCCTAATTCCATCCATCACAGTTCTGGGGATGTCTCTGTAGAACTGGAGCAGTTTGCTTGTTGTGTTGGACCCATCCTTCCACTGTAGGGAAGAAGGGCCCAAATGTTGGGCTGGAAACTCAGCTGCTGCTTTCCTGAGTGTCTTTTTCTCTGGAAACAAAAGGAAGAGAACACACGAAATATGGAATATAGTTTTTTTTACAGTTCTGATATCTTTGAATGTTCAGAATGTTTGCAGAGAACCTCACTCAAACAAAACCAGAAAATGCAGAGATTTAAATGTTTTTGCAATATGTGTACTGGATTTATTTTCAGCACCTGTGATTTTCTTGAGTACAAAAGGAGCTTCAGAACCAATGGTCTCCAGGTGAACAATGGCGTCGTACTGGACCAAACAAGGGTTGCATTTTATGTAAAATGGCTTCCAATGTGTGTTGAGCCTGCAAGGAAAATATTCAACCAAGGGTGTCAATTTTGATTGTTGCAAATTAAGTGACAAAGAAATCAGAGAATTGTTTGCTTGAAAACTACTGAGGTCTTTGTATTTCCTGTGTATTCCCCCAAATAAAATGATTCTGTTGTGAAAAAAGAAGATGCAGCTCAAGGTGGAGGGTCTGCCCCTGGAAATCCAATGCACACTTTTTGGGGTAGTGTGTTGGCAAACAAGTCTTTTCTCTTTCCATGTTTTCAAAATTAGGATCTTTTGGACTTTTTTATTCAGTTTGGATTGCGGGTTATGTGCAAGTCCTAAAGGGAAATGTGAAGTTCAGGTTTGCAGGTTTTTCAGGTCAAAAACTTCAAATTTGGAGGGGCACAATATTGGTACTTGGTCACACAAATCAGTATGTATATACCACAGAAAGCACAAATATTTGGTGAATGAAGTATTTTGACGAAATATAGTTTGCTAGTTGGGTGTCCTAGTGATAGCATTTGGTTTTTGAAATTTGAAAAAAAAATACATGGCTTTCAGGTGGGGTCAAAGGTGGGGTGCCATACTTTTGTGTTTATTTAACATGAGTACAATGAAGGGTCTTGAATGATTCAGTTTCAAAATGCACAACAACCCAACACTTTGCTGTTATCGGGAAAGCCTCTCAAATCACAAGAACATCCAATTTGGACATTACTTCTGTGTTGGAGAGGCTGTTCCCATCTCCAGATCAATTGGCAACACTTACATTGATGAATCATTCTTTCCTCCAAAGACAACAAACTTGAGAAACTCTTCAAATGTCACATCTCCAAGCCTTAATGTTTTGTCTTTCCTGTACATGTTGATGATCTGTTTGGTGTACTTCTTTTGAACGGCATCACTGTTGTTCACTTGCAGCGCAAACTTGTCTCTCCAGGCTGAAAGAAGCATGCAAAAGTCAAACACAGGCAGAAAGATCATGGATACAGGCAATTCAAAAATATTGCCCCCATTTGGTCAGAGACTCCTGAAAGGAAACTTCTGGTTTCACTTCACAAATTTTGTTTCATAGAACCTGATTGACCCCCCCTCCAAAATGACACAAAATAGTATAATCAAAATATGAACCACCAACAGAGGCAACCAAACCTTGAAAATGGACTTCGCACACAAATGAATGAGAACAGTTTTCTTTGTCTGTGCCTTGTGGTGATCCTTCGTTCCTTTGTCCCGCCTTGCTTGGTGTGGGACAAGCTACAAAGACCAAGGAGACAGTCCTACATGCCTGAGCCACCTGTAACCACCTGTGAGTTGCTTTGACAGTTTGCTGATCCAGGGGAGGAGAGAAATCACCAAAATACAAAAATGCTCCCAATGACACCTGGTCAGTTCTGAAAGGCCCATGGTAGATCAAAGTTCATTTCATAGGGGGGGGGGGGGCGATCTGAAGGCCCAGCATGACAAGCTGGGGAAGTGCATATTGCTCACTTGCCCAGGTTGGTATTTCTGCTTTGACTTTTGGGTGTGCTTCTCTGTACTTACGCATCAACTTGTCTCTGTGTGACTTTTTCCCCGAGCCTGCCCAGCGCTCGCCGCCAGTTCGTGGACGCGACCTGTGCCAAAACATCAAGCCTGCTCGTGAACAAATATATATATAATACATGGACATGTTCTTGGTGCGTCAGATTCATATCAAACAGAACAAGATACACAGGCCAGGTTGTTTGGTCACAAGGTGTCAAACAAAAAATTGCTATGAAAGCCACAAATTAGAGAGAAAGTGTGAAATATAAGATCCAGTGCTGACTTCATTGGAGGTGGATCTATTTACCTTTGGGTTGTTGCAGTACACGAAGGTCTCCCCTATCAGGATTTCACCAAAGAGACTACTGTTTCTGGGCAGGTTGTATCTCCTGCAGACCTTGCGCACCCGCTCTCGCCTCCGCTCCTGTTCCACCCAGAACTGCTCCTCAGTAATCAGGTCCCTCTGGGTCCGAGGCATTAAGTCTGTTGGGAATGGAAAAAGGCACAGACTACTGAAGCAGAAAATAATTTAGAAGCCTCCATTCTGTTTCCCCTGGACCCTCTCTGTATTCTACACATCATTGAACTGAAAAGGGTTCCCTGTTGGATCCACCATGGATCCCACTTTGGATCTTGTCCTGGATCCTACCCTGGCTCCTGTCTAAAATCTCTGCTCCATCTTCCTCTATCTTTGACACAACCCCTTCAGGTTCTTCTATTTAATCTTGCCACAGGTCTGTCAACCCCTCCCCCTCTGGTGGTACGTACCCTGGAGCGTTGTTTGGCTGGACTGGTACAGTAGAAAAACAACAATTCCCACTGACAGCGGTGGCAGCACCATCAGTTCCTTCTTCCTTATCTTCCTCATTTTGACTCTGTCCTGTTTGATGGTGGTACCCTCCAAACCTGCGGACAGAAATTCTGTGTGACTTGTGCAGGCAAACTGCACAACGACACAAGGGGTTATATCTTGTTCAATGATGTAGGTCGTCAGACAGCTGCGAGACAGCCACGGAAACCTGTACCCGCTGGAGCGTACACGTGCCTTATTTGGCAGCCGTCAGACCGAGACGACCGCGCAAAGCACTCAACTCTTGATGCGCCTGATTCTTCGCTGCGCATCACGCACTGAATGGTTTCAGGGGCAGCAAAAAACGTGCTGATGTTTTTTGAATGCTGCACAACTGGACAATTCTGGTGTTTTCTTCCGTTTGCTTGCGAAAGTGTGGATTCGTCCAGCTCTCTCCAGGGGCGTCATGAGTGAGTATTCAGCTGAAATATCTTCCCCAACGCACGGGTCAAAATCCTCTATAAAATTTCCAAAAAAAAAAAAAAACCGAACCAATTGCGAGGTGCAGTTGTCACGTTTCAATTGATAGCTACGCAAGGGCCATAGTCAAGGGTCCAAAACAAGATAAATTTGTTCCCAGCGTGTTGATGGAGTTTGGAACCCTGGATGGGAGATGGGCGGCGTCCACTGCGTTTCTCTGATTGTGCGAAGTCCCTTTAGGGCGAAGCACCATGTGGCAGTGCAGTGTATGGCAAGGTGGATGAAATGTCCCCTGCCCCCTTCCCCAAACCCCCCTCCCTCTCCCTGACACCCCTTCCCCCACCTGAACACCCCCCCCCAGCAGACAGCATGACTGGTGGAAGACAAGGAGGACAAGGATGGATGAATTGAGGAATGAGGAAGAATTGACGACATTACCGATGCTGCAAGGGACTTCGCACTGCAGTTGCCTTGAGCACTGCTTCTGGTTTGTGACGCAGAGAAGAAGACGCGACGTCGCGCGGTCGTCGTGATGCTGGTGGCGGTCGCGACGTTCGCTGGGATCAACGTGCTGTTCCTGGTGCAGCGGACGGACGTAGCGTTGGTGACGCGACTCCGTGAGTACTCGCGAGATCACGCACACGCACGCACACGCACGCACGCACGCACGCAAGCAAGCAAGCACTCATGAGTTCATATACCATGGACGCACACGAACGCATGCGCACGCACTGCACACACGCACGCACACACACGTTTTGCACACATGCACGTGTACACACACATGAATGCACACACACAGGCATGCACACACGCACGCATACGCACGCTTACACACTCACTCGCACGCACACGCACACACGCACTGTGTCTCTGGCTGATGAGCCTCGATTGAATCCCGAGAAAAGGATGGCGTGTCGTACTCTTCCGTGCATTTTTCGTGAGAGAGACCAGAAGGCTAGAACACGCACATACGCACTGCGCACACACAGGTACATGCGCTGAATGCACTCAAGCACTCAGAAAGACACACGTGAGCACACAGGGGTTCTGGGTTCCCATGAGAACAGGTCTGGTCCGGCTCTGTCCTGCATCGGTGTTTCGTGCATTCGTATAGTTCACAGATTGCCAGATCACACACACACACACACACACACACACACACACACACAAGTATGCGTCACCGTGTGCGCTTACACTCGGCCACGCACGCGCACGCGCACGCGCACGCGCACGCAAGTACGCACCAATACCCACAACCCCACGTGTCCTGGATCACGGGCCCACTCAATAACCCATGATGAGGTCCAAAGCCACATGTGCACACACCACACACAAAAATACACACACGCACACTTTCAAGAAACTACTCTGTCACACGCACGATCTTTCGCACATGGACGTACAGATTTACACGGAGATATGCGCGGATTCTGGACAACACTGACGCAGATACACACTGAACCGCACACAGCACCACTCGTGGGCTGTACTTTGGCACACGTAAAACGAGCAACTGATTTCAGGCTTTCCTTCACTCGACCTGGAACTGCCCATGCACGATTACCACGACGCAGTTCCAACGTTCATGGCGCTGGAACAGCCCAAGAACCATACACAATCAAAGAACCAGGACCAGCCCAAATCAGGCATGCACCCAGCTGACCCCAGAAAACCAGCACTCGCCTCTCAAAACCTCAGTATTGCACTGCCCCTGGGACCAGCACAGCCTCTGAAGTCTGAGCAGCCCCTAAAACCTGTACAATCACCGGGCCCAGTGCAGCCCTTTAAGGCTGTACAGCCTCTCAACCCTGGAAAACCCCAGGGGCCTGAGAGACCCCTGGGCGCCCAGGCCCTGGACACTGAAGAGGCGTTCTGGGTGGAGCAGGAGCGACGCAAAGCCCTGGTACAGGAGGTGTGTAGGAGGCACAACCTGACGGGAGAGGAACACCCTTACAACGAACAGCATTTCAACATGGACCTCGATGAGAGACTCGTCAATTGTTGGAACAACAAGGTACGTGTGCGGCTCGGCTGCGAACAATAGAACTCGACTCATTCTTTGCATCAAGTTCAATGGAACTCGAGTTGTTTGCACCGAACATGACACAAGACTCCATTTTGCCTTGAGGTCAAAAGTCCCAGGTCAGAGCAAAATTAGAACACTGCCAAATCACAAAGAGGCCATTTTGATCAATTTCCTTCCTAGCACCTAATCCTTGATCAAGACCAAATTAACAGAACAAATTGAGCACAATTGAACACTATTTTCGTGGAGAAAGTGCTGTATACAGAAATACATTCTGGATGCCTGTAGTACTTTGATTCGCGCTGGACTGGTACCCGGCGCAAATCACTGAAAACATATGAGCGAAACCCCATATTTTCAGCAGTTTGCTGTTGTCTGTACTTTCCCAGTGGGCCTACCTTTCCACAAAATCCTGTGATTTTCCAGATTGCCTCATCCAATTGGCTGACCGCATTCAAACGCTTGAGGGTCAAGTTCAGATCGGTGGCGAAGGAAGAGCTGCTGCCGGGCCGGTGAGTTGAACCAGAGACGAGGGGCTGGGGAGGGGTGGAGGAGGGGAGTGGTCAGTCAGTGGCGATTCGTCTTGTGAGGCCAATGAAATTTGTCAGAAAACAAAAAGAAGACGTCGTCTGTTGTTGTCTATTGGGCTTGATCAAAAACTTGGCAAATACGAGTGTGCACATTTTCCAGATTGAATAGACCAATTACAGAGGCTGTTCTATTTTCAGGTCAAACCGTACCACCAACATTTCAAAAGGATTCAACACAAGTCAAACCAACACAACGCACAAGTCTCCCCAGAAACTGGTCTTCACTTGCGTCAGAAACCCATTTGAGAGGTGAGCTCACCGGGAATCTCACTTGCACGGGGGATTCTTCAATTTGTTGGTGCACCTTCCACAACACTGAGCGACCATAAGCGTACCAGCTTCACCAATACAGTGTATGACACAAAGTTGCAGTGAAATGTCATCCCAGTTCTCTCCTGGTGAGAATACAATTATGTAGGAGCCATTGAATGAATGCTGTGAGCAATCACAATTTTGTCTTTTGGGGACAACATGACTCAATGAGCAGAATTCACAAAGAAAAACAACCAAATCTGCGTCCATTTTTCACAACTCTTCTTCTCATTTTGGTTCTGCTGCACAGCTTCAGAGTGACTGAATCAGTGAGAAAGATATATGACTGGTTGCGTCAGAAACACAGAGAGAGACAGACATTTTGTGTCAGACAGACAGACAGACAGACAGACAGACAGACAGACAGACAGACAGACAGACAGACAGGCAGGCAGACAGACAGACAGACAGACAGACAAAGCAACACCATTTCATGTGATATTCCCGCTCTTCCTGCAGGCTCCTCTCCGCCTACAGAGACAGGTTCTTCAAGACGGTGGCGGGCAGCATCTACAGGGTCTTCGTCGCGGGGCAGATCAAGAGGGAGATGCGCACCAAGGAAGGACCCCCCGAGCCCACCTTCGACGAGTTCCTTCGCTTCGTCATCCACCACGCGAGAACGGACCATACGTGAGTGCGAGCAGCGAGCAGCCTCACTCACTTCTGTACGCAAGGCGGTTGGGGGGTCTTTCCCTGGAATCTCTGACCCAAGGCTCAAGCTTCAGAACCAACGGCAGATAATGCGTGTCTTTGACTGCAAAGAAATGAACATGAGGTCGGGGTGGGAATTGTTTGGGGCCCACCCGGAAATGGATCTCTGTCTGTCTGTCTGTCTGTCTGTCTGTCTGTCTGTCTGTCTGTCTGTCTGTCTGTCTGTCTGTCTGTCTGTCTGTCTGTCCCTCCCTCTCCAGGTTCACAACACCTGTGAGAGCCGCGAATTGGGTCCTTCACAAGAACAGATCCACATCTCTTCCACTTTTGTGCAAATTTCCAAACTCACATAACACCAAACGATATGAAAGTTTTTTTTGCAGCAGTAGATGTGTCATTTTCCATTTCAGCTTTGACGACCATTGGAGGCCCATCTACCTCCAATGCAGCCCTTGTCTCGTCCAGTTTGACGCAATACTGCACTTGGAGAGTCTGAGCCAGGAAGCCAAATTTGTGCTCAAGAGAGTTGCAGGTAAAAACCGATTTGTTTCATGATAAATTGTGAGCATTGTGTGTGCTGAATATTCCTCTGTGTGTCCAAGGAAGGGTCCCGGTGATTGAACTGGGACGAACCTTGACTCGCATACGGGGGGTTGAGGCAAAGCGATGGCCAACTGGAATGATGCCCAAATTCGTTTTTACAAATAAGCGAGTGTAGTTGAGTTGTGGTTTTGCCTGTTTGCTGGGAACCCGCAGATATAGAGACAGATACAGAGACAGAGAGAGCGAGAGAAAGAGAGTCGTCAGCGATGTTGGTGAAATCAGTAACCCACAAAAATTGAAGAACAACTGCACAGAGTTTGACAGTTGATTTCGCTTTGTTTGACACAAAACTCAACTGATTTTTCCAGGCAATAAAAACCAGCTCCAGAAGGCAGCTGCTGCTTTTCCAGACCAACGGAGGGGCCCCTCCTCCGTGAAGGGAGGGGAGGGAGGCAACACAACCGGCAAAATGTTCCAGTTCTACAGAGACATCCCCACGACTGTGCTGGATGGAGTGAGGCAGGTGTACGGACTAGACTTTGAATTGTTTGGATACAGCAAGTACTTACCCTTTGAAAATTCTTCTTGACATAAACTTTCATGAATGGTGTCTGTGATTGTGTGACAGGGGATGGAGTACTCTGAGACCAGCCTCGAACGCTTGAGTTTGAGTTGGGTTCAGTTGAGTTCAGACCAGGTGGGCCCGATCTCAGGTCTGTTAGCAGAGGCAGAGTCGACAACCGATCGAAAACCAAGCGACACGGACTGGTCAGTTTGACAACCGGAAGTGACACTCGGTGAACCGGATGTCGCGCGTGCGCACGTGCAGCTGTGTCTTTTGTGGTGGTTGCGGCGGCTTCTGCCTCAGCGTCAGGTATGGGGCAGAGGGGCGGAACGAGTGGGCTCTAATCGTCCGGTCTGTCGGACCCCTGAAATTGTCGCTTTGTCTGATATTCCCTGCTGATGCAAAACTACTTCTGGCTGTTTGAAAGCAGGAATGCATACCCAAGGGGCATGGACCCTTGCCATGTCCTGAAACAGTCCTTGAGACGGTGTGTCTGCTTGGAAATAATGTCTGAAATGCATCAAATCCAGGACTGACAGGTACGTATCTGCTGGAACACCCAGTGGACCCAGGTTGGCATGGAGAGGGCACCTGATTCGCAATTATTGTGGAGAGTTGAGGGGTGCGGGGTACAGGAAGCTGGGCCATTGGTTCCACTCGGCCAGATAGAGATCCGGGCTCTGAGTGAAGATAACACGTGAAATCTCACGTGGAGAATTTCACAGGTGAACGTCATCGAACGTTGATTCGCAAGAAGTCATAATTTGAACAAAATTGGAATTTTTTTCACAGTGCTCGCTCTCATCACAAAACTTGTCCATTGTGAACTGCAACTTTGAATCACAAATTAACAGACCACAACAAAAATATTTTGGGATGATAATAGGGGAACAAAGGAAACAGCGAGAAAAGAATGAAAGACCTTTTTCAATGCCAGCGGAGCACGAGATTTTATGGGCCGGGCAAGAATCCCCCGGACCTGAAGCTGGTTGCGACTTTGAGCCAGAAACGTGTTGAGGGAAAATTTTACGGCAAAGCAATAATTCCGGGGTTGGAGGGGGGGTGTTGTGGATGCAGGGCACGTCTTCCGTGCAGCTACTGCAGTCAACCCTGACTCTTGACGCCGGACGCGTGTGCGCGCACACACACACACACACACACACACTAGAATTGAAGGGCACGTCAAATAATAATTGTTGTCAACTCAATGATGTTTCACTGAATAAAAATTTATAAAAGCGAACAAACAAAGTGGTCTTTTTTTCTCTGAAAGAAAATGATCTTGTGTGAAACAATCCTGTGTGTTTTTGCATGTTGTTTACTGTTTGGAAAAAAATGACAAAGTGTCACACATTTTTTGTCGATACAGTCCACGGTAATCTCAATGGCACGTCGTTTTGGGGTCAAAATGTTTGACATGCACGCGCTGTGCTGTGGGTGCGTTCTTGTACGTGTCCAGCGGAAACACGCCGTTGCAATGCGACGGACAGCCAATTTGACTTGCACGTTGGGTACGTTCCTGTGCGACCGTATGGAACATGCAGGGTGGGTTGCAATGCACCACGCATCGGTTGGTACAAACACAAGGCCTGATACACCCTGATGGCAATGGGACGTGGATATTGATGCTGCACCCGTTGACTTCTTCGGGGACGGAGCGCCTGACGCAACCAGTGTGAAACAAACCTTGATGCACCTCACATTCATTTGCACAGGCATCCAACGCATGACGCCGCCAGTGTGATTCAGCGCCCATAGACTTGCGTCAGGACGCTGTGCTTGACGTATTCAGTGTGAAACAGACTATTTTGACGCATCTCCCATTGACTTGCACAAGGACCCAACGCATAACGCACCCAGCGTGAGTTGCCACAAAAGGACCTCTGAATGAGCGTCTTTTGAGGTTCCCTGATGCGGCACGGTGCCGCTCCAGTTGCATTGCTCACCGCCTCGGCACTGTGAAGACACGGCGCTGTGGCTGAGCGCTGCGCAGCGCCGCGTGCAGCACCCGAGTTCGAGTCCGTGTGGCGACCCATTCAGTAGGATAAGGACAGAGACACGGATTCAAGACGCAGGGTTGCGAAGCGGCCACTGACATTGGGACAAACACAGGGACAGGACACACACGTGCGTGGACGTGGACTCAGGCATGGGCGCAGACCTTGAATCTCTCAGTGGAAGCAGGTAAACGCCACACCGCTGTTTTGGTCGAATTGGTGCAGTGCTCATTGAGTGACGTCAGGGAGGCAACGCACGACGTCTCCAGAACAGTTCATGACGTCATGACGTTGCCATGGTCAGTCAGGTTTCCACGGCCAGGAAAACCTTTCTCCTCCAGAACAATGTGTTTGCACCACGAGACGGTCGTTTTCTTACGAACATAGCCCTGGGTTCACATCAACGTCAACTTGATCAATTTCTCACGTCAAAACTTTCACAGGGTCAAAACGCTGCGTCATCACAACAGTGTAGATCTAATAGGGGTATAAATGCAGAGAGAGTGTACACATGGGATCAAACGCGCTCTCCCTCTCAGGTGAGACTCACCACACACGCGGTGCGCCGTGCGCGGCGTCTTCGAATGTGACGTCAGGAAATACGTCGGTCTGGGACTGTTTCACACTGGGTGCGTCCAACGTTGTCTCTATGGATAACGTCAATGAGCTGGTGTGCGTCGTGGCTTGTCGCACTGGACGCGTCTTGAAAGGAATTTCCGCTGCTGCTTGCGACGCAACGTCAATGGCTGGACTTGGCCTGAACGCGCCTTTTTTTGTGACGCACCTGGTGTGAATCACTTCTGCTCGTGCACACATTGTGGATACAGACAAAATTACCATAGCGACTGGTTCACACTGTGTCCGTCACACACATTGCGAACACGCACAGGTCAACGAGGTGATTTCAACCATATTGTGACGCAGCGGCTTTTTTTCTGGGAACTTACAAACACAAACATGATGCGCCCGACGCATCCAGAAGAAAACCAGGCATGACAACCACACAGCCGCATTGACGTACACAGAAACGCAACGCGTGACGCACCCACTGTGAACCCTGCACACACAGGAGGAGTTTACCTTTGGGATTCGCTCGCACGAAATACAAACAAGTCTCTTCAATTTGCCGACAATTTGTGCTGAGATGGGAGTTTGCTTGTGGAGGGTAGAATTTCACCCCTTTCCTCACCTGTGAACTGGGGTGAATTTCTGTCCTTTTTTGTGGCGGACTAAAGGTGCAGCATTCGGAGTGGATATTTACCTTGGGTTGCAGAGCCCTCAGGCGGACCATTCTGCTTTGGCTTGTGCATCGATGGACGGACGATGAGGACGCAAGGAACCTGCACTGGACACACGACACAGCAAAATTGGGTGAGTTTACCTGAAGTTGATTTTTACAACTGGCTTCGCACCATCCACAGTGTGCGGGTTTTGTCAGCGAGTTGCAGGGAATCTAACGGCTGGCTGGAGCCCTGGGCTCTGTGGATGGAAAGTTGCCTACAATCTCCACATTCCAAATTTTCCGTGGGACAAACTTCATCGGCGCTGGTCACATAAGCAAAAAGTTTCCGATGGGTTTGGTTGATGCCAGGTTCTCCATCGTGGACTGGGCTGTATCTGGCGACTGGCCTGTGTCCAGGGTGGTGGCAGTGAACTGTGTCCAGGCCGAGAAAAGTTGACTTCTGATCAACGTTCATTGGTCTCCGGGGTTCCAACATTGGCCATCTTCCATTGATCACCGTGTAATTGTTCTAATTGTTTTTGAACGCACCAGGCCGTTCCTGGCAGACCCTCAAGAAGCCTCGCCTTCTCCGGCTCTTTTCTCTCACGCCCCATCATTTTGTGCCGAATGCGCCACTTGTTGGGGATATGTTATTGTCTACGCCTGACTAGATCCTTCACCCGCCCATGGACATACAGTGATTGCAGGGTCTTTGACTGACAGACCAGTGTCATGTTTGGTTTTTAGGTGATTTGAGGTGGGTCGCGCGATTTGGGCTGAAGAGCCAAATCAGTGGGAGCCAAATCGAAGCACCTATAGGCAGCCTCTTCCAAAAGTATGTCTGCAGCAGTTTCATGGTCAAGATGAGGATTGATTTGGGATCTTTGGGGCTCTTTTTGTTCATTTTGGGTTGGGGATAATGTGCAAGGAAGGAATTTGTCAAATTTGAATTTTTGGGTTTCTGAGGTCAAAAAGGTCAAATTTGGAAGTACAGAAAAAATGGG
>JAAUXT010022971.1_pt1 | contig 13025 bp, 15 predicted proteins | sample 7278171 | NCBI WGS metagenome assembly JAAUXT01 (sample SAMN14350112, study PRJNA611818) | marine sediment metagenome | isolation source: surface marine sediment (1.8m) | place: French Polynesia: Moorea | collected 2018-08
CTCGTCGCCCCCTCGCCCCGCCCCCGCCTGCGCGCGGGGGGGGGGGGGGGGGGCGCTCGCTGGGCGGGGGGGGGGGGGGGGCCCCCCCGCCAACATTGAAAATTTAGCAAATTGAAAGTGAATCTGCACTTGCGGCTAGAATTGTCAAGAGAGGGTCAGGCCTCAAGGGCTTGCGCATTCACACGATGGTTGTATCGTGTGTTGTGTCCCTGTCCTTGATTTCGCGCTTGACTGGTGGAGGGTCGCAGGTGCCGCCTGTGTACATTATGTTTTGGCTCGGAGTTTTCTTTCAGCGCACGCGGATTTACTCGCAGCAGTGTGTTGAAGCTGGGTGCGGTGAAAGAACGCGCTCAGAGACATGTTTTTTGTGAAAACGTTATGACAAAGATTATTGGTGGACGAACGACGCTTTTCCACGCGTTCGTTCCGCTCTCCGTTCGGTGCAACACAAGCGACGTTCCGTGTACATTTTTGTCGTGACGCTACATTGCGCACGTTCAGTGCAAATAAACGCACACGTCAAAAATGCGAATTCGAAAAATATTTCGTCTGAACGAGGTGTGCCTGTCAGCGAGGACCAGCTTTTAGTCCGTCCGGACAACAACTTGGAACATTTTACGAGAGAAAACACGAAACAACGACTTTCTAGGAGACCCATCAGCCGCTTGAGCTGAAGTTGCTGTCTGCATTCGTCCTAAGCGAAGTCTCAAATCAAGGGGTGGGGGGCAACCCGGAAAGTTTAAAGGTCCGCCAAAACTGACGAAGCCCAACAGTTTAGAATGGTAGTGGCACCAGGGGGGTAACCCAGAAACGACAGACACTGTACACGCGATCAAAATGACATCACCCCAAGCGGCTGAATATTTACGATGAAAAAAACTTTCCTCCTTTCGAAACCACAATTTTGGCCGTAGGCTTCATTATCCGTATTTGTCCGTTGTTTCGCGCATGTAGCGGAACTTCCGGTTCGTCGTCATGACGTCACAGGCAGACATATTGGAAACGGGTGAGTTGAGAGTTGCGTTTTCGCGGAAGGGCGAATTTCTCTGAATATCTGGGGTCAGTTTACTTCCACACATTTTGTTTCACCATAACTGTCTTCATGAATTGTCAGCGGTTCGTCTGGACGAAAATTATGTCCTCAAATATGTCCGTTTGATCAGCAAATAGTGTTTTTGACGGCTCGAGATCTGCCGAGGACTTTTGCTCTGTCTGTTGTGAAAGTGTGTGACACCTGCGTCACATTTATCGCTCTCATTGCCCATTGTGCGTTGACAAAGTCTTGACAATCCACGAATGGTTGAGGCCCTTCTTTTATCGGGTACCCGATGTCTCGGATCTTCTGGTGTGCAAGCAGAATTGCAAGGATGTAATGTCTGTTACACGCCGTTTCAGAATCAGTCACCATGGCAACAGCAAGTGAGATTGCGCCGCCAGGTGACGCGCCACCACCGCCACCGGGCGAAGCGCCACCACCGCCGCCGAGCGTTGCGCCACCGCCACCGCCCAGCAGTGGACCACCGCCAGAATGGGAGAAGGCCAAGGCCGCTTTGGCCGCCATCCAGAAATCCAAGAAACCAGAGGAGAAAACGACACCAGCGATGGACGACCAGGAAAACAACTTCGACAGATACGGTGGGCCCATCGGGTACCCGCCCAACTTCAACATGATGGGGTACCCGGGGGCCTACCCGCCATACCCTGGACCCGAGGCCGGATATGGGTGAGTGACTTGTGCTGAAATTCACAGTCAACCTTCAAGTGGTCAAAGCGTATTGTCATTGTTCGTCGCCGAGGGCTTGTCGGAGAGAGGAGATGGCAGTCTGAAACAAACTTGACTGACCTTCTTGCAAAACTTCAAAACATTTCGTGTCTGATTTCAGGTGGAACAGCATGCCACCTCCACCCAGGTATGGTATGTTCGGGTATGCTCCGAACCCGCCGGGAGCGGGAGGGTTCCGGCGCGGCGGGGGCGGCGGAGGGTACGGGTTCCGGCCGCCGGTGCCGCCTTCCCCGGACGGCCCGCGGCACCGCCCGCCGCCGCCCGGAGGATTCTACGTGGACGACGACGAAGCCGGAGCCGAGATGTGTTCGAGCGACAAGGCGGTTCAGGAGCTGCGGAACCGAGTGCAGGGCGGAGACGGTTTCCCGACGTCGCAGTTCAACGGGCCCAGTAGTTTTTCAAATCGTGAGTGCCAATATTTATTGTTGTTGCTCAAGTGAAAGTTACAGAACAAGAAACGTCACCCTACCCCACTTGTGTTTGTCGCACCAAAGTGTGAGACGCACCCTGACATTTTCTTTGTTACCCGAAACAAGGTTTCATTGAAACAATGGCAAACTCTCCAAAAGAACAAGAGTGGGACGCCAACTAACTTGCGGCAGTTGGACATTTTCGTACTTTGACCGGGCCGGCTGAGGGGGGAGAGGCGAGCGAGTCGTATCCGACCCAAACACATGTGCAAAATTGAGTAGGATTGTGAAAAATTTTCCTGACTACTGTACTGTGACTGAAAAGTCGTCACTTTCCATTTCAGAAGCGCCGGGCAGCGGCGGAATCAGGTTTAGTCTTCCAAAGCGCAATTTCACACCAGGTAATAATCACAACCCGTTCGGCCAGAATTACGGCAACAAGCGACGAGCGCAGCAGCAAATGTTCGACGCCTACAAAAATCAGTATCGGCCACAAAATGCGGGGAGTGGTCCCACACACAAAGGCAACGCCAGAGGGAGCAGTAGTCCTCAACGGACGTCGGGGGAGGAGGAGGCGAAGCGTATTCCGAGTCCTCCACCGCCGCCCACGTCTCCGAAGCGCGAGGATAGCCGGATCTCGGTGGGCGCCGGCGGGGCATCGCCCATCGTGGGGTCGCCGGGCGCCCAGCAGCAGGCTCAGGGGGACTGGCCCCCTTCGCTCAAGGAATACGTCTCGCGTGCTTTTGCCAGTGTCACCAACGAGCATCAACGGGATATCGTGCAGAACTTGTTGAAAAAGAAGCTGGAGGATGCGTTCAAATCGCAGCGGGCCCAGGCCATCGATTGGGATAAAGAACCTTTGCCGTTTGCGGGCATCTCTGCGTCATCGCCAGCGACGTCGTCGTCGTCAGCGCCGCTGCTGCCGTTTCGCTTCGGGCTGAGTCCGCGGAAGGCGAGCCGCTGGGGCGCCGACGGAGCGGGGCCGGGAGCCGCGGGGTTCGGGGTGCGGGGGGACGGGGGTCGAGCCCGGATGTCGCGGGGGAGGGGAGCGGGAGGGTTTCAGGCCAACAGCAGACGGAGGTCACCGGCGGGCTACAGGAGACCCAGGTCCTACTCGAGATCCAGATCACGATCCAGGTCACGGTCCTACAGCCGCTCCAGCAGGTCCTATTCTAGTTCGAGAAGCAGGTCGAGGTCAAGGTCACCCAAGTCTCGAGGCAGTCGAAAGTTTGACCGAAGAAGACTCGATCACCCTGTCGATTATACACCCACAAAAGGACGGCGGAAATTCCGCGACCTGGGCAGCGAGAGCGACAGTGACTCCAGTCCCAGGGGATCCAGGACGCCGCCCAGTCAGAAACGCAGAAGCGTCGTGGACAGGAACAGCAGCCTAAAGAAGGGAGCACGGGGCAGAGGGCGCGGGAGAGGCAAGGCTCTCCCGGACCGCAAGGACGGCAAGAAAACCAAGAAGTGAGTAGTGCACTGTGATGTCCCGAGTTCTTCACACATTGACATTTACACAAGAGGGAACAAGAAGCAGTGCTCAAGGCAACTGCAGTGCGAAGTCCCTTGCGGCGTCAGTAATGTCGTCAATTCTTCCTTCTTCATCAATTCTTCCTTGTCCTCCTTGTCTTCCACCAGTCATGCTGTCCAGGGGGGAGGTCCTGCCTCCAGCGGGGGGAGGGGGGCAGGGGACATTTCCACCCACCTGCCATATACTGCACTGCCACATGGTGCTTCGCCCTAAATGGACTTCGCACAATGAGGGATATTTGTTGCATCGCTGTTTACACAGCCACAAAACCCGGGTCAGTTTTCATTGTCAGAAAATCTGATCTTGCCAGATTTACGATGAAAAGAGATGAAATCTTGTCTGCGACAAAGAGGGGGCTTCGTTCGCCCAAGGTTGTGATGCTCGACAAAGTGTCATCTTTCGCTTGATCTTCGCAGGGGTTTCTCATTCGAATACAACGACCCTGAGAAAACGCAGAAGATGCAGCGTCGCGCGGCGCGTTTCGCTGGGCAGCTGGACAACAAGAAGCCGCGCGCTACTCCGCTCACACTGCAGATCAACCAGTTCGTGAGTACCGTATTCACCTGTGTACAACACGCGCCTTGGAGTGCGCACAAAACGAGGGGTCGGGGAACACTGTACACGTTGCCCCCGTTTCATACTTGCTGCACCACGCGCTGCGTCTCATTGTGGAGCAACGCGCAAAAAGAAGCACAGGGACTCGTTCCGTACACTGAGTGAAACGTGCTGGTGGATAACGACGTAATGCTGCTAAAGCTTTGGTGTTCAAATGAACGCTTCATCGTGTATCAGTGACTCTTGCACCTGCGCTCTCAGAGGAGCGGCAGGCGTCTCTCCCACTGCGTATGTCTCCCGCAGTGCACACACACATACACACACACACACACACACACACACACACACACACACTGCAAAATGAACCTCATACGACCGCAGGGTTCTCAACCTGAAGAGCACAACCTCGGCCACTGTCAGTGCACAACACAGGCCTCGGTCGCCGCACGACATCTTTGTGTAAAATGTGACCTTGTTTACTTGCAGGATGAAGACAGCAACGACAGCGAAATGGACTGGAGCTCAGCTCACATCGTCGGGACCTGTCAGGACCTCGAGAAGGGCTACCTGCGGTTAACCACGGTATGTGTGTGCATTTTGTGCGTGTGTGTGATACTGTGTGTGCGTGCGTTTTCATCACAGCGGCCTGGGAATGCAGGTGAATCACTGAGAGTAAAAATCATCAGGAAGTTTGCTTGGCTCAGGCAAAATGCATCAAAACCTGTCGATTGTGCGGCAGAGTGTTCAGGAAGCAAGAGCTGAACCAATCAGAGAAGGGCTTGGGTGGGACGGACACTTTGCAAGGTGGACGCGTTCCCCCAGTTTCCCAAAAGTGACGGAAGTTTGGACTGGGGACTGACAGCTGCACGTTGATGTGTTTCAGGCTCCGACCGCGTCTCAGATCCGCCCTCTGCCCGTGCTGAAGAAAGCGCTAGAGCTCGTCACACACAAGTGGAAACTGAACCACGACTACCACCACACGTGCGAACAGCTCAAGTCCATCAGACAGGACCTCACAGTGAGTACGAACCACGAATTTCCCCTTTTCTCAGAATGTGAACTTTTTTGCTCAATTCACCACACAACTGGTGGGGCCAGATTCACCACACCAACTGTTCGTTGACTTGAACAAAATGGACCGGTGAATTCATGGACAGACCTCGTACAGTGAGTACAGACGGCTTCGGTTGGTGTGGTTGGCCTGGTCCCATCATCTGGCAAAGAGGAAATCCGGCTTATTTCGGACCCAAGATGCACCTGGTGTTCCCACACAATTCACTGGCTGCTGCCTTGTCTCAGCCACCCAGCACACGTTGTCAAACACCACTCATGCGGCGTGAGCAGGCTTGAGGCGCGACTGCGCATGCGCCGTGATGGGACGTATCCGCTTTGAGTGACGAACACGTGTGTTCGGAGGGCACGTGGTAACTCCGTGATTTTTGATTCTGCGCAGGTGCAGAACATCCGCAGCGAGTTCACGGTGCGCGTGTATGAGATCCACGCGCGGATTGCGATGGAGATGAAGGACCACGAGGAGTTCAACCAGTGTCAGACGAACCTGAAGCTGCTGTACGCAGAGGGGATCCCGGGCAACGTGACCGAGTTCACGGGCTACCGCATCCTCTACTACATCTTCACCAAAAACACCACCGGTATCCTTTTGCACTGAAAAGAAAACGCGTTTTTGTCCTCCTGCGCACTCAAGGCCTGGGCTCCTCTCACCCCCGTCGATTTTATTTTTTTGTGCCCGCACCAGTTTGCCCCCTTCGCCCTGAACCACGCGCAGTTCTGTGCGGCTGTGTGAAGGACGAAGAGGTCAGTAAATGAGCTGTGAAAGTGAGCAGAGAAAAAGAATGTTCCTTGACAGTTGCACCAGACATGACGTCAGCACTTTTCCACCTGACGCCCGAGCAGCGTGATGATGACGTCATCAAGCACGCGTTGGGAATGCGGTCGGCGTGGGCCCTCAATAATTACAAGCGTTTTTACTCCCTGTATGCCTCCTCCCCCAAACAGAGCTCGCACTTGATCGATTGGTTTCTAGAACGAGAGAGAAAAGGCCACGTCAAGCTGATGATGAAAGTGTACGTATCACATTTTCTTCTTGCAATCCAACTCTTGTTAGTTCTAGTTCTTTTGAGATCAAGTTCTGGTGACTTGTATTTTCCACACACTCAACTGCGTCACCTGTGGGCCACACAAATTCCACGTGTCTTGTGAGATATTGACCAGTGCTGATTTTGTGCCGGACTGGTTGCTTTGTTTTGGTGCTTTGCGACGGGGTAAGTATCGTGGTAGTTATGCGGTTGGAATTAAAAGTGTTTTCTTGCAGGAATTCAGTTTTTCAGGTGCAATATGGTAGGTACAGATCTTGTTGCAGGTTCGACTTTTGACAAGTGACTCAAGGGACCATCAATGGAGCTACTTACCAGCGTTATTCTTTTGTCTTCTTTCCCGTTTCACACAGGGTGCGTCTTGGGTTGTGTTGACTGGTGGCGACACAACACAGCACGCATTCTGTGCGCAACCGGGTCCAGTTTGAATCCCGCGCTCTGTCACGTGTCTGATGGATTTTCTTGCTTTTCCCACTAGATATCGCCCCACGCTGCCGGTGAAGGTAGTGGAGTCCAGTCTGGGCTTCGCGTCCACTGACGAATGCGTCTCCTACCTCAAGGACCTCAATTTCGTGCTCTCCCCAGATGGGGCCAAAATCGACCCCAAGTCCAAAGAAAACAACGAGGCGCTCGCTGCTCTGTGATACGTCGCTGTCAGGTCACGTGGTCCGAGTTGGATGGCGCCACGTCACAGCTGATTGGGTCCAGCAGGGGAAGGGGAAGGCCATGTCTTGAGAGCTCTCACTGTCATGTGGAGAGTTCTATTCATCAGGGTGGGTCAGAGACTTCTCTCACGAATTTCGACGCCACTGCGCTTGCGCAGTCATCCTTTCAGGACTGAACATTCATCCATTGATTCATGCATAACCAGTGTGAGTTTGGAAGTTGAGTGCGTGATTCCTGACGTCACGATTTGTGTGCCGCGTTTCGTTTCAGGACATTGAAGGAAAGAATCACAATTTCACCTCAGACACTTTGGGTGTTTCTCTTTCAGGGGCGGGTTCAGTTTCCCTCCCTTGCCCGTTGCGTTGTGGGTCAATGAAAAACAAGAACGTTGTTTTGTTTTCCTGTCAGGAAACGTACTTTCTGTTTGAAAGAACTTTTCTTTCAAGCTCGCAGTAAAGTTTGATTTGAAGCAGCTTTGGTGTTGACACAAATCTCAAAGATATTTTCCTGATGTTCCGTGTGACAGTTTGGGTGGCCCCGCCCCTCCACTGGATCCGCCCCAGTCTTATCACTCTTGTTCTCTCCGCGGTTGCGCGGTCACTGTTCTGACAGGGTAAGTTGTGTTCGTTCGGAATTCTGCAGGCGGATGTCACGTGCTTCCCACACGAATCGCGATTTGATTGATTTGAATGAGTGCGTTCGATTCACACGCCCTGTGCGGTGCGACGCTGTGTCGCATTCTTCTGTTACGTGGGAGCTTGCGTCGTGTGTTGAGCTGTGTGGGACATGCAAATCGAACGCGCCCAATGCAGTTTCTCGTATGAATTCAGCTTTACGGGCAAGTACGTTGTGCACAGTTCGTTTCAGAGACAATATATGCAGTTTTGAAAAATAATTCGTTTGTGTTCTTTTGCGAACAAACCGAAAACTTCTGAAATCGGTGGTTGCCGAGGTTTCACCACAGCAACGATTTCATTCAAGTGGAAAATTCAGGCTGTCGTGCCCTCAATAGATCAGATCGAAGAAAAATTTTCCCGTGTGATTTAGTGTCTGGAAATTCAAAGGTTTTGAGTGACTTTTTGAGATTGGAACTGGGCTGTGACGGGCGACGACCAGGTGTTGTCTAACACCTGAAAGTCTTGAGAAAAATAGAACGAATTTTTAAAATTCTTTCGCAATCTTTATTGAAGGCTTTCAAACATTTTCCTTCACAAGGACAAATACAAAATCTGCGGCATTTTCACATGACACGCGCGTAAAAACCCAGTCGCCCTTGTGCAAAACGTGGTTATGTACAATTCGGTTCTAGACGAGGCGTGTGGCACACAGGGGCAGATCAGGGTTGGGGTGCTGTCCCCCATGACCTCCCCCCAAGGTAAAAACTTTTCAACCCGCCTGATTTCAACTTGAAGACACCCCCCTCCTGGGGTCAGGGTTCCCTTCCTGACCAAATCCTGGATCCGCCCGTCTTCATGCACCACACGACAAAGATTATGCGCGCTCACTCGGGTTATGGCAGTTTTAGTTTGCGTCATTTCAGTGTACGAGGGGTGCAACAACATGGTCGCAACTTTTGCTCAGGAAGCGAGCTTTTGTCGCACCGTCTTCCTCTCGATGTTTTTCTGAAGTCGACGTCCTGGTGGTGCGCCGCTCGCACACGCCCGTTCCCACCCAGAGGAGTTCCCATCCCCAGGATCTCTGAACACATCTGAGTCCCACATTCAAGTCTCACAAACCTCTCAACACTAAAAACCCACTCACACACTCAGGCACCTTTTACCACAGCAGAAGAAAATCGCCGTGAACCGTTTTTTTTTCTCAAGCGTTTAGCGCAACAGCGTTTCGCCCGAAAAGCAATGAACGTGCACATTTTTGCAAAAACGTTTCTTTGCTGTCCCCCACCCCTTGGAATTTCAAATTCCCGAAGTAAAACTTCCATGGACCATGCAAAGAGAACAGCCCCCGACAAATGATTCACACAAATGATTCATAGAGAACTAAAAACGCAGCTGATGATGGATATAAAAGTCTGAAAAATCTCCGAGTATCATGACTTCTGTAAAGCGTAATACAGGAGTAGGTCCTCCGCCCCGTCGTCCGACTGGGCGGGGCTCGTATCACAGTTGGGCGGCATCGTCCTGGCTGGCGTCGTGTTGCCATGGTGATGTCGCAGGGGAGACCAGGAGCCAGAGAACGATTCGACGCTGGACGCGGCGCTCAGGTTCAGCGCTTCCATGCCTTGAGCGGCGTCGTTCACCGACCCCGCCGAACTTTGACTGGTGCCACTGGTACCACTGGGCTCCCTGCAACAAATTGAACTGGAACACTTGTCGATGTTGCGACGCCCGTTCGGTCAGTTGGGACTTTATGCATCGGTGTTTGTTTCAAACGTTCAAACGTTGCGCCACTCGTCGCGTTGAGTGGTGTGTGGTGATTGGCCAGTGCCATGGAAACGGCACAATGTCAATTTATGTGCTCTTTTCGACGTTGGTGTTGACGCGATGCGCACCTCAAACGCCGTGCATAAAGTCCCTAGTGCAACAAGGTTCGAAAACACGCGCGCACGTGCGTGCGTGCGTGGGTGTGTGTGTGTTCGTGCGTGTGCGTGCGTGTGTGTGTGCGTGTGCTGCTCGCGAGCGGCGAGTTTTTCCACAGCCAATTTGTTTTCACCCCAGCGCGGAAGAGGCTTTTCAAGCAAGTTCGTGCGTTTAACAATTCCAACTGGCACGGAAGCCGTACGAGGTTCTGCCACGAACTCTGTCAGTCAGCATGACTGAGGCGACCGACACTTTGGGCGCAGGGAGAGGTCATCGTGCACAACTTCGCAGTCTTCTTGGCAGTACCTCGTACGAGGGGTTCCAAGTTCTGACATTCAAACATGCTGTTCGTTGAACGTGATCGCAATCGACTGAACAGCTTGATCATAGGACAACGCACTGTCCACTTCCACCGAAATCGCAGGAGTAAACAGCATGTTTGAACGTCAGAACGTGGATTCCCCTCTTATTCCATGCTCACGCAAAAGTTCCGGATATTTCTTTCGCGTTACCGTGGAAACTGACCTGTGCTTGCGCTGTCGAGGCACTTGCAGAATGTCGTATTTGTCGAGGAAAGGCTTGTGAAGTTTGTTGGGGTCGATGCACTCGTTGACCTGCAGTTCGCACTGGTCCGTCATGAGACGCAGCGCGATGCGCGCGATGTTCCTCGAATCGTCGATACCTGTAGAGGGCAGCAGCCGAGCTGACTGGATGTCCTGAGCGGATGAGGGTGAGGGGAAGCAGGGCCAGGCCCCATTACCACTGGTAAAACCTGTTTCCCCCACAACTGCACGGCTGCAGTGCAATTTGCTTTCACTTGCATTGTTCCACTGTTCGCACTGAAGACCCTTCTCCAAGAGTCGACCCCATAAACCAGACGCTGAATCCACCACGCGTGTCCGTTTACGAGGGGGTATTTCAAAGTTCGTAGCATTGTCATCGTCGTGGAATTCCGATCAAACAGTCTATCTATAACTTCAGAAAGGCCTGATTAGGACCATTGTCGATGCGTCAGCATGCAAATGCCACGAACTTTGAAATACGAGGGCTTGGCTTTTCCGTCATGTTCAGCATCTTGCTGCAATCAGGCTTTGTGCTTGTCCGCCTGAGCATTGTTCTCTGTAGTCAAGAGCGGTTCGAGCGCTGAACATGACGTACCGTACAAAACCGCAACTCTGTTCCGCTAGAGTGCGCACAACCAGGGAAGCAAATTTAGTTTCGGACGGTCAAGGTTGGGCGATTCCTGCCTCGAATCAAGCCAAAATGTTGGCACACACTGTTTGAATCCGATTCATCTCTGGAGACCTCCAGGATGTTGTGACTGAGGCGTTGGGACACGTGACCCTGTAACAGAACCGCAGCTTCCCGAGGGTCACCACGCCACTTGAGGCCCAGATTGTTCACCCTCATACGAGGTTCTATCCAAAACTGATCGGCTCAGTATGTCCACTGTCATTGGTTTGCGGCCGGTTTTGACTTTGTTGCACTGGTTTGTGCGTGCAATTGATCATCGACGCAGTGCAGTGCATGCTGATCCGATCAATTTTGGATAGAACCTCGTACTGCACGGGCGCAAAAAAAAAAAATAATAATAAAAGCCAATTGTTTGCCAACCTGAGTGCTCGGTTCCATCGAATTTCAGTCCCACCTTCTCCAGCATCTGCACCAGCTTGAGCTGTTTGAGTCTGTAGTGTCGCCCGAAGGCCTTGCGGATGTTGACCCACTGCAGAGCCCACTGAGGAAACTGGATGTTCGATGTCAGGCACTGGTGGTGCATAAAACGAGCCATATCCCACGGTCTGAAAGGGAAGAACACGTCTGGTGCAGTCACACGCCGACTCCGTCGTGGTGCGCCTCACTGATGGGTGGGAATTTTGCAGTGCGTCTTTTGCCCCATTATTGAACGTCAGAACCAGGGGTGCGTCACACACGGGTGCGAGACTCACCCGTCGGTGGCCACGGCGAACGTGCGGCCCGGTGCACCCAGCTGATGGTTGTTGAACCACTCATGCACTCTGTTCAGAACCGTCGGAAAGGTGTCGCTCATGTTCACTTTCGCCTAAAAACCATGGAGAACACTGATCAGGTGTTATCTCAAGTTTCAAAAATGTCTCCAATGTCTTTTGCTTGTCAAGTCCAGAGGAATCAAAGTTTGAATCGGGAAGGCTCAACTGGGATCCGGTTGGGGTCCCACACTCAACCCCACACATTTCAACACGCCACGATCACGAGGTGATATCCATAAAGTCCTGTCCGACATGACATGACCATGGCACCATCGTGACTACACACTCACATTTGCGTGCCCGATCAGGACTGCAATCGCCACATGATAGCTCAACATGACGGACAGGACTTTTGGATATTACCTCGTAAAAGGGCCCACTTAGGTCTGCTGGATCTGCCACAGAACAACTCGTGGACGCGTCACACAAGCCCGCACACGTGAACGCAGAAAACACGAAAGCCTCACCTGAGTTATTCCGGTCAGTTCAGTGCAGAAAGCGCTCAACTCCGGCTTGTGAATCGGTCGAACGTACGACTGAAACTCGTCCACCTGACGGTTGACCAAACAAATCGCACGAACGCATTGAATTTTCATGTGCAGACGGCAATTCATCTGTTTTCGCACAGTCCTGCTGCTCGCGTAAAAGAACGCAGCGAGTTTTAATCGTCAATGTCGTGTCCGCAGTGACGCTGAACCAGAAGTCGCGTCTGGAGAATCGAGATCGGAACCACTTACGATTTCGCCTTGCGCCGTGTCGACGAGCACCACAGGGAACTCGATGATCTCGTGTCTGTAGTCCTTCGGGTTGTTTTTCTCACACGTCGCCTCGAAGTCGATGACAGCGAGAAAGTCGATGCTCTGCTGCACGTTGCCCTGTCTGCGCTTCTTACTCTTCAATTTCTTGTTTTCAGGCAGCTGGTTGCTATTCACTTCGTCGTCGTGTGGTACTGCAGGTTCTCCGCTCTCTGCCATCGTGCTTCGTTCTAAAACAGCTCAAGTGGTTGAAGTTCTTGACAAGGTCCAGACCTTCAAGCGATGTCGACAAAATAACTCGACCTGCGTGAGTAAAAACTGTCTTCGAAGAAACTGCTGCTGTTCGCTCGTCTCTCTTTTGACTCCCACAAACCAGGGCCTTGACTGCAGTGCTGACCCGATTACGTGGTTCCACTTGGGTAAGTGGGACACAACGCAGGGTGCTCTGTTTCCTGACCTTCTTGGCTCGGAGTGCCGAGACTTACGAGGTAGAATCCAACCTCGATGAGACTGATCATGTTCTGCGACATGGCGAATGCGACACACTTGAGTGCACTGGCACATAGTCTTTGGTTGCATTGCGATTGGTCATTGCATAAGTCTGCGAGGACGTAAAGGTTGCCCAGAACATGGTCAGTCTCATCGTGGTTGGATTCTACCTCGTA
>JAAUXT010041493.1_pt1 | contig 13025 bp, 13 predicted proteins | sample 7278171 | NCBI WGS metagenome assembly JAAUXT01 (sample SAMN14350112, study PRJNA611818) | marine sediment metagenome | isolation source: surface marine sediment (1.8m) | place: French Polynesia: Moorea | collected 2018-08
CCGATGCTGCCCCCCGTGCGCCCCCTCAGCCTGCTCCCCGGGCGACTCCAGATGCTGCTCGCAGGGTGACTCCTGCTGCTGCTCCCAGTGAGAGTCCTGATGCTGCTCCCAGTGAGACTCCTGATGCTGCAACCAGTGTAACTCCTGATGCTGCTCCCAGTGTGACTCCTGATGCTGCTCCCAGTGTGACTCTTGATGCTGCTCCCAGTGAGACACCTGATGCTGCTCCCAGTGTTACTCCTCATGCTGCTCCCAGTGAGACACCTGATGCTGCTCCCAGTGAGACACCTGATGCTGTTCCCAGTGAGACTCCTGATGCTGCTCCCAGTGTGACTCCTGATGCTGCTCCCAGTGTGACTCATGATGCTGCTACCAGTGTGACTCCTGATGCAGCTCTAAGTGAGACTCCTGATGCTGCACTCAGTGTGACTGCTGATGCTGCTCCCAGTGAGACACCTGATGCTGCTCCCAATTTGACTCCTGATGCTGCTCGCAGTGTGACTCATGATGCTGCTCATGGTGTGACTCCTAATGCTGCCCCAAGTGTGACTCCTGATGCAGCTCTAAGTGAGACTCCTGATGCTGCACTCAGTGTGACTCCTGATGCTGCTCCCAGTGAGACTCCTGATGCTGCTCATGGTGTGACTCCTGATGTTCCTCCTAGTGAGACTTCTGATGCTGCTTCAAGTAGCACTCACAGTCTGGTTCCAAGTGTGACTCCTGATGCTGCTCCCTGCATGGCTTATCCTGCACCTGATGTCCAGGCAAAATCTGCAATTGGTAGACAATTAAGGTTGAGAATTGTATGCAGTCATGACATGGGACTGGGTCTTTCCTGGAGATTTGCTGTGCTACCAGAATCAGGCTCATTTGCTGTGTGTTCCAGCAGAGATGCTGTCAGGTCTCTACATCAGTACAGGTTAGAGGAACAAGGGGTCCAGAAACTGTGTGACTTGAAGTGGCTGTGCAATCACACAAGCCACCCTCACATACTTGGAGTTTTTGTGCAGGGACAAGAGATGCTGGCTGTAGTTTGTACTGATTGTGGAGACATAAAGCTGGTGAACATGGAGACAGGAGAGACTCATGTTGCCTACAACAGTGACAAAAAGCCTTGTATCCTGTGCAATGGAGAGTGTGACAAGATGTGGGTTTACTGTGAGAAAGACAGCAGTATCAGAGAACTGAACTGTGACAGCAAAACTTTCAGTGAAACTGGCAGGAGAGTGAGTGTGTCTCATTCAGGCAGCTTGTCCCTGGCCTGCCTTCCCACTCCACACAAAACTCTGATCATCTGCTGCTGGTGGCTGATTTCCTCAACAACAGAATCCTGGTGCTTGACCCTGGGACTGGGTCACCACTAGAGACTTTCCCCTCTCCTGGACAATATCCATGGCATTTTGGCTGGAGCCAAGGTCAACTGTTTCTGTGGCATGGATCAGAAAAGGGGTGGAGCATCTCTCAGCTCCATCTGAAGGATCATTGATGTGAAAACAACACAGTCTGTGCTTCTTGTTGTGGTCACTTTGGGTACAGGACTGAACAACAGTGCAGTGATTTGACAAGTGAATTCATTCACATGTTCTGCTACAATGATGGTGCAAGGCTGTCTGTTGGTCTTCAGAAAGGCAGAGTACAAAAAACTTTCTGTCCTCATTGTTAACTTCTGGAACTGTGTTTGTGCCAAAAAACAATTGTTCTGATTTCGAAGAGTATCAAATGGGACTTCTATCTGACACACATGACTGACATCTACGAGGGTCAGTTCAGTGTGTTGATGTGATATGGTTTACTGCACAGGGATGGGACATGGCACATGGTACTGATGTCTGAGAGGATCAGTCCCATGTGGTGTGAGGAACAAAACTCTTCAAGACTGAGCACATTTTGCTGCCAGGGACAAAACTGACTGACAATTACAGGTGGTATGAGTGGACTGTGAAAGATGATTGACATTTATACATGTTGTTTTCAGTGCTATGCAACACACAATGTTTGGTCTCAATATTAACTTTATGTGGAACTGTGTTTGTGAATGTACAAGCAGCCATGTACTGATGGAGAAAAGTGTCATAAACTTGTGGGAGGGACCTGCATTTTTACACACAGGACTGACATCTGCAAGGGTCAGTTCAGGGTGTTGAGGTGGCAATGGTTCACTGCTTTGGAATGACCTATGATGAGACTGTGGCACATGGCACATGGTACTGGTAGCTGCGAGGGTCAGTGTCATGTGCTGTGAGGAACAAAACTCTTCAATTCAGAGCAAGGTGATGAGATCTCTCATTTCACTGCAATGGACATAACTCTCTGACAAACTACATTCATGATTGAGATTGACACCTGCTGTATTTCAGTGCTGTGGATCACAAGATGTTTGGACCTCAATATGAACTTCATCTGTAACTGTGTTTGTGTTCATGCAAGTAGACATGTACTGATGGAGAATAGTGCCACATACATTTGGGGCCTGCATCTCACACACAGGACAGATGTCTGTGAGGGTCAGTTCAGTGTGCTCAGGTGGGTGATCCACTGTATGGGGATGTACCAACCAAGGCAAGACAGTGGACATAGTACATGGCACTGGCATCTGCAAGGGTCAGTGTTATGTGCTGTGAAAATATCTGAAAAATGGAAATGTCTGCAGTTCAGCTGAGCAGGACAAGTAGTTCAGCAAAGCACACATTATCTGCTTGGAATTGAGATATTTTGGCTGATAAACTGCAGGAATTTTGACTGGTATGTGACAAATGCTTCAATTTGATACTGTGTTTTGTTAGTGTTGTTGAGCTGATCAGATTTTAGACCTCAATGTATATCTCTAGAACTGTGTCTGGTGTGTATGTCTTGTCATCAGATTACCAAGTCAGAAAAAAGAGTCAGATTACCAAGTCAGAAAAAAGGAGTCATGTGCATGAGACACCTGCATCTTACACACAAGACTGACAGCTGTGAGGGTCAGTTCAGTGTGCTGATGTGATATGGTCCACTACAAAGGGATGACTTGTGAGGCAACTGTGGACATGGCACATGGCACTGATGTCTGCGAGGGTCAGTGTCATGTGCTGTGAGGAACAAAACTCTTCAAGACTGAGCACATTTTGCTGCAATGGACAAAATTGGCTGACAAACTACAGGACCTACACCTGGCATGTGAAATATGATTGACACATTGACACTGTTATATTTCAGTGCTGTAGATCACAAGATGATTGGACCTCAATGTGAACTTTATCTGTAACTGTGTTTGTGAATGTACAATCAGCAGTACAATCAGCCATGTACTGATGGAGAAGAGCATCACATGTATGTGGGAGGGACCTGCATCTTGCGCACAGGATTGACATTTGGCAGATAATTGCGATTGATACTTATTGTTTTCCAGTGCTATGGAACACATAATGTTCAGCCTCAATGTGAACTTTATGTGGAACTGTGTTTTTAATTGTACAATCAGCCATGTACTGATGGAGAAAAGTGTCACACACTTGTGGGAGGGACCTGCATCTTGCACACCCAACTGACATCTGTGAGGCTCAGTTCAGAGTGTTGGGGTGGCAGTGGACCACCACATGGGGATGACCTGAGAGGAGACTGTGGCACATGGCACATGGTACTGATGTCTGCGAGGGTCAGTCTAATGTGCTGTGGAAAGGTCTGAACAACATAGCTACCTACAGCTCAGTTGAGCAGGATAATGAGTTTTGGCTAAAAGCTCACACATCCACCTTCATTTCAGAAATGATGGCTGATGAACTGCTCAATCTTTGACTGGTCTATGATACATAGTAAACATTTATACATGTGCTGGTTGTGACCACTGTAGAGGAGAAAGACTTTCATGCTTCAATGTGTACTTGTAGATCTGTGTTTTGTATGTTTATTCTTGTAGCCAGATATAGTGACTCAGAAAAAAGTGTTACATACCAGACCTGCATTTAACACACCGGACTGACAGCTGCGAGGGTCAGTTTAGTGTGCTTGAGAGCAGGTTGGAACTCAACAGGTGATAAGCAAACAGATGAGACACATGTTCTGGTGGAATGATTAAAATCCCATGAAATCTGCTGCAGCTGGTCAATATCTGCAAGGGTTGATCAAGTTCAGCAGAGCTCAGAAGCCACTTGCCAAGTTGTGGCAGTGACTGTGTGCATGTTTCAACTGAAGGTGTTTGTTTTTGTGCTTGGCTCACATCTGGAAGGGTCTATCTCATGCTCCAAGGTGCACAAGTAAGACTGAACTAAATTTGCTCTGGACTGGGAGTCAGTGTGACAGTGTATACAAACTTCTTTTCAGGCAGCCTCAATGATGTCTATTTTTGTTCTGTGGGCAAACTGTTAGTGCTTTATGTTTTGAGTTTTTTGCTGTTTCTTCTGAGTCACACACTTCTATGCTCACTTTCATGCCCTCATTTTCCAAAAATACTTTCTTGGTTCATGTTTATGGTCCCTGCAGTGAGGTGTAACCATGCTCTTGTGCTTCATACAAGGTATTTTGGTGATGACTTTACTCAAATTTGCATCCAATATCACATTGTTTTCAAAGTGGGGAATCATTCACAAAACCTGAGATAGTGTGTGAACAACATTATTTTTTCAAATGATGAATAATGTCAATGTCACTATGTGAAGAAGAAGACAAATGCCTATTTGATAATTTTTGTGCAAGTTACTGGCTGCAACAAAAACATATTTCCACTGAATTTCCAAAGGTTTATTACTTTTCTAAACAATTCACACCAAGCCCAAAACAGAAAGATTTCAAGAACAAAATTGCCAAAGCAATTTGTTCCTTCTCACAAAATGTGCCAGATGCCAAGATGCTGTTTCTTATTTGATGCAATTGCAAAAAGCTAAAGTTATCCTTGATATGTAAACTTGATGCTAAGATGACACCAACACTGGAGTCTGACAAGTTTGTTGCACTCATGCAAGCTCATGTTCACAACACAGATCAGAATTGTTCAGCTCAATCTTCATTTGGGGATGCTTCAGTTCCTGTCTGTGACACAAGTCGGAATTAGTCTGATCCCAATGTTATTGAAGATGCATCTGTTGTTGTGGATGAAGGCTCTGTGGAATTGCCATGTGCAGAATTAAAGTATGTGCAAAATTCTCAGTTTTGAGAGCAAACAGGCTCACCTGAAAATTATGTGTCATAAACCCATATTTCTGCATGTGTTTCTTCACCAACATTTATAGATTATGAGCTGTATCATTTGTCATTAGTTGAGTTAATGTTTGATACCATTGTGTAATTTAAGCTCAAGGGAAAACTTTGTTTTGTAATTGTTGAAAAATGCTCAAAATGGACAGACATAACAAATAATAAAATATCACTGGCACCAGCAATGTGGCTTGTGAGCTCTTCACTGCCTTTCAGAGACAACAATGCTGCATGAGATGTCCACACAGACACAAACATGACACAGAATTACAACTTATGCATCCCACTGAGGGAAACAGGAAGACCAACAATGAAAATATCACTCCTCCCTGGTTTGTGTGGTCTTTTATGTAATTCACCAACCTCCTCAAAAACTTAAGCAGTTGTGTTTTTCTGCATGCATCATGACTCTTCACAGCACTGAAATCTGGGTGATTTGATAAACTTACAGACTCTCAATCTGGCATCATTGAAAGAACCATGAAGGTAAACTTATTTCATGATTTATTGCATTTCTGAAATGTACTCATGTTGGGTCTTGTCCCAGGTGGCCTTTTTGCTCATTTCAGCCAACTGTGTGAAAAATGAAAACTACCAACTCCTGCTGCCAGACAGGAAACTCCTAGATGCATTGTAACTGAGCTATGGCAGCTCCATATTGGGCTGAAAGGGAGTGGCACCCCTTGCTTCCAGAGCCAAACATGACAGCACAAGCTATTTGATCTAGATTCTGGTGGCTGACCATGTTTGAGAATAGAAGATGTATTCCAACCCAAATTTACATTGATTCACTGGGTATTTATTTGGAGTCGAAATTCATGTACTGTTCACCCCAAGCTACAGCAGATCAATTTTTTGTGCTCCAATATCATTGGCATCTGGATTCCCACATTCAGATTCTGGGAGATTTGGGTGACGATTTGCCATGGACGCAGAACAACAGATGCCGTTGGCCCAAGTTCTCACAACAGTGTGAAAGCCCTGCTCCGGGTGGACTTCCAGGATTGAAAGCCCTGGGATGTTGTGTAACACAAACTAATTGGTTCCACTCCAACCAGTTCAACCTTTAATGTGGCACAAGCCCCATGTCTGATTGCATCACCTGATGCAATCACCTTGATAACATTTGACACCAGAGTGTGCTACTGGATCTTACTTTTGTGTGCACCAGTGGATACATCCAGAGGATGCATCAGCACTTGGACAGACTATAAATAATGCATGTAAAGCTGCCTCGGGGCAGTTGCCTGAGAGAACTTTTGCTTGATTGATCTATTGCTATTGTATACTGATTGATTGTGAACTGTATGCTATTCTTGATTGCAGGAATGGATAGACCAATAAACCTAACACTGTTGGCTCAACAGGCTGAAACTGAGATGAACTGGTTTGAGTTAGTGTGTACGAGCGTGACTTGGTAAGGGTAAGGAACTCAAGGTGGGCATCCCAGGCCCCCAACACAACAGTACTGTTGTACACATGCTGATGTACTAGGCATTGAATTTCTGGACTGCTGCACATTGTGACATCTGGGGACACATTGCCATAGATTTGCCACTGACAATGTCAAATTTCACATGGGTGTGGATGAACACATTTGCAAATGATGTCTGGGACAATAATAACATTGATGATTTCCTTGTTCTGATGTTCATATATGCTATGGCAGCCCTGAAGAGGCTGAAAGGGAGTGGCGCCCCTTGCTTCCAGAGCCAAACACAACAATCCTAGAGGCTTGTAGTTTGATCCAGATGTTCACATATATCTCCCTTTTTGGTGATTTGAGGAGGTTGCACTATGAAGGCGCTTTTTGAAAAAGCGACCAAAATGGAAGCAACTGAAATCTCCCTTTTTGGTGATTTGAGGAGGTTGCACTATGAAGGCGCTTTTTGAAAAAGCGACCAAAATGGAAGCAACTGAAATCAAAGGACCTGAAGGCAGTATCCACCAAATAATATGTATACACCTGTTTTCTGGTCAAGATAATGATCAATTTGGGATCTTTTGGGCTTTTTTGGTTCAATCGTGGTTGGGGATAGATACTGTGCAAGGAAAGTGTTTGGGAAAGTTAAACACAGCTATGGCAGCTCCATGTTGGGCTGAAAGGTAGTGGCGCCCCTTGCTTCCAGAGCCAAACATGACAGCATTGGCTGTTTGATCTGGATTTTAGCTGTCTGTTCCCCACTAATCTGACCAAAGAATTTCTGCTGATTTGAAGAAGAAACAGGTTTCCCACAGGTGTACCAGCATTTACTCATTGGCCAAATGAGCAACAAGTATATTCTCTCCATTGAAACTTATATTATTCCTTTTGTGTTGTGAGAGTTTCAGGTTTTGCCTTCAACAAAGATCCACAAACTAAACTGAAACAAAGTTGACAACTGCACTTATGTTGTTTGTATGAAGGGGTATGTCAAACCAAAGTTCATGATGGGGCACAAGTGTTTCTCAGTCACTGACGGACCCATGATGGTTGCATTTGCATTGTTCACTGCTCCTTCTGTGTTCTCAAGCATTTGTCAGAACTTCCTCAATTGTGATCCTGGTGGTTGGATAATTGTTGTATCCTTTGCAGGAGCAGCAAGCCTGAAGGACAACAAGGCTGCAGTACTGGGTGGCTGAAAACTTTCATCAAATGTCAGTGGCTCAGATTTCATTCTCATCATAGTTCTGACTTTTGACCCATTTGGCATGCTCACTCTGTTCTCAGCAAATTGGTTTTGAACTGCAAAGTAAACTGCTTGCACCATCCTTGTGAATTATAGACCAGCACCTACCTGGTGTGAAGCCATTCTCTTCCTTTAGTGCAGTTGTGAAAGACAAAGATTTTTTGGTTGTTCTCAGGATTTTCTCAGAAATGCTTTATTTGATGATTCCTTTTCGGCTCACAATCCAAAACTGCAAAATTCACACACAACCCCTCCCTACTGTGGTGTTCAGCATCCATTTTGTGTGTTCTTAGTTCTGTGACAAAAGTGTCTCAAAAGGGAGGCTTTGTGTGCCCTGTCCACCACATGTGATCCTGATCCCCACCCACAATTCCCATCAATTGTGATTGTATCATGTGACCAACTCACTTCCAAGGACTCGTTGCTGTATTCATGGCTGACTGTTCTGCTCTTCACTGACAGTGTTGTCTTTTTGTTTGACACCACATGATGCATCAGATGAACAACCTTTTCTGTTTTTATTGTAGGGCATCACTTTTGATGACAGTGCACACTGAAGATTGAAGACACAAACAACACAGTGATGGCACAGAGCAAGGTTTTGTATCACACCAAGCTTTTGTTGAGTCTTAATCTCTCTGTGATACTGACAATGTACCCTGTTGAACAAAAATCAACAGACCAGTGTCATGGTATCTCTTAGAGTAAGGAAAGTGGTTCAGCTTCATCAATTTGATTTCTCATCCCAATGTTTTCCCAATGGCGTAGGTGTTGAAGGTGCAGTGGTGGTAAACTGAAGCTCACTGCACATAACATTACAATTATGTGAAGACATTGATGCCTTCAAATTCCACATTTCCTCCCATGTTGTCTTTCTTTATGTTTTACTTCCAAAACAAAACCCACCCTCCTGGTCAACTCTTCCTGTGCAGAGAACCAAATGTGTCATGTGGAGATGATATTTGATTCTTTTGAGGTTTATCACCAACAAATCAATTTTATTTTCGACAGTTGTATAAACAGCTGGAGCTGCACACCGTCGCCACTCATGATACCGGACTGCGGTACATATGGAGATTCACAGTGCTGCCGGAATCCGGCTCCATTATGGTGTTGGGTCAGACAAGAGAGGATGATCCACTGGCTCTGTACCAGTACAGACTGGATGGAGGGAGGCTGCAGAAGCTGAGGCAGGTGAAGCTGCCCTGTATACATGTATTCTCACCTGACATACTGGGTGTGATAGTGGAGGGACAGGAGCTGCTGGCTGTGGCCTGTATAGACTGTGGAGACATAAAACTGATGAACCTGGAGACCAGAGAGACTCATGTTGCTTACAGGAGTGAGATGGGGCCTGACACATTGTGTCATGGACAGGCAGGCAGGATGTGGCTTACATATCGGTCTGATGTTCTCAAAGTCACAGAACTGGACTGCAGCAGCAAAACTTTCACTGAGACTGGAAGAACTGTAAAGAGAATTGATTGGTGTAGATCATTGTGTTACCTACCTGCTCCACTCAAATCTCTGGTGCTGTGTTATGATGGCTGGATGGAAGCTGTTTCTTGTGAAACCGGGCAACAGCTGTGGTGGGTGGGAGGAGAAGTTGAAGGAAAGCTGGTGTTCTTTATAAGAGTCACTTTCCTTCCTGTGCACAAACTGCTAGTGGTGATGGATATCACACATGATCGAGTTCTGGTGCTAGATCCTGGAACAGGGACACTCCTTCAAAAGTTTGGCTCTGTGCGACTCAACCTCACCAGCTGGAGACATCAACTTATTTCTCTAGATGGTGGCTCACATGTGAAAGTTTTCAGTCTGACAGGTACTGATTACAATTGATCATATAACATGCACTTCTTGCTGGAAATTTGTGACCCATTTGCTTTGACCAACATTCCCCTTTGTTGAACTGTTCGTCCTGGGAACAGGCACCTTGTGGTGCAAGGTTGATTGTTCCCATATTCAACCCCTTTTATCCTATATTTCAAGAAAGTGTGCTGAAACTTTGTAGGCTGGGATACACTGCATTCAGCCAAACCAGACATCAAGACTGTGCAGACACATCGTCACAGGCATTTGGTAAAATATTTTCCAACTTGTCACTGTGCATTGACACCAAAAACAGGGGTTTGGCGAAAAAGGGATCAAGTGGCAAAAAAAAAAAATAATCTGGATATTCTCCCAGTTCCAAAAATGTCTGATCAGCCCTTAATTTTCCATAGTTCTGTGTCTGTGTGCAACTCTTAAGTGGAGAAGGAACCAGATTCTAGCAGGAAATATTTAAATTTTGGCACAATTTTGTTTCAGCCTGGAGCAGCAGCAGGTGTGAGACACTTGAAGCTGGAATTCATCTCCACAGGAGATATTGATACATGACATGCAGGCCATGCCCATCACAATGCCATGATTTGCTTCTGTACAATTGTGACCCATTGATTGCGGCTGCACTTCAGATAATTGAGTACCATATTCACTCATGTACAAGGTGTGATGCTATTTTCCATGCATGCCACACCCTCACTTATTTTCCTGTCTGCCAGATCAAAACCGTTATTCTGCGGGTGGTGCACTAATGTCCCTCTGCGTTTTTGATATTGAGGGGGGTGGAAAGGTGCTTGTTCTACCATCTTCTGCTGAATACAGATCAAATGTGTGAAATCCTGCTTGACCCCAACTCATTCACTCCAAGTGTGTTCCAACGGAAAAGGGTGTTGCTCCTCTGGCCTTGTCTGAAGTTCTGGCCAATGTACCGTATTCACCCACGTACAAGTCGCACCCCTAGTTTTGGTGCAATTTTTTTGGACAAACAGGTGCGTCAAAAGATGGGTGGACAGGCCAGACAAAACTTTGTGCACAAGACGATTCCCAATGATGCATGGTGGAGTTGCACCAGGGTGACTACGGTAGCTTCATTGCTCTGTTTGGGCGGAGCCGCTTCAGCACTGCAGTCGTCCACATGAGAGTGGATCAGCAGGGGCGGTGTGAATTGTCCACACGTGTTCGCGCACAACCGAACAGGTAGGTGAGATTTTATTTTTTTTTTTGGGGGGGGGGACAGCATTGGGGTTGGGGTTGCACTGGGAAAGGGCTGGGCGGGATGGGGCAGAGCTGGATGGAGTGGGGCAGGGTTGGATGGGATGGGGTGTGGCAAGATGGGGCGGGGCTGGGTGGGGTTGGGGCAGGGCAGGGCTGTGTGTGGCAGAGCAGGATGGGGAGCAGGGTGTGATTGGGTGGGGCTAGGACGGAAGGGGCGATGTGTGGCGGGGTTGGGCCATTTGGGTTGGGGCAGGCGGGGAAGAACGGGACTGTGCTGGGCAGGGTGGGATGGGGCGGGGCTGGGGTGGGGCAGGGCAGGGCTGGGTGGGGCTGGGTGGGGCTGGGGGCAGAGCTGGTTGGAGTGGGGCAGGGTGGATGGGACAGGGTGGGGTGGGACAGGGTGGAGCTGGGTTTGACGGGGTGGGGCTGGGTGGGCCAGGATGGGATGGGTGGGGCGGGGCAGGACTGGGTGGGGCAGAGCATCACGGGGGGCGATATGTGGCTGGGCGGGGCTGTGTGGGGCGGGGTGATGTGTGGCAGGGTCGGGCCATCTGGCTTGGGGCAGGCGGGGCAGAGTGGGACTGGGCTGGGCAGGCTGGGGTGGAGGAGACATGGTGGGCTCTTTGGGGCACGGCGGGGGGCAACAGTGTTCTGTAGAGAAGGGTGGAGCCAGTGGCATGCTGGAATGGGGGCAATGTCAGAAGAGTTCGACACAGCAGGGTGGGATGCGTGAGACAGAGAGGGGTGGGGCAGGGCGTGCGTTTGGGCAGAAAAGAAGGGTGGAGGGGGGTTGGACAAGGAAGAAGAATGGGTGGGGGCTGGGTGGGCGTCATGGGAGTATTCTATGTGGACACTTAGGGCTTTTCACGTTGGGTGACGCACTGTCATTTTCTGGGCTGACGTCAACAGTTTCCCTGTTGGGTTCAATGTTAAATTTTGACGCCCATGTCAAAAAACGACCACTCGTCACAAAAGTGAAAACACCTTCAGCATGGTGCATTTGGGCGGAGTGGAGTGGGTGTGTGGCAGGGTTGAGTTCAGCAAGGGTGACACCGAGCGGGCAGGGTGTGGTCAAGACACAGCCCGTTCGGGTGGAGTGGGCGGGTCATGGCGAGGGTGGCGGGGTGGGTGGGTCAGGGTGAGGGGTCAACAAGCGGTTCGCTGGGTGGGGCGTGCTGCAGTAAACCTGGGTTCACGCTGGGCAGGTCAGGGCGAGGGCGGTGGAGTGGGCGGAGTGGGCAGGTCAGGGTGAGGGTGGCGGTGTGGGCGGGTCAGGGTGAGGGGTCAACAAGCGGTACGCTGGGCGGGTCATGGTGCAGATCTGGGTTTATCCTTCTGTATCACGGAAACAACATGACAATCAACCAATCAACAGATTGATCCTTTCAATCTCTGATCTGTTGTGATTGGACTTGTGATAATGACCATATCAAATTAACAACACCGCTTTCCATTGTCAATCTACTAATGTCCTGCCATAAACACGCCATAAAAATATGTTTTTGCTTTTAGGAAAATTGACCATTTATTATCCTTGACACGCATATGCAAAAACATCCGATTTGCTGCTTTGTCGTAGGGTCCTGTTGATCTGTGTGCACCTGTATCAACAAACTACAATTGTGTACGCGTCGCAGCCTCCACAGAAGGTAAACCACACAAACAAATTGCTTTAAACAGTCGTAGAAACGAGACAAAATGCGTGCGTCTTGCCGCCGGCAAAGTGGCGCCACCTGGAAATGACGTAAATAAGGGTTCACCTGGGCAGCGTCAGAAGTTTTGATGTGGGCGTCAAAATTTGGACGCACAGACATAAATTTTAACAGGATGCCCAATGGAGAACATCAAAAGAATGGTCCAGTCCATTCATGGCCTGGCGTCAAAATTTTGACACCGCGTCGTCTGTGTGGAAACCCCGAAATCGAACGCACCCAATAAGGTTGTATTGCTGACCACGTGTTTCCCACGCACGTGGTCTGCATCGTTACGCCCAGGCTTCAACCGTCATTTAGGTGCAGGGCTCACTTTCACACAGAAGTACTTTTTAGGTGATTTGAGGAGCTTGGTCCGATTTGTGAGCTTTTGGAAAAAGCCAGCGAAATTGGAGTGAGCGAAATCAAATCACCTATAGGCAGCCTCTTCCAAAAG
>JAAUXT010147532.1_pt1 | contig 13024 bp, 13 predicted proteins | sample 7278171 | NCBI WGS metagenome assembly JAAUXT01 (sample SAMN14350112, study PRJNA611818) | marine sediment metagenome | isolation source: surface marine sediment (1.8m) | place: French Polynesia: Moorea | collected 2018-08
AACCATGTAAAAATTTTCAAAAATCAAATGTTACCACTCAAACCCCCATATAACAGACTACATTTCATCAATATATTTCTATCACCAAATTTTTGTACTTTCTCAGATACAGAGCAATTTCTACATCCACACCCCATATTTTCCACATTTCTAAATTTGAACTTTTTGACATGAAGAACCCCAAAATTCAACATTCCTGAAATCCTTCCTGGCACATTATCCCCAACCCACATTGAACCAAAAGAGCCCAAAAGATCCTATATTGATCCCGAGCGTTGATTCTGTTCGCACAATCACTTGACTTTGTCAAAGACCAAAGTCAAAGATCTTGAGTTGAATCAAAAACAGCACTCCACGAGTCAGTTGACCTCATCGCTGCACAAATTTTGTTTCTTTTGTAGTGGGACCTGACGAAGGCACCTTTGGACCAGAGTTTGGAGAAACAGAATGGACATCAATTTTGCCAGAACGAGCTTGCAGCAGATACTCTGAGTCTGCAGGTAGTCAATCTCGCGGAGCAATTATGTGAACAATCTTTCGCATCAAGCCCTTTTGTTCATCAACATCCGAACCAACCAGACTATGTTCTTGCGTGTTCCACGAAGCAGATCTAACACACAGAAGTTCACTTATTTTTTTGCACGACACGGCACACTGCATGGTCACACGAAGGGGACCAAGTTAACCTGATGTTCTGTTGATTTTTTGACAGACGAACTCAGCGTTGGAAGTCACGGTTCGAGAGGTGACCTCGTTTCTTGGTCAGACGACGAACTTGATTTGATTGTACGACCCCCTTCCCCATTTCCCCAACTAAATTCTCTCAGTGCTCGGGGCAGGGACAATGACAGTGATGACGGTGAGTAACTGCACGCACTTTGCTTTCATCTGTGAATCTGGTTTTTGTAGGAAGTACTCGTCTACGCTTCGTTGAGTTTGACATTTTTATTGTTCAAGTCTCTTGCATTTGAACTCAGCGTCGATGCAGACAACAAATAACATTTTGTCAACAGCTTCTGTTGTGTTGATTTGTTGAATACAAAGAAGAGCGTGTTGGACTCGAGGCCTTTGACACTTCAGAAGCTGAGTATCAGACGCCTGGGGCTTCCGCCGTTCAGCCAGGGAAACGTCAGTCCCATCAATCGAGAGTTGGCGCCACACCACTCGAGCGGAAAGGCAACCCGCAAGGTAAACGGCTAGGTTCGCGCACCTGAGCAGATACTCGCAGACACATTCTGAGTTTTAGAAACGTTGTTCTGTTCAACTGTTGACACACGCTCCTTTAAAAACAGTTTTTGACTTGGCGTGAGAGTATCTTCACCCACGAGTTGTATGCAGACAACGGATTTTGGTAATGCAAGCTGCCAGTGCACAGTCCAAATCGGTTGATTCGAACCATTTTGACGGGCTCTTTGTCTTCGATTGAGACGAGAACAAGAAATTTCCCGCATTCAGTCTTGCAAATGTTTTGAAATTCACCAGGAAAGCGAACCGAAACTGAGCAAGGACCAAACGCGCATTTCTGGCGCAAAAAGTGGCAGCGCACACCAACAGTCTTCGTGGGTCGTGTGTGTCGCCTGCCCTTGCACGTGTCATGTTCTTTCAGAGTTCGTGTTTCACGGAGACGGCGACAAGTTCTTTGTTGAGGACTCCAGTGTCTCCATCACAACTCCAAATGGAACCAGGGGATCGATTTCATGCGTGGTTCACACTGACCCAACCCTGTTTCTGGACCACATCCCAGATGATGAGTGCCTTATTGCACCTATTGTGGACTGCCAGTTGAGTGAAGACTCTCAAACTCCTTCTGGCTGGTTTGTTCTGAGTGTTCCTCACTGTCAGAATATTGACCCAAAGCAGGTGACTGTGAGGCACGGTGACATTTATGGCAAACCTTCCCAGGCATTTCAGAGATCAATCCATTTGACTGGTTCAGCAGCAGTGTCAGAGAAGGCCAGCTTTTTTCAAATGAATGACACTGAGATTATCATTTACACAAAGAAGTTCAGCCAGTTCATCTGTACTAGCTGCAAGCTCGTGTGCTATGGCCAAGGTCAGGCTTTTATCTTTGGAAAAAAGATTGAAAAGGTTGATGCTGGTTTGGTCACTTCGTTGCGGCTGTACACCTGCAGCCCATTGTACATCATCGAGGACTACAGAGAGGTAACTATCCAGATGCAACTCCAGACTCATTGTGTCAGTTCATCATTTGAGCAGGTTGTGTGCCGCTTGTGTGCCAAATATGTTTTTTTTCCAAACACAACACTTGATCAGTTGTACATGTATTTGTTTGCAGAAATTGAAACAAAATGAAGCTGAATGCAACCGATTCCTTCTGGAGCAGGACGGTATTGAGTGGGATCCAGCACAGTATCAAAGAGGCACGAAAATGTGCATCAGTCTTCACTCTCCTTCGTGGCAGCCAAGGGACCCCGTGCACTTCAGACAACAGTGGTTCCCGAACACAAGGAAGCTTGTACATGTGAGTCTTGATGGGAAAGAAAGATTTATACGGTGTAGAAACAGGGAGTGTTTACCAGGCGCACCAGACACACAAGACTTATATGACTTGAGGCACATTTGTGGTCAAACAGTTGACATTTGAAATGCGCAAGCTCAAATGGCCAAGGCGTTTTCTTTCCATTTTCAGACAACACCTGTTGCACTGATGGAAGACATGATTCTCTGTCACGCTTGCAAGACATCTGGGCCAACTGTGGTAGCAACCTTCAGCCTTCATCTGCCAAGAAACACAGACACCGAATACCAGTCTCCAAGAGCTTCAGACCAAGGTCCTGAAAAGGGTAGCAACAGCTTATTCTCCGGTCACATGGAGATGTACTACTTCACAGCTGAGGATGAGCCTGTCACCATCATGGAGACACATCTTGATGTGCAGCAGGTTTGTGTTGAACCTCTTGCCGATGTGTCATTGCTTGCATATTACTTTGTATGAAAGAAGTAGACATTCCAATTTTGTTGTATTTTCTACAAATCTGATATTCTGTGTTCAATTGGTGAGCAAAGACCACGAGTCAAAAACAACGACTTGGGATTGCTTGTGTGTGTTCTGCAGTGCACAGTATGCACAGGGCCTTGGGATTTCGTGCTTTCACAGGAAGTTCCGAGACCTGTGGTCCTACCAACCTATGCACAAGCAGTTGCCCCATTATCCAGCACACAGACGACATCTGCAGCAGGCTTTGGAGAGGCCGACCGTTCTGTTCGTAAGCGCTCGATTGCTCAGCCTGATAGTTGGATGGCTCAGCCAGGGCCCTCTCAGCCTGAAGGCAAGACACGAGCTTTGACAGATTCAGATGAGAGAAATATGGACCAGAGAATGCTGCAGCGCGTGGCCCGGGAGCTGGTCTCATCTCCTCAGGACCTCGACTCCTTCGGGCTCCACCTGGGTTTCCATCACAGAGAAATTCAGCAAACCAAGCACAATCATTGGAACAACATAGAAGGAGCTGCCTGGACTCTGGCGTGCCAATGGTGGGATGAGATAGTTGGGCCCAGAACAGCAAAACAAGAGGTGACACTTGATTGTTCATCCATTGACACAGACAATCGAAGAACATCCAGAAGAATTTGGCCAAATAGATCTGTGTGGTTCAGCATTTCATATCAACACTTGTTTCTTTTCAGGTTTTGATGGGTGCAGTAGAGGCCGTTGGAAAACGGAACCTGAGGAAGGAGATCTTCAGACTCGTCTATCCGCAGTCTCGTCACCTTCCTGCGTGTGTGGCTCCTCAGTCTGGTGCCTCGCGGCTGTCGGGCGCTGACCATTCTCCCCACACCAAACGCCTGAAACCCACTTCCACAGCTTCCAGACCAGATCCACCGCCGTCATTCGCAACCGCCAGCTGTGTTCGCAGTGATCGTGGTGACGTCGCAGCTGGTGGTCCAATTGCAACTCCCGCCGTTGTAATTCCTGACCATCTTCATCCTCCACCGCCGTCGTTTGCCACAGCGAGCAGTGTTCCAAATACAGCTCCTGATGCAGCTCCTAACGGAACTCCTGACGAACCTCCCAATGGAACATCTGACGCAGCTCCAAATGCAGCTCCTGATCCGGATTTCATTGCAGCTCCTGCTGTCCAACCAGCCCCGTCCTCGTTTATCTCACTGCTGTGTGGTGTCTCCAAGCCAGTGCCTGAAGCAGCTCGCAAAGTTCTTCCTGCTCTTCGACCAGATCGTCCTCCTCATCCAAATGGACTTCACGATGCAGGTCATGTTTGACTCCAGCTCCGTTTTCAGCGGCACCAACGGCACCCGTCTACAACTGGCAATTCAGACCCTTCAGTGACTCACTCTGGTGCTCCGTCGTTCACAGGGCAAATGGTGGCGTTGTCCTGGAAACGTGATTCATTCATCGCACACGGCAAGTTCCGACGCAATTCCTGCTCCTGACGTTGCTCTCGTTCCTGTCATCTCGGACTCCTCCCCCATCGTTTCGCCACAGGGAACAGTGCTCAGTGAAGCTTTGTTGTCCAGACTGACCACCGGAAGTGAGAGGTCGCTGCTTCGTGCGCACCGAGGTGCCAGACCCGCCGCACGTCTCACCCGTCAGCAGAACAAACAGCAGCGCCCAGTGGAAGTGACGCTGGGTTTTCTTCAGATAACTCTGGTCGTCTCAGTACCAAGCAACCATCGGACTGCAGAAGTAAAGGCACCTGTCTCAAAATCGGTCTGACAAAGCACGTCTGAAGAATACGTCGTTTCACAACAAGACGTGCATTGCACTGTGTGCGCTGTTTTCACTTTGATTCTCCGTGATGTGATTCATTTTGCTCGTAGAAACTTGAACACGTGAAGTGCCATTTTTGTTTTGTTTGTCTGATGTTGTTCATGTCTTGAATATGTTTTGCACAAACCAGCCAAATGAAATGTTATGCTGTTTGCTCTGTCAAGTCAGTGTGCACAGTGTTAAACCTTCATGTGCAGTTGATGGTCGGTGGATGCACGACACGAGTGTGCCTACAAATCGTCCGTTGCAGTCAAGGAACCAAACAGGAGCAAATGAGGTTGAAATGAACGACTGTAAATTTTTATGAACGGTGTCTCCTGTTTTCGTACGTTTGTTGGAAGAAATACGAGGGGGGATCCCAATGCTGACAGTGCAATGACCATGTTGTATCACCATTACATTTGAGGGGTCAACTCAGCAATTTGTGGCCACAGAATAGTGTCAACTCATTCTAATTCCAAGTGCACAAGGTGATACAACACGCACTGCACTGTCAGCATTGGGATCCCCCTCGTACAAAATTCAAAGTGTGCTGCAAGATAAAGCTTTTGGGTGAGTCGTTGTCTTGTGTGTGCCATTTGCTGTCGCCATTACGTTTGCCAAAAATAACACATTGAAAGAAATGAAACTGTTGTCGTTTTTATTTGTCCATACTGCTCAGACTTGTTTGACGTGATTGGATCCGAGGATGGAGAAGAACAAAGTCTCCAGAGTCGTGAGAGACGGATCATGGGACATTTGAATTGCGTGATTCTCTGTGAAAACTACCGCCGTCTCTGACTTGTACTGCATCCGTCTCGAAAACCCAAAAAATTTCATCGCGTCGTTTTTGGCGGTGCGTGCGTAGTTGGGAAAGAAACTGTCCAAAAGGTAAAATTTTCAAATATTGGTGATTTTACCGCTTGTTGAGACGATCACAAGTCATCCATTGAATCTTGATTTGGCGTTGGGGGATCCCGAAAGTGAGTCGACGTCAATTTGACGTGCACGCAACTCACCCCGAGCGCACCCAGGTTTGAGGTCCAAGGCGGGGAAAGGGGGGGGGGCTTGGATCAAACTTCGAAAGATTGACCGCGCGTCTCGTCGACGTTGTTACAAAGCTTTGTGCAGACATTGTGACAGATCTTGGAGACCTCTGAAGTCTGTGTGAGTTCACGCATCGATTCACTTGACCCACAAAAGGACGCAAAAAGTTTTGATCTTCCCGTGAAAGGAAACAAGCGCTCAAACAAGTCGCGTCCAGATCCACACAGTTGACAGCCGAGCAGAGCAGAGCAGAGCTTTCACGACAAACAAAGCCTTACAGGGACATCGGCGCATTTTTAAAATCCCGGAGCTCCTTCGCACATCCTTTTGACCATATCTGAAGCAAGGATCGACTTGGGACGCGATTGATAACTCACGTGTGATGGCGCTGCAACGAGGTAGGCGCATCAAACATTTACGAGATCAAGGATTTCGGGCACACGCAGCCTTTTGCCTCCGTCATGCGTTGCGTCCCTGGCTGCGACAGGCGTGCACGCCTCTGATGTGCAGTGGAGGAAAACGAAAATTGTACGCAAAGCCATATTTTTAGGTTGGGAACACACTCCCAGCGACGCAGCAGCCTGCATGGTGCTGCCCCATCGTGCTGTTGTATCGCCCCATTGGGTTTGTATGGAGGCTGCTGTTGCATCTTGGGGTGGTTTTGGCGACGCAACAGCAGTCCAATGCTGACTCAATGAGGCGACGCAACAGCAAGACGCGACAGCACGATGCAACGCTTCAGTGTGTCCGCACCCTCAGCTTCACTTGGGTCTGATGGCTCTCGTTTTTGTCCAGGATCCTTGCTTTGCGTTCAAGAGCAAAGCGAGCAAAGCAGAGCAGGTCGCACCAATCTGCTTGTGAAACATATTTACAGATCTATCCAGAGTGGCCCCAAAACACCAGAAATGTTGCGTTTGCATGAGGTCTCAATCACGCAGTTTCAGCACATTGTTGAAAGACGAGGTCTTTTTCCACAACTCTGCCTGCGGTCACAAAACCTCTCGTATCTGCTTGCACCATGGTAGAATTAGGTTCTTACCTTGCACAAAGGGTTCTGTTCAATTAGACAACCCCTTCTTGAACAAAGGTCTCGAAAAGTCTTTGTGTGGTTTATCAGTCCAGAACCCTATCTTTACAGTGTAAGTGAGAGAACCCTGTCCCCCACTTTGCCATTGAAGAACAACGAGCGTTATTCACGTTCTTGTGACTTGTATGTTTCAGGATTGCTGATTCTTCAGTTCCTTGGCCTGTGCGTCCTGTGCCGTGGTGCTCACAAGGGAGATGGATTCTCCTACACTGCTGACAGCATAGTGTTGGAGGTTCCTGAGGATATTCCACGCCACGTTTTCTCACTGACTGTGCACTCAAACATGCTGACATCACTCAAGGAAAATCAGTTCAAGTCCTTCATTTGGCTGCAGCACCTGGATTTAAGCCTGGGTAATGTGCAAGACATTGAATTGGGAAGCTTTACTGGACTTACATCACTCAAAAGTTTGAGCTTGTGGAAAAACAAAGTGTCAGACATCTCAAGTGGAACGTGGCAAGGACTATATTCTCTGAAGATTCTGGACTTTAGGTATAACTTTGTTGAAAGTGTCAATTTTGATGTTTGGATGATGTTGCCAAAATTGGAGGAACTCTATTTGGATCACAATGCCATATCAGTGATTGGAGATGGAGCTTTTCACAGCCTCCTAAACCTCAGAGTTCTCCATTTGCACAACAATGAACTGAAAACACTGGACATCTCTGCTTTGGTCCTACCAAAAGCAAGTGGTTCACAGATCATACGTTTGACATTATCTCACAATCCATTGGAAGAGGATAACGTCATCTGCAAGGCAATAGTCGCAGAAGTGGACAAGTCGGAACATCTGCAATGGGCTGAAGAAGCTCGATCCCGGGTGGGACTGGAGCCTGAGGAGGACACGTGGTCGGCTGCTCCTCACTGCACCGAACCTGGTGAGTACACGGTCAAGTATGTACGAGGTAATGTACGTGCGTACCTTATGTGTTGGGCGCAAGAGAGGTACAAGAAATGGATTTGGGCTGATGTGCGCCAAGCTGAGTCGGAATCACAGCGCAAAGTGTCTGGTGCGTTGCGTTTCGCTGCCCTTGGACAAACGACGGAATCTGCAAGATTGGTTTGTTCCCTCTTCACTGGGCACCCAGCAAATTTTCCCAACCCTCTCCACTCAACAAATTATGTTTTCAGGGTGGCTAGCTACGTACATCTTGATTTCTCAACCGGGTGCCGTGTGGTCTCTTCCTCTTCCTATGCTTGGATCCATTCCGCTTTTGATGCACCGTGACGCCTTGGCGGCGGACATCAAAACCCGTTTGTTATTCTCCATTCCAATCTCTTTTCATTGCAACGTGGTGGAGAGCATTGCTTTGCTTGATGTTGTTTTCCTTTTCCAGTTCTCCAATTCGTCATTATCATCGTGAGCGTTGTTGTTGTGGTCGCGCTGGTGGCTGGAGCCTGGTATGTCGGAGGCTGGCTTGTGCGAGGATGCGGCAAGATGTGGAAGAGAGCCCGAGAAACGTACGTAATTTGGCCAGCGACCTGTGTGTTCTGGTCAATCCAAGGCCCCTGTGGCCTGACAATTGTGCACATGGAATGAAGTTGTGGCAATTTTTGCATAAAAAAGCCAAGAAAGTTGACGTTCCCTCACAGAAGTGACTTTATTGTTCAAAAAATCGATTGTCCCTCCCTGCAAGCCACTTTTTCAAGAAAGGCCGCCAGAAAATATTTTTGGGGCAAATCTGACAATTTTGTTGCTGAGCGTGCACTTTTTTGCCCCTCCTGAATCCAACTTTTGTCCAAAAGGTTCGATTCTTGATTTGTTGTCACATTGCAAAAGTTCTGGCATTGTTTTGCTGACATGTTTTGACAGATTGATCTCATCTCCTGTTGATGAGCTTAATGCATCTCTTCATCTGTTGGTTATGTTGCTTTATTCACTTGTTCTTAGGGGCACAGGGGATCCGGCGACAACACGCCGTCCACAGAGACGCGATGCACAAGGTCAGTTCCCAAACTGTCCGTATCCTTCCGACGTCACATGATATGAACAGATTTCTTCATCTACTCTATGTTCATTTCAGAGTTCGTGTTCAATTCTCTTGGTACCAAAGAGAGCTTCACCCTGGAAAACTCGGGCGTCACCATCGAAACCCCAGCGGAAGCTCATGGCGCTCTCTCCTGCTTGGTGCACACTAACCCAAGCCTCTTCCTGGACTTCATTGAGGAAGATGAGTGCCACATAGCTCCCATTGTGGACTGCCAGCTGAGTGAAAACACCATTATCCATTCCACTGACACCTTCCTCATCAAAGTGCCTTGTTGCCAGGATGTGGACCCAAGTTCTGTCAGAGTGAGGCAAGGAAACATTTACGCAGACCATCTGAAACCTTTTGTGGCATTGCCATTCTCAAGTTTCTTTGTGAAAGATCACAACATTGTGATCAAGACCAGAGGGTTCAGTCAGTTCATTTGTACCAGTTGTAACTTGGTCTGTCGCGGACAGGGTCAGGCTTTTGTTTTTGGAAAAATGTTGGAGCACACTGAGGTTGGTCCTGCAGTCTCTGTCAGGCTGTACACCTGCAGTCCACTGTACACCATTGAAGAATACAAAGAGGTAAAATGGCCAAGTGTTTTGCAGTTGGAAGCACACACAGATAAATAATTTGTCTTTCCTTTCAGACCATTTTTAAGATGAGATGCATTTACAGCTCAGGACTCTGTTCTTTTTCTTGTCTATTTCTAGAAGCTGACAAACAATGAAGCAGAATATGGCAGGTTTCCATTGGAACAGGTTGGCATGAAGTGGGATCAGGACCAGTGTCAGGTGGCCAAAGACATGTGCATCAGTTTGCACACTCAAACATGGGAGCCAAGGCAACCAATTCACTTTGACCAGCAGTGGTTCCCCAACACCAGAAAACTTGTGCATGCAAGTACTTTTTACACCTCCACACTGACATCCTTTGGCAATTTCTGCATGCTAAAATTGTGAAAAATAATGTTTGTTCTTTTTGATTTGCTTTTTACTTTCAGATCACACAAATAAGAGAAATGGAAGACTTAGTTCTTTGTCACACGCGCAAAAAGTCAGGGCCAACTGTGGTGGCAACATTTGACCTGTTCCTGCCAGAGGGTCCAGATCAGGCTCAAGGTGCTTCAGGCCAATGTCACGACGAAGGTGACACGCCCTTCTCAGGTCACATGGAAATGTACTACTTCACAGCTGAGGATGAACCAGTCAGCATCATGCAAGCACATTTGGATATGAAATTGGTGAGACCACTTTTTCAAGCAATATGCCATTCATTATATGTCACAAATGTTGCAACAGACCAAGACAGAGTAAAAGACAGTTATGTGAGGGGAACACCCTGCCGGATTTGCTGTTCCAATTTTGTCGATCCAGATAAACCAAGCAGCTGGGATCTCCAGCAGAATAGCAGATCAACATGACAGCTTTAGCTCTGCAACACCAACTCTGGTCAGTACATGTACTTCCAAGACTTCTGCACTTGATCTGTGTCACATGTCGTGTGTGTCTTGACCACTGGGACTATGCTTGAAAGCAGTCCAATGTACCTCGTATTTCAAGCATTTGACCAGTTTTCTTGACTTGCTGCTTGGCACCATCTGTAGAATCCTCATTTTGTTTTTACTTTGTTTTCCTATTTGCTACACAGCAAAGCAAGAGAGATGGGAGAAGCTCCAGAACTACTGATCAGTCTGAGGGAGAGCAGGGTGAGGTGGGTATCTCCAGATGAAACTCACTGCAAATCTTCCCACAAAAAGCCTGAATTTGGAAAAATTGAGCACTGATTGATCTTGTTTGTTTGTTTCAGAAATCTGATGATGTTCTCAGGTACAGGGTAGATCAAATGAAAGATGAGTTTTACTTGAAGTTGGCAAAGAACGCAGGCAGCAACTGGAAGGAAATTGCTGTGTGTCTGGGTATTGACTACGATTCACTCGATCAGCTTCCCTCACAAGTGGCTGGTAATCCAGTACTCTGTGCTATGGAGGTGTTTGTGAGGTGGAGAAAGTCTGGGAGGAAAACCTTGAGAGATTTGCATGACGCCCTGATGGACGCACAAGAAGGGGCGATGGCTGCCTTTGTTGTACAGAGTGCGAGACAGTATCGCAGAGGAGGACCCTGAACCGTTGGAGGTCAATTGTTGCAACTCAAATAAGAGCTGACAAGTGAACGAACAAGCAAGAAAAGCTTGCATGATGTCTTGAGGACATGGCGACTCAAGACATGGCGAATAATGACTGAGCCTTTGTCACACAGAATGAGAGTTTTTTTTAAATTAGCGACTTTTGAATTTTACATGACAACCGCAACAAGCAAAATCAGATTTTGGTGCTTGTGTTTGACTTGCCAGTGCTCAGCAAACAAGCTGCAAGAGGACATTGTTTTGTTGCCCGTAAGAGCGATGGAAGTGCGTTCCGTTTCTGAAGACAACGGGAACCTCAAATCTTGTGGCAATTCGCTTTTGTTCACAGAACAACAAAAGACGTTGAAAACAAAGACACAGTTCAGACAGCTGTCAAATTGAGACAAACAGGTTCTTGGCTTGAAACAGTGTTCTGTGTGGAGTGACATGGGTTGTACTCACCTAAAACTCGTGCGCCAGGCGCCAGACCAATCTGTTGAAGATGTTATGGGGCAGTGGCCCCAGGCTAAAGTAAGCAACCACGACTTGAACCACCCGTGGATGTCTCTCAGAGAGACCCTGTCTCTCTGCCTCCTTGGCTAGTTTTCTCAGAATATTTTGATGTAAAAATGAATGAAGTTCTGTCTCTTCCAACATTATGAGTCATGGTGCCGCGGACGCCATTTTCAGAAAGGGCACCCAAAACCACAAGGGGTCACGTGATCAGCCCCTGGGGGGGAAGGATGCTGGGAAATTTCCAGCAAAATAGTAGAATTTTGATATTATGCATCTATTCATTGTATATTATATATATTAATTAAATACAAAAATATTTAGAATATAAAAAAATTGGCTGAGGCCAGCCCCCCTGGTGGGGGAGGAGTGTGGTGTGACACACCAGCTGTGAATTTAGAACCACCACTCGCCAGGTGGCAGCACTGTACATTCAATAAACATAGAGATTCGCACCACCGGGGCAGTCTCACCCGAGATACCAACCAGTGTGTTTGTGATATCACTACACTGACCCTCACTGTCCTTGGATTTTACACGCAAAATCACGCAATACCTCGCATTGTCAGTCACACTGGTGCATTTATATGTCCGTGTAAATTTGAGAATCTGTCTGTCCCTGCAGGGTTACTGGGCTACATCCAGTTCACGGTGGTACGTCTGGCAACCTTTACTCAGTGAAGCCCTTAGTGCAGAGGAGTTCAAGACTACTCTGTTGGTGGCCCTGCACCTGCTTCACTTGCCACCATCTGGGTTCTTTGGCTCTGTTTCAGCTCTTGTTTGACTTCCCCCATTGTTCTCGGCAGGCCAGCAGACATCGTCCCATTGGTGTTCTGCTTGTTTCAACAAATACCATGGATCTTTAGAATTGGATGCGCAAGAGCAGCCCCGATCGTGTGAAATCAGAGCTTTGCGAGGCCGTTATGACAGATCTCGGTGACCTCTGAAGTGAAGGAAACCTGTCGCACCCAATCCCACGACCAACGTTCGAGTTTCTTCCAAATAAGGAATTCACGAAGCAAGACGAGCTGGTGTGTTGTTCTGCACGGCTGGTTGAGGAAGCAAAGAAGAAAAAAACATCTCGATGAGGAAATTACACCCCCTTTTATTTGTAGGTCACCCCTTTGCTGAACGCGCCCTTTTCACTGAGTTTGTGCTGAGTGTCCAATCTCTCAACACTTTGGAAGCAGGAGCTTGACTGGCAATTCCGTCCTGCGTGATGACGTCCGAACGAGGTACGTTGACTCTTTGCAAGTTTCCGTCAGCAGCATCATCACAATTGAGACAGAACAAGGGTCTGTTGTGTCGCAGGAGGGTGGAGGGGCAGAGATGTCAATATCCGGTGTAGCGTGCCCGATTGACTTGTGTTCCAAATGACACGTGTCAATGGGGCACAGGCCTGTTGACCCATGCCCCATTGACACGTGTCATTTGGGCATGGTGGTAGACCCATGCCCCATTGACACGTGTCAATCGGGCACGGTGTTGAGCCATGCCCCATTGACTGCACCCGTGCCCGAGAGGCATGGTAAGCCCTCAAGGTACAACCAG
>JAAUXT010151429.1_pt1 | contig 13023 bp, 17 predicted proteins | sample 7278171 | NCBI WGS metagenome assembly JAAUXT01 (sample SAMN14350112, study PRJNA611818) | marine sediment metagenome | isolation source: surface marine sediment (1.8m) | place: French Polynesia: Moorea | collected 2018-08
CAGATGCAGGGTGTTGTGGGCGCGGCTTTAAATAGGCGGCGCGAGCTGCGAGTCCGGTGCACAGCTTCAGCTTCGCGCAGCTCCGCTGAAGCCGCTTCATCGGTACTCAGCTCCTCGCCCGAAAGCTGGATTGCGCGTGTGGGAAGAGCCAACTCTTCCACACGACAGTCGACCGAATCACAACTGAGCCCACCTGCACCTTCTTCTGCGCGTGCGCAAGAATTTGGCCGATATGGGTGGGTACGGGCTTCCGAATGAGAAGCGTTCAAATTTGGCGGGACTAGATGAGTTTTGACTGGTGATGACGAAATGGAACGCGCCCCGCAAGGCGGCGCTACGCGCGGACCTGTTCGATATCCTGCAGCTGGAGAACTCGCGACGCGGCGAGAACCTCGGGGAGACTGGGCGTGTCCACCTTGAGGTGTCCGCTGTACAGGAAGTCGAGGAGGCATCTGAAACAGAACCACCGTGTGTGGAACAAACTGACAGGGCATCGGTCTGGCGTGCTGGAGAGGTCCCAGGTACTCCCGGGTGAAGAGCGCACATGCCTCCCCAGCACGCAAGCTGGAGGAGTACGTTACACCGGTGTGCCCTGAAGCGTGTGCAAACCAAAGAATAAGGCGTGCTCCCATGTCAAGAAGGGCGCTGCGTTTCAGAACAGACGCGGGTCATTTGGAGTGTGTCGGAACGCAGCACCACTTGGCTTCCACAGGGGGTGGCATTTGAAGAACACAAGTTGAACAGAAGTTGCCTTTCCGGATGGCCTCGGAACGGTGGGTGTTCACCAGCCACGTTGTTTTACCAAGCACTTCTTTCTTCTTTCGGGAATGGCCTGAAACACTGGTCCGTCAGAAACCAGTTCCACGAACAAAACAAAGCAACGTCACGATTTGTCGCCATCAGCATGACCCCGGAAGTGAGGCGGGATGCGCACGCACCTGAAGGCGTTCGCTGTGACGTCATGCAGCTGGATCACGTGGCCCCGCTCCTGGTGGTACGTGTAGAGCAGCGAGCTGAGCTTCGGGCTCGCTGTGGGTCAAACAAACAGCATCAGTCTCTTTCGTTCGAACCGAGAAACAAGGGACACAGGACTTTCGGTGGCAGTCCAAGTTGTAGATTTTGTGTCGGCATTTTTCTGTGTCTACGTGCAGGTATGTGTGGATTTTTGCCTCACCAGTTGCAGTCAGGAGTCTCACACACTCCCTGGTCCGAGAGAGGGACCGTCCAACGCTTGTAAGATCTCACTTCGTGTGCAGCACACTTATATGACAGAGAGCGAGACAGACAGAGAGAAGTGTGAGAGAGAGAGAGAGAGAGGAGAGAGAGAGAGAGCAGCTGCATCAAGTGATTGATTGATTGATTGAGTGAGTGAGTGAGAGTGTGTGTGAGTGAGTGAGTGAGTGAGTGAGTGAGTGAGTGAGTGAGTGAGTGAGTGAGTGAGTGAGTGAGTGAGTGTTACCTGCTGCGAGCACACACTTGTGCGCCTTGAAGCTGTAATTCTCCACCTTCACCACCACGTCACAGAAGGCGCCGTAGAAACGCTGCACATTCACCTGCCAAACAACACTCCGATGATGCTGCTCATTCCACAGGAATAACACGCCGCATTCGACAGTATTGTGTCCACCCAGTGACCTTTTGTCAAGGTTTTCACGTGGAACAAACAAAATCTGTACTGTTCTGGCTGTTTTGCCTTTCTTGGTTTGACTTCAAAAATCAGAATCTTCGTTCTGTTCTGAAGGATAAAAGCATTGCGCTTCTGCACAAAACCAGGGCGTTGTCGCTGACGTGGTAACACCAACTGAACCGCACAGAGTCGCAACACGTGATTTCAGCAGTGATGCGAGTTGGAGGATGATCTGGGTTCTGGCGGCCCTTTACGTGCAAGTGACAGGCTGATTTTCTCTGTTCTGTCAACAAACGAACGCACGCACAGCAGGCTGTGAGAGCGCATCCCAATTCCCTCAGTGATGCTGCGTGCTTTTAACCTCGTCCACTCGTATGAATCACTCACCTGGTGCAGCACGAGGTGGCTGTGCTCGGGGAACGTCTTGCTGTGCACGTTCTGCGCCCCGGCAGCGACTCCCCGGGAACCCGACATGACGCATCCTCCGGGGGGCGCCACACACCTCGAGCCTGAAAACAGCGGCATGTGACGGAGTGGGGTGACCTACCGCTGGACTGTGTGGAAACATTGAGGTACGATAGTCGCTGCGTTACTTGGCGGACCTGACGGTGAGAATACGAGCACCAAAGCTGGCGATCCTTTGCATACATTGTAAATATCAGCTTGAAATTTACCGAACCGCCAGCATTGGAATCACCCTCGTAGTCTATCGATTCGGATCCGACTCCCAAGTGTCGATTCACGCAGTCCTGACTCTGACTGATCGGAGAACCGTTTGATTCAGTGGCCTCTTTTGGTTCGACAGTGCACATTCAACTCGTGTGGTCTCACTGCATGCACGGAAAGAATAAATTATCTTCTGCTGTACAAGCGTTTGCTGTGGCCATTGCGACATCTTCCCGGGAGGTGGGGGTCGGTTCAGACTGACGCGAGCGAGAGCGCCAAACATGCAGCCTTCGCAGAACAAACGTGGGAATACGCTTATGCCCTTCACAATGGACACACTCTTCGCTTCTGCGCGCTCTGCGTGCACCTCACAGTGAAATTGACTCCAGTTCTCGACGGAGCAGGGGACAATGAGTTGCGTCTCAAATATGTTTCTGAAAATTTGCAAACAGATGCTAAAATCTTGCTACTCACTTGATTTCACACTCCCTCACAGTTATGCTCCATGGAAGGCATCTCAGGCTTCACATGAACTCAAAAAATAATGCAAGCGGTGTCAACAGAAGCCACAATTCGATAAAATTTAAACTTGTAACTTTTCTGCAAGATATTGGGGATGCCCTAAATGACGTCACGGAATTTCCAACAACAGGCGTTCGACCCGCGAAAAGCGCAACTTTTCAGCGTAGCGGATCAATAGGGGGGGGGGGCAAACTTTTTGACCCTGGGGCTCTGAAGAAATCTCATTGATGTTTCCGCACTAACCCAGAGGACTTGGACTTGTACAGTCACTCACGCACCTCCACATTTCCCCAAAAATATCAGCGTGTCCTGTGTTCATTCATGCTGAACGAGCTCTCACTCAGCCAGGCTGACACGCTTGGCTGCGACACAGAATATCACAGAGCATTCACAGAAATTGTGCACAACCTTTCACTCACATGCAGAATGCTTCAGGCATCAAGCCAAGAACACAGCAAAGTGTGTGGGATCGAAACGGAGAACCCACTTTTCCACACAAAAAATCAACACATGGCATATTTGGCAAGGCGTCGCCTGCTCCACCCGTGATGCCGTATTCGAATCGCACCGTCTGGGGCGTGGTGGCCGTTTGCGCAACACTGACGTTCAGTTTCTGCGTGTGGACTCTCATCAATGACACTGCAGTCCAGCACCTGGATTTCAGCACAACCAAACTCCTCATCCGGAGATTCGGTGAGTACGTGTGCGTGCGTGTGTGTGTGTGTGTGCATGTGTGTGGACGTGGCCACGCCCATTTTGACTGCATGCACCCAATTCAAATAACCCGTGTTTGGATGTTCGCTGAAAACTTAACGCGCTTCACAACGCGGCCGTCGGGTGTCAAAATCACGGAGACAAGTGGTCCTGGGTCCAAAGCACGGTGAATGTGGGTGTGGCTCTGGTTGTGGACCTGGATGCAAGTGAGTGGGCTTTGATTCTAGTTCTGGCTGCAATTCTTGAGTGGGATCCCGGTCCTGGGTGGAAGTTGTGGGGCCTTGGTTCTTGTTGCAAGTGGGTAGGGGCATTTGTACTTGTCCTGGGTTGCAACGAGTAGATCCTGGTCGTGGGTGCAAGAGAGGAACCTTGCAAATTAGTGCACAGGGCCCTGGTCCTTGGCCAGAAGGGGGCAAAGTCCCAGTTCGGGGTTGCTGTCATGCTACCTCCCCAGACATTGTGCCTTGGCTCTGGTGGAGTTGGAACCAATTGGAGAAGGGGGTCTGATCATGGATACCCCCATGGAGCTGGAACTCTTGCTTTTTTATGCTGGATGATGCAACCCAACCCAACCCAACCCCAACCCCCGCAGTGGAAAACTATTCTGGGCCTGAGGGACTCGTTATTCCGCGGGTTCCGACGGAACTGAGCCCCAACCTCGAGGAACCGAGACACGAGTTCAAGGGTCTTGGCAACAATTCAGGAGGCCTCACTGCAACCTTGACACCGAAACACAGTGTATCAATAGCCCTCTTCAAGCTTGTGTTTTCCAGGTGTCAGTGGGCAAGCCCACGACCCTCTGTGTCACCCACAAAACCAACTTCAACAAATTTTGTTCCAGGTGAGAAGGTGCTTGGTGCAGCCTTCAAAGAGTCAGACTTTACCGACTGCAACAAGGTTCTGGGTAAGGCGTTCAGGGATACGGTGGACCTGCAGGGGGAGAACGCATTGCGACAGGTGGCAAAGCTGTGTGAGATGGAGACCCACCACCCAGGCTGCTCCAACCTGAGCATCCCAGCCTTGGAGGCTCTCCGAGACAAGATGGTACCTTTGCAATCTGTACCCCCGGGTCCACCCATGAACACGAGCTTGTTCGAACACAGGGTATCCTGGGTCTCGGAAGTGGACTCTGGAATGGTCCACGCTATATTCACGGTTCAGGAGTTCTTCCAGGGGAAGTTGACTCGTGGAGGGTCTTCATTCAGAACCTTGATCACAGATGGGCCTAATGTGACACAAATTGGAAAAGATGGGAAGAACCCAAACCACGTTAAATCAGAGGACAAAGACGTGGAAAGCAATGGCGTAGCGAATGTGAATGAAACTAGGACAAGGGGCCTGACTGAACCAACTCAAGGAGCAACAAACACCAGCGCCCAACGAAGCCAGGCTCGCCTCCCAGACCTGAAGCCCCCGGGGAACGTCACGTGGCGGCCGACCCTGCTCCTGGCCTGCGCCGCCTGGGACCACTTCAACGGGACGTACACGTTGCGCTGCCCGCTGCCCAGCCCCTGCTCCAGGGTCCACATCCAGCTCGTGCACACCAACTTCACCCAATACAAGGTTTGCAGGGGTTTCCATGGAAGCTGAAGTTGTTGTGCAGAAACACTTGACGCACCCTGAACCAATTCGAACTCCACCTGAAAGTTTTGCTCAACTCAAAACACAATTCCAAGCAGCGAGATACAGGCCCACAGTTTCTCACCTGTTCCGCAGTTTCTTTCTGTTTTTAATTGGCTGAAAACCAGCCAGTTGAGTTTGGTACGCGAGCAGGTGTCAGGCCCCTGCGGAGAGCAGTGTTTTTCTGTTCGTCAGTCTTTGTCATGTCATTTTGGAAGCTTCAGAACCACCGTAAAACTAACGCAGTTTCTCTCCTTCAGGACGCGCACAAGAAGTTTCCCAACTTCACCCGTCCGCGGGGCCACACCGTGCACCACGAGGACTTCTACGTGATGCGCACTTCCGGTTCCGGGAGATTCCTCCGGGACTTCCACAACCAGGTACACCAGACCCCACCCAACCCAACCCAATCCGACCCCACCCAACCCAACCCGACCCCACATAACTCAACCCTCCACAACCTGGCACACCCGACCCCACCCAACCCAATCTGACCCCACCCAACCCCACCTGACCCAACCCAACCCAACCCAACCCAACTTAACCCTCCACAACCAGGTGCACCCACCCCACCCAACTCGACCCTCCACAACCAGGTACACCCTGCCCCACCCAACTCAACAAATCCACAACCAGGTTCACCCGACCCGATGTGAAACCGGTGGCGGGCACCCTCAACCGAAAACAGGATCAACACCTTGGTGGGGGGGGGGCAGCTTGAGGGAGGGGCAAGCTGCCTGACCCCAAATCAAGATTCAGGGCCGTGACCCAAATGGATCAAGATGAGATGCTCCTTTTTCAGACTCGAGACCCCACCCAGACTCCAGGGGGCGCGCCTGGTGGACCGGTCCCCGTGTACTGGAGCAGTTCCCCCAGGGGTCGGGGGACGTGGAGGCTCACCCACTGCGGACAGGTGATTCCCCGTGTGCAGAAGTCTGCGCTGGAAACGTGCCTCGGGAACTACAAGCAAGTTCTGTTCGCAGGTAAATCTTCAGGAACTTCAGGTTGATTTTGACCTTCAGCCTACGTACAGCTTGCGCATTGTTGGTTGGGTCCAGGAGGAAGAAGGAAATCGCCCACTTGAGCCCCAGCACTCCAACAACCGTCTGCACCCCAGAAAACGGAATGGTCTTTCCGCATGTTGCGCCCCCCCCCCAGATTTCTTTGTCCCTTCGAGTTGTGATCTGTACTTGAGGCCGCGTCCCTGACTTCAGACTGAAAATACGATGTGTGCGTGTGTGTGTGTACTCGTTTGTGTGTATGTAGGGGGTGTTGGAATGTGTGTGTGTGTGTGTGTGTGTGTGTGCTCGTTTGTGTGTGTGTGAGTGATGTTGGAATGTGTGTGTGTGTGTGTGTGCGTGTGTGTGTGTGCTTGTGGCGTGTCGTGCACAAACTTCCAAACACGCACTTGCAAGGAAAGTAGACTCTAGCACGAAGACAGCCCATTGTGCGAAAACAGTCGTCAAGCGTATTTCGCTTGGTCATATACAAGTGAATTCAGCAATTCTCTGATGTAGAGCAAGGATTTGTGGCTGCAACTCTCATGGTGCAAGTTCTAACATCAAGAGCAGCAGAAAGTCACAGAAAAACCACGCACTACGACGGTGGGGCCTTCTTGCAGAATCTCTTGGGCTGACAGCCAGCGGGACTGCTCACGAAGTCAACTTGAAATATAAAATCCACCAAATTCAGACCTGTTGTTTTGTGGACCAAGCCCTGTGACCCGCAGGACCCAACGCACTCTCGACTTGGTTTTCATGCCCACCCGAACACGGATTTGGGAGCTGGTGGGCGAGTTGGGGGTTGGGCTATGGACTCCTGCTGAGGGTGCAGTGGGGAGGTGGACTCTTGCTCAGGGTACAGTGGGGAGGTGGAGTCTTGCTGGGGCTTCACGCTACTGGCTTGAAAAGCAGGCGTCTGGTCAGAGTGCATGTTGTAGAGTTCCCGAGCCACAGCTGGACCAAGAGCCTGGTTCCAGAAGAACAGTTCATCCACAGACACATCAGCATAGTTGCTATCTTCTGCTGTTTTAGCTCTGCCTAGGACCACATCCCCTGCAGACTGGTCCCCTTCCTCTTTGGTGTCACTGATCAAATCAGACCCAGCAAGTTCCCATCAATGTACAGAGAGATCCCAGCCTCAGGACCATGAAACACGAAGACACCAAGGAACCAGTCAGCGGGAACTGTTGTCAAGTCCACTGTGTATTGCGTTATGTTTCCTCTCACACGAAACCTGCAAAATGAAGAACCAAGATCTCGAGAAAGTCTTCCTTGGCATGAGCATGTTTTGCAAGAAATACATTTTCACCAAAGTATTCAGACCTCTGGAAAAAAATAGTTTTCTCTTGGCAGTCTGCATGTTGTTTGTCAACATCACAGTCAGGTGTATCTACGCTGAACAGATCATCACCTGAGGTGCTGTTGTTCCTGTTGCCAAGTAATTTCAAAATTCTGCTGGGTGACCCCTTCTTTCTCCAGGGTTCCCAAAATTCCGTGGGTGTCTTCCAAAAACTCCCCCTTGTGGTCGGTCCAGGCGGCGCTTGACTGAATCCTTGTTGTACCCGTGTTTCACTGGCTTGTGTTTGAACTGTACCTGGCCGCACACCGTATTTTCGATTTCATGGACTGCCAAGGTGACAGTTGGTTGTATCCTTCGAGCAAGTCTATATTTCTGAACTTGTGTTCGTGTGGAACAGTCTTTGAAAGAATGCAGCAGATGTGACTGGCTGCTGTAACAAGACAGACGACTCTCAAAAGGGTCATCGTGGTAAAATTGCACTTCAAATTATGGTGGAGCTTTTTGGCCCTTCTGCTTTCCTGTTGATAAGCGCTATCGAGCAACTAAAACTATCATCAGTTTGTTGGGGTGGATCCAGGGTCTGGTCACAGGGGACGATCCCAGAGAAGTGACTGATTCCAATTTGAAGCGAAATGGTAAATTCCAGGTCACTTGGTTTTCGCAATTGTTTTTTGTGGTTGTCCTCTCAGGGTGCGTTTTATCCCCGAGCCCCAGTGTCCGTTCCGCCCCAGGTCCACTGATTGGTCTATTTGAGCAGCTTGAAGCCTCAAGACACTCGGTAAACTTGCATGACTGATGAGGCGTGAACTGGGCTTGTCAGCCGTCAGGATCTGGTGGGCGGAACGGAGGCACGTTTCACAACGGACGCGTCAAGTGTGGTTGGGTTCCCATGGGATACGTGACGCGTGGCCTGCGTGTGTGTTCAAGTCAAGCAGCGACGCAGTGCTATTTTCCAGGCATGAGACAAGCATCTGTGCACAAAGGTCCAACATCACTGCCACCAGAGAGGAATTGACATGATCCTTTTTTTGTTCAAAAGAAGCTGTACTGTTGCTGGTAACAGGAACAAAACTGGGTTGACTGTGGGAAGTTCACATCTGGGCATTTTCACACAATAGTTTCCATGTTTGCTGAGCCTTCAAATAGTGCATTAACCCCCTGATTCAATATGACTCCACCTGGTGTTCCTCGTTTCATCCAGAGATGATCAAATTCCCAACAGACAATGCTCACTCCAGGGGAAGATCCAGGGGTTTGCCCCCTGGCAACTCACAGGTTTGCCCCCTGGCAACTCACATGCCATTTGCTAAATTGCAAGTGCAAACTGCAGACATTGAGTTTGATTTTGAAACAATGTTCAAACTTGGCCTCCTCCAGGGTTGAGCCTCCCTGATCATGGAAATCCTGAATCTGCCCGTTTACTCAATTTGTCGGAGTCAATGGAGCATTTTTTGTTTTGTTTTGTTGTTTGAAAAGCACTCCACATCCACACAGAAGGATCTAGCGTGTTTTTGCGTGTGTGTGTGTGTGTGTGTGTGTGTGTGTGTGTGTGTGTGTGTGTGTATCTTGCTCTGTGGCTCACTTCTGGCGAGAGCCCTACTCATATCTCAAGAATTTCTGACGATTTCCGTTTGTTTGTCTTGCAGGCGACTCCCACATGAGGTTCACATTCTACATACTGGAGCTTTTGGGGAAACTGCCTCGACCTGTTGCCTGGAAATTGAGGGGCAACATGAGGAGGGACCAGCTCCACTTCCAGTGGGCTCCATACGAGGCGAATTTAACGGATCTAATCCAGGGGAAGTTTCAAGGCTTTGACTTGAACTCTTCCTCCCCCACAAATCCACATGCATTTAACATAACGGAATTGTGGTTTGGTTTGAATGACTCCAACAGAAATGGAACTGCTGAGCCTCAGGAAGAAACTGAAAAGCTGGTGCATAAAGTTGTCAACTTTTGGAAAAAGCACATGTGGACAAAGTCAAAGCCATTCCTTCAGAATAAACTGTTCATCCTGAATTGTGGATGGTGGCCACTGAGGCATACAAACATTTTTGATCACTTCTTGAATCTCCACAATCTCATTCAGACTGTGCTGGGATACAAGAGGACAGAGGCTGGACAAAGAACCAGGATCTTATGGATGACAACATTGCCCTTTATGCCTCCAGGATCAAGTAACTCTGCTGTTATGGCTATGAATCAATATGCAAAGAAAACTATGCAGGAGACACAGGATGTTGAAGTATTTGAGCAATTCCCCCTGCTCTATCCCAGGCTGTATGACACAGTGTGTGGCGGCCACTTTCTGTGCGTAAAGAAGTACGGTCCCGCCAAGGGAAGCGCAGGAATGGACATGGTCCACTATTTTCTTCATCAGAAGCTGTGTTGTTGCCAGAAGCCTGCCAGGAATTAGACTGTATTTAGATCTGTACCCGAGGGAACAACATACCTCATGCATAGTATCTTCCAGTTGAAATACTGAACCTTTGGAATTGTCTGTGGCACTTGTCTTTCAATGTGCCTGTGAACCAGAGCTTGTGCATTGACCCAATATTAACTGTGGTTCCACTCAGTGAGGTCCATGCTTCTTTTGCACCTGATTTGCGATCGATGTTGTTCTCTGTTTCCTGCCATCTTGATTCAACCCAATGTATTGTGTGAGCAGAATCTTATTGCTCGGGAATTACCACTTGTTGCAAGACCTGTTCTCGTGAATCCATAATTGAGGTTTGTGGCTCTGAAGGAAAGTTTGGACCACACACAAAGATGGGCAAGACATAGATCATTATGGGCCGACACTCCCTGACCCAACACGCAACAATAAATTTGACTGGAAGCTTTCTTGACATAAAAGTCACACGTGAGACAGTGAAGTCCACGCCGACAAGGATGTTCAGAGAAGGCAATGGGTGACTCACGAGGTGTTCCAAGAATGTCTTGGAAAGGGACACAAAACTCCACCCGCTGTCATGTGTGACCATAACTTTTTCTCCAAACGCGTGTCAACTTGTTTTTGTCGGGCAAAATGTGTTGGTGTCAAACCACACACGTGACACTCCGTGAATTTGTGTGTCTTGCAGGAGACTCGAACCTGCGGTACACGTACTTCTATCTGCTGGAGCTGCTGGGGAAGCTGCCGCACAACGCGAGGAGGAAACTGAGGGACAACATGAGGAGAGACCAGCTCCACTTCCAATGGGCTGCGTACGAGGAGAATCTGACTGACCTGATCCAAGGGAAGCTCCAAGAGTCTGATTCTGTTCGTTATCAATACTCATTCAATATCTCTGAACTGTGGTTCAATTCAAATGGCTCAATCACAAATGGGACTGTGCCATACCGAGGAGCTGCAGAGCATGTGCACGGGGATGACAAGTCAAAGTGGAGACGAGAACTTTCAGATTCTCCTCCAGCCAAAGATCATTTGCTGATTCTGAACTCAGGATGGTGGCCACTGAAGGAAAATTCCTTTGTGGAACATCTGTTGAATCTTTCAAATCTAGAACAGACATTGGTGAAATTTAAAGGGACAGAGGCTGGACGGAGAACCAGGATATTGTGGATGACGTCACTTCCCGTTGTCCAGGGTTTCACCAATGACTTCGCAGTGATAGCTGCCAATCAGTTTGCGAAGAGAATACTGCAGCAGATTGAGATCTTCGACCAGTTTTCGTTGATCTATCCCAGGAAACACAGCGTAGTGTGCGCCCAGCACTATCTGTGTCTCAGGAAGTATGCTCCAGTGACGACCGGGACCTCAGGAATGGATATGATCTCCTACTTCTTTCGGGAGAAGCTGTGTTGCTGCCAGGAACCTCTCAGGAGAAAGACACATTGGATGTTTCGCGCTGGGTTGCTCAGGCCTCACCTGCAACTTTGAACCCCCGCCCCGCCCCACCAAAAGTGAACAGGTGTTTCGCCCCCCCCCCCCGTTCGAGGACCACAGATGCATGTCAAATTGTTCAGTCAGTTTTGCCCAATCCCGTCGCCACAGACCTCAGTCAGGATTGGGCACTGTGATACGTGTGTGCGTATGTGAGTGCGTGTGAAACACGCACATATGGAGCGAACTGTGAGCGTGTGACTCTGTCCTGGTGGAGCCACCCTGCCTGGTGGTTGACCGTACAAACAAGCAGTGATGACAGAACGCAAGCACTGCAAAATTTTTTTTGGGGTTGTTCGATTTGTGTTGTTTGTCAGAAAGGGTGACCAACAGGATAAGACAACACAGAGGAAAAAATTCAACTCACAAAAGTGCTCACCAGCTTCAAGAAGGGCTAAAATGGTGCAGGTTGAGACTGCCGGGAAATTTTGGAGAGTCGAGTTGAAATCTGTTGTGAAGCAACACAGTATCACAACACGACCAAGGCAGAACACTGGGTCCGCTGGTGGTCCACCCAGGGCGCAGAGTGACCACAGCACTGCAAGAACACAGCACATGATACATCGCGTGAAATACCGACTTTGGTCGTGGATCTTACCCTGCAGACATTGGTGGATCCAGATTACTGACCCTCGAAACTCTGCTGGGTTCAGTGTCACTGACCACAAAATTCTATTGGACCCAGCACAAGATTCACGACTCAGTTCTGCTCGTTGATCAAGAAAAAGTGTCTCGTAAATTCGTTTTGTTTCGAGGTTGCTTTATTTTCTTTTTTTGATGTTGGCACAATGTACACGTTTCTTCCAAAGTACGCCAGCTAGTTTGGCATTTTGCAATCACGGGGTTGTTCTAGTAGATCCATGATGTGATTCACAAGGAATGTTCACTATAAAAGTTAAAGCCACGTATCGCCCTCTTGTGGACGGCGTCATTTTCACTCGACGGCGTTGTTGGCGACGGCGTTGCGCTGTGCTCAGCTCTTAAGCGCCGTCCGACCCATATCGACGACGAAGCGCCGGATCTTCTTGACGCCGCCTCTCGCCGCCGCCGCCAGCCCCGACCCGAGCAGGCGGAAGCGCCGCACGCCCAGCGCGCCCACGCCGCCGCCGCCGGAAGTCACGTGTTCGCCGCCGGCGTCGGCCATTTCGTCGCTCGTGTCTATTTCGTCCTCGTCCTCACCCGCTTCGTCAGCGATCGAGAATACCGCCGAGATCGTCTGGAGAGCAAAGGCCAAGGTCGACAAAGATGGATTTTTGGGGTTCAATGCTCAATGGGCATGATCACCCAATCTCTGGCGGATTCTGTGTCCACCATTGCACAAACACCACTCACTGCACCGCAACACCGCCGCCGCCTCGTCCCCGCGCCAGGTGAAGTCTACTCATCTGCCTTTCACTGGCATCTGAACCCACCTGCCCCACCCACTCGCTCTCAGAAACTGCACGCATGCCCACCCCCCCCCCCCATTTTCTTACTGGCCTCATCCTCAGCGCATCTCTGTGCTCGCTCCGTGGCCCCATCCGCCCACACCCCAAACACACCCATACCCACACACCCACTTGTTTCATTCGTTCGCACCTCTTGATTGATTCCCCTCTCTCTGCATCTTACCCCCCCCCCCCCCAACCAGGAGACCAACAAGAAAAACCCAACCCAGCAAACGTGATGTGACAGACAACCAAAAAAA